>Ga0111538_10000624_pt1 | contig 47993 bp, 36 predicted proteins | sample SoiMethybrSBSTD1_FD_79669 | JGI IMG/M metagenome (GOLD analysis project Ga0111538, IMG submission 79669) | Bulk soil microbial communities from a Populus tree surrounding site in Tennessee, USA - Soil MetaG P. TD hybrid SBSTD1 (version 2)... | ecosystem: Environmental > Terrestrial > Soil >... | reverse complement strand
TCTTTCACGGCCACGAGATCCATGTACTCGAGCTTGCGCGTATGAGGATTGGGACGCACTTCGCCAAGCACCTCTGCCAGCACTTCCTTCAAGAGACGTTTCGGAGGCTCGGCAAGTTCATGGATGCGCAGCGCCCGGACCAGCACGCCCTCGAGCTCGTGGCCGCCCAGTCCCTTGACGTCCTCGAGCGCCGGCAGGTCCGTCTCGGCGAGCGGGAACTTCAGCTTCCGAGCGATCGCCATGAGCAACGCGCGCCGCTCCTCCACCGTCTCCGGTGGGAACAGCGGGATGTGCACGTCGAGCCGCCCCTGCCGTTTCAAATCGACTTCGAGCAGATCCGGCCGTGACGTCGCGAACACCCAGATGATCCGGCCGCGGTTGCGCGTGTCGGACATCTCCTTCGCCAGCATCGAGTAGACGCGCCCCGACAGTCCGCTGTCCCCGTCGCCCGACTCGCGTCTGCCCGCCGCCTGGTCGGCCTCGTCCACGAAGACGACGACCTGCCCGAGCGCGCGCAGCACTGCGAAGATCTTCTCGAGGTTCGACTCGGTCGCGCCGACCCAGCGATCGCGGAAGTTCTTGAACACGACGCACGGAATCCCGAGCTCGCCGGCCCAGCACTGCACGAGAAATGTCTTCCCCGTCCCAATCCGGCCGGCGATGAGATACCCCATCGGCAGCGCGTGCACGGCGCCGCGCTTGAGCAGCGTCGCGTCTTCGCGCAGCCAGGATTTCACCGGCGCGAGCCCGGCGACGTGGTCGAGCGTAAACGGCGACTCGATGAACTCGAGCAGCCCCTGACACTCGCGCTCGATCATGTCTTTCTTGATCCCGGCCAGCCACGCCGCCGTGATCTTCTTCTTGTTGCGCAGCGCCAGCGCGATGGCCGTCCGCGCGCCGACACGGCTGAGTCCGGTCAGCCGCGTGCCCAGCGCCTCGAGCGGCACCTCGGACTCGGCCGCGAGCGTCGGAAACTCGCCCTCGGCCAGCGCCTGCACGTACTCGCGCATCGCCGCCTCGTCCGGCAAGGGAATGTGCAGCGCCGCCGCGTGCGGGTTCTCGACGACGAGCGCGTTCAGATCGTGCAGTCCCTCGCTCACGAGGACCGTGACGATATTCGCCTGCGCGATGGCCGGATCGTTCGCCCAGCCGAGCACCTTGACCACGTTCGCGGCGAACGGTCCGCCGAGCTGCAACGCGTCGCCGCGCGGCACGACGAACTCCGCGAACTCGATGACGACGGCGATGCGGCGCGGCGCCTTGCCGCCTTCGGCAATCGCCTGCAGGTTGAGCGTGCGCAGGAGATAGCGATCGATCAGCTCCAGCGCCGATCCCGGCTCCCGCAAGAGCGTCATCGATGCGCCCTCGCGCCCGATCGCGTTGGTCAACCAATCGCTCCAATCCGCCGAACCGCGCGTCGCTCTCGCCCCGCGGCTCCGGTCGTAACGCAGGACGACGTCGTAGCTCGCGAACATGACCTCGTCCAGAAACGCCGGCACGGAAAGCAGCCGGCCATTGCCGGAGATGACGTCGAAGACATTGCCGTGCAGCAGGAACTGCGCGGCCGCGCCCGAGCGGAACAGGTCGCGCATGGCACTTGCCCAGTTGGGGAGCTCAGATGTCATTCGTTTCGTGCCTCGTTGAGGGACATGTCACTGTTTCTGTCCCTGCCTCGCCGCGCCCTGCAGCGGCGCGGGCTCCGACAAGAGATCCTCCATCGCACCGAGCACTTGTCGCTGGTCGCGGATCCACTCCGACGTGCCGCCGAGTGTCGCGGCGATTTCGTCGATGCGTTGTGAGAGCAGCTCCGGATCGGTGGCAAGCGCCGCCTGTTCGCGGATGAGCTCGACCTGGTGCTCGATGCGCTGGAGCTCGGCGTCGATGAATGTCAGCTGCCGATCGGCGTCGCCACGGCGATCGATCCGCTGGCGGAGGATCTCGACCTGGCCTTCGAGGCTGCGGCGGAGCTCGTCCGTGAGTTGATCGCTCTTGAGCCGGTGCTCGATCGCGGCCATCGACTTCGAGAGGTCCGACGCGCCGCTGCCGCTCGGCTCGCCAATTACCTTCGCGATCGTATGTCGCGCCACGAGCAGCCGCAGATACATCCAGGTCAGCCGGCCGAGCCCTTCCTGCTGCGCCTCGAGGCCGGGTGGCGGCGAGTCGGTCGTGCTCGTCTGGAGATCGATGATCGAGCGGCAGCGATCCGCGATCGCCTGATACCGTCGGCGATCGGCCTCGCCGAGCTCGGCGAGCGCCCGGGCGATGCGCGTGTCCCAATCGCCGCGCGACCCGAGCGCCGTCCGGGCGTCCACGTTGCGGCGGAAGCGCTCGTTGGTCGCGACCACGAGCAGGTATCCCAGCTCGAGGCCGGCGCCCAGCACCCAGAAGCCGGGATTGAGCACGCCGAGCATGCCCACCGCGGCGATCCCCACCCAGTTCGGCGGCACGGGCATGCCGAGCGGCCGGGCGTTGAACGCGCTCGCAAGATACTGGAAAAATCCGGGTTTGCCCGCCATCAGGCCGTGCGTGTCATTCTAGTTCGATGACGGACAGGAACGCGGCCCGGTTCCTCCAGCGGGGATGCCGATGACGCTGCTGGACCTCTCCGCCGACCGTCCCGACCTGATCGAGCAGACAGCCAATCTGCTCGTCGAGACGTTTCGATCGCGCACCGACGCCTGGTCCACTCTCGACGATGCCCGGCAGGAGGTCCTCGCCTCGCTCGAACCGGGGAAGATCAGCCGCGTCATGCTCGCGGCCGATGGCCGTGTCGTCGGCTGGATTGGCGGCATGCCGCAATACGGCGGCAAGGTCTGGGAGCTGCACCCGCTCGTCGTGGCGCCCGCGTCTCAGGCCCAGGGGATCGGCCGCGCGCTCGTGCGGGACCTCGAAACGCTCGTCGCCCGGCGCGGCGCGCTCACGCTCTGGACCGGCAGCGACGACGAACGGAACGAGACCACGCTCGGGGGCGCCGATCTCTACGTGGACGTGCCCGGCGCGATTCGCAATATCCGCAATCTCAAGCGCCATCCGTACGAGTTCTACCAGCGCCTCGGGTTTACCATCGTCGGCGTGATGCCCGATGCGGACGGCCGCGGCCGGCCCGACATTTTCATGGCGAAGCGGATCGATCGGGTCACGATTCGCCGGGAGCCGCTGGGATCGCCGGTCTCGCTCGAGCTCATCGACCGGCTCAACGCCGAGCTGGCGGCGGCCTACCCGGAGGACGGCGCCAATCATTTCCGCCTCGATCTCGACGAGGTCGCGCCCGGCCGCGGCGCATTCGTCGTCGTGTATCGCGAGAACGAGGCAGTCGGCTGCGGCGCGGTCAGGCGGCTGGAGGGACGGGACGCCGAGCTCAAGCGCATGTTCGTCGTGCCGGACGAACGGGGCCGCGGCCTCGGCCGCGCGATACTCGACGCGCTCGCCGACGAAGCGCGGGCGCTCGGCGCGACCCGGCTCGTCCTCGAGACCGGCACGCGCCAGCGCGAAGCGCTGGCGCTCTACGAACGGGCGGGATTCGCGCCGATTCCGCTGTACGGTGAGTACGTCAACTCGCCGGCGACGAGCCTCTGCCTGGCGAAGGAGCTGTGATGATCCGTCGATCCGTTCTCGTCGCCTGCGCCGCCGCGGTGCTGCTCGTGGCCGGCGCGCAGGGTCAGACGCAATTCTCCCCGCGGCCCAACATTCTCATCATCCAGGCCGACGATCTCGGCTACGGCGATCTCAGCGTGTACGGCCAGACGAAGTTCTCGACGCCGAGCCTCGATCGGCTCGCGCGCGAAGGCACCCGCTTCACGAACTACTACGCCGGCAGCACGGTGTGCGCGCCGTCGCGCGCCGCGCTCATGACCGGCCAGCACACCGGTCAGGTCTGGATCCGCGGCAACGCCCAGCTGCCGCTGCGCGATGAAGATTTCACGATCGCGATGTCGCTGAAACAGGCGGGCTACCGGACCGCGCTCATCGGCAAGTGGGGACTCGGTCGGCCCGGCACGTCAGGCCAGCCGGATCGCAAAGGGTTCGAGTACTCGTTTGGCTTCATCGACCAGCAGCACGCCCATCGGCAGTTCACCGACCATCTTTACCGCAACGCCGAGCCGGTGCCGATCGACCTCGAGAAGGACTACGTCAACGATTTGTTCACGCGCGAGGCGGCGACGTTCATCGAGAAGGACGATCGGCGACCATTTTTCATCTATCTCAATTACACCGTGCCGCATGCCGAGCTGCGGGTGCCGGACGACTCGCTCGAGCCGTTCAAGGGCAAGTTTCCGGAGAAGCCGTTCGTGAACGCCACGGCCGACGGCCGTGCGACCGGTCCGGAGGACACGGTCTCGCTCGGCTACCGGTCGCAGCCGACGCCGCACTCGGCGTTCGCGGCCATGATCACGCGCATGGATCGGGACATCGGCCGGATCGTCGAGCTCATCGACAAGCGCGGGGCGGGCCGCCAGACGCTGGTGCTGTTCACGAGCGACAACGGCCCGCACCAGGAAGGCGGCGGGGATCCGGCGTTCTTCAACAGCTCGGGCGGTCTGCGCGGCATCAAGCGCGATCTTTACGAGGGCGGCATCCGCGTGCCGATGATCGCGCGCTGGACCGGCACCGTTCCAGCCGGACGCGTGAGCGATCACGCGTGGGCGCACTGGGATCTGTTCCCGACGCTGGCCGAGCTCGCCAGCGCGCAGACGCCAAAACAGCTGGACGGCCTGTCGATGACCCGCGCGCTTCGCGGGCAGGCACAGCCCGGGCACCAATTCATGTATTGGGAGTTTCACGAGCGCGGCTTCCAGCAGGCGGCGCGGACGGGGAACTGGAAGGCCGTGCGGCTGAAGAACGGGGCCCCGCTGGAGCTCTACGACCTCGCGAAGGATCCCGCCGAACAGCGCGACGTCGCGAGCGAACACGCGGACGTCATTGCTCGCTTCGAGACGTTCTTCAAGGGCGCGCGGACCGATTCGCCGACCTGGCCGATCAAGTAGTGCTTCAGTCCACAACACGGAGCACACGGAGATCACACAGAGAGCACGGGACGATCAGGCTTTACCTAAAACGACCCGTGACCTCCGTCTCTCCGTGAGGTCCGTGTTATGGATCGAAGGACACGCGGGCCCGCTGTCTCGGCATACAATTCCCGTAGGACATGCATCCGCGTCTCGTCGAGCTCTTCGTCTACGTCGATCAAGAACATGCCGACCTCACGGGCACCGTGCAGAAGGTGCCGGCGCCGTTGCTGCCCGAGTCGCCCGGCCCTGAGCGCTGGTCGGTCGCCCAGGTGCTCGAGCATCTCGTACTGACCGAGCGCCAGATCGCGCGTCTGCTGGCGCGGCTGTTCAGCGACGCCGTCGCGAAGCACCTGCCGGCGGAAACCGACACCCGGCCTATCCTGGCGGCGATCGACACGCGCCGCATCACCGACCGGAGCATCCGGAGCGTCGCGATTGAGTCGTTGCGGCCGCCGGGCGAGCTCACAGCCGCCGAATCGCTCGAGGCGCTCGCGGCGGCGCGCGTGGCGCTCGAAGAGTCGGCGCGCATCGGCAGCGGCCTCGCGCTCACTCAGGTGGTCTACCCGCATCCGACGCTCGGTCCGCTGAACGGCTACGAGTGGCTCGCGTTTGTCGGCGCGCACATGGCCCGCCACCACGAGCAGATTCGAGAAACCGTCCGGCTCCTCAGCCGGATGCCTTACCAGTAGGGCCGACCGCAGGATCGCGACTCGTGGCCAAAACAGCGACTCACGCCGGGGGCGTCGTCTTTCGCCGGGATCCGGACGCGGTCCGGTTCCTGCTCGTCACAGCCAAGAACCAGACCAAGGAATGGGTGTTGCCCAAAGGGCACATCGAAGAGGGCGAATCGGCGCCCGAGACGGCCGTGCGTGAGGTGCTCGAAGAATCGGGCGTCAAGGCGCAAGTCGTCGAGCTCCTGGGCCGGCTCGAATTCGACGGCCGGCGCGGCTGGATTCGGGCGGATTTCTTCCTGATGGAATTCACGGGCGACGGTCCGGCCTCGACCGAGGGACGCAGCCGCGTGTGGCTCACCCATGCCGAGGCCGATCGCGCGCTCGTGTTTCCGGACGCGCGCCAGCTCGTCGCCAAGGCCAGTCGCGTCGTCGAAGCGATGTAAGATGCCGCACACGTCTGGGGACTGAGCGGAGGGCACCGACATGCGGAAGAGCTGGCTCATCGGCACCGTGGCGCTGGTCGTCGCGGCCGGGTGCGGAAAATCGGAGCAGGAAAAGCAGGCGGAGAAACTGAAGGAAGCGGCCGCGCAAGTGGCGGCCGGTGCGCAACAGGCAGCGGCCGGCGCGCAGCAGGCTGCCGGCGGCGCGCAGCAGGGCGCCAACCAGCTCGCGAAGGGCCTCGAACAATTCGCCAAGGGCCTGGCGCAGATGGGCCAGAGCTCGGCGAACGCCACCGTCATCGACTTCGAAGTGCTGAAGACGCTCATCCCAGAGATGCCCGGCTGGACCCGCGGCGACGTCAAGGGTGAGCAGGTCAGCATGGGCGTGAAGATGTCGAAGGCGCGGACGAGCTACCAGAAGGGCGACAGCTCGATGACGCTCGAGATCGTCGACACGTCGTTCAATCAGCTCCTCCTCGCGCCGATGACGATATTCATGGCGGCCGGCTACGAGGAGCGATCCGACGACGGCTACACCAAGTCGATCTCGCTCGCCGGCGCACCGGGCTTCGAGAAATGGCGCAAGCAAGGGAAGGACGGCGAGGTCAACCTCCTGGTCGCGAACCGTTTCATGGTTTCCGCCGAGGGCAACAACGTCGAGAGCATCGACGTCCTCCGCAAGGCTGTGCAGACGGTGGACCTCAACAAGCTTGCGGGCATGAAGTGATTCTCGAGGTCCGGGACTGAAAACTCCCGTGCCCGGACGGAGGGGCGGGCTTCAGCCCGCCTTTGCCGGGCCGGCTGAAGCCGGGCCCTGTTGAAACGCAATTCACAATCTGAATCCCCCGGCGAGCGGATCTCTGTCATCAACAATGAACGTGTGTTCGCCGGTGACCCAGGCGTCACCCGAGAGCTCGGGGACGATCGCGGGGTGATCGCCGACGCGCGTGCGGTCGGCGACGCGGGCGCTGAACGTCGTGCCGATGATGCTCTCGTGCACGAACGGCCGGCCGTCTTCCACGATACCCATCGCATCGAGGACCGCGAGGACGGCGCACGTCCCGGTGCCGCAGGGCGATCGATCCACCTCGGCGTCGGCGAAGATCGTGACGTTCCGCAGATCCGCGCCCGAAGTGTTGGCTGGTCCCGTGAAAATCGTGCCATAGAGGCCGGTGAGGCCCGGTTCCTCCGGGTGCACGGCGGTGAAGACGGCCTCGACCCCCTCCTTGATCCGCATGCCGAGCTCCCGCAGCTTCGTCAGCGATCCTGGCTGGATTGGCACGCCCGCCGATTCGGCGTCCACGATCGCGTAGAAGGCGCCGCCGAACGCGACGTCGGCCTGCACCGTGCGCGCGCCGAGCGTGACCGGGATCGCGGAGGCGAGGACGAACGACGGCACGTTGATGAACGACACGCGCGTGACGCGCGGCCGGCCGGGGCCGCCGGTGATCGTCGCGCGCGCGCGGATCTGGCCGGCGGGCGCATCCAGCACGATCTCCGTCCCGTCGCCGCCGGGCGTGATCAGCCCGCGTTCGAGCGCCAGCGTGACGACGGCGATGATCCCGTGGCCGCACATCGTGCTGAAGCCCTCGTTGTGCATGAAGAGCACGCCGGCGTGCGAATCGGCGCGCTCGGGCTCGGTGAGCAGCGCGCCGTACATGTCTGTATGTCCGCGCGGCTCGAGCATCAGGGCGCGCCGCAGGTGATCCTGGTGCTCGTAGGCCCAGGCGCGCCGCGCCAGCATCGTCCGGCCCTGCGGGGCGGGCCAGCCGTCAACGACCAGCCGCAGCGGCTCGCCTGCGGTGTGGGCGTCGATCGTGCGTAAGATGAGAGGAACGGATCTGCCGTCCACGACTCGATGGTGCGCCTGATTCTATGCTGTTACTGACTGAACGCGACGTTCGCGCGGTGCTGCCGATGCCGGACCTGATCGCCGCGATGGAACAGGCGCTTGCGGCCTATTCCTCCGGCCACGTCGTGCAACCGGTGCGATCGGTGCTCGAGCTCGGCCCCGAACGTAACTTCTTCGGCGTCATGCCGGCGGCGATCGACGAACCGGCCGCCCTCGGCGCCAAGCTCGTCACGGTGTACCACGGCAATCACCGGCGCGGCCTGCCCTCGCACCTGGCCTGCATCGCGCTGCAGGATCCGGCGAGCGGCGAGATGATCGCGCTGATGGACGGCCGGTACATCACCGAAGCGCGGACCGCCGCCGTCTCGGCCGTGTCCGTGAAGTACATGGCCCTCCCGGACGCCCGCGTGCTGGCGATTATCGGGTCCGGCGTGCAGGCGCGCAGTCATCTCGAGGCGATTCGTCACGTGCGGACGCTGAGCGAAGTGCGCGTCTGGAGCCCGAGCGCCATGCATCGCGAGAAGTTCGCGCTGGAGATGACGACGCCGCTCCTGCCGGTGTTCCCGGAGGAGTCGGCGGCCGACGCCGTGCACCGCGCCGAGATCGTCGTCCTCGCGACCGCGGCGTCGACGCCGGTGATCGAGAGCGCGGACATCAACCCGGGCACCCACATCGCGGCGGTGGGTGCGTGCCGCGCCGATCAACGCGAGATGCCGAGCGACCTTGTCGCCCGGGCCCGCGTCGTCGTGGACTCGCGGGCCGGGGCGCGCAAGGAAGCCGGCGATCTGATCATTCCGATCGCGGAAGGCGCCATTCGCGAGTCGCACATCGCCGGCGAGCTCGGCGAAGTCGTGCTCGAGCAGGTCGCGGGCCGGCTGGGGCATACCGACGTCACCGTGTTCAAGTCGCTGGGCATGGCGGTCGAAGACATCGTGGCCGCACGGCTGGTGCTGCGCCGTGCGCGCGAGGCGCGCATCGGGCAGCGGTTCAGTTTTTCCTGATGGCACGACGAGGTGTCCGCCCGGTCGCGATTCTGCTGGCTGCCGCGCTCGGCGCCGCCGCCGCCGCGCGGCCCGCCGCCCAGGCGCGAATCGAGGCCGAGCCGATCACGGCCACGATCGACGCCGCCTACCGCGCGGCGTACAACCTCGACATCGACGACGCCCGCACGCTGGCGCAGCGCGCGGTGACGCTGGCGCCGAACGAGTCGGTCACCCACCGGACGCTGGCGTCGATCCTCTGGCTGCAGATCCTGTTTCGCCGGGGCGCGGTCACCATTGATCACTACTTGGGCGGCGGCGTCACCAAGTCGAACGTCACGCTCCCCAAGCCGCCGGCCGATCTCGACGCCGAGTTCAAACGCGAGCTCGCGCGTGCCATCGAGCTCTCCGAAGCGCGGGTGAAGGAACAGCCGCGGAGCCTGCAGGCCCGCTTCGAGCTCGGCGCGGCGTACGCGCTGCAGGCGTCGTACGCGGCGTCCGTCGAGGGGAGCATGACCGCCGCGTTCGGATCGGCCCGGCGCGCCTACGACGCGCAGGAAGAAGTGCTGACGAAAGACCCGAAGCGCACCGATGCCGGCGTGGTCGTCGGCACGTATCGCTATCTCGTCTCCGCGCTTTCCCTGCCGACGCGTCTGGTCGCGTATGTGGCGGGCTTCGGCGGCGGGAAGGAAAAAGGCATCAGCCTGCTCGAGGCGGCGAGCCTCCATCCCGATACGCGGACGGACGCCAAGACGGCGCTGATGCTCATCTACAGCCGCGAGGGACGGCACGCCGACGTGCAGCGGCTGGCGCACGAGCTGGGCACGGAGTTCCCGCGCAACCGGCTGTTCGTCCTCGAGGAGGGCGCCGCGGCCATCCGCGCCGGCCGGGCGGGAGAGGCCGAGGCCGTCCTGACGCGCGGGCTGGCCATGTTCGCCCAGGATCCCCGTCTCAAGATCCCCGGGGAACGGGCGATCTGGCTGTACAAGCGGGGCCTGGCGCGGGTGAACTTGAACCGACCGGCTGATGCCGACGTCGATCTTCGTGAGGCCCTGCGCTCCGACCCGGTGATGTGGGTGCGGGGCCGAATCCGCGTCGAACTTGGAAAAATCGCCGACCTCGCGGGCCGGCGGCCGGAGGCCCTGAACGAGTATCGTGAGGCCCGGACGGCCTGCCAGTCGGGCAACGACCCGGCCTGCGTGGCCGAAGCGGATCGGCTGCTGCGGCGGCCATTCGCCATGCCGCCGGCCAAGGATTGAGATGCCGAAGAAAAAGACCTGGATCTGGATCATCGTCGCGTGCGGCGGCGTCTGCATTGTCGGGCTGCTCGCCATGGCGACGGCGGGCGTGATCTTCGTCTCGAATCACATCCAGGCGCACGCGTCCACGAGCGCCGACGCGTTGCGCCGGTTCGAAGCGGCCAAGGCGCCGTTCAAGGATCAACGGCCGCTCTTCGAGCTGGACCAGCGCGAGCGCGTCCGCCTCACGCGCGAGCTCAGCGGGCTGCCGAGCGCCGCGACGAAACCGCACGATCTCTACATCCTCGCGTGGGATCCGGCCGACGGCGCCCTGGAAGGCCGACTCGTTTCGGTCTCGCTGCCTTTCTGGCTGCTGAAATTGGGTCGCCGGAAGATCGACATCTTCCAGGGCGATCGCAGCGGCAGCGGGTTTGATCTCGAACGGCTCAACCTCGACATGCACGAGCTCGAACGTGTCGGCGCGATGTTAGTCGTCGATCATCAAACGCCATCAGGCGAGCGCGTGCTCGTGTGGACGCAATAAATTCTGACGTTCGTTAGTGGGGCAATGCGGCAATGGGGCAATGAGGCAATGCAAACCTGGTCTCAAGACCCTGCGTACGAGTACCGGTGTCCCGTGCGAACGACACCGGGTGTCCTGAGCGCGCGACACTGCGGCTGTCCCCGAACACTGTCCTGATTTGTTTTCAGTGCGCGCTCGCGCAGCCGCCGGTCTTCTTCACTTCCCTCATTGCCCCAGTGCCCCATTGCCTCATTGCCTCATTCAATGAGTGGCAGGCCTCTTGCACTATTGGCTGGCGTGGAGGCAGCCATGAAGTTCCGACAGGTCGCGTTGCTTTCGGCGCTCGCGCTCGCGTTGCCGGCAGCGACGCTCGAAGCGCGCCAGCAGTGGGGCACGCGCAGTGGATCACAGGCATATAGCGAAGGCTACGAGCGTGGCCTGCGCGCGGGCGACGAAGATCGGCGTCGAAATCAGGAATACGATTTTTCCGATGAGGGCGATTATCGCCGCGCCGACGCGGGGTATCGCCGCGAGTACGGCAACGAAGATTGGTACCGCTCCGATTTTCGCCGCGGGTATCAGGAGGGCTATCGCTCGGGCTACGACCGTTCGACCTCCGGCCGTGCTGACGGCCCGCCCTACGGGCGCGGCATCGGACGCGGGCCCAACGGCGCGCCCGGCTACGGCACCTACGGCCGTTACGACCTCGCGATCTCAAACGGCTACAACGACGGCTACGAAGCCGGACTGGACGACGGCCACGACCGGCGCAGAAACGATCCGATCGCGGAAAGCCGGTACCGCAGCGGTGACCGCGGCTACCGGAACGAATACGGGCCGCGCGAGGCGTACAGGAACCGCTACCGCGATTCGTTCCGCAGCGGCTACGAGCAGGGCTATCGCGACGGGGCCGGCCGGAACAGTCGGCCTTGGTATCGACCGTTCTAGGCCGGGCTCGGTATGCGCTCTTAGCTCAACCCGAAGAAGCGCCGCATCCGCTCGGCCAGTGAAATCGGCGTGACGGCCGCGGCCGTCCCGGCCGACGCGCGCGATTCGGCGAGCTCCCGTCGGCGCGCCGTGGCGGCCACGGCGAGCAGGTCGATCACCTCGGGGTTGGCCTGGACGTAGTGACGGAACACGTCGGCGCTGATCTCGAGCACGGTGGAGTCGCCGCGCGCGACGACGGTGGCGGTCCGCGGGTCGCCGGTGAGGAGCGACATCTCACCGAAATAGCCGCCGGCCTCGGTCACCGCGACCTCACGGCGTTCGGGACCGATCGTGATCGCGACCTTGCCGCTCGTGACGATGAACATCGATCCGCCCGGCGCCCCCTCGTGAACGACGACGCCGCCGTCTGCGAAGAGCTCCTCGGTCGCCGCCGCCGCGAGCGCCTCGTGCGCGTCCGGCGGCAACTTCGCGAGGACCGGCACGGCGGCGATCTGACGCCGGAATTGCTCCCGCCGCTGCGGCGTGTCCGACGGCGCTTCGTCGCGCGAGTACTCGACCTGGATCGGGAACGGGATGTCGATCTTCCTGCGGCGGAGCTCGTAGTAGATGGCGGTCCGGACGCCGTCCGCGGCCTGATCGCTCCGGCTGAAATCGTCCACCCAGAAGCGGACGCGGTAATTGATCGACGAGGCGGCGAAGTCGACGAGCAGCACGTCGGGCGGCGGCGCCGCGAGCACGTATCTGGCGTCGCGCGCGGAGGTCAGCAGCGCCTCGCGCACGGCGTTCGGTGGCGCCTCGTAGGCGCAGCCGACTTCGACCTGGACGCGGGTAGGCGACGTCGGCTCCGAGTAGTTGTTGATCGATTCCTTGGCGATCGTCCCGTTCGGCACGACGACGAGGTTGCCCGCCTTCGTCCGGATCTTCGTCGCGCGCCAGGTGACTTCCATCACGAGGCCTTCGTGCCCGCCCACCGCGATCCAGTGGCCGACGCGGAACGGCTTGTCGATCTGGATGGCAATGCCGGCAAACGCGTTGCCGAGCGTGTCCTGGAGCGCGAACCCGGCAATCGCGGCGACGATGGCCGAGCTCGCGAGCACGTCGAAGCTCGACAGTTCGAACACGACAAACGCCGCGCCGACGGCGAGCAGGATGACGATGGTGTCCTGGACGATCGAGGGCGCGCGATCGGCGACCTGATCGCGGAACCAGGGGTTGAAGACCAGCGAGACGAACGCGTTGAAGATCGCGAACGCGATGGCGAGCCGCTCGAGCCGCAGACCCGTCAGCCCCTGAGCCAGCGGGTTGGCAGGCCGTGCGACGTCGAAGAGATGGAGGCCCACCGCCAGCACGAGCATGAGCGTGCTGAAGAGCAGGCGCCGGCGGACGACGTGGTTGCGGACGGTCGCCATCAAGGCGACCGCCGCCACTACCAGCCCGAGGGCCAGCCAGAAATGCGTGAGCGGGTGCTCGATCGGCACGTACTCAGCCGGTGATGCCCTTCCGGAACTCCGCGATCTCGCCCGCGCTGACGGTGACGGCGACGAGCGCCTTGTTCGGCCCGCCCTGGGCATCGCGATCGGGGTTGAGTCCGCGCGATCCGGCCGACGCGATCGTGCTGTCGCTCGACTTGGACTTGCCGAGCCCGCTGAGGCCGGTCATGCCGAACTTCCCGCCGCCGCTCGACTTGGGCTCTTCGGCCTTCGAGCCTGTGCCCGGCTGCGGGGGCGGCCCCACCTGCACGATTTTATCGACGGGCACCGGTTTGAACGTGATCGTGGACGTGTAGCGCGCCGCCACCATCGCCGTCGCCGTCAGCTTCTCGGCGGCGATCACTTTCTTCATCGTCTCGATCCGCCCCATCGTCTCGGGGTGCGACGCGAAGACGCCGCTCCGCTCCTTGAGACCCTTGTTGCGTTCGGCCAGCTTCGTGAGAAATTCGGGAAGCCCATTCGGCGAATAGCCGGCCTTGTTCGCGATCGTCAACGCGATCTTGTCGGCCGCTTCCTCATCATTGCGGTCGAATTTGTTCTCGAGGAGCACCGAGTACCCCATGTTGGCGGCGGCCTGAATGAAAGCCTGGCGCGTTGCCGACGCGCCCAGCTCGGCCTTCTTCGCATTCTGAATGGCCTTGATCGTGTGCTTCAGCGTGATGTGCCCGATTTCGTGCCCCAGAACATCGGCGAGCTCGCCCTCGCTCTGAATCAGCGCCAGCGCTCCGCGCGTGATGTGCACGAAACCGCCCGGCGCGGCGAACGCGTTGACGCCGTCCGTGTCCAGAACGATGAACGTCCACTTGAGACCCGGCCGCGAGCTGTTGCTCGCGAGCACGGATCCGGCCAACGTGACGTACTTGTGCACGGCACGGTCCTGCACGACGCCGTACTTTCCACGCAGCAACGCGCTGATCTCCGAGCCGAGCTGCTGTTCTTCCTCGTCGGTGAAGTTCAAGTCATCGTAGGTCTTGGCCGCCTTGTCGGCGATGCCCTTGAGCTTGCCGAACTGCGCGGCGGCCGGCACCGTGATCGACAGCAACGCCAGCATGACCACTACCCGTCTCATGTTTTTGTCTCCTGCGCCGGGCCGGCTGAAGCCGGCCCCTCCATCATCGGACCGGTTGAGGCGGCCCCGTCCATTCCCGTGACTTCGTAGATCGTGACGCCCTGCGCGCGCCCCTTCACGTGCGCCTCGCCGACGAGCCGCGTGACGGTCGGCACCGTCAACTGGTCCTTCGTCGCCTGGCTGATCAGGATGTGCGTGCCGTAGTCCTTGTTCAGCGACTCGATGCGCGACCCCAGGTTCACGGCGTCGCCGATCACCGTGTAGCTCATGATCGTGTCCGACCCGATGTTACCCGCAATCATCTCCCCGGAGTTGATGCCGATGCCGATGTCCAGCGTCGGCCGCCCTTCGGTCTTCCACCGGGTGTTGAGCTCCGCCAGTTTCTCGACCATTTCGACCGCCGCGCGGACCGCGTGATCGGCGTGCCGCTCGTCGGTGACCGGGGCCCCGAACAGCCCCATCACCATGTCGCCGACGAACTTATCGAGCGTTCCGTGGTGGCGAAACAGGACCGTCACCATTTCGCTGAAGTACTCGTTGAGCTGGAGCACGACCGCTTCGGGGGAGGCCTTCTCGGAGGCGGATGTAAATCCGCGAATATCCGAGAAGAGCACGGTCATTTCGCGGCGCTCGCCGCCAAGCCGGGCGAGCGACGGGTCCGCCATCAGCCGGTCGAACACGTCCTTCGAGACATAGCGGCCGAAGAGGCGCTTCACCTGCCGTTTCTCGCGCCCTTCGACGAAGTACTGCCACGAGAGCCCGAGGAGCAGCGCCAGGGCGATCGCGAGGACTGGCCCGACTACCGGCAGCCAGAGACCCTGGCCCACCGCCTGGTATACCCAGGCGACGACCCCCACCGCCAGCGCTCCGACCGCGGCCACCGCCCACCACACTGGCAGGGTCATGGCCAGCACCCCGGCCGTGAGCCCCGCGCCGGCCGTGAGCGCCGCGCCGGCCGCCGGCGAGGCGCGCCGCATGAACTGCTTCGAGAGCACATCGTCGGCGAGCGCCGCGTGCAGGAAGACACCCGGGGTGTTGCCGCCAAACGGCGTCGCGTGCACGTCGGCCAGGCCGGTCGCGCTCGTGCCGACGAACACGATCTTGTCCCGGAAGGCGGCGGGATCGATGACCGGCTTGGTCCCGTCGACGATGTTCTGCTCGGAGAGCAGCACGTCGAAAAACGGGTACGCAGGATACGTCTGGCGGCCGGTGTCGGGATCGGACATCCGCCCGTGCATGTTGAGGAGCATCTTGCCGTCCGCGATCGGCAGCATGGCGTCGCCGATACGCAACCACGGCACCTGCATCTTCACGGCGTCGGCCGGCACGGTGTTGGCGAGGAGCACCGCCGCGAGTCCGAGCGAGGGAATCGCGAGGCCGTTGTACTCGATGAAGGGCGCCATCCGCCGCGACACGCCGCCGTCGTCTTTGTCGAGGAAGTTGTGGCCGAGCGCCGGCGCGGCCTCGCGAAGCGCCTCGAAGGGCTCGTTGACGTTCGGCCGGACGCATGTCGCACATCCACGGCTGAGCCCGGGTCCTGGCGAATAGACCGTCCCGGGTAAATGCAGCGCTTTCGCGCTCGCGTCGTCGTTCTGCAGGCCTTGGAACACGGCATCGGCGGTCAGGATGACGTTGCCCGCCCGGCGGACGGCGGACACGAGCTCCGCGTCGGACGCGTTCCCGGTCATCTCCTGCCCGCCGATCTGATAGCGGCCCAGAAAGTCCGGCTCGCTGAAGATGACGTCGTACACGATGACGCGCGCGCCGGCGCGCGAGAGATAGCTGATGACGCCGGCGTGCGCAAAGCGCGGCCACGGCCACCGCCCGAACGGCGGCTCGAGCTTCCGTACCGACGCCTCGTCGATCTCGACGATGGCGATGTCGGAGCGCGCTCTTGCAGGATCGGCCGATCCAGCGAGCCGCCAGTCGTACGTGGTCGCCTCGATCATCTCGCCGCGCCGCGAGGCCGCGGCAAGATACGCGAGCGCCGCCGCAAGCGCGCCGAAGGCGAGGCCTTTGAGAACCGACATCACGCGCGCCTATTGTCGCCGAACGTAGATGGCAGTGCTGGCGGGACGTTGCCTCTATCGACGTTAAATTTAGACTCGCCCCGCTGTCACACCTTCGGGGGGACGGCATCCAAAGGACATGCATGTGTCGGCACTGTGGCGATATCCGGTGAAATCGCTGGCCGGCGAGCCGCTCGATGCGATCGAGGTCGGGCCGAATGGCATTCCGGGCGATCGACTCGTCTGGGTCCTGGGGCCCGAAGGCGTTCGCACCGCTCGTCGTCAGCATCGTCTGCTCGGGCTTCACGGCATACTCGGACCTGACGGCGAGCCGCTCATCGACGGTCATCCGTGGCAAAGTCCGCGCGCGCTTGCGCTCGTACGCAAGGCGGCGGGCAACGATGCCTGGCTCGAGCGTTCCGATGAGGTCGAACGCTTCGACATCCTGCCGCTGCTCGTCGTCACCGACGGCGCGGTGGCAGCGTTCGGCCGCGACGTGCGAAGGCTGCGGCCGAACATCGTCATCGGCGGCGTCGATGGACTGCAGGAATTCGACTGGGCGGGAACTGAGCTCGAAATCGGCGACGTCCGGATTCGTCTCGACTCACGCCGCGGGCGCTGCCCGATGACGACCGTCGATCCGGACACGCTCGCCGTGGATCCTGAGGTGCTGCGTGACATCGGCCGACGGTTCGGCGGGCGGCTCGCGCTCAATGCCGAAGTCGTGCGCGGCGGCAGGCTGGCGGTGGGCGCTGAGGCGGCGCCACCGGACCGCAGCAGGCGCCACAGCGTGCTCGGCCGATCCGCCGTGTCGACGTAGTAGAGGTCGCGGCCTTCGTAGCGTTTGAGCAGCGGATGGTCCTTGCTGCCTCATCCTCACTTTCCCGGTGCGAGCCGCCGGATTTCCTCGAAGTAATTGAAGAGCAGGTTGATTCGGGACTCCTCGACGCGGCGGTCAGCGTCCGGCCGCGTGAAGATCGCGAATCGCTTCCCGTCGGGCGCGAGGTCGTAGCTGGAGAATCCGGTGTCGCCCACGCCGGCAATCGTGGTCCACACACGCGGTTTGTCGGCGGCGAAGGTCCCGGCGACGGTCGAGTACGTCGTAACCATGATGCGGTTCTCCGACATGTAGAACAGCTCTCGTGCCGTGCGTGACCAGATGGGTTGGTTTCCACCGCCTGAAGATATCTGGCGCACTGCGCCTGATCGCGGCGCACCCGCCGCCGCGGAACGGACATAGACTTCGAAGGCCCCAGTCTCGTCCGAGAGATAGGCCACCCACTGCCCATCCGGCGAGAAGCTCGGTCGGGTCTCCTCGAACCGCGAGGCGAGGAACGGTTCCGGAGCGGCTGGCCTGGGATGATCGGCGTCGCTGAGATCCAGCCCGACCGTCCACAAATCGGCGGTGCCGCCCTCGCCGCGCGCGCTGTAGATGAAACGCCGCCCGTCGGGTGAGAAGGAGTTCGGTCCCACGTCGAGCGCCGCCACATCGATCAGCTGCGTCGCCGGCGCGCTCCCATCCGTGCGGACCCACCACAGCGCGATGCGCCCAGACACGACCGCACGAAACATGAGGTGTTTACCGTCCGGCGCCCAGACGGGATCGGAGTGGATCGTCGCCTCCCCGCCCGGCGTGAGTCGCAGCGTCTGATCGTGCCGCCAATCGTACGCGTAGATGTCCGCGCCCTTGCCACTGTCGATACTGACGGCCAGCCGCTCATCGACCGGCGAGAATCGCGGACTGTAATAGAGTGCGGGCTTCGACAGGATCGATTCGCGCTTGCCGGACGCATCCTGCGAGGCGATCGTCCACGGCTGCAGGCCAACGCCGCTGCGGTAGACCATCAGGCCCGTGCGCGAGAGATCGAAATGACCGGCACCGCTTCCCGGGTTGGCGGCGATGTCGTCGAGGAACGCCGCGGGCGCGCCCTCGAGTTCCAGCCGGATCGGGTCGAACGGTACGGCGAACAGGACGCCGCGACGGACGTAGATGAGGTGCCCACGCGCGCCGCGCGAGGGCACGTAGCGGCCGAAGTAGCCGCCGCGCCAGAGCGTCTTCCGCGCGCCGGTCTCGAGCGACTGCACGTCGATCGTGGCGTCCTCGTACGAATTCAGCGTGGGGGTGTTTGCCGTAAAGATGACTGCCCGGCCGCCCGGCAACAACTGCGGCCAGCGATGCGTCGGGTCGCCTGCCGAAACCGTCGTCACCGGTTGCGGCGGGCCACCGGTGCCGGCGATCCAGGATAACCCCGTGTTATTCGACAGCGCCGCGACGATGCGTCCATCGTCGCTCCAACTGGCGCCGCGCGCGATGCGCGCGTCGGCCAGGTCGACCGGCGCACCGCCCTGCACCGAGATCTTCTTCAGCTTATTGCCGGCAAAAAACCCGATCCAATGACCGTCCGGCGAGAAAAAGGGCTGGTCGGCGCCTTCGGTCCCAGCGAGCAACGTCACGGCACGGTCCGTCAGCCGGCGCGTGGCAAGAAGACGCCGGCCGGTCGAATCGCGCGCGTGAAATGCCAGCCGGGAGCCGTCGGGCGAAATGGCGGCGCTGACTTGCGTCTCCACCGCGACACTATTCCCGAGGTCGAGCGGCAAGCGTATGAACGGCCGCGCGTCACGCGCCGGCCAGAGCAGGACGATCGCCAGCGCGGCGGACGCGATCGACGCCGCTGCGATGATCCACGGGAGCTTCCGTGCCGGCGCCTGCTCGGGCGTCGGCTGCTCGAGCAACAGGCTGGCGTCGCCGATGTCGCGGAGCCGGCGTTGCGGATCGCGTTCCAGACACTTGCCGAGCAGACGGCGGGCGCGCGCCGGCACGGGCGACCAATCCGGCGCGCGGGTGAGCACGGCGGCCAGCGTGTCGGTCGTCGTCGGGGCCTCGAACAGGCGACGGCCAGTGAGCATTTCATAGACGACGCAGCCGAACGACCAGATGTCGCTGCGACGATCGGTCGCCAGTCCCCGTGCCTGTTCGGGGCTCATGTACGCGGCGGTTCCCAGGATGACGCCGGCGGCGGTCAGCGGCGGAGGGGCCGTCACCGTCTGCGCTTCAGCGGCCTCGTGGCTCGGCGAACCGGTCGCCGGTTCGGTCTTGGCCAATCCGAAGTCGAGAATCTTGACCGCGCCCGATTTCGTCAGCGCGATGTTGGATGGTTTCAGATCCCGGTGCACGATCCCGCTCGCGTGGGCCGCATCGAGCGCCGCCATGATCTCGCGCGCGATCTCGAAGACCCGGTCGATTGGCAGGGGACCGCGCGAGATGTACCGGTCAAGGGTCTCGCCGTCGACGAGCTCGAGGATCAGACACTGCGTGTCGTGGGCTTCCTCGATGCCGTAGATGGCGGCGATGTGCGGATGATTGAGCGCCGCCAGCGTTTGCGCTTCGCGACGCAATCGGGCGAGCGATTCCGCGTCGTTGAAGGCGCCGCGCGCGAGCACTTAGATCGCCACGTCGCGACCGAGTTTGGTGTCGCGGGCGCGATAGACGTGGCCCATCCCTCCGCTGCCAATGGCGCTGAGGATCTCGTAGGCGCCGAGACGAGTCCCGACCGTCAGCGCCATGCCGTTGCTCCGGGATGGGCCAGGCAGGCTACGGCCAAGCTCGCCGAAGCGCATTCGGCGCGAAGGCGGCCACCCCCGCGCCATGGCGACTCGACTCGGTCCGCTCGCTCGTCGCGGGTGCCGATTTCGCCTTCGCCCAGTTTGGCCACGACTTGATAGGACCCGATCGTCCTGCCAATCACTCTTGCGGCACCAGAGTCGTGCTGATCGATCTTGTGTATGCCGACAGACATGCCGAGGGTACCATCAACCGCGGCGTCTCAGCGCGCTCGCGCGCGCCATTCCGCCAGCTTCGTCCGCGCCGCCGCGCGCTCTTTCTCGAAGGCGGGCTCGAGCACCAGGTTCCTGATTTCGTCGGGATCCTTCGTCAGATCGAACAGCTGCTCGTACTCGAACTCCGGCCAGTACACGTACTTCCAGTCGCGCTGGATGACACCTTGTGATGAAGGAATGCGATCGCGCGACGTAATCGTCGGGTGTTCGTAGAAGAATTCCTCGCGCCAGACTGGCGCCTGTTCGAGGAGATAGAGCGCGGAGAAGTCCTGACCCTGCATCGTCGCTGGCACCGACAGTCCCGCGGCGGCCACCACGGTGGGCGCGATATCGAGGTTGAGTACCAACTGATCGCGCGTCGTCCCGCGCGTGCGAGCCGGCGCCCTCGGATCCCAGACGATCAGCGGGACGCGCAGCGCCTGTTCATAGGGATACCACTTGTCGGCCAAGCCGCGGTCGCCGTGGAAGTACCCGTTATCGCCGATGACGGCGACGAGCGTCCGCTGGTCCACCTGCTGCGCCTTCAACTCATCGACGATCCGGCCGATGGCTGCATCGACCTCGGTGACGAGCCGGTAGTAGCGCGTCATGTACTCCTGATAACGGGCAGGCGTGTCGAACCGCCAGTTAAAACGCACGCGGCCCTCGTTCGCGCTGTTGGAGAGGAACGTCGGCAACGATTGGAGATGCCGTTCGGTGGCCAGCGCTGACGGCGGCACGGTCACGCCGGCATAGAGCGGCCGGCTCCAGTCCTGCGGCAGGTACTGCTCGGGAGCGTTGTCCTCGGCATGCGGCGCAAAGAACCCGACGCTCAGCAGAAACGGGCGGTCGCGCGGGCGCTTCTGCAGGAACTCCAGAGCATCGCGCGCATTCTGCTCGGTGACGTGGACGCGCGAGCCATCAGGTTCCGTCAACCAGTGGCGGCCGTGATAGGCGCGCAGGAAGTCGAAGTCAGCGGGCCGCGCCGGCCCGACGTCGTACTTCCCGACGTAGCCGGTCCAGTAGCCAGCCGCGCGCAGCAGTCCCGGGTAGGTGCGGGCAACGGCCTCGGGCGTGAACGGCAGGCCGAACCGGTCGATGCCATGGCGCGACATGTACTGGCCGCTGAAGAGCGTGGCCCGGCTCACCATGCAAATGGACGTCGTGACGCGCGCCTGCACGAAGCGGATGCCCTGTGCAGACAACTGATCGATTCGCGGCGTCCGGACGATGCGGTTGCCGGCCGCACCAATCGAATCCCAGCGAATGTCGTCGATGACGATGACGACGACGTTCAGCGGCCGGGCGGGAGCTTGCGGGGCCTGACGGACAGCGGCCGCGGCGGCGACCATCAGAATCGCGCCGGTCAGTCGAGTGAATGTCGACACTGAAGAGCCGAGCCTACCACCGTATCTCGCGAGACGCGCCGCCAAGGCGCGGAGGCTGAGGCAACGTACATGTAGCACCTCACGCCGGCGAGCAGACCGGCGAGCGACCACGCTCTAGCGGTGCGAGGCATGTCGCGAAGATATCGAACCGTGAGATAGCCGAGCACCGGTGTCACGATGAGCGTCCCGAAAAACGCGACGACATAGACGAGCGGAATCAGGTTACTCATTTGACTGCGGAGCATGCGACCTTCGCTCTGGGTTCCCATCAGCCAGTACAGGCAGGGCACCGCCGCGAGCCACAACGTGACTCTTGGAAACGTGGCGGCGTGGACGGGCTTGCCGAACAACGATTCGACGGTTCGATCGCGCAGCAGGATCGTGCGGCGATGGAGCCGCTGCTGGGTCGTTTGCCAAGCGGGGTCGCGTGCCAGAAATGCCTTCGCCGGCGGGGCGAAGGCGATGAAGAGACTGGCAGGCACGATCGTCTGCGTCCACCACACTTCGAGCCCGCAACCCAAGCAGAACATCGAGGCGAACACCCGGGCTTCGGTCGTGAAGATCAGCACGTTGGCGACGACGATCAGAAACAGCAGCGCGCGATACGCACCGCGTATCCAGCCGTCTGGCCGCCGCAGATAGAACACCGTCAGAACCACGCCAGGCAGAGCGATCAAACCTGCGAAGCCGAAGGCCAGAACACCAAGTGTGTCCAGCCGGTCGTCCCGGCGCGGTGGGACCAAGGAGTCGCCGCCGGAGTTCGCGACGATGGCGAATAGCAGGCCGGCCGTGGCGAGTGCGGCCACCAGGAATACGGCAGTGCGGACAACGGTCTTCGTCAGGGCCCTCAGAGTATCGGACGATTGGCCGATCGCGAATACATCGCGTCGCGTCTGCGAATGCTTTCTCCTGACTCTCAGACAATGAGGACGCCGCTGGGATGCGGGAGGCCAGTCGCCCGGCGCGACCAGTTGCGGCCAGCGTCGAACGCTACGTAAAGACTGCCTTTCCGATCCGCCAGCGCGATTGTCGAGCCGTTCGTGGCGATGCAACCGGTGTCGACGATGCCGTTCGTCCATACGGGCAGGCCTTCGCTGACGGCGACCAGCGAATCGTGTCCATCTACCCGTCGTCTGTAGATGGCTCCCTGCGCTGCGAAATGGTCTTCCGAGGCGGACACAAGGACGTCGTCGCCCGCAAACGCGACCGCGGAGCAATACGAGGCATGCATGCCGTCCTGTTCGACATTCCATGTCCTCCCGCCGTCGCTGCTTGCGCACAGCCCGGCCGCGGCGGCGGCCATCACAACGCCCGGACGGGTCGGGTGCGCGCGCACCTCGTGGACGTCGCTGTCGACGTCGATCGTGGGGTGCCACGTGACGCCGCCGTCGGTCGATCGAGGGATACCGCCGACGTGCACGTTGGCGAGGAGAACGGCGCCGTCCGCGGTTGCGGTCATCGACCGGATCTCCAACGGCGGACCCACGCGCTGACCGTTGATGACTGCCGAGCCCGCGTACCACGTCTCGCGCCCAACGACCGCATCGAAGCCGCGCAGTTGCTCGAACGCCCCGTCCGCGTTGACGCGCAGAATGCGGGCATCATCGGTTCCGACATAGATCAGGCCGCCGACCGCCATACAACACGCGAGATCCAACCTCGTCGTGGCGATCGTGCGCCACACGCCACCTGGCGTGCGGTGGCGAAGTGATCGTCCGTCGATGATCGCGAGAGTGCCGCCACGCCCATCTGGCGCGAGGCCTCTGACCGATTCCTTGCGGAGCTCGTGGTGGACGGTCTCGCCGATGACGAACAGGCCGTCCTGCCACGTCGCTACGAGCACGATAGGAGTCGTCATGCCGGCTCACTAAGTGTAGCGGCTGCACCTCCACGCTCATCAATATGCCGGGATCGACATCCGCGCGTGTCAGCGATCGGGTTGCAGATAGTGTCGAAAGGCGAACAGGCCAATCCGCCCGCCCAACCACAGACCATCCCGGCACGCCGTTCGAAAGTGAAGCCCTGCGAACACACGTGAATCGGCATTCTCGTGCGCCGCTTGCGTGAAGCTGGTGAAGCTTCGAGTAATGCCGGCAAACGGCGCGCCGCTCGTCGTCGTGAACGCGATGTGATCGTCGGCGAAAAAGCGCCCCAGCACCTCCGCGGCCGCTGCACCCAACACGCTGTGCGTCGACGGATGGTCGGGGATGGCCGGCGTATTGAGGTAGGTGCTCCACGATGGATCGGCCTCAGTCGATGGATTGCCGTCCGTATCGCCCGCGCGAATGGCGGTGACCGGTCGCCAGAAGTCGTACTCGTATTTGGCGTTGAATCCGGCAATGAAGCCGTCGGCCATCGCGAAGTTCAGCAGCGCAAACAAGCGTCCTTGCTCCCACAGATCGAGGCCGCGATCGGTGGCAACGACTTGCCCAATGCGGTTCCAGCCCACTTGCGATCCCTCGTACCAGAATCGCGCGATCTCGCTTTGCTCCGCCGTGCGCGTCGCCGAGAATTGTTCTCCGACCGCCTTCACTTCGTTGTAATCCACGGTGTACTGGTCACTCGTCAACGATGGCGGTCCATCCGGCCGGAACTGCGCTCCTGTGCGAAGGATAAAGGGGGTGACGTCTCCCCATCGTGGGAGAAGCGCGGGCGCGAATCCGACGCCGCCGGCGAGGGGATCGGCCGGCACCGGGTTTGGTGTTGGCTGCCAGAAACCTGGGCCGTCCAACGGAATGTAAGGAGTGTTCGCCAGGCTCGCGCCGTCCTCCAGGCGTGCGTCCAGAATCGCTCCGGCCGCTGACGTGCCGACAGTGATTCCCGCCGTCTTTGACGGCGTGTCCGGAATTGCCGCTAACGAGCTCGAATAAAACGCGTCGAGTTGCGCCGTTGCTGCTGCGCGCTGTGCGGGCGAGCCATATGCGGGAATCAGAGCGGCCAGAACGTGATAGGCCGCACTGGCGATCGCCGCATCAGCCGAGGTGTCGTTGGGGACGCTGTCCTGGAACAGGTACCGTCCGTAACGCGGCTGGATTGCATTCAGGGCATCGTGAATGGCCGCGTGGACCATCGCCAACGAGCGCGTCTGCACGATGCCATTCTGGCCGTTTGTTGCGATGACGGTCAGCGTACGAGCATTCCACGTGACCACATCGTCTGTCGTCAACGCTGCGGGCGCCGTCGTCATCGCGGTCGCGAGCATCAACATCATCATCGTCGTCGTTTTCATCGCTTCCCTCCCGGTGGCCTATCGAAGAGGACGATAGCGATGGACCGGCGGTGAAAGCCTTGGGCGGACCTGATGTTCTGCTGACTTGCTCCCGATACGCAGGCCAGCTAGGCTTACACACGACGCCGAACGGCATATGGTGTTTGAGTTTTCCGACGTTCGAGTCGATACCCGCGCGAGGACAGTCTGGAGAGCCTCGGAGCCGCTCCATCTGACACGCAAGGCGTTCGATCTGCTCGCGTATCTGCTCGAAGAGCGGCCGAACGTCCTCGCCAACGAACAGATTCACGGTCGCCTGTGGCCCACCACGTTTGTCTCGGAATCCAGCGTGCAGGCGCTGATTTCCGAGATCCGTCACGCGATTGGCGACGATGGACAGAAGCAGGCGCTGCTCAGAACCGTGCGCGGCGTTGGTTATGCGTTTCATGGGCCGGTCACCGAGATTCGTGAGGCGCCGCCATCGCCTTCCGCCGTTCGCGCGTGGCTGGTCGCCGAAGGCCTGAAGGTTCCGTTGCGCGCCGGCGAGAACGTGCTCGGACGCGGTGGCGACGATGTGATCGAAATCGATGGTGGATCGATTTCGCGCCGTCACGCGCGCGTGGTCATTGCGGATGGCGCGTGGGTCGAGGATCTGGGCAGCAAGAACGGGACGTGGGTGCGCGACGCCCGGGTCACCGGACGCGCACCGCTCGTCGAAGGCGATCCTCTCCGCCTCGGATCGATGGTGTTTACGTTCCGCTATTCACGTGGTGCCGAATCAACGGACACGGTGTCACAGCAAACGGCCTCATGACCGCCGCCCGCTACCCTTTTTGACAGAGACAGCGAACGAGGGACTTGGCCGGTGCAGCGTCGTCCGCCGCTTGAGTCGGAGTCGGTGGTGCCCCGCCGGATCCCGCGCTGCGGTTCGCCCGGCGCAGATTCCATGTCACGCCCAGTGAGATGTTTCGATTCACCTTGTGGCCGTTTCGGCCAGCCACCTGCGTGACAAACGCGCCGAACAGATCGAGACGTTCCGTCAGCGTGAACGAGGCGCCGCCGCCGACGTGGAGAAAGTCGTCGCGCGAGATGCGATCGTGGTTCTGGAACTGCACTTCCGGCACGTCCTGAACAAGGGTCAGACTCGTGTCAATACCAGAGTGCGACTTCTGCGCAGTCACCAGGCTGAACAGACGCAACTCGGGCGAGATAAAGTAACCGAGCTCGAGGTCAAGGCTGCTGCGGGTCGGCGTGACATAAGCAACGTGTTCGGCGACTGAAAACGCGTATCGGCCCTGAACGAACAAGCCGGGCCTAACCTTGTCCAGCAGTGACGCTGCCGAGACGCCCATGTTCATCTGCTTGAGATTCGTGCCCGGCGCCGCGTGCGCCCAGTAGGCATAGCCATGGCTGGGCATGGCGGTGCCGACGAACGGAGTGACGGCAAATGCGCCACGTCGCACCGCGTTGTACCGGACGTTGACTCGCACGTCCTGGAACGTCGGATGCCAATGGCCGTCATCAAGGCGGTACGGGTTCGCTGCCTGGTGCGGCCGGGTTCCCTGGTACCGCGAGACGACCAGCGGCAGCCCGAAGCTGATGGCCATACGATCGCTGAGGCCGTAGGTCGCATCGAACAGCAAGGCGTTCGAGTCGATTTCGCCGAGATCGACTTCCTGCACCGGCAGGTAATGCCGGTTCGAGTACATGTTGGAGAACAGCACCGACACGTAGACGTCGCCCTTGGCCGGCAGGAAGGCTTGAGCGCCTGCCACCGCTGGGACGGCTCCTGCCACGGAACCCACGATCCCCGCTGCCGCAAGAAGACGGAAATAATTCATGTCAGCCTCGCTTGGCTCGCACGCCGGCCTTGTCCCGCGCCTTCATCGTCTCCTCGATGTTGGCCAGAAAGCTGTTCGCCTTGTCGCCAGCTTTGAGCGATCCAGGTACCTCGCGGCGCAACTGCTCAGCGCGTTTTTTGTCCTTTTCAGTGACGACGTACAGCATGGTTGGACGCAGCGGCGCCGTGGCAATCCTGCTGTCGAGCCCGGCTTTCATCGAGACATCGGCGATGACGATATCCGTCCGACCGGCACGGAGAGTTTGCGCGAGCGCGTCCTCCGTGGCGACGATATCGACGCGATGTCCCGCTCGACGAAGGTGGAGTGCCAGCGTCTCATCCTGTTGCGGATCGGTTCGCGGGCTCGAGTACAACACGATGCTGCCTGGAACGAGGGACGCGTAGGCGCGGCCAAACGCGAGCCCGCGCCCAACGAGCAGGAATTTGTCGCCGCACGCGCCCAACCCGGCGGGCGTCGCGAGACAGATCGTCACGATGAGTGCAAAGGTTGCTCTGCGCATGTACCGGTGCCCTCCTGTCATGCGGGGTATGGTGGCTCGTCTTACCGCATTTCGTCCTGACCCCAGCCTGATATTTTCCTGATTCGAGCCCTGGGCTAGGGACCCTTCCGCAACCAGCCGAGGCTGAAACGCGCTCGCGCCGGCGCAAATCCCTCGAGCATCCAGATGTCCGACCGGGCACGGGCGATGGACGTCACTACGGCGTTCGGCCCCATCCGCGCCAGACCTCGAATCGGCTGGTTCGCCGGCGGAATGACGCCAAGATCCGGGTTCAGGATACGTTCCCGTCCGGTGGCCGGGTCAATGTCGGCGAGCATCAAGTGGCGGGCCGTGCTGGCCTCACGTACGCCGATCACGCGACGGCTGTCCGAGGACCACACGTAGCTAAACCAGGGCGCCTCGCTAATCACTCGAGAAGGACCACCATCGGCCGGCACGACGGCAAGGCCTTCGCTGGACATGTAAACAATGGCCTTACCATCGGGCGACCAGTCGAGACGAGCGAACTCCACAGGGTCGGACGCGAGCACTACGCTGTCGGCGTTGCTCCCGACGCGGCGTTTCACCACTTTGCCTTGATGGCGCAGCGCAAGCCAATCGCCAGCCGGGGACCACGTCGGCGCATCCGAGACGCTGAGGCCAAGCCCCGTGGTCGAGGCGCCAGCGACGACCGGTACGGGGGGCCCGGCTGCCGCCATCGTTGACAACCAGACATCATAGCCGGCGCGTTCGCCGAGACGCTGGTACGCGACCTGCGTTCCATTTGGTGAGATCGCGATCGCTCCAATCGCCAAGGTCGTGTCGTCGGGGAACGTGTCGGCTGTGACCACCGGGTATGCGAATTGACTGTCTGCGGCGCTCCGCACCCACAGCTCCAGCGTGCCGCTGCGGTCGGTGACAAACACCAATTGTGCCTGCGCGGTCGACGTACCTTGAGGTTGCCACCACGCGGGATCGTATTCGTTGCGCGACGTGGCCAGCAGCGTTCGTGGTGGACCGCCGTCGAGCGGCAGCGCGACGAGATCGAAGTCCACCGCCTCGGATGTGAACGCGAGCCGACGACCGTCGTGCGAGACGACTGGGTAGCTCTCGGTAGCCGTTGTCGAACTAATCGGCCACAACAGGTCGCGCTCCGTGTCGCCCATCCACAAGTGTTGAGCGGCGGTCCCGGGATCACCGAGCGACAACACGACATGACGGCTGTCGGGCATCCAGGAAAAGGCCATGGCACCACTCAACGTTCGAGCGGCCACCGAAGCGAACGCGCCGTGTGAGGTTCTTGCTGGCCAATCAATGACCCAGAACGGGTTGATACGTTCACGGCTGTTGACATACAGGCCGGGATACGCCCAGACCAGCAGTTTGCGACCATCGGGTGAGAAGCGGAGCCAGCCGTCAACCACGTCAGCGGCGGAGTCGCCGAGTTGGAGCCGCTGCGCCTCTCCATCGAGGGGTGAAGCGGCCATGAGGCGCAGACCGAACGTATCTCCACGGCCCACGCGCTCGAAGAACACCAGCGTTTGATCATCGGTTGAGATGGTGGCTCTCACGACATTGCGCCGAATCAACTGCGGCTCGCCAGCGGCAGCACTCACGGCCCACAGGCCCTGAGTGTCTTCAGCCTGCCGGTGAAAATAAATCCGCGATCCATCCGCCGACCAGAACGGATCGGTGCAGTCGAACAACGACTGCGTCAGTTGTGCCGGCCGCGACGATGACGCCAGGCTCCGCGTGAAGACCTGGATCACGCCATCGACCTGCGAGACATAGGCGAGGCTCTTGCCGTCCGGGGACCACGCCGGTGCGCTTTGAAATGGCGCGCCGGTGACGAGCGGCGAGTACTTGTAGCCTTCGAGCGGATTGGCCACCGGGCGTGACGCCGTCCACAGGGTTGTGGCGATCGCCGCTGCGAGTGCCGTCAAGGTGACGGCCCACCGCAGTGTGTCTCGTCTGGAACGCGGCGCGCGAGCCGCAAGGTCTGGCGCCACCTCGGCGACCCGGGTGTTCAGCGTTGCGAGGTCCCGTGCCAGATCGGCCGTCGATGCGTAACGGGCCGCGGGATCTTTGGCGAGGCAGCGCTCGATGATCCATCGCAGCGGCACGGGCGTGTTTGGATTGACCTCGCCAATCGGTCTCGCCTCCTCCGCGATAATGGCCGACATCGTCTGCACGCTGGCTTCGCGACGGAATGGATGCGTGCCGCCGACCATCTCGTACAGCACCAATCCAAAGGCAAACTGATCGGAGCGGAAGTCCACCGGCTCGCCACGCGCTTGTTGCGGGCTCATGTAGGGAACGGTTCCAAGCACGAGACCGGCTTCGGTCTGCGTCTGCGTCGCGCCAGTGCCCGACAGATCGGTCGTTTTTGCGAGACCGAAATCGAGAATCTTCGCGCGACCGTCCCGGGTCACCATGACGTTCTCGGGTTTGAGATCGCGATGCACGATGCCGACGCCATGCGCGGCCTGCAAGCCCGCGGCGATCTGCGCGGCAAGATCGAGCGCCCGCGAGAGTGGCACCGCGCCGCGGTCGATCTGCTCGCGCAGCGTTCTGCCGTCCAGCAGTTCCGTGACGAGATAGGGAGTGTCCCCTTCAAGTTGAGCGTCGTATATCGAGAGGATGTTCGGGTGATTGAGCGCTCCGGCCGCCTGCGCCTCCTGCAGGAAGCGGCGCCGACGATCCGCATCGGCGGCGAACGCTTTGGGCAGGATCTTGAGGGCAACGTCGCGTTGCAGGCGGGTATCGCGCGCGCGATAGACCTCGCCCATGCCGCCGGCGCCCAGCGGCGATTCAAGTTTGTACGGCCCCAGGGAGCTGGGATGCGCTTCAGCCACGTTGTGAAACACGCGGAGTCTACTGCGCGCTACCCTGACGATCAAGTCGCGGAACTGTCGAATGAGCGAAGCGAGTGAGGCCGCGCCACGGTGCGGGGCGAAGGGGTCCCCCCGAGAGAGCGCGTGAGGGAGGGGGCGGGAACGAAGTCCCCCGCCTAATGTTGAATACCAGTACGGGGGATTCGAGGGACCCCAAACAGCGCATTTCACTTGACTGACAAGTGAAGACGTGCCACCGTCTCCACTATGCCGCCAAGTGGAGAGAACGAGCGCATCGATCTATTGCCAGGCACGCTCGAGTTGATCGTCCTCCGCACCCTCACGATGATGGGGCCGCAGCACGCCTACGGGATCGCGGCCCGGGTCGAGCAAGTCGCGCCAGGGCCCTTCAGGCTGAACCAGGGAACCCTGTATCCCGCACTCGTTCGGCTCGAGCAGAAGGGGTGGATCAAGGGCAAGTGGCAGACCACGGAGAGCAACCGCGAGGCCAGGTATTACGCGATCACGAAATCCGGTACGGCCGCGCTTGCCGACCAGATGGAACGCTGGGCGCGATCCGCGGCCCTCGTCAACACCCTGCTGACATCCGAAGGTGAGTGATGGCGGATCTCAGACGGTTTTTGTGCCGGCTGGTCACTCTCTTCCGGTCCAGCCGCGCCGACGATGGGCTCGACCGGGAGGTCGCCGCACACCTGGCGTTGCTCGAAGACGAGCACCGGAAACGCGGACTGTCGGTGGAGGCGGCGCGCCAGGCAGCACGGCTTGCCTTGGGCGGCGTCGACCAGACGAAGGAACTGCACCGCGATGCTCGTTCGTTTCGGTGGGTCGACAACGCTCGCCGCGACGTGGTCTACGCGTTCCGCATGATCCGGCGCACGCCGGTCGCGAGTACGGCGGCGGTATTGTCACTGGCCCTCGGCGTCGGACTCAATGCGGCCATCTTTGCCGTGGTGGACTGGGTCGTCGTCCGGCCGCTGCCGTATGTGCAGCCACACCAGCTCGTCCGCGTCCGCGTTCAGCCATCGTCCGCACAGGGATCGACGACAGCCGCCGGCCTGCTGACTCCGGGTGAATTCGCCCGCTTGAGCCAGGTGACATCATTCCGCTCGGCTGCGGCGTTTTCGACAGCACTGCGGGTCGTCGGCGCTGCGGGCACGGATCCCCTGCACGCTGTGGTCGCACGAGTTGATGGAGACCTGTTTGGAACGCTCGGCCTGCAGCCGGTCCTCGGCCGATCGTTCAGTCCGGACGAACGCTCGGGCGTTTCAGTCGTTGTGCTCGCGTACCGGCACTGGCAGCGCCAGTTTCAAGGCAATCCAGCCGTGTTGGGCCGAACGCTCACCATCGACGGTCAGCCTCAGACCATCGTCGGCGTCATGTCGCCCAGCGGCGAGTATCCGGCTGACGCAGACGTGTGGCGACCGCTGACGTCAGCGGAGCGGCAGGACCGCGATCGCGACCTCGTCATGATTGCGCGACTCGCCGAAGGCGTGTCCTCGGCGAAGGCGAACGCGGAGTTGTCCACGCTGGCTTCCGGACAGACGTCGTTCGGTGGTCGTCTCCCCTGGACCGAGGATCTCCAGCGCAGCGAGGCAGGCGACGTCCGCATCGCGCTTGGGGCGGTCGCCGCCTCCGGCATTCTGATCCTGCTCATTGTCTGTGGGAACGTCGCGGCGCTCCTCGGCGCTCGCGGGAGCGATCGTGCGACTGAACTGGGGGTTCGCGCCGCCCTCGGTGCCACGCGGGCTCGCCTGATCACTCAAATCGTCACGGAGGGCATGGCGCTTGTCGCGATTGGAACGATGGCGGGGCTCGTCCTGGGAACATGGGCGCTGAAGTTCCTGCTGAGTCTGGCGCCGCCGGGGATCCCCCGCCTGTCAGAAATCGTTCTCGACTGGCGCATTATCGGACTCGGCATCGCTCTCACGCTGGTGATAGGCGTGCTCGTCGGCGTCCCTCCCGCGCTCCGGCTCTCGCGTCGGGGCGGCGCAGTGTCGACACCGGGGCGCCGAGCGACCAGGCGATCGGGCACCCGCCGAGGGCTGGTGTTCGCGCAGGTGACGATGGCCGTTGTCCTCACGGCAGGCGCGGGATTGCTGGGGCGCAGCCTTACCCGGCTCGTCGCAATCAATAACGGGTTTGCGGTCGATCGGCTGGGCGCCGTCGATTTGTCAGTGCGCGGCGCTGTCGGGGATCTGCGTCCGCTGTTCCGCGACTTGACTGCCGCGGTCGAGTCGATTCCGGACGTGCGGGGCGCGGCATTCGCGATGCAACTTCCGACACAAATCGCCGGTCTCCGTACGCAAGTACGTCTGAACGGCGGAAGCCCGTCGCCGGTGACCGCCACTCTGCGGCCCGTTGGCGCTCGCTACTTTGAGGTGCTGGATGTGCCCATCATCGCCGGGCGCGTTTTTGCTGGCACTGACGGGCAACGCGCCCCCGCCGTCGCCATCGTCAACCAACGTTTCGTGCGCGACATTCTGGGGGGAGCGCCAGCGGTCGGAACCCAGCTGGCCGCCTCCTTGTTGAAGGAACCGGTCCTTGTCGTCGGCGTAGTCGGGGACCTGACTCCCGCCGGTGAAGGCGACCGGCCTGCGCTGTACGTACCGATCGACCAGGTGTCGGTAGGTGGACGGATGTTCCTTCTCGTGCGCAGCCGCGCCGAGCTCGCGGCGATCACGCCCGTCCTGTCGGCACGGGTTCGTTCAATTGCGCCCAACCTTGCCTCCGATCGCGTCGTACGTGTCGCCGACGCGCTCGAACAGAGTCGTGCCGCAACGCGCTTCAGCATGCAGCTCGTGACCGGGTTTGCGATTCTCGCGCTGTTGCTCTCGGTGGTCGGTGTGTATGGCATGGCGGCGCGAGACGTGACCGTGCGCTGGCGCGAACTCGCCGTCCGTCTCGCTCTCGGCGCGTCGCATCGCCGTGCGCTTTGGACGATCGTGATGCCTGCTGCTGCGATCATCGGCGCCGGGGCGGTGTCTGGCGCCGCCATCGCAGCAACGGTGGCGCCGAGTTTCGCGTCACTCTTCCCTGGCGTCAACGCCCGCGATCCGATCACCCTGCTCGTCGCGCCGTTGATTCTCGTCGTCACGGGCCTGGCCGCCACATCAATGGCATCGGCCCGCGTGTTTCGTGCAGATCCCGCGGAAACGCTCCGCGCTGAATGATTTCCTGACCGGTCCGCGGCCCTTCAGAGCGAGCGAGTCGCAACGAGTGAAGCCCGCCTTCGCTCGTGCGCTTCGTCGAGCTTCGGCGCGGCAGGCCGTGTAAGGGGGTCCGGCGGACGAAGTCCCCCGGACTAATGTTGAAATACCGGTACGGGGATTCGAACCCCGGTTCCAAGGTTGAGAACCTTGTGTCCTAACCCCTAGACGATACCGGCACAAATGGGGACGGGTCTCAGACTGTGGAAAACTTCGGGGACGCGCCAAGTCACCGATCACGGGCAAAGTCCCCGAAGTTTTCCACAGCCGGAGACCCGTCCCCAACCGTAGCATCCTGGCGCGACGAGGGTCAAGTCGGCGATAATACGGAGCGGAATTCGTCTTCCCGCGCGCCCCGCCAATGGCGCTGCGATCGTTCTTCAAACTCAGGTGGTTGAACTCAAGATGACTGTGACATTTCGTCCGGCGACGTTCGCCCGGTTCGTGTTGGCCGCGGCGATCGCCCTCGCCGCCGCGTGTAATTCCGCGCCCGCACCGAAGGTCGCCAGATCCGGTGGCAACAAATCCGTGGATCCCGCGACCGCCGGCTCGATCGCCGGCCGGATCACGTTCAGCGGGCCAGCGCCCGCGGCCGAGCCGATCAACATGGCGTCGGACCAGGCCTGCGTGCAGGGTTCCGGTCCCAATACCGTCAGCGACGCCGTCGTGATTGGCGCCGACGGCGCGTTGAAAAACGTCTTCGTGCACGTCAAAGAGGGGCTCGATTCCGCCTATGGGTTCGACGTCCCGACGTCGGGCGTGGTGCTCGACCAGAAAGGCTGCAAGTACACGCCCCGTGTCGTCGGCGTGCGCGCCGGGCAACCGCTCGAGATCGTCAACAGCGACCCAACCCTGCACAACGTCCACGCGCTGCCGATGGCCAACACCGAATTCAACCAGGGCCAGCCGGTCCAGGGGTTCCGCACCACGCGGACGTTCACGACGCCTGAAGTCATGGTCCGTTTCAAGTGCGACGTCCACAGCTGGATGACGGCGCAGGTCGGCGTCGTGGCGCATCCGTACTTCGCCGTGACGAAGGACGACGGCAGCTACGAGATCAGGAATCTGCCGCCGGGGACGTACACGATCGAAGCGTGGCACGAGAAATTCGGCACGCAGATCGCCAAGGTGACGGTCGCCGACAAGCAGGCGCAGACCGTGCCGTTCACGTTCACGGCGAAGCCCGACGGCGAATGACCTGGCTGCACCGGTACACGCGGCTGCTCGTCGCGGCGACGCTGTTGCTCGTCGCCGCCGGCGGCATGGTCACGAGCACCAGCTCGGGCCTCGCGGTTCCGGACTGGCCCACGACCTACGGCCAGAACATGTTCACGTTCCCGGTCAGCAAGATGGTGGGCGGGATCTTCTACGAGCACGGTCACCGGCTGATTGCATCCACCGTCGGCTTCCTCACCATCGGCCTGGTCGTCTGGCTGCTGCGCGCCGAGCCGAGGGCCTGGGTCCGGCGTCTCGGGCTCGCCGCGCTCGGCGTCGTGGTGCTCCAGGGAGTGCTCGGTGGCATCACCGTGCTGCTGCTGCTGCCCGACGCGGTGTCGATCAGCCATGCCGGCCTGGCGCAGATTTTTTTCTGTCTGACCGTGAGCCTGGCGCTGTTCACGTCGCCGTCGTGGAACACGCCAGCGGCGCTGCCGGTCGATGATCCGGCGCTGCGTCGCCGCGCGACGCAATTGACCGCGCTCGTCTATCTCCAGATTCTCCTCGGCGCGACGATGCGTCACACCGGCGCGGGACTGGCGATTCCCGACTTTCCGCTGTCCTTCGGGTACGTCGTGCCGCCCGCGTGGTCGCTGCCCATCGCGATCCACTTCGCCCACCGGCTCGGCGCGCTCGTGGTGACGGCATGGGTCCTGATCGTCGCCACCCGGGTCTGGAGCCGCCACGGCCGCCGCGGTGAGCTGGCGCGGCCCGTCTGGCTGCTCGTGTTCGCCGTCTTGACGCAGATCGCGCTCGGCGCGTTCGTCGTGCTGAGCCGGCGGCAGCCCGTCATCAACACGTTGCACGTGGCGATCGGCGCGGTCATTCTGGGGACGTCGCTCGTCATCACGCTCCGCACGTATCGCGCGCGCTTCGGATCGGCATCGTCGGGCGTGCAGCCGGCGGGCATGCGCCCGGCCGCACCCCCGGCGTCACAGGTGACCCACGCATGAGACCGACTCCCGCCGCCAGTCCCGGCGCCCTGCTGTCCGCACGGACCCGGGTCGTGGACGTCATCACGCTCACCAAGGCGCGCGTCAACGCGCTGGTGGTCGCGACTACGGCCGGCGGCTACTACATGGCGTCAACGGGCTCGATCGATCCGGGCGCGGTTGTGGTCACCTGTCTGGGCACCGCGCTCGTCGCGAGCGGCGCCGCCGCGTACAACCAGGTCACCGAGCGCGAGACCGACCGGCTCATGAATCGCACGCGGCTGCGGCCGGTGGCCGACGGCCGCATGACGCCGGCCGAAGGACGGACGGTCGCGACGGCGCTCTCGGCCACTGGTCTCCTCATGCTGTGGCTCGGCGTGAATCTGCCCGCCGCCATCGTCGCGCTCGCCACGCTCGTCATTTACGCCGCCGTCTACACGCCGCTCAAACGGCGGACGTCGGTCTCCACGATCATCGGCGCCGTGCCGGGCGCGCTGCCGCCGCTCATCGGCTGGGCGGGCGCCGGCGCCTCGCTCGCCGACCCGGCGGCCTGGGCGCTCTTCTTCCTGATGTTTCTGTGGCAGCTGCCGCACTTCCTGGCCATTGCCTGGATCTATCGCGACGACTACGCGCGCGCGGGGCTGCCGATGCTCCCGGTGATCGATCCCCATGGCGCGGTCACCGGGCGGCAGGTGATGCTCTGGGCGGCGACGATCGTACCGTTCAGCGAGCTGCCCTTCCTGCTCGGCCTGACGACGGCCACCTACGCGGTCGGGGCGCTCGTCCTCGGGATCGGACAAGCGGCGATCGCGCTCATGTTCGCGATCCGTCGCACCGATCAGAACGCGCGGCGGCTCTTCTACGCGTCGATCACCTACCTCCCGCTGCTCTGGCTGCTCATGGGCTTCGCGAGGCGTTGACGGAGGTTCCGGAGTTCCCCGGAACCTGCTTATGTCCCTTCACGACCTCCCCCACCTCAATGCCGCGCTGAACGCGCTCTCCGGCGTCCTGCTCGTCATTGGCTTTGTCCTGATCAAATCGAAGCGGATCGACGCGCACCGCCGCACGATGCTCGCGGCGTTCGTCACCTCGTCCCTGTTCTTGATCTCCTACGTCGTCTACCACGCGCAGGCCGGATCGAAACCGTTTCCGGGCACCGGCGTGATGCGAACGGTGTACTTCTCGATCCTGATCCCGCACGTCATCCTCGCGGCGGCAGTGCTGCCGCTCGCACTCATCACGCTGCGACGCGGGCTCAGGATGGACGTGCGGCGGCACCGGCGAATCGCGAGGATCACGTTGCCGGTGTGGCTGTTCGTGTCGGTGACGGGAGTCGTTGTCTACTTGATGCTCTATCGGTTGGGGTGACTCTCTTGCGGGTTCACGAGCACTTCTTCAATTCCCCCTCCAGCTCCGCAATCGCCTTCTTCTGCTCTTCCGTCAAACCGACCCTGCTCCGCTGGACCTGCCCGAAGACCGTGAGCGATCGCTTGAACGCCTGACAGCCGGCGGCGCGATCGCCACCGCCGGTTTCGACCTGGCCGAGCGTCATCAGCGCGGACGCGAAGTCGGCGCGGTAGTCGGTGTCGACCGACGCCAGTGCCTCCTGGACCTCGACGGTCTTGCGGGCGTGCGCGATCGCCCGTTGCGGCTGTTTGGCGGCCCAGTAGAAATTGGTCAGGCGCGTGTGCATGAAGGCCACCCGCGAGCGGGCGTCGACGTCCGCCGGATCGAGCGATGCCAGTTTCAGGCGCAACGCGAGGCTGCGCTCGAACCCCTCGCCGGCCTCCTTCAGTCGGTTCGCCTTCCAGTCGATGTTCGCGACGTTGCCGATGTCGATCGCGACGTCGAACATCGAGTTGCGGTTGAGCGGAAACGCCGCGAGCCGGCGTTCGTCCAGCTCCATCGCGCGGACGAAGTACCTGCGCGCTTTCTCGAGGTCGCCGTCGGTTTCAAACCGCGCGCCCATGTACTTCGCGGTCAACGCGACATTCCGCTGCCGGCTGGGCTCGTCCGGTTTCTCCTGCAGCAGGCCTTCGAAGAGCTCGGCCGAGCGCTCGAAGTGTTTCAGCGCCTCAGCGCGCGGCACGCGGAACGCCATCCGCTGCTGGCACGCGCCGAGGAGCGACCGCGCTTCCGGATTGTCCGGGTGCGCCGCCAGTAGCCCATCGAGCCGGGCGATCGCGGAGGCGAGCGAGTCGGTCGCTTTGGCACGCTCGCCGACGGCTTCGTAGATCGCGGCCAGATCGTTTTCCACGCTGCTCAGCGCCAGTACGTCCCGCAGTCCCGCGCCCGGACGTGTGGCGATCGGCTGGAGCAGGCTCGCCGCCCGCTCGTAGCTCGCGCGCGCGCCGGCGCGATCGCCGAGATTCGCTTCGCCGAGGCCGCCCTGGACGGCGCCAATTTTCCGGTACCCGTTGGCCAGCTCCAGCCGCAGCGCATCGTCCACGGACGGATCCTGGCTCAGCCGCTCCAGGTAGGTGAGCGCTTCGGCGACGATCATCTTGCGCACCGGCGTGGCGCCGGCGAGCGGCATGATGCCATCGTGCACTTTGAAGATGAGCGAGTTGGCAAGCTGACGTGCGTCGTCGAAGCGCGCCTGGGCGCGGTCGCGCTCGGCCGCGACGCGCCGGTTTTGCCAGAGCGAGACGCCGAGAGCGGCGAGCACGGCGACGAACGACACGACCGCCGCGATCGCGGCCGCCCGATGACGCCGGGCCGTCTTGCGGAGCAAATAGCCGAGCGACGGATCGCGGGCGAGGACCGGCTCGGACCGGCGGTACCGCTCAAGGTCGTCGGCCAGCTCCTGCGCCGATGCATAGCGCTGCGCCGGCTCCTTCTGCATGGCCTTCATGACGATCGCGTCGAGATCGCCGCGCACCGGCTCGCTTCCGTACGGCAGCGTCCTGGTCGTCTTGTGAAGCATCTGGCTCGGACGCACCGGATCGGTGGTCGTCACCAGTTCGAGGACGCGTTCGAGCGTTTCGTGGCTTGTCTCGTACGGCTTCTGGCCCGCGACGATCTCGTACAGGAGCACGCCGAGCGCGTAGATGTCGGACGCGGTCGTGACCGGCAGGCCACGCAGCTGCTCGGGGCTCGCGTAGTCGGGCGTGAGCGGACGGAGCATGCCGGTGCGCGTGGCGTCGGCGTCGTTGGCAACCAGCATCTTCGCGATCCCGAAGTCGAGAACTTTCACGAGGCCGCTGTCGTTCACGAGGATGTTGCCCGGCTTCAGGTCGCGATGCACGACGCCGTGCTGATGCGCGTATTGCACCGCGCGGCAGACCTGTTCGAAGATCTGGACTCGCGCGTCGAGCGTGAGCGCGCGATCGCGGCAGAAGTCGGTCAACCGCACCCCGGCGACCAGTTCCATCACGAGGAACGCCTGGCCTTCCTCGGTCAACCCGCCGTCGATGAACTGGACGATGTTCGGGTGGCTGAGGGACGCGAGGATCTGGCGCTCGACGCGGAAGCGCGACATGGCCTCGTCGTCCTGCAACGTGATGTCGATGATCTTGATCGCAACCTGCTGATCGAACCCGCCATCCACGCGCTCGGCGCGATGAACGACCCCCATGCCGCCCGAGCCCAGCCGCTCGACCAGCCGGAACGGTCCGACCCGGCGCCGATCGGCCGCCGCTCCGACCGTGTCGAGCAGCCACGCCGCCGACGCGACGGCCGGCCGCTCGAGGAATCCGCTCGCCTGCACGTGCGCTTCGAGCAGCGCTTCGACTTCCGATCGGATCGTGGCTCGGCCGGCACAGCGAGCCTCGAGCAGCGCCGCCCGTTCGGAGGGAGCACAGGCGAGGACGGCCGAGAAGATGTCCTTGATCTCGAGCCAGACGCCGGAATCCATCGTGGGTCGTCAATTGTGCCACGCGACCGGCGCTGCCAGGCGGTGTTCGACGCCCACACGGCGGCTGCGCGCCGGGATTAGGATGTCCGCGGTGACGACGGGCGGGCGGGGCGGAATCCGGCGGCACGGCGCGGCGGCGCTCGCATTCGCGGGCCTCGCGCTGTTCCTGACGTGGCCGCTCGCGACCGCGGCCGGCGCGGCCATTCCCGGCGGCGGGTACGGGGACAACGTCACGTTCCTCTGGAATTTCTGGTGGATGCGGCAGGCGCTCGCCTCCGCGACCGCCGCCGCGTTCTCATCGGCCTATCTTTTCCAGCCGGCCGGGATCGATCTCACGCTGCACACACACACGGCGCTCGGCGCCTGGCTCGGCGCCACGGTCTTCCGCACGCTGTCGGTTGTCACGGCCCTCGACGTCTACATCTGGCTGTGTGTGGCGCTGAACGGCTTCTGCACGTACCTGTTCGCCTGGCGTCTGACGCGAAGCCGCGCGGCGGCGCTCGTCGCCGGTCTGTTCTTCGCGGCATCGCCATACTTCACCGGCCGGCTGCGCGGCCACGTCAACCTGCTCGGCGCGTGGTGTCTGCCGGCGTTCTGGCTCGGTTTCACGCGGGCGCTCGACGAACGATCGTCGCGAGCCGCGATCGCGGCGGGACTGGTGCTCGCGGCCGCGCCGTACATCGACTACTACTACACGGTTTACCTGTTCGTCCTCGCCGGATGCCTGCTGGCTGTTCGCTGGTGGCGGGCGAGTCTCGCCCTTTCCCCGCCCCGCCCGCCGCGCGCGATCGATCGCGCGATCCTGGCTGGCTGCGTCGCGCTTGCGGCGGTCGCCGTGGCGATTGCGGCGACCGGCGGCACCGTCATGACGCTGTTCGGCCGGCGCCTGTCGATGACGAGCGGCTTCAACCTCCGCACTGCCGCCTGCGTGCTGCTGATCGCCTGGCTGTGGCGGCGACGGAGGCCGGCGGTTCGCGTGACGACGATGCCAGCGGTCGATCGGATGGCGGATCTGCGCCTGGCGTTGATCGCGATTGGCATCTTCGTCGCCGCGGCGCTGCCGCTCATCTCGAGAGCGTGGAAGGTGTGGCAGCGCGGCGATTACACGTCGCAGACGTACTTCTGGCGCAGCGCGCCGGGCGGGATCGACGTCGCCACGCTCGCGGCCGGCGCGCCGTTCCATTCGCTGTGGGGCGCGGTCGTCCAGCGCGTCTACGCGTTCGGCGGGATCGACGTCATCGAGAGCGTCGCGTGGTTCGGATTCGTGCCGCTGCTCTTTCTGTGGTCCACTCGGGCCGCGTGGCGTTCAGAGGCACGCGGTACCGTGTTCGTCGCCGCCGTGTTTTTCCTCTGGGCGCTCGGGCCGTACCTCGTCGTCCTTGGCTGGAACACCGGCCTGTACCTCCCGGAGATCCTGCTGCGATACGTCCCCGTCGTCGCCAACGCCCGGATTCCCGGGCGGGCCATCGTCGTCGTGTACCTGGCCGTCGCGGCCATGCTGGCGGTGGCGCTGGCGGCGCGACCGATCGGACGGCGGCGCCGGACGGCGGCGCTCCTCGGCCTGGCCATCGTGCTCGAGTTCGTGGCCCTCCCGCTGCCGCTGACCCGGCTCGACCGGCCGCCGTTCTACCAGCGGCTTGCGGCGATGCCGGCCGGTACGGTCATCGATCTGCCGCTCGGACTTCGCGACGGCTTTGGCGAGGAAGGCGCGCTCGACCATCGCACGCTGTACTACCAGACGCTTCACGGGAAACCGATAGCTGGAGGGTTCGTCGCGCGGCTGCCGGAGTCCGTCAAGGCGGTGTACCACGACACGCCGTTTCTGCGCGTGATGCTCGGCTTGTCGTCCGGCGCGGAGATTTCAGCGGCAGATCTCGCGGCGGCCCGCGACTCGGGCGAACTGTTCGCCCGCCGGCACGACATGCGCTATTTCGTCGTCAACCGGCGATTGGCCAACGCGAGCCTGCAGGCGTTCATCGCGTCGCTGCCCTGGCTCCGTCCGGCGGACCAGGACGAGGAGCGGCAACTCTACGTGCTTCAGTAGAGCAGGTATTTGGCGCGGAGCAGCCGCCAGCGGCCTTCCGCGCCGGACCACGAGGCGGCGATCGCCGCGGGATCCTCTCCGGCCTTGATGCGATCGAGGCCGGCCGCCGATCCAAACAGGCGGCGGTTGGCGTCCACTTCGAACTGACCCGGAAACAGCTTCACCAGCGCCGAGGCAATCTCGACGCCCACGCGCACGGGCCGGAGGGCCGTGCGATCGGTCACGACCATGAATACGCCCTGACACTCCTGTCCGGCGAACTTGCTCGACGCCGGCGTGAACCGCACGGGGTAGAAACGAATGCCGGGAATCTGACGGGCGTTCAACGCATCAGCCAGGCGCACGCCGTCGATCCACGGCGCGCCCACGTGCTCGAAGGGCGTGTCCGTGCCGCGGCCGACCGAGAGGTTCGCGTACTCGAGCGATCCGATGCCCGGGTAGAGCGTCGCCTGATAGAGATTGCGCATGTTGGGCGACGGGCCGATCCACGCGAGGCCGGTCTCGTCGAACCAGGCGTCGCGCCGCCAGTTCTTCATCGCGACCACGGTGAGATCCGCGCCGATTTTTTTCTCGGCGTTGAACAGACGCGCCAGCTCGCCGATGGTCAGGCTGTGCCGGATCGGCATCGGCGGGAAGTAGCCGATGAAGCTCGTCGCCGCCTCGTCGAGTGCGGGGCCTTCGATCTGCACGCCGCCAATCGGGTTCGGCCGATCCAGAACGACGACTTTGATTTTTCGGGCGGCTGCTTCCTCCATCACGTACGCCATCGTCGTCATGTACGTGTAGAAGCGCGCGCCGATGTCCTGCAGGTCGATGACGACGGCGTCGAGGCCGGAGAGCATGTCCGCTGTCGGGCGCTGCGTCGTGCCGTAGAGCGAGTGAATCGGCAGTCCGGTCCGCTCGTCTTTCGCCGAGGGCACTGCGGCGTCGAGAATGCCGCGGATGCCGTGCTCGGGGCTGAACAGCGCGACGAGCTTGACCGACGGCGCCGCTGCGAGAAGGTCGATCGTCGCCGCGCCGTCGCGGGCGCGGCCGGTGTGATTGGTCACGAGCCCGACGCGCTTGCCGGCGAGCACCGCGAACCCGTCCGCGCGCGCGACGTCGACGCCCGTCAGGACGGGTTGCGCGGGCGCCGTTGGCACAGCAGGAATCTGCGTCTCGAACACCTGACGGTTGAACGCATGCAACGTGACGTCCGGTGACACGCCGGTCAGCGAGGACGCCACGATCGTCGCGACCTTCGCCCGCAGCGGCGTGACGTCGCCGCGGCCGTCGGGGTGAACGCGATTCGAGAGGAAAATCACGAACACGCGCGTCGCCGGATCGATCCAGATCGACGTGCCCGTGAATCCGGTGTGACCGAACGAGCCGAGCGGCAGCAGTTCCCCGCGGTTCGCCGAGTACGACGAGTCGATGTCCCAGCCGAGCCCACGCACGTTGGCCTCGCCGGCGGGCGACGCCGGTGAGGTCATGCGCGCGACCGCCAGCGGAGAGAGGATCCGCGTCCCGCCGATCGCGCCGCCGCCGAGCAGCATGCGGCAGAACAGCGTCAGGTCCGCCGCGGTGCTGAAGAGGCCGGCATGGCCGGCCACGCCCCCCATCCGCCGCGCCGTCGGGTCGTGCACGACGCCGCGCAGCATCGTCATGTTCGGTCCTTCGCACGGCCAGCCGTACTGCGTGCACGGCTGCGTCGGCGCGATCCTCGGCACGAGCGACGCCGGCGGGTTGAACATCGTCTCGCGCATGCCGAGCGGAACGAAGATGCGCTGGCGGACGAAGTCGGCGAGCGGCTGGCGCGCGACGCGCGCGACGATCTCGCCGAGCAGAAAATAGTTGATGTCGCTGTAGATGAAGCGCCGGCCCGGCGGGGCCGTGAGCGTCTCCTCGGTGGCGAGCTTGATCGCCGCGTCGTAGCCCGTCCACGGATCGCCAAGATCCACGTCCGGCCGCAGCCCCGACACGTGCGTCATCAGGTCACGAATCGTGACGCGGTCCTTGCCGTACTTCGCGAACTCCGGGATGTAGGTCGCCACCGGATCCGTCAGGCGGATCCGACCGCTTTCGACGAGCATCATCACTGAGGTCGTAGTGGCGACGACCTTCGTCAGCGACGCCAGGTCGAACATCGTATCGAGAGTCATCGCCTCGCGCGCGGGAACGAGCGCGCGCTGGCCGTAGGCCTTCTGAACGACGACGGAGTCGCCGCGTCCGACGACGACGACGGCGCCGGGCAATTGGCGGGCGGTGATGGCCTCGTCGACGACGGCGTCGAGCCGCGCCAGGCGGGTGAGATCGAAGCCGGACGTGCTGCCTGCGGCCGGCCGCGCCGGCGCCTGCGGAGCGCCGTGTACCGCCAGGCCGGCAACGGCGACGATGGTGACGAGTCCAGCAGTCCAGCCTCGGCGCATGCGGCGATTATAGCGATGCGAAATAATTGGGACAGGTGAAGAAGCCTCCCGCCCGGAAGGGCCCTGCTCCCCAGCGCTCACGCGGTGCCGCTCCCGCCCCGGCCGGAGGCACCCGGCCTCTCCGCTGGATCGCGCTGGCGATCGTCGTCGCGTCCCTGGCAGGCACCGCGCTCTGGTGGTGGTCGGGAGGCCGCCCGCGCGGCCCGCACGCCTTCGTGCTGATCTCGATCGATACCCTGCGAGCGGACCGGTTGCCGGTCTACGGCTATCCCGCCGGGCGGACCCCGGCGTTATCAGCCCTGGCCAACGAGTCGGTCGTGTTCGAGCGCGCGTTCGCCCACGCGCCGCAGACGCTCCCGTCGCACGCGTCGATATTTACCGGACGGCTGCCGTTCGAGCACAAGGTCCGCGACAACCTGGGATTCGTGCTGTCGAACGATCAGCCGACGCTCGCGTCGCTCTTTGGCGGGGCCGGGTATGTCACCGGCGGCTTCGCGTCCGCCTACGTGCTGCGGCCCGAGACCGGCATCTCTCGGGGCTTCGCGACCTACGACGCGACGCTGCCGCCCGCGGCGGGCGATCAGGCGCCGGCCGAGATCCTGCGCGACGGACCGGCCACCGTCGCGGCCGCGACGAAGTGGCTGGAGTCGCAGCCGAGCGATCGGTTCTTCGTGTTCCTGCACATCTACGAGCCGCACGCGCCCTATACGCCGCCGCCGCGCTTCGCCATGTCCGATCCGTACGACGGCGAGGTCGCCTACTCAGACGAGATCATCGGCCAGTTCCTGCAGTCGCTTCGCACGAAGGGCTGGTACGACGATGCGACGGTGGTCGTCACGGCCGATCACGGCGAGGGGCTGGGCGATCACCAGGAGAAGGAACACGGCCTGTTCGTCTACAACGAGACGATTCGCGTGCCGCTGATCGTGAAACTGCCGGGCGGCCGCCGCGGCGGCACGCGGATCAGCGAGCCCGTCCAACACATCGATCTCCTGCCGACATTCGCGGCGCAGGCAGGATTTGCCGCGCCGGCGGGATTGCGCGGACGCGATCTCGGGCCGCTCCTCACCGGCGGCGGCGCCGTCGCGGCCCAGGGGATCTACTCGGAAGCGCTCTACCCGCGGTATCACTTCGGCTGGAGCGAGCTCGTTTCGCTCACCGACGGGCGCTACAAGTTCATCAAGGCGCCGAAACCGGAGCTGTACGATCTCGAGCGCGACCCCCACGAGCGCGAAAACATCGTCGCCGACCGCGGACAGGCGGCGTCGGCGCTGCGATCGGGACTGGAGACACTCATCGCCGGGCGCTCGGTCGATGCGCCGTCAGCGGTCTCGGCCGCCGATCGCGAGCGGCTCGCGGCGCTGGGTTACGTCGGCACGCACGCGGCGCTGCCCACCGCGAAGCCCACGGACACGCTGCCCGATCCAAAGGACAAAGCGGGCATCCTGGTGACGTACCGCGAGGCCGTCGATCTCATCAACGCGCGCAAATACAACGAGGGACTGGCGCGGCTCAAGGAAGTGCTGGCCGACAGTCCCGACATGATCGACGCGTGGCTGCACGCGGCCGGGACGTACGTCCGCATGGGCCGGCTGGAAGACGGCTATCAGGCTTACCGGGAAGCGATTCGCAGAAAACCTGATGAGACGGGCGCGCTGCTGGGTGCGGCCTCGCTCCTCACCCAGATGAACCGCTACGACGAGGCGCGCAAGTACGCCGAGCTCGCGGTGGCCGGTGCGCCGGGCACGGCGCATCAGACGCTCGCGAACATCGCCCTGATGCAGAACCGGCCGGACGAAGCGCTGCGCGAGGCCAATCTCGCGGAGGCGGCCGATTCGACGCTTCCGACGCCGCTCCTCGTCAAGGGCATGATCGAATACAACAAGGACCGCTTTGCGGACGCGCTGCCGTTCCTGCTCAAGGCGCGCGAGGCCTACACGCGCCGCACGCTCCAGGCGCGCGACCTGAACTTCTATATCGGCGACTCGCTCGCGCGGCTCGAGCGATACCAGGAAGCGGAACCGTACTTTCAGCAGGAGCTCCAGCTCCACCCGCAGAATACGCGGGCGCGCGCGGGGCTGGCCCTGCTCTACAAGTCCATGGGCCGTGCTGAAGAGGCCGAGCGCGCGATTCAGGAAATGCTGCAGGTCTCGCCGAATCCGACCGCGTACGACCGCGCCGAGTATCTCTACCAGTTGTTCGGCCAGCGGGATCGCGCGGCGGCCGTCAGGGCTGAGGCGCGAGCGAAATTCGGCAAACGCTGATGGCTCGAGGCCGCGGGCTCCGCGTGACGCTCGTAGCGGTAGCCGGGATCGGCGCCGCCGTGGCGCTCGTCTTGTGGATTCTGCGCGCCCCGTCGTTCGGCATCGCCCCGCGCGCCGATCGCAACGTCCTGCTGGTCACGATCGACACGCTGCGCGCCGATGCGGTCGGATCCTACGGCGGCCGGGCGGCGACGCCCAACCTCGATCGGCTTGCCAATCGCGGCGCGCGGTTCACGTTCGCCCACGCGCACTCGGTGCTGACGCTGCCGTCCCATACGTCGATCCTCACCGGTCAATATCCGTACACCCACGGCGTGCGCGACAACAACGGCTACCGCGTCCGCGCGGGCGAGGTGACGCTCGCGGCACGGCTCAAAGCGCTCGGATTCGCCACCGGCGCCTTCGTCAGCGCGTTTCCGCTCGATCAGCGCTACGGCCTGCAGGCCGGGTTCGACGTCTACGACGATCAGTTCAGCGAAGTTGGCAAGACGACCGAGATCGCGCTTCCCGAACGGCGGGCCGACCGGACCGTCGCGCCGGCGCTCGAGTGGATCGGGAAGCAGAGCGGCAAGTGGTTCGCGTGGGTCCACGTTTTCGACCCGCATGCGCCCTACAGCGCGCCGCCTGAATGGCAGACGCGATATCCGACGGACGCCTACGCCGCGGAAGTGGCCTGGACGGACGCCGCGCTCGGTCCCCTCTTCGAGCGGCTCGAGCGCGACGGGCGGCCGACGCTCGTGGTGGTGACGGCCGACCACGGCGAAGCGCTCGGCGAACACGGCGAGCTGACGCACGGTGTGTTCGCCTACGAAGGGACGCTGCACATCCCGCTCATCGTCGCGGAGGTGGCGCCGGGCCGGCCGGCCACACGAGGCGTGACCTTGACCCAGCCCGCCCGGCACGTCGACATCGTCCCGACCGTGCTCGACGCGGCGGGCGCACCGGCCACCGGCCTGCCGGGCGCATCGCTCTTCGCGGCGCCGCAGGGCGAGGCGCCATCGTATTTCGAGTCGATGATGCCGGTGCTCGCCCGCGGCTGGGCGCCGCTACGCGGCGTCCTCGTCGGCCACGAGAAGTACATCGATCTGCCGATCGTCGAGCTCTACGATCTCGAACGCGACCCGCGCGAGCAACAGAACCTCGCTGCGCTGAAGCCCGATCGTCAGGTCGTGCTCACGAACGTCCTGCGGGAGTTCAACGTCGCCCCGCCCAATCAACCGGGAGAGGAAAGCGCGGCAGCGCGGGAGCGTCTTCGGGCGCTTGGATACACGGGCGGCAGCCCGGCGCCGGCGCGCGATCGTTACACCGAAGCCGACGACCCGAAGCGGTTGATCGATCTCGACAAGATGCTGCATCGGGCGTCGGAGCAGTTCGCCGCCGGACGTGCACCTGAGGCCATCGCCACGTACCGGCAGGTCATCGATCGCCGCCGCGACACGGCGGACGCCTATCGGAACCTCGCGTTCGTCTTCTGGCAGATCGGGCGGCCGGCGGATGCGATCGCGACGCTCGAAGCCGCGATTCGCGCCGGCGTGAAGCAGCGCGACATCCTCGTGAAGCTCGGCACGTACCTGGCTGAGACCGGCGCGGCCGGGCGCGCCGTCGCCCTGCTCGAGACGCTGCCCCAGGACGACACCGAAGCGTTGAACGCGCTGGGCATCGCCTACGGTCAGGCCGGCCGCGCGGCCGACGCGATGCGGACGTTCACGCGCGCCCTCGAGCTCGACGCGACCAACGGCCTCGCGCACCAGAACATCGGCACCCTGCATCTGCGCGACGGCGATCTCGCCGCGGCCGAAGCGTCGCTCCGCAAGGCGATGGCGATCGACCCGTCACTCCCCGGCGCCTACACCGCGCTCGGCGTCGTCCTGGTCAAGACCAACCGGCGCGCCGACGCGATCGACGCCTGGAAGCGCGCGGTCGAGCTCGAGCCGACCGAATACGACGCGCTCTACAATCTCACGGTCGAGCTCGTGAACGCGGGCCGCGTGGCCGAAGCGCGCCAGTTCGGCGAGCGCTACATCGCGACCGCGCCGCCGGCGCTTTACGCGCCGGACATCGCGCAAGTAAAAAAGCTGATAGGAGGGGACGGGCCTCAACTTGTGGGAAACTCCCGCAACCCACGTGCGGCAATGTTGCGGGAGTTTTCCACAAGTTGAGGCCCGTCCCCAAGACGTGCGGCAATGTTGCGGGAGTTTTCCACAAGTTGAGGCCCGTCCCCAAGACGTG
>Ga0111538_10000623_pt1 | contig 47997 bp, 41 predicted proteins | sample SoiMethybrSBSTD1_FD_79669 | JGI IMG/M metagenome (GOLD analysis project Ga0111538, IMG submission 79669) | Bulk soil microbial communities from a Populus tree surrounding site in Tennessee, USA - Soil MetaG P. TD hybrid SBSTD1 (version 2)... | ecosystem: Environmental > Terrestrial > Soil >... | reverse complement strand
TCGTAATACCCATTGGATTAAATGTGTATCCATTTTCAAAAAAGAACTTTGGTTTTCATATCGAGCTTGCGCCCGTCATTGGAGAAGATGATATACTGCGAGGCAGCTGGGGAATTCGGTATAGATTCAGAAAATCTGAGTAATTAACGATTATGGTACCGTATGGTGGAACATTTAATCGCTGGCGGAGGTAGGCAATTGAATTGTATCACTATCGCTAATCACGCTTCTGTTCGAAAAGCCAGTCCATCAAGCCGGGCGCAGCAAACCCTCGGGATTTAATTTCCACTTGGAAGCATATTTCGTATCGCGCTGATTTTCCAGACACCCTTATCTGTCACAACCATAAAAGTACTCCACATTCTTCGCGGTGTGCCATCCGTATTTTTTATTTCGTATTTACAATCAACAATCGCGCAGTTCGCATTGAGAAGACGCGTCTTTTCAATATTAAGAGTTCTGGTTCCAGGGCTGCTTGCCGAACTCCTTAACATGCCTTTCACTGAGGCGCTTATACCATTTCTCCATTCTCCAGTCGAAACCAATTGATCGATATCCGTGGTCAAAATACTTTTAAGCAAAACCGTATCTCTTTTTTCTCGCGCTTCTGAATATTTATCAATGAGTAAGGAAATATCTTTTGCCTGCTGCGCGCTTGGCATCAGATCCTGACCAAACAACATTACAATGCCTGCTAAATTCAGTAGGAGTAGTAAAATTATTTTTTTCATAATCGTAAATGATATTTTTCGCAATTAAGCCATTAGGCAACGAAATCAACTCTTGCATTTAGCTGAGCTTCGTCACCATTATTACATTGACGTTCGCTATTCATCATTTCTTTTCCTCGGCCGGCGTACCTGCAATGCTATTCACTTCAATCCAATAGCCATCCGGGTCTTGAAAAAAAACCTGTTTGATGCCGTCAGCTCGAATGTTGATCTTTTGCGGATTCCCGGGCCAGTCGGAATATGCGATTTTCATCGTGGTCAGGGTTTTTACAAAATCATCTAAGTTGGATGTCGTCAATGCCAGGTGTAGCGCTTTGTTGGTGATGACTTCTTGTTTTATTCCTGAGATGAGGTGCAACTCCAATCCGTCCCCAAATACGAACCATCGGACGCCCTCAATTTTTGATCTGTTCAAAATTTCCGGAAGTTTCAAAACCTTCATATAAAACTCAGCGGACCGGTCGACGTCCTTGACGGAAAGTGCAAGGTGATTATATCGGAAATTAAAGGAAGTATTTTCTTGTGCCAATAGAAATCCCGAGAATGAAAGGGCAATTAAAAAGAGTTTTAATTTTTTCATTTTGATTGAAATTATTTTCTTGTCCTGGGCCGCTCAGTTTTCGGAACGGTGTACCCTGACGCCTTGGCAAAGATTCCTTTTTCCCTGATTCGTCAACCTAAAATATACCACCTTTAAATTTAATTTTGGCACTCAATGAAGAGATATCTTATCGTTTTGGGGGGCTAAGACGCCTCATCAGGACCCTGTTATTTTTAATGTCGATCGTATAGCCAATACTTACATTAACAAAGAACGGGGTATTGGATATGCCGATGTTATTGGCTTTGTGAATTTCGTTCTGTTTCGTTCGCGTGTTGTAATATTTGTATTCGTCATTTTCCAATGACGTCGCGATAGTAGGCCACCATCGCAAACTTGGAACAATAGTCAATCCCTTTAATATGTTTTCCTTCTTCTCAAATGGTGTCCATCGATAATAAGCGCCAAGTCCCAGTGTAAACGTTGTATAGTCCGTGATCTTTCCTTCTGCGGTCTTGAAGGCATCATCATAATATACCTCCCAAAAATGCCACTTAGGTTCCAGCCTGATGTTGAATCGCTTCGTGAAACGGTACCCCACTCCAAAGCCCAAGGAGTGCGTAATGTTAAAAGCGAGCTTTTGCTCACGGGCTTCCTCCGAGACAAGGTCATCCCGGAGTTCCAAACCAAATCCATGGGAATAATCAATGACGATTTTTTTCGTCCAGTAATTGACTTCAAAATTGAAACCATTTAGAACAAGGGGCTGATTCAGTCCAAAAACCAGACTGACTTCTGGTGACTTTTTTACTTCCTGGGCCTTCATAGAGAGGGCAACGACAATTAATAGGAGCGCGAGCGTTACTTTTTTCATACGATAATTTGTTTGGCTGAAGTAACGAACCAAACCCACCTTACGCCGACGACATTTGTCTATTTCCGAAGCGCTCGTATTCGCGTTAAATGTCGGGGATGAATTCCCAGCATCGACGCCAGATATTTATCGGGAACCTCACGGATGAACCGCGGCTGGTTCTCCTGCATCCAACTGTAACGTTCTTCTGCTGACTTAGCAATTAAGTTAAATACACGTTCTTCCATGCCGATGTAGTTCGCCTCAATGTTCCGGGCCCAAAACTCGCGGATGAATTCATGATCATGGTACAATGCAAGCCAACTGACGCGTGGAAGGATAGCGATTTCTGTATCTTCCATAGCAACAATATTTTCTATAGACGGCTTTTGTGAAACAAAGCTACCTAATGACGTAACAAAATTTTCCGACAACGAAACCCATCGCGTTACCTCGCCTTCTTTCGTATTGTAAAAGTATCGGCATTTGCCCTCTAACACCAAGCCGATTTTCTGGCAGATGGCTCCCTCTTTGAGAAAAAATTTACCTTGTGATAACTTTTCTTTAACAGTGAAATGTTCTGCAAAAATTTGAGCCTGTGCTGCAGGCAATCCGAGTTTGATGAACAGCTCTACCATGCAACTCCCTGGTTAGACATAGACATTCGAAATTTTCTACCAACGACTTGTATGATGGCGAAGATAAAACTATTCATTCACATTTTAGAGTTGTCAATGTATGGAGAAGCGCCAATTCGTTACCCAACGCATCTGGTTGTAAACCATATTTGATCACGCAATGTTAGGAGATCAGCCAAGAGAGGATGTATCTTCATTCCAATTCTTTGAAAAGCCGAATGACGAAATAACTTAGCGCAGATCATATGGAAACTATCGTAAAAGTAACTTCAGCGGAATACGTCACGCACGACGTTCGGCAATTCAGGCTTGAAAAACCCCCGGGTTTCACATTTTCTCCCGGACAGGCTACCGAACTTTCGATCAATAAAGAAGGATGGAAGGACAAAAAGAATCCCTTTACATTTACCTGCCTCACGGATGCACCTTACCTTGAGTTCACCATTAAAATATATACCGACCATCAGGGAGTTACCAATCAGTTGGGTAAGATTAAAGTTGGGGATGAGCTAATATTGCGCGAAGCCTGGGGAGCGATTGAGTATAAAGGCCCCGGTTACTTTATCGCGGGGGGTGCAGGCATAACACCTTTTATCGCGATTCTAAGGACCCTGAAACGCGATGGAAAAGTTGCCGGTAATAAGCTGTTCTTCTCCAACAAAAGCGATCAGGATATTATCCTGGCTGAGGAACTGAAATCCATCCTGGGCAAGAACGCGCTCTTTACCATAACCCGTCAAAAGGATAGTATTCACGATCGACGGAGAATTGATGAACAATTTTTGAAAGCCGAAGTCGACGATTTCGGAAAACACTTCTACATATGCGGTCCCGACCCGATGGTGTTGGAGATAAAGGAAACATTGGAAAAGATAGGGGCTACCGCCGATTCCTTGGTCTTTGAAAAATAATTAGGCTAGGAGTGCGATAAGGATCCAAACGAAAGAAAAACATAATCATATCGCCATGCAAAAAGTAGTTGCCTTACTGGTTGCTGTCATAATTCATACAGCATCCCTTGGCCAGCCCGTAGCAGGTTTTTGGGAAGTAAAAGAGGTGAAGGTTGGTAGCGAGATCAAGACCCCGGTTGCGAAATGGATAAAAGTAAACCAAGACGGAAATTATCAATCCGGCAATGGTTGGCTGCAGAATTCTGAAGGTACTTGGAGTTATGATAAATCACGCAAATCCTATTTACCTATCGAAACCAACGGCTTAGAAGATAAGTTTGGCGCATTCAGCGTTTCTTTTAAGGATGCTCAGATGATTTGGGAAAGAGAAGAAGACGGTTTGCACGTGACCGTGAAATTGGAACGAATAACAAAATTGCCTAAGGCAACGGCGGATGTTTTTGTGGGTTTATGGAATTTGAAGGATGTTTTAAAAAATGGCGCTTCCGAAAAAGCATTAATTGACCCAAACAACAAGCAGTATATTTTTATGCGATGGGATAGAATGTACGTGGAGAGAACATCCGATGGAGACAGGCAAATGGGTTTTTGGCAAATGAATGCTCACCGGCCGGAAGTGACGTTGATAAGTAATACGCAGGATAAAAAAAGTGAAAGTTGGACCGTGCTTGTAACCGACAGCGAGTTACGGATGACAGGAATTTCCGATTCCAATAAAGACGTCGTGATGGTGTACACCCGCATTCATGAATTCCCGAACTAACGAGCGTGTCACGGTGTGTTCATTTGGTAAAAAGTTTGCCGTCTAAGCAAATGCCTGATAACGTGTACGATACATTCAATGGCGGGTAAATGACGGGTAAAGTTCCAGTCAATATTTTGGACAGTTTGGCGCGGGAGTTGAAATTGTTCAAGTTTTAATTCATCGAGGTAATGGTTAGGCGACGAAAAAGCACAGACCCAAAACGATATCTTAACGTCTTTTGGTTGGTCATTCTACTAGCGGGCTGCGCGCCTAAGCGTGAAGATCGCATTGAGACCCATATCGGGCTAGGCGGCATTTCGAAAAATGCGCTCGACGATTTTCTAGCTTCTAAAATGAAAAAGTTAAAGATCCCCGGACTTTCGGCAGCGGTCATTAATGATGGGAAGATTGTTTATCAAAAAACGATGGGTTATGCTAACGTGGAGGAGAAACTACCCATTACTGCGGAAACCATTTTTGAAGGAGCGTCACTTTCAAAATCCGTGTTTGCGTTTTTTGTCATGACGTATGTGGAAGAAGGAAAATTATCGTTGGACAAACCATTGTACGAGTACCTGCCGTATGCTGACATCGACTATGACGATAGGTACAAAAAAATAACTGCGAGGATGGTGTTAAGTCATGGCTCAGGTTTTCCCAATTGGAGGAGGGATGAGGCAGATGGTAAACTCAAGATCAAATTTGAGCCCGGTACGCAATACCTTTATTCAGGAGAGGGGTACCAATATCTCGCTATGGTGTTAAGGCAAATTGAAGGCACAGACTGGAACGGTTTAGAATCTGCTTTTCAGGAAAGAGTTGCCAAACCTCTTGGCTTGGAACACACGGTATTTATTCAAACGCCATACACAAAACAAAATAAGGCCCAGCCCTATAATGAAGACGGCGAACGAATTAATGCTAACGAAAATGGCGTATTTGGGGCGGCCTATTCCATACACTCTGAGCCCATTGATTTTTCCAGATGGATGATTGCTGTCATGAATCACGAGCAGTTGTCGGAAAAGAGTTACGCCGAACTTTTGAAACCACACGCTACAGTTCCCTCAGAAGTTTTTGACGTTTCTTATTGCCTTGGTTTTTTTACGCCAGATTTTCCGATTATTGAAACAAATATCTATTTCCATACTGGCAACAACGATGGTTTCACCTGCTGGTATGCACTTGATGTAGAGAAGGATTGGGGTTTTGTATTATTTACCAATTCACAATTTGGAGAGGCATTAGGCGAAGAATTGTTTTTCTATCTCCTTTTAGGACCATATAGTCCTGTTATCGGTATCGTTATTTTGCTCGTCGTCCTAATTGGATTTGGATTTTTATCTAGATGGGCAATACGCAAAGTGAAAAAAAAACACCGCGTGGGACTTCAGGTGAAATCATAGTACATACCTTTAGGGATATTGTAAAGTAAAAATTTGAATTCGAAACGTTATGAAACAGCCGGAATTAGGAAAAAAAATAGTTGAATTAAGGACGGCTAAAGGCCTTACGCAAGAAGAACTTGTTGAATTATGTAACATCAGCATTCGAACTATTCAACGGATTGAAAATGGTGAGGTAACACCAAGAAGCTTTACAGTGAAGACAATTCTTGCGGCCTTGGGCCATGATTTAGATAAAATCGCGGAATTAGAAAGTTCGAAGTCAAAGTCATGGGTGGAAAGACTGCTATTAACGGACTTAAATTCTGATCATCCATCGGCGTTTGTGCTAAAACAGTTAAACATCGCCTGGATTTTTGGTGTGCTTTATTTTATTCTTGGTTTTCTGGAAGGCCCTGCAGAATATTTTAGGGTTGCATCCGATGAGATGATATTTGGCAGCAATGGATATGTTGTTATTAAAGTACTCGTGTTAATAGCCTACATATTCTTTCAGCGAGGATTCTTTATCATGGGGTCTTTGTATAACAATTATTTATTAAAAATAACATCCATTGTTCTGATCGGATGCATGGTGTTAGTACAAGGGATTGAAATCGTTTCGGTGTATAACCGTACCGTTGAAGTCGAGTCAGTAATGGTTGGCGCTTCGCTTTCATTTGGAGCCATCGGCATTTTGTTTGGAATATCCCTGGCAAAACTCAACCATTCATTGGGTGTTATTTCCTTATTAGCGGCAGCCTTTGAAATCATTGCTGCGATTTTTTTCCTGACGGTTGCTTTATCTTTCGTCGGATTTATTGTTTTGATTCCGGCGGAACTGTTGGAGATCATACTGATTTATAAATCGGTAGAGGTTTTCAGGAATCGCGCCACTGTTCCAAACTTCGCCTGACAATTGCCTTATTCAGTTCAACACGAATCAAGCCTTATCGAATGGGAACTTTAATTTCATAACGTTGCTCCCGGAGTGGCTTGCCAAATGCGCTTGAGTTTTTTTCTTCCGTTAATGTAAAACCGTACTGTTGATAGAGAGATGCAGCCGTTGTCTGTTCATGGGTCGTCCATAAATAAGAAGACGTGTACCCACCTTGTCCGAGAAATTCCATGTATAACGTCATTAATTTTTTTCCGAGACCAATACCGCGATAGGGGGGTTCCAGGTAGAAGAACCGGAGTTGGGCAATGCTCCCGGAACGGTGCATCAGGAGAAGAAAACCTACAATTTTTTCGTGATGCTCACAAATCCATACGCAGTCCCTTGCTGGATCATACCCTTGATAAAATTCGTGAATGCCCGCAGCGACATACGATTCAAATGCGATACCATATCCGTATTCTTTTGCATACAGCTTGCCATGCCGATGAATTATATAACCCAGGTCTCCGGGTTGAAGCTTGGTGCGAATAGTAATATCCTCAAGCGTGAATGACATATTATGTTATTGAGTCTTGGAAAGTATTGCTGCAATTTCATTCATGTTCCGCACGAGCGTGTCGCATTCGGGGTTGGTTAATTTTTCAAGAATGGAAGCCAGCTGCTGGTCCGAAGCATTATTAAGAACTTTAAATTCCTTACGCCCCACCTTTGTTAGGCTTAGCTCGAGGGAGCGGCCATCCTCGTCGGATCTTCGGCTTTGAACGAGTTGTTTTATCCTAAGGTCCAATATTATTCGGCTTAGATAACCTTTATCAATATGAAGGGTCTCAATAAGATCGCTTGCTGTAAGGCTTTCATGTGTCGCCAGTTCGTAAAGAATACGAACCTCGGAAAGCGTGTATCGACTGTTTAAAATATATTTATCCAGCAGTCCTAATATGCGCGTATAAAATCTGTTAAATGATCGGACGTTAGCGATGTGATCAGCTTTCATAGTTCAAAAATAATAAAATAGTTGACAAAAGCAACTAATTTAACAATGCCAATTTTTAAAAGTTAGAGCTTAGAGCTTAGATCTTAAGGGTAATAAAATTGAATGCGATCAAGAAATGGAATTGATAAATGAAGCCTTGGCTTTGCCAAATGCAATTTCAATTGAAGTCTGTCTGCTCTGGAGGTGAGGCCGTGCAAAAATTTTTCAAAGCGTCGAGCAAGATGATTTTAGACTTACAATTAGGAGCTCGGTAGGAATTATGGGTTTATATTCGCATGCACCCAACTTACCTCAACTTCGGGTTTAATCATTCCTACCTGATTGAATCTGCTGAATACCCGTGAAGGAGCATCAAAAGGTTGACTGTTTTCATTATACGGGCCACAAACTCCGATCATCCAATTCAATTTTTTCGCCCAGCGTGGCGCCGATGTTCTGAACTTAAAAGCATAGTAGTGCACTTTTATGTGTAATTCTATCGGAATAATTCTTATCAGTGCGATCTCTGAGGGTGCCTGACCCAACTCAGTTGGAAACTCGAGCCAATTCACCATATGACTTTCTGCACCTTTTTCTTCGGAGTAGAAATCAATGGGAAACAGTTCTCCTAGTCCCTGGGCTTCCAACATTAGGAATAAAGTAACGCGAAGGGAGGGACTTTGAGCTATAATCAATACTTCCGGTTCAGTTATAGGATTGTTGGAAGAGAGTTTGTCAAGCAATGATTTCATTGCCTGATATTTTCGCAAAGCAAGGCGCTGCAATTTGATATTCACATAATAATCCCTGAACAGCAGTATGCCTGGAATAGCCATTAGAACTAGGCAGATGATGAGGACTACCATTGCATCGGGTTTATCTGCGACGTATTCGGGAAATTCTATTGAACCTGCTGAATTTGGAGAAGGAAGGAAATTAAGAAGTCAGACGGCAACTAATTAATGGAAATCTTCAGAAATGCGAGCAATTCTACTTAATAATAGACAGTTCCAACCTAAATGTAGTGATAATGAATTGTAATCCTTACTAATAAGGCGAAAAAGATGTTGATAAATGGCAATCAAATTCAATGAAGCCTGCAGTGACAGAGGCGAGTCATTGTGATCGCTTTACGTGAGCACCTGTTGTTGGGGAAGATTAATCGACGACGCGTTATTGAAAGACCCTTAGGTAACTTATTTGAAAGGGAAAAAATTCTCTACTATCGCCTAAAAAATACAACGTACTAACTATCGGTTAGGATATATTCCTAATTGTTTTCACGATGCGGATTAAACAACATTTTAATACGCTCATTATATCGATCCATATTTATTCCATGGATCTCCTTCAAATTTTTAGGATCCTTAACGGGAAAAAATATCAGATCGTCTTCCGATAAATACGGATCCAAATCTACCCTCGTACTGTCGAGCCGATGGGTACAAAGGAAGCGCGAAATGATTTTGTGATCTATGTCTACCATTGGTTTTAACTTTTTTTTGTCATCGTCAACCTTAGCGATTAACGATATAATTTTAGTGAAGTTGCTTAAAAATTTTAGCCAAAAGTTCATGCCAAAAATGTCCTTGTAACTTTTACTGCATAATACATAGCAAATATAGCGCCTCGATAGTTAACACGAGTCTTGCCGTTTTTTTACACTATAGGACTCATAAGAACCAACGTTTTTTTTGAACAACTAATTTTATTTTGTTGCCCTTCAAAATTGATCCTACTCTAAAATATTGTTGAAGAAAATTGAAGCGACTGCCTCGAAGAGTAAGCGGAAAAATCCGAATTATACCCAGGAAAAATTTTCAACACACTGCGACTAAATGACACATTTCCCAGGTAACATATACCTGATATCCGTTAAAATACGGATAAGAAATCTTAGGTGAACGACACGATAGAGGAGATTATACTGTCCTGTGGGGACATGATGTGGGTAGAAAGATAACCCTCCTTTCTCCAGTCCCGTCAGGGACGGAATGTGAACATTGTCTGCGAAAACATTTCATCCCTAACGGGATTCGCTCTCATGTGAATTTCTTCGCTGCCAATATTAGGTTCCGGGACTGCATTGAGGTATTTAACCTATCAAGTTTCATCGTCACTCATGAGGCCTACGAGTGAAAAATTCCCCTGCGATTTCTAAGCGGTGTAATGCTCGGTTTCGACGCCCATAGGTACAAGATGTGGATAGAAAGATGACACCCATCTCTCAAGTCCCGCAGGGACGGAATGTGAATACGGACGCGCTTTGTTCAGATTCGCACAGAAAATTAAAGTTAAGCCTTCAAACTACGCTGATTCGTCACTTGATTTTAACTGGCATAATTATTATTCCTACATTTAGGAAATAACTATTCGGATGAATAGTTCGCTTAGATGTGGTCAATAATTTTCAACATCTCCAATAAGTTCCCATGAAATTGCGTGATCAACCCCCAAGGTTATTTCTTCGCTTCTTCCAATGGTACTGCGCGCCAAAATTGAGAGATTATATCGAAGGCGACTTGATGGAGGTCTACAATGGTCGCATTAAGGAGAGTGGAAAACGAAAAGCGGATATAAAGTTTATTATCGATGTGTTATTGCTATGCCGGCCAGGGATCATCAAAACATCAGAAAAGAATAATCATGTAAACCAATTGGGTATGTTCAAAAGTTACTATAAAATCGGATGGCGACGGCTTATTCGAAACAAAGGATATTCCATAATTAATATTGGTGGCTTAGCGATTGGAATGACTGTAGCCATGTTTATTAGCTTATGGATTTATGATGAGCTTTCATTTAATAAATACCACAGAAATTATGATGACATAGCCCAGGTTTGGCGTGGGGGTACTGATCCTGTAACGTCCGACATTGGTGGCGGGTTCGCACTGCAATATCCCGTCGTACCAACGCTTAAGAACGACTATCCGCAATTTTTCAAACACGTTTTGATCTCGTGGTTCCCGAGCGACTATACTGTCTCAACAGACGATAAGAAGTTTAGCTTTAAAGGCCAATTCATCGAAGGTGGCGCGCTGGAAATGCTTTCTTTAAAAATGCTTAGGGGAAACTATAAAAGCCTGAACGATCAACGATCCATCGTGTTATCGAAGTCCATGGCGGAAGCTTTGTTTGGCACTGAGGATCCTATGAACAAGAATTTACGAATTGATAGCCGAATGGACGTTCAGGTTTCGGGAATCTATGACGACATCCCCAGGAACAATCGGTTTGGCGAAGTAAAATTTTTCGCGCCCTGGGCATTGTTTGCCGCCTCAAACCAGTGGGTAAAAAATAGCGAAGGGGACTGGGACAACAGCTCATTCAATGGTTACGCCCAACTGCAATCTAACGTAAGTGTAGACGAGGTCAACGCTGCGATTAAAGATCTGTACAATAAAAATGTACCCGCCCATTTTTTTACAACCATCGAAAAATACAAGCCCTTTGTCCAGCTGATTCCTATGTCCACGTGGCATTTGTATTCAGAATTTCAAAACGGAAAACCTGTAGGAGGACGAATCATGTTTGTCTGGCTTTTTGGCGTCGTTGGGATCTTCGTGTTGCTGTTGGCTTGTATCAATTTTATAAACCTAAGCACCGCGCGTTCGGAAAAACTGGCGAAAGAGGTGGGTATTCGGAAAGCAGTAGGGTCCGCTAAAGCACAGTTAATATCTCAATTTTTGAGTGAGTCATTCATGGTTGTCCTGGTGTCATTTGGATTCTCTGTCTTACTCCTTACTTTACTGCAGACCTGGTTTAACGAGTTGTCTGGAAAAGATATTGCCTTACCATTTGGCCATCCCTATTTCTGGGCGATCGCCATCCCTTTTCTAGCCATAACAGGATTTTTGGCCGGCGTATATCCTGCCTTGTTTTTGTCGTCCTTCCAACCCGTGAGAGTTCTTAAAGGCGTTTTAAGACTGGAAGGTTTTGCGTCGTTGCCGCGCAAAGTTCTGGTAGTTGTTCAGTTTACAGTGTCTGTGATTTTGATAATTGGGACCGTGGTCGTTTACCAGCAAGTTCAATTTGCGCGCAACCGTCCCATTGGATACGATCGTAATAGTTTGATAACGGTCGAGCTAAACGACCCGAACCACAAGGGGAAAGAACACGTTTTGAGAACGGAATTGCTCAACACTGGCGTCGTATCCGGAACGGCCTTTTCTTCGAGTCCGTTGACGGCGGTATGGAATGCCACCAGTGGGTACGAATGGCCTGGCAAGGATCCTGAAATGGATACGGAGTTTGTGATTTGCAACGTAACACTTGACTATGGTAAAACGGTAGGGCTGCAGTTTGTAGCAGGACGTGATTTTTCAACTGATATCGGCAGCGATTCTACCGAATCAATTATTATCAATGAAGCCGCGGTAAAATATATGGGCTTAAAAAATCCCGTTGGACAGTTGTTGACCGATGTCGACGAATTCGGAAAGCCAAAATGGTCAAAGCAGATCATTGGTGTCGTGAAAGACATGGTGATGGAATCGCCCTTTGAGCCGGCCAGGCAGACCATCTACTACTTTAATAAGAATGCCTCAAGGCTGTTGCATATTAAAATAAATCCCAGGGAAAGTCCTGCCGTTGCGCTGTCGAAGATAAAGGCTGTTTTTGATAAGATCGTCCCTTCCGATCTTTTTGAATACAAGTTCGTGGACCAGGAATATGCCTTGAAGTTTAGTCAGGAGGAACGCGTTGGAAAACTGTCCGGCGTCTTTTCGATCCTGGCAATATTCATTTCATGCCTTGGGCTATTTGGCCTTTCTTCATTTGTTGCTGAGCAGCGCACCAAAGAGATCGGGATTCGAAAAGTGATGGGGGCCAGCGTCTCGCGTCTTTGGCAAATGCTTTCCAAAGATTTTGTCGTGCTCGTAATCATCTCCTGTTTCATCGCGGTGCCGATCAGTTATTATTTGATGAACAGTTGGCTCCAGAAATATGAATACAGGACAGAAATTTCTCTGTGGATATTGTTGCTAACGTGTATCGTTGCAATTTTCATTACACTTTTAACCGTGAGCTACCAGGCCATCAAGGCCGCAATGATGAATCCCGTGAACAGTTTGAGATCGGAGTAATTCCTTGGCCAAACTTTCAAACGCAGAGGCGCAAAGAAAATATGAGGCGAAAATGAATGGTCGAAACCATTGCATCTTCCTCTTTTTGTCTTGGTGCCTTTAATATATAATGTAGATCTATGTCAAAACCTTGAATGGCGGTTGATTGATTAATTAATTAATTAATTAATTAATATATTGGGGGAATTTCACCATATGTAAAAGGCTGTGTTTATCGTGTTCTTTTCATCATAATACTTCGGGGATATTCTCAGGTTCTAAAGAAATTTAGCTTTTCTGATTGCATGATCGAATGCAAAGATGATTCATCGAGTGTAAAAGAAATTTCGAAAAATTTGCCCTTCGCCTTCGGAACAATTCCTTATTCAGATTTTTTAACCGCAAAGACGCAAGAAAATTGTAAGCCTATGCCATCATACCTCGCTTAGCCCCGTTGCTGACTAATAAGACCTCACCTTTTCCCACTATTTTTCCCGGGGTTTTTATTGGCGGTATCGGAAGGACAAGGAAATCTTCGTAAGATAGACGTATGAAAAAAAGACGACGGGATTTTATAAAACTCACCGGTATGACCACGCTTGGTATAGCGAGCGGTGGTTTTTCAAATGTTTTTGGTACAACACTAAATTATTCAGAAATGCCCCAAAATTTTTCTGATATGCAAGACCCAATATTCGCTGACACCAGTGGCAGCATCATAGGTACTTACGGTAAATGGGCCGCCGGATTGAACGAAAACAAATTACCAGCTTTGTCATTCCGCAAACAGGAATTTCTCAACATGGATTCATGGAAGAAAAGTGCGCGTCAGCGGTTAACCGAGCGATTGAGTGTGCCGGATATTGGAGATCTTCCAAAAGTGACGGTAAAAAAACAATATTCATACGACGGTCTACACATCGAGGAACTCAGCTGGCAGTTGCCTTATGGGCCTCCTACTGATGCAATTCTGCTAAAACCGATGAATGTTAAGGGCAAACTCCCGGGTGTTCTCGCGTTTCATGATCATGCAGGATTAAAATATTTTGGGACGCGAAAAATAACGCGCGTATCGGATGAACTCCATCCGCTCATGGCAGTCCATCAGAAAGAATATTATGAAGATAGGGCTTGGGCGAACGAAGTAGCCAAAAAGGGATATGTGGTGCTTGTGCCGGACGCATTTCCGTTCGCCAGCCGGAGGGTATTGCTGAAGGATGTTGAGCCTGCTCATTTGCGAAAAGGATTAACCGATGATGACCCGGAAAGTATAGAACATGTGAATGCTTATAATGCCTGGGCTACCGATCACGAGCATATTATGTCCAAATCACTATACAGTGCAGGAACGACCTGGCCTGCCGTCTTTTTTGCCGAGGACAAAAAAGCCCTGGACATATTGAGTAACCGTCCCGACGTTGATGAAAAGAATATCGGCTGTGCCGGACTTTCCGGTGGTGGCATGCGCACAGTATTTTTAGCGGGTCAGGATGATAGGATAAAGTGTGCGGTTTGTGTTGGGTTCATGACCACATGGCGGGATCTGGCGCTCCACAAAGCGTACACCCATACTTGGATGACGTACGTTCCCTTGTTGCCGAATGAAATGGATTTCCCTGAAATCCTCGGGTTGCGTGTGCCTTTGCCCACCATGGTGATGAATGACACTGAAGATGAATTGTTTACATTGGAAGAAATGAAACGGGCGGATAAAATTTTGCAGGATGTATTTTTCAAAGCCGGCGCAGCCGACCGGTACAAATGCTCCTATTATGCTGGTCCTCATAAGTTCGATAAAAAAATGCAGACCGATGCGTTTGAGTGGTTTGATAAATGGCTCAAGTCATAACGGCAAATGGTACTAATTGCTTATTGTTTTTAATAGGAGGGCATCAAAAGGCATAAGTTTTTAAACTGTGCGAGTTAAAGTTCTTAAATTGTATTGCTAACAAATAAATAAGGAAGGGAATTTTCTAGCTACATACTTTTATTTTAAAGAAAATCAAAACACCAAACAACATGAATACCAGCCGCAGAGATTTTTTAAAAGTTTCGAGCCTTACCGGAATAGGTTTGGCCAGTACTCCGGTATCAAAAACTTATGATGTTTTTAAGGAAGAGAACTTCAATAAAAAAAGTTTTCAGCATTTCAATATGTGCGGATATGCAGCGCCAAAGATTGAAACTGTACGGATCGGATTCATTGGTTTGGGAAACAGGGGACCGGGTGCAGTTGATAGAATGTCCCATATTGAAGGGACAGATATAAAGGCACTGTGTGACATACGGCCTGATAAGGCAAACGCAGTTAAGAAAAAACTCGAAGGGTCAATCCATCGCCCCGAAGTTTATACTGGAAAAGTGGATGAATGGAAAAAAATGTGTGACCGTTCGGATATTGATCTGGTGTATATCGCCACGCCCTGGGCATTGCACGCACCGATGGCGGTATACGCTATGAAACAAGGTAAACACGTGTGCGTAGAAGTGCCAGCAGCCAAAACGTTGGAAGAATGCTGGCAGCTTGTAGAAACATCCGAGCAAACAAAAAAACATTGTATCATTCTCGAGAATTGCTGCTACGATTTTTTTGAGCTACTGACATTGAATATGATCCGTCAGGGTTTGCTGGGAGATATTGTACACGGTGAGGGCGCATACATTCATACCTTGATCGATTCGAACTTTTCCAAAGACGAATACTATGACATGTGGCGACTTAAAGAAAATTTGCGGAATGGTAATTTATATCCCACACACGGATTAGGTCCTGTGGCACAAGCCATGAACATAAACCGCGGAGATAAGATGGATTATCTTGTGGCGGTCTCCAGCAATGATTTTCAAATGGCTAAAATGGCGAATGAGTTAGCGTCAAAGGACGAATTTTATAAGCCATATGCTAATAAGCAGTTCCGTGGAAATATGAACACCACCACCATCCGCACCAATAAAGGTAAGACAATCATGTTGCAGCATGATGTTACGTCGCCGGCAGTGTATTCACGCATCCACAAGATCAGTGGGACCAACGGCTCATGTTTGAAATATCCGCAACCGGGCAAGATTGCGTTCGGCCATGAAGATTGGATAGGGGAGGAAGAGTATAAAACCCTGGAAAGTAAATACACGGCGCCCATTGTGAAGAAGGTGGGAGAGATGGCAAAGCAGGTCGGAGGACATGGAGGCATGGATTTTCTGATGGACTGGCGTACGATTGATTGCCTGCGCAACGGCCTGCCTATTGATATGGATGCTTATGATGCGGCGGCTTGGAGTGCTATTGCACCGCTAAGTGAAAAATCGGTTGCAAATCGGTCTAACTCAGTAGATATTCCTGATTTTACTGCAGGTGCATGGAAAACAAATCAGCCTGTTGATATTTCCCTGGAAAAGGGTGGTACTACAAAAGTGATCATGTGATTATTAATTGAATATTGAATATTGATTATTGAATATTGAGTGTTAAACAAATGATAATCAATAATCAATATTCAAGGGTAGGACCTCGTGCTATTATGCTTGATCGGGCGTGCTAAAGCGGATAAAACCATAGAAGCTGACACGACGGACAGCTTCCTGGGAATGTGCAAATTATAAAGACAACGTGCTAATCTCAGTGACCAAAATTTTTGAATGGAAGTTGATTTATAAGATCACCAACTTTTTCTCCTTGTTTTTCGCCAGCAGCAACAGAGCCCTTGTAATGAATACCGCCGAGTGTGCGTGATAATCCAGCCTCATCGGAATAAGCTTTTAAACTATTGTAGGTGCGTGCACCATATAAGCTTTCATGCGTGCGATCAGTAAATGAATAATTTGTCCCGAAGATACTTTCCAACACTCTTGAAGAAGCTCTGCCGACACACGCGTGGGCTGCGGGATATTCAGGATGCGGAGGAGTTGTGTTCAAAGCATTCCATGTGGTGTAACCTAAGACTTCTCGAATGTAAGTAATGGGTCGGACGACATTGTGCTTGTACTTTGCATTGAAGACGCAGCTCACGGCATCGTTAGTCGCCATTCCATGCTTTGCAAAAGCCAGTGCGGCAAGATCGAGCGTCAAATTTGCGTCGTCTACAAGTTGAATGGCAATTTGCTGATAACGCAATGCGTTCGTAAAATTTCCAGGAAATTCTCCCCAAGTCTTTACCGTTATTGAGTCGTGTTTCGTCAGCGATTGGGAGATGGTATAGACTTCATTCACCTGATTATAAAATGGTGAGCCTGGTTGTTCGGAGTACGGAATAGGAGCCGGAGGTAAAGTCAACGTAATGCTATTCTTAACAAAGGTGCGGATTTCGTTTGCATAAACATTCACCGGAAATACGAATGCTGGCGGGGTCCGTTTCCATAGGCCAAATCCCTCGGGGATCGGGTATGAACTGTTCTTCGCCGCCGCTTCAGCAGAGCCATCTGTTTTGGACCAGTCAAAAATAACTGTCGCAATTTTTCTTCCATATTCAACAGACTTTTCCAGTACATCCGCTGGTGCTTCCCCGATGAATTGATTATTGAATACAGTCTCCAACGAATCAATTTTTGCTTTTGCGGCAACACTGGCAGTTGGAATTAAACTTTTGATAATAGAAGCCATGGCAGCGTTGCCACTGGCCGGAAAAAAGATGAATGAGGTGTTAGAAGGCTGCACAGTGACACCTATCATGGATGATGCAACGGATTTGTACCCCGGCATTCCTCCTACAACAGCTTCGTACAACGACAGGCCAGAATATGCAAACGCACGTGTAGCAAGACCGGGATTAAAACCGGGTGTGGTCCTGCTAATGGTCATTTGAAGTTTAGCCCAAGCAACTGCGAGATCCCCCGAATACTTTTTGACGTGTTTTGGACCCTCATAAGAAGGATCATGGTTGTCGTCACAACTGGTGTAAATGAACAAGCTGATGAACGAGAGCAATAATAGTTTTTTCATAACATAAAATGTTTTGGTGAAAGATTAATGTTGTCCCGTACCAGAAGCTATTATACTAAAGTATTACCTGCAGGATCATACTATTATCAATGCCATTCTGTCCTCGGGTGTTATGGTTCAAATGTGGATGTTTGAGCCTTCTAAAATCAACCTTGGTTGATTCAACTTCGGATTCATTTGTTACCTCCAAAAACATTCAATGCTGCGCAATGAAAAAATTGATTCCTTTTAGCATAAGCATGATTCACAATGCGCTAGAACTACGTATTATTGAAAAATAACGTAGTCATTCCGTTCAGGAATTTCAAGTATGCAGCTTATAGTGATGGAGCAGCTACTTCACCTTTTGATTGTAATAGCTTGATGGAATCGTTCCAAAATGGTCTTTGAAACATTTGCTGAAATAGGATGGGTTCGAGAAACCTACTTCGTAGGCTATCTCAGCGATTGTGCCCCAATTTTGAGAAAGCAACTGCGCGCCTTTCTGAAGGCGGAGCTTTCGAATAAAATCGTTCACAGAAATTCCAGTTAATGCGTTCACTTTCCTGTAAAGTTGTACGCGACTCAAGCCGATCTCTTCAGCCAGACTCTCAACGCCCAGTTTTTCATCGCTCATACTTGCTTCAATGACTTCTTTTACTCGAGCGATAAATTTTTCGTCTGCAGAAACAGCATTGATTATTGAGCTACCGGAAAGAAGCTCTAGTCTGATCTTTTCCTGTATTCGCTTTTGAGCGAGGATTTGATTTCTGATTTTTAGAACGAGCTCATCCTTGTTAAAAGGTTTTATAATATAGTCATCAGCGCCTTTATCCAGACCGTGAAGTTTACTTTCTTCGCTCGCCTTAGCCGTTAATAAAATGAGTGGGATATGATTTGTACGATGATCCTGCTTGATTCTATTGCACAATTCAACGCCATCCATCTCAGGCATCATCACATCACTTAAAATAAGTGATGGTAATTGCTCTATTGCCAGCTGCAAGCCTTCTTTGCCATTCCCAGCCTCGAGGTACTCATACTCGTCGCCCAGGCATAAACAAATGAATTTTCGAAGATCGAGATGATCCTCAACAATGAGCAAAAGGGGTTTTGCATCGTGCCCATTTGTCGGGATATTGTCGTCATGAAACTCCTGGTGTAAAGTTAATGCCAGCGGCGCTGTAGCATTAATGTGTACGTTTTCCTGAATCTCGACTACCGCTAGCGGTAATGAAAGCGTAAAGGTACTTCCGAGAGCAGGTGAGCTCACAACCGACAACCTACCCCCAAGGAATTCCGCAAGTTCTTTACTCAATGCAAGTCCAATTCCCGCGCCTGCATTTTGACTATCGCCTTCCTTGACCTGGAAGAATCTTTCAAAGATTCTTCCGAGCTGATCCGGCGGAATTCCAACGCCATTATCTTTAACATCCATTAAAAGGTAATGCGAGTCCGTTGTGCTGTCGGCATTTATTCTGACCGTAATGAGAATTCTTCCATTTTCAGGTGTGAACTTTAAGGCATTGAAAATAAGATTATTTACGATTTTCTCAAGTTTATCCTTATCAAAACGGGCGATGACAAATTGATTTGGGAAATGATGGTTCAATGAAATTCGCTTTTGAACAGCCAACAACGAGAAATGCCCGATCACCATTTTAAGGAAGCCAAAAATTTCCTCTTCAGAAATCTCTTTTTTTAGACCGCCCGATTCAAGTTTGGAAAGGTCAAGGACTTGGTTCACCAACCTTAGCAGACGGCTGGCGTTTGACAGTATTAAATCCAGCTGAGGAACAGCCTCATTGGCTTTTAATTGCTTTTCTTTTTTTAGCTTCTCAATCATATTTTGAGCCGGGCCTTGGATGAGCGTCAGGGGTGTGCGGAATTCGTGGGATATGTTCGTAAAGAAAGTAGACCGCAAGCGGTCTACTTACTGAGTTTTTTCAAGCTCCAGATGTTCAAGTTTGAGTTTGGATGCCAGGCGTTCACGCTGAATAATATTCCTGCGGGCAACGTATAATATTGCTAAAAAAGTAAGTCCGTAGAGCGTGTAGGCCCACCATGATTTCCACGGTGGCGGAAGTACGTTGATCAACAGCGCCGTTTCATGGTCGTTCCAGACTCCATCCCGGTTGCTTGCCTTTATTCTGAACGTATAGTGGCCGGGCTTAAGATTTGTGTAGGTCGCTGTTCTGCTTTTCCAATCCGTTGTGATCCAATCCCCATCAAACCCTTCCAATTGGTATTTATAAATGTTCTTCTCCGGATCAGTAAAATCCATCGCTGAAAATTCCATGGACAAAATTTTATGGGTATGATCGAGGGTAAGCTCTCTTAATGTGTTGATACTTTCTGGTAATGCGATATCCTCGTTACTTTGTGAAGACGAAGTGACGTTGTTGATTCTTAGCGAAGTGATTACAGGATTCGGTTTCGTGGCATTTATCCTGAGCGACAAAGGATCAAAAATGGTCAATCCCTCACCATTACCGAAGACCATCATTCCATCTGAGGTTTGCTCTGCCGATCCGGCCATTACTGATTGGGAACTCGGTAATCCATCTTCCTTTCTGAAGCCTAAAACGAAATCGCTTTTGCGGTCATAAAAAAATAATCCCTCAAACGACATGATCCATAATCGTCCTAGTCGATCCTCTTGGAGATACGTTAGATTTCTGTCCCCGAGGTGCGGCAGTTTTGTAAAGCTATAGGTATCACCCGCTTTAACACCGCGGTAAAGGCCAACCTTAGTTGTTACGTACAACGTACCATCTGATGTCTTGTGAATCCTCTTACAATAAAGGCCGCTAAGAAGGTGCTCAAACTGAAACTTTTCATGCCCATAATCAATGGTATTGATTCTATCTATTCCACTAAATGTTGTCATCAGCAAGGAACCATCCTCTTCGAGTAAAAACGAACTTACTCCATTATCTGATATCGAATTTATGTTGTTGGGGTCATGTCGGTACCTAATCACGGATCCGGGTTTCCCATAGTTTTTGGAATCTATAATATGCAACCCGCCACTATATGTACCGATCCAGATATGACCGTCGTTATCTTCCCAGAGCGAAGTAATAAAATTGTCGGCGAGGCTATTTTCATCCTGTTCGTTTTGTTGGAATAAATGTGGACTGGGATTAATTTTTCCGTCAACCCCGAATGAAAGCTGTGCGACGCCTGCCTGCATGGTTCCAACCCAAATATTTTTCTTACCCACCGCCACTTCAATGACATTTTCGAACCCTCGAACGGGGGGATTCATTTTTAAAGGCTCAAATTTTAACTTTGAGATATTTGGAGGCTCATAAGCGCTTTTCCAAAGATTACGGCCATTGGTGCCAACGATTATCTGTGAACCATTTTCCGAATGAAGCATACCCACACCGGTCGCGCTTACGCCATTCAAATAATTATAAAACACCAGACTTTGCTTTTTTAACTGGACAATCCCTTTATTAACAGTAGTTGCCCAAACGTTATTGTCTCGATCGATCATCACTTTATCCAGCACGTCGGAAGGAAGTGAATTCAGGTCATTTTTATCATTTCTGAAATTTTTTAAAAGATTTCTTTCTGGATCATAATAAATAAGTCCCAACCCTTGAGAGGCCATCCAAAATTTACTCTCATGGTCCTCCGTCATGCCGGTGATCCTGGCATCGATGAACCTCTTTTCGAAATCAAACTGTTGTTGAATTGTATTCAACTCAAGTCGTTGTACGATCGCATAGTCAGCGTTAACTTTTACCAATTGCTGATCAACCCAGACCCAGATGTGATTTGAGTGAAGGAAAATTTTTTTGATATCACCATTTAAAATGGAACCGCATTCTTCGTCGTTGCATCGCGGTCTCGAAAAAAATCTATTTTCCTTGTCGAATAGCCATAAACCATTTTTGGTCTCGAGCAAAAGTGAATTACCCTTGTCTACAATGTCTTTGATCGTATTATTGTCGTGGAACTTATCATTCGTTTGTGTTTGATTTAAAAAAAAATCCTGTTTTTCTGTTAAAACGTCAAACCTCGTAAGCCCTTGTCCAGTGAGCCTCATCCAAAGTGTATTTTCGTTTTCAAAGCACAATGATTCTGCTTTGGTATTTCCCGATGAAATTTTAATGGGGATGAATAAATTCTTGTCCCGGTTGAACCAGGCGATGTAATTATTGAATGTTATCCATACTTTCCCGGATGGATCAACCTCTAAAACTTCATCCGGACCCTGCGGATGAAGTTGCGGCATGTTACCAAAAATGGCAGACTGGTAGTTGGTAAAGTTATAGCCATCAAATTTGAATAGTCCGGTACCACTCGTGATCCATAAAAAACCTAGACTATCTTGCGCCATTGATTTGAACGCCGCGCCCGTAAATCCCTGGTCAGATGAATAGTGTCTGAATGTAACGTCTTGGCTATATGCCAAACTGCACGTTAAGGTGCTTAAGGTCAGTATTAGCCTCCTTAGCCTTCTGCATATAATTTTCCAGGTTAGCATGCTGTAGCTTTGCTTGGAAGAAATGTATTTGTGAGTGTAAATATAAATCGATCCATGGCCACAAGCTGAATCAGGTTTCAGATCTTAAAAACCGCGCCCAGGAAAATCATATAATCTGTAAACCCGCCAGGACTTACAAAATATGTTCCTGTTATCGCTGATCTTTCCTTATCAGGAACCGTTTGTTGCGTTTTTCGCTGCGCGGTTAACGGAACAAAGAGATACAAAGTAGTCCTCTTTATTTGATAATTTATGCCAGGCTCAACAGAAATTGTATAACCCGCTCTGCGCGAACCATTGCTTTCGCCGATAAGGTCGTAGGTAGGTTGTCCCTCCATTCTTGCCCCCATCCAGAATATAAATTTCTTAACGGTAAAGTTTGCTCCGGCACGTGCTGAATAGGAGTCGGGAACGCTATAGACGACATCTCCGGTTGCGATCTGCAACTCGTTTGGTTTACCTCCTCCATCAATGCTGGATACACCATTGTCGCCTCTGGGGTTGAACAGATAGAAGAAATTTCCATAAAAGCTAATCATGGGGTTCAAGTTGTAATATGCATTTATTTCAGAGGTGAAACCCATACCACCATCGCCCAATTGAATTGTGGCATTCACTGGCGCTGATATTGTTTCAGTGGCTTTGTAGAAATCATCCTTGTACTTGTAATTACCCGTAGGAAACTTTAAACCGAGCCCGATCGCTATATTTCCCCGATGATTTTCCGTCGTATTCCACACCCACTTGTAAGCTGCAAGGCGAATATCACCCAATCCGTAAGAGTTAACCGTGTGATGAACTTTGGCAGGATTGGTCGGATCATGCTCTTGCCAGGTCGTTCGTGCATTTGCTGAGAGGGGCAAATCCATTCCGATAGACCAGCCTCGAGAGAGCAGTCGCACAATGCTCACGTTCATGGTGAACGTTTCATTGATTCTTTCATCTTCTGGAGGAAGATTAGTTCTTTTAGTGCCAACGTAGCTTCTCGCAATTTTTGCGTAACGTGTGTTAACGTTTACCAGCCAGGTCGTTGGTTCCGCCTGCATCTCGGATTGTGATCTCATAAACTGTCCAAACCCCACGATATTCCGGACAGGAATACAACCTTGTCCTTGAGCAGCAATGCTAAGGATCATGAAACATAACAAAAGTTGGGCTCTCATAATTTTATTTTTTTAATGCACGTTGTTACGTTAAGTCGGTAATCCTTTGCTTCAAGGCAAGTGCCCTTATCCTGCGAAACAATAAGAACACCCAAGTTCTTGGGCCCGGTTGATTGCCCAAACCCCGGCAGGAACGACCTGCACACCCGGCAAGAGACCATCAATCCATTCCTTTTTCACGGCATCGGCATCAAGGTTCCTGGCTTTGGCAACCATACGACTATTCACAGAAAGCGATCTTTCACACACACAAAACATAGCCCCGCGCTCCAATAGCTTTTTGATGGACATGCCCGGGTCAGCCATTACACCTTGAGGTGGGTCCCAGTAGGGGTTCGTGGCAGCGGGAACACCCGTTAACGGGTCCGATATCTTTAAAAATTTACCCAGCTTAAAGGATGACCAGATATCATCATTTAATGCAAGCGCAAATGCCTGATGGCGAAATACTACCATGCTAGTAAGATCCTCATCAGTGCTTCCGCTGGCGTTGCTGGCATCCAGAAAGACCCAGCTCCAAATAATTGGGAATCCTTCATGTATGCCTGGGGCATCATACACAATCCGATGATTTCCTTTAATCTTCTTGAACCAGTCCTCAACATCAGCCGGCGGTCCGGGATGATTTGGAGATGCAGAAGCTTTGCTCGGAAAGAAAATCTGCGGGATGGCGGCGATGGAAGTCAAACCTATACCCAGAAATCCAAAAAAGCCGCGTCGGGTAGAAGGAACTAGCACATTACTTTTTTTCATAGGTGATGGTGTTATACAAGGGGCCTATTATAAAGTTAGCTGCTTTTCATTCGGATCAAAGAGGTCATTAAATTTTTGTTTGACCTAAAAATTCTGTTTCTGAATGTGATCACTAAATACTCGATTGCATATTTTCGATACTATCGGTCTTGTTACAATTGCTATCAAATTTGATACATCGGAGACGGTCATCCCCTTCGGATGGCCGGCATCCTTTATAAAAGAAAAAATTCCAGGCAACGTTTAATGATTTGTTTGCAGGATAGGTTTTAATAAGCATCCCCAACCAGGACTCGGCAGCGAAGCCGAAACAGGACTTACGTTGAAATCTTCTCGCGGCCAGACGCAAGAATCTTTCCTACCAGTTCACGGAATTTTTCCATTTCTGAAGTGGTCATGCTGTTCAGGAGTTCTTCCTCAACATGGTCAAGAACCGCGTTGCAATCGTTTAATAATTGTGTGCCTTTGGTAGTAAGACTTATCCGAAGAATCCGTTTGTGTGCCGGGTCGACCGCTTTTTTTAATAGCTTCTTTCGCTGCAGAACCGCAATTAGTTCATTCATACTTTGCGGCGTCATGGAAAAACGCCTGCTTAATTGTGCAGAGGAAAGGTCTCCTTTGTCGTGACGCACAAAATACAACACTGTGAACTGCGTTACCGTGATGTTGTACTTCTCCAGGGCCCGGGTCATCCGACTCGTTACTTCTATTTCTGCCCTTTTAATAAGGTATAGGATCCGCGGATTCATCATCGCAATCTAATCATAAAATAAAATTTGAATATCAGGAAACCTTATATTAATATTGGTAGCGCCATTTAGGATGCAACCGCCATGATCGATGAATCTCACAAATCATTAAACTACGCCTGGTACGTTGTATTCTTGCTGGCGCTAGCCAACATCTCCTCATTTCTCGACAGGCAAATACTTGGTTTGCTTGTTGGCCCGATGAAGCGGGACATGCACCTCACCGACACTGAAGTCAGCCTGTTGATGGGGTTAAGCTTCGCACTATTTTATACGGTCTTCGGAGTTGTTATCGGACGGTTCGCCGACCGTACCAACAGACGCAATATTATTATGTCGGGAATTGCATTGTGGAGTTTTCTCACAGCGCTCTGTGCTGGTGTAAATACCTACGGACAATTTTTTCTTGCCCGCATGGGCGTAGGCGTAGGGGAAGCCACGCTGTCTCCGTCTGCCTATTCAATGATCACAGATTATTTTCCGAAGCGAAAACTCGCCACCGCCCTGAGTGTATTTACAATGGGAATTTTTCTGGGTTCCGGACTGGCGCTTGCGATCGGTGCAGGTCTCGTCGCTGGTCTTCCTACGGAAGGAACCATAGCAGTACCATTGCTTGGTAACATTTATCATTGGCAGAAACTCTTTCTGATGATTGGCTTACCGGGACTGGCCATTTCATTGTTGATGGTAACGGTTCGCGAACCAGAACGCAAAGATAAATTGAAACGCCATGGCGCGGATGTAGAATTAAAATTGCACGAAGCATTGACAATAATTTTCAGACGGGCTAAAACTTATTTCGGACTTTGCCTTGGCACGGCATTTACCGCGCTAGTTAATTATGGATGCCAGGCCTGGATCCCGACGTATTTTCACCGCACATTCGGGTGGCCAGTGCCGAAGGCAGGACTGACTTATGGATTAGTGTTGATCACCGCGTCCGTATCCGGTATTCTCTGGGGTGGGTGGTACGCTGACCGATTGTTGAGCAAAGGAGTAATGAATGGGAGGGTACTCATAGGAGTAATCGCTGGCATTGTTTCGCTATCATCCTGTTTTATTCCACTAGTGGGCGATCCAAATATCGTGATGATCCTCCTTGTTGTACCTTCGTTTTTTCTTGCTGCTCCGATGGGGGCAAGCACGACGGCAGTACAGGAAATGATGCCGAACCAGGTAAGAGCACTATCGTCTGCGTTATTCCTTTTTCTTATCAACATCATTGGCCTGGGACTTGGTCCAACCATTGTTGCCCTTTTCAACGATTATTTTTTTGCCGACGAAAACGCCATTCGTTTTTCGCTGACGGCTTTGTTTACGATCGGCGGGGTGTTCGCACTTTTGTTTTACTGGATAAGCTATTCAGCGTATAAAGATACGGTTGCGAGACTGGCAAAGGAAATGAATTAGCAATGACTGGAAACAATTATTCAAGTCGGAATTTACAATTTATACTGTATGAGGTATTTGACGTGCTCTCGTTGACAAAATACGCACGATTTTCAAAACATGATCAGCAGGCATATAATATGGTCCTTGAAACTGCTGAAGGTGTAGCGGAAAAATATCTACGCCCGTTTTTGAAAGATGGAGACCGGAACCCACCCCAACTTGCGCAGGGGCAGGTTAAAGTGCATAAGGCATTGCGCGACTATTATAATGAGTTTTCCAAAAGCGGACTTCTGGCTTCCACGTTTGATGAGAAACAGGGAGGTATCCAATTACCTTCGATGGTTTTTGCAGCTGCAGATTTTATCATTGGAAATGCCCACAACGGGTTCGAGATGTTCACGAGTCTTTCGAAAGGCGGTGCGAAGCTCATTGATACATTTGGATCTAACGAGCTAAAGGAGCAATTCCTGAATAAAATATTAGTCGGCGAGTGGACAGCAACCATGTGTCTGACAGAGGCGCAGGCAGGCAGTTCGTTGTCGAGCATCACGACGACGGCTTATCCCAATAGTGACGGGACATTCAAGATCAAGGGGCAGAAAATTTTTATTTCAGCTGGCGATCATGACATCACCGAAAATATCGTTCACCTCGTTCTCGCCAGGATCGCGGGAGCATCTGCTGGAGTAAAAGGAATTTCATTGTTTGCAGTTCCTAAGAAAAGAATATCAGATGACAGTAATTCGTTAGTCAGCAACGATGTTACATCGGTTGGCCTGTATCACAAAATGGGACAGCGCTGCACACCGACGCTGCACCTCGAATTTGGAAACGAAGATCGTTGTGAAGGTCATATTGTGGGAATGCCAAACATGGGTCTTGCCTACATGTTTCAGATGATGAATTCTTTCAGGATCGGCGTGGGGCTGGCAGGTAGCTACATTGCGACTGCTGCATATTACGCCTCGCTTCAATACGCTCACGAACGACAACAGGGCCGTAGGTTGAACAACAAAGACTTGACGTCATCACCTACACCCATCATCAATCATCCCGATGTGCGCAGAATGCTGTTCCTTCAAAAAGCGATTGCCGAAGGCACGCTTGCGCTCGCAATGCAGTGCAATCAATACGCTGACCTCGAATCCGTTTCGGAAGGCGCCGAGCGAGCGCATTTCCATGATCTGCTCGAGTTGCTGACGCCAGTGGTAAAAACGTATGGTGCAGAGATGGGAGCCGTGGCTGTGAACAATGGATTGCAGGTCCTTGGCGGGTACGGATACACGGAAGATTTTATTTTGGAACAACTCGCGAGGGATGTACGGATCATGAGTCTTTACGAGGGCACATCCGGCATACAATCGCAGGCCCTGCTGGGGCGACAGGTGCCCGCTAACAATCAGAGGTCAATGCATTTTTGGATAGTTGAGGTGAAAATCGTAATAGAAGAAGCTGCGATGTATAAAGATCTTTGCCGATATAGTGATTGGTTGAAGTCAGAGATCCACGCGCTTGATCGAACCACGAATCATTTGCTGGGATTAAAGGATGGTGATTCCGAGATATTTTTGATGGACGCCAATCTATACATGGAGCTCTTTGGAATTGTTTGTATTGCCTGGCAATGGTTGAAGCAAGGCATAGTGGCCACTAAGCGGCTGGATAAAATGGCGGACGGAAATGAAAAACAATTTTACAACGCTAAAATAGAGACGATGAAATTCTTTTTCCATTACGAATTAAGAAAGACAAGCGGACTGCACGCACGTCTACTGGATCAAACAACAATAACAGTGGCAGGTGAACGCGAAATATTGATTTAACTTAAATTGCGAGTAATATGAGTACATCGAATAGGCAAGAAATACCGGGCACGCTGATGGTTGAAAGGAGGGAGGAAGTTTTGCTCGTGCGATTGAGCCGTCCAGAGAAGCGCAATGCCATGAACGATGAGATGGTCCTGGAATTAGAACAAGTTTTTTCCAACATACCGGAAGGCATAAAATGCGCTGTGATATTTGGAGAAGGTAAACACTTTAGCGCGGGGCTGGATTTGTCAGAACTGACTGATCGCGACGTCGTGCAGGGATTTCACCATAGCAGGATGTGGCATCGCGCTTTGGATAGCGTTCAATTTGGGTCGGTGCCCGTGGTGGCTGTGGTACATGGCGCCTGCGTGGGTGGTGGACTGGAGTTGGCGAGTGCCTGTCACATTCGTGTTGCAGAGGCATCAGCATTTTATGCATTGCCCGAAGGACAGCGGGGAATCTTTGTTGGCGGTGGAGCCTCAGTTCGGGTACCCAAGTTAATTGGTATGGCGCGCATGGCGGACATGATGTTCACCGGAAGAGTGATCACATCGGAAGAAGGGATGAGCATGGGTATATCCCAATACCTGACTGCCGAGGGGCAAGGTCTGACCAGAGGCATTGAACTCGCGAAGAAAATTTCCTGTAACACAGCAATAACAAACTATGCCTTAATGCATGTACTCCCGCGCATCACGGACAGCTCGCAGGAGCAAGCGTCTATGCTGGAAAGTCTCATTGCGGCAATTTCGGCGAATGAGCCCGAGGCCAAAGGACGGATGAATGCTTTTCTGGCAGGCAAAGCGAAGAAAGTAGGAGAGTAAGCATGGAACTCAATACAATAGATACGACCGTTACAAAAGAAGTCCGATCAGATGGATCTATTTTGATGAGATCCACGGTTTCGCTTGAGCCCACAGCCCACAGGTTGACGAGTCACCTCGCGCATTGGGCAAACGATCGTGCCGACAAGATTTTTTTGGCGCAACGATCGACAAGGACAAATCGAACCGACAATTGGGAATCGTTGACATATGCCGATGTATTCGAAAAAGTAAAAAATATTTCGCAAGCACTCCTCAATAGAAATTTATCGGCCGATCGACCCGTTGTGGTCCTGTCCGAAAATAGGATCGAACACGCGCTGATCGCGTTGGCTTGCATGCATGTAGGAATTCCATTTTCAGCTTTGGCGCCCGCATACTCGCTGCGATCCATAGCGTTCGACAAGCTTAAGCACGTTTTTCGCTTGCTTACACCGGGATTGGTGTTTGTGAATGATGCGGAACAATACGAGAAAGCACTCGCCAGTGTTGCGCGTGATATCGAAGTAGTAAGTTTGGTTCGTCCGAAAGGGAAATTCAATTTTACTTTTTTGGAGGACCTGTTGAAAACACCTGCTGGCGATTCAGTGAATGCTGCTCATCGTGCGATCAAGCCCGATTCGATCGCAAAAATATTGTTCACTTCCGGATCCACTGGATTACCAAAAGGTGTGATTAATACCCACGAAAATCTCACGACCAACCTTCAACAAATTACGCAGACCTTTCCATTCTTCCGGGATGAAGATCTTGAACTCGTGGACTGGCTACCCTGGAACCACACATTCGGAGGCAATCACAATTTTGGTATTGCATTATTTAATGGGGGAACTTTTTATATTGACGATGGCAACCCCACCCCTGAGGGTATCATTCGAACCGTAAATAACTTAAAGGGAAGAAAACCGACAACGTATTTCAACGTACCAAAAGGATTTGAAATGTTGATCCCTTTCCTCAGGAATGACGCAGCATTTTGCAAAGAATTTTTCAGTCACTTGAAGATGTTCTTTTATGCAGGCGCAGGCATGGCGCAACATGTTTGGAATGCACTCGAAGATCTTTCTGTCGAAACCACGGGAAAGAAAATCATGATCGGTACTGGCTTAGGTTGTACTGAGTCATGTCCTTCCGCATTGTTTGCCAGCAAGCCAGGTGGATTTTCCGGATTGTTGGGCGTTCCCGTCCCCGGTCTCGAATTAAAGTTGGTGAAGCATCAAGGAAAGCTGGAGGCAAGATACAGAGGCAAGAATATTTTTCCCGGCTACTGGCGGCAGCCGGAGCTCACAGCAAGTTCATTTGATGATGAGGGATTTTATCGCACCGGTGATGCCCTTCAGTTCGTGGATGAAAATGATCCCTCGAAAGGATTGATCTTCAATGGCCGTATTGCGGAAGACTTTAAACTGGATACAGGGACGTGGGTAAGTGTGGGTATTATTAAAACGCAGCTGATATCAGAAGGAAGTGGATTGATCCAGGATGCTGTGATCACGGGCCATGATAAAGCATTTATCGGTGCGATTATTTTTCCAGACCTGAATTATTGCAGAAACAAATTTGATTTAAAAGGTGAAGTAACGCCAGCATTGATTTCTAGCAATGCTGACCTGCTGAATGCATTGCGTGAAGTGCTGACGCGAATGGCGAAGAAAAGTACTGGCAGTTCTACGTTAGTCAAAAGAGCAATGATCGCGGATTTTTCGCTCTCGTTAGACAAAGGAGAGATAACGGACAAAGGAACCATCAATCAACGAATGATTTTGGACAGTCATCCTGAAGCAGTTGAAAAAATGTATTTGCAAAATGTTGCGAAGGGAATTGTTGAAGCAGAATGATCATGAGCATAAATAATAAAAGCAAATTGTGAATCTTAAGAATGTTTCATCGGTTGTAACAGGCGGAGCTTCGGGCCTTGGCGCTGCCACTGCAGCCGCTCTTGCTGCTGCAGGTTCACGCGTAGCGATATTAGACGTTAACAATGAGCTGGCAAAGAAAACTGCAGATGCTATCGGCGTTCTTGCGATTCACTGCGATGTGACCGAAGAAGGTTCTGTCAAGAATGCACTTGACAAGACCAACGAACAAAATGGTGTCGTGCGTATATTGATAAACTGCGCCGGCGTCGGAGGATCATCAAGAATCGTGGGTAAGAATGGGCCTATGTCCCTTACATCGTTCGAAAGTGTAGTTAGGATAAATCTCATTGGAAGTTTTAATATGATGCGGCTTGTTGCTGAACGAATGATCGCGTCAGAACCGACAACGGAAAATGAAAGGGGGGTAATAATATCTACCGTATCCGTTGCGGCCTATGAAGGACAAATCGGGCAAGCCGCCTATGCGGCTTCAAAAGGTGGGATCGCGAGCTTGACACTACCGGCTGCTCGTGAATTTGCGCAATTTGGAATTCGGGTGAATGCCATTGCACCGGGTCTGTTCGAAACACCATTACTGGACGAGCTTTCGGAAGAAGCCAAGAAAAGTCTGTCAGCGTCCATACCCTTTCCAAAACGATTGGGCATGCCAACAGAATTTGCAAAACTGGCCTTGCATATTATAGAAAATACTTACGTCAACGGCGAAGTAATCCGGATCGACGGAGCTTTAAGGATGCAGTCAAAATAGAAGACAATATGTATAAAATTCAACCACCATTCCGCGCTGACCAGGTCGGAAGCCTACTAAGGCCAAAAGACCTTCTTGAAAAAAGATATCAATGGAAAAAAGGTGAGCTTCCGGCTGACGTTTTGCGAGAGACAGAGAATGAGGCGATCCGGCAGACAGTCAAAAAAGTTGAGAGCATTGGAATGAAAGCGATCACCGATGGAGAGTTTCGGCGAGATTATTTCCATCTCGATTTTCTTCAGCAACTGGAAGGTGTGACGGTCACGGGGGGGATTGGTGCAAACCCGCATGCCAATGCAGCGGAGGATGGCTTTACGCCGCCTAAGCTTGGCGTTACAGGAAAATTGAAACACAAAAAAAATATACAGGTCGACGATTTCAAGTTCCTCCAGTCGACAGTAACACAAACGCCAAAGGTTTCAATTCCATCTCCGACGATGGTGCATTTCCGTGGAGGAAGAAAAGCTATCGATATCAATGCTTATCCCGATATGGATGACTTCTTTTCAGACCTCGCACAATGTTACCGCGATGAAATACAGGCGTTATATGCTGCCGGCTGCCGATACATTCAGCTCGACGATACAAACCTTGCGTACCTGTGTGATGTAAAAATGCGAGAAGCTGCGAGACAAAGGGGTGACGATCCCAATGAACTCCCCAAGCGTTATGCAGAGCTGATTAATTCAGTGATAGACAAACGAGCAGCCGACCTTACGGTGGGTGTTCACCTATGCCGTGGAAATTACAGGAGTACTTGGTTTGCGGAAGGTGGCTACGAGCCTGTCGCTGAAGTTTTGTTCAATGATCTGAATGTTGACGCCTATTTTCTTGAATATGATGATGAGCGCAGTGGCGACTTTGCCCCGCTTAGATTCGTTCCCAAAAACAAAGTAGTAGTGCTGGGACTGATCTCTTCAAAATTGCCTGCACTGGAGGATCAATCGATGTTGATCAAAAGAGTAGAGGAAGCTGCGCACTTCATGCCCCTGGAGAATCTTGCATTGAGTCCGCAATGTGGTTTCAGTAGCACGTCCCATGGCAACAACATCACGATGGACGATCAGTGGAGAAAACTTGAACTTACTGTTAACACCGCGAAAAAAATCTGGGGAACTATATAATATGAAAATCTACGTCATACTGCTGCTGATGCTTTGCTCCGCGTTTGTGTATGCTCAGAAAATCGAAAAAGGAAATCTAAACGGCGCAACTTTTACCATCGCCATTCCCGAAAACTGGAAGGGTAAACTTATCATGTATGCTCATGGCTATGAGTTTGTGGGTGCTCCAAAACAAAGTGAGAATCCCAGGTTTGCAGAGGGTATGAAGGTATTTCTCGACCGTGGCTTTGCGGTAGCAGCTTCTGATTATTCGCTGCAGGGCTTTGCGTTGGCACAAGGTGTGGACGAGACGGAAGCGCTGAGACAATATTTCATCAAAACGTATGGAAAGGTAGATACCACGTACATGGTGGGCCACTCGATGGGAGGTGGCATCACCTTGGCGACAATCGAAAATTTCGGAAAAAATTATAATGGCGGCCTTCCATTCTGTCCCTTGTCCAGCCGGCCCTACCTACAGGTGAGGAAAGAGTTTGATATGTATGCTTCTTTCAATGCGCTGTTCCCTGGCGTTGTTGCTTCACTTTCGGAAATATTCGACCTATCGAAACCCAAACCGCCGGTTCCCTTTTCGGAAATGGGGCCGAAGATGGCAGCCATTAGAAAAGCAATCGTTCAGAAAGATTCTGTCCTGGGCGTTGCGTTTGCGAACCGCTTTGACCTGAAGTTCGATGATCTACCCCTCTCGTTATTTTTTAACAACAATGTTTTGAGAGACATCGCACAAAAGGCTAAAGGCAATCCTTTCGACAATATGAATACCGTGTACAGCGGTTTCCCGGACGATGCCCTGGTAAATAAAAGAGTGGAACGTTTGGCTGCGACCGCAGATCCCAATATTATTTTTGGTAAATATGATCGCACAGGCAAGATCGACAAGCCGGTAGTGTTAATGCATACGCTTTACGATCAATTGATCCCACCGACGTACGGCGTAACTAACTTCGAGAACATGGTGCACTTGAATGGAAAGGATAAATACCTCGTTGTTAAATACACAACGGGCCAGGGCCATTGCGTGTTCAGACCGGAACAAATGGGTGAAGCATTTGATGATCTTAGGGATTGGGTTAAAACCGGTCATCATCCTAAAGGAGGAATTATTGAATGATGGAAAAGAGCAAAATAGATCTAAGCCAGGTGATTGCCATCGACGTTCATACACACGCCGAAGTAAGTTGCCGTCAGCCGCACGATGACTACCGTCCCGAGTTCGACGAAGCATTCAAAAAATATTTCAAAGTGGATCACCGTCCGACCATTCAGGAAACGTGTGATTATTACCGGAGTCTGAAAATAGCGTTCGTCATGTTCACAATCGATGCTGAACATGAGCTCGGGCGAAAAAGAATTCCGAATGAAGAAGTGGCTGAATTGGCAAGCCAGAATAGCGACGTGATGATACCTTTTGCCAGCATTGATCCTCACAAGGGTAGGCTGGGTGCGCGGGAAGCAAAACATCTGATCGAATCGTTTGGCGTGAAGGGTTTCAAGTTCCATCCAACTGTTCAAGGATTTTATCCCAACGACAGGATGGCCTATCATCTTTACGAAGTCATCGCTGCAGCAGGATTGCCGATGTTATTTCACAGCGGTCATTCTGGTTTTGGAAGTGGCGTACGTGGCGGTGGAAATCTTCGCCTTGAATATTCGAACCCCATTCACCTTGACGACGTTGCTATCGATTTTCCGGATGTGCCCATCATTATCGCGCATCCTTCCTGGCCGTGGCAGGACGAAGCATTGAGCGTCGCTTTGCATAAACCGAATGTCTACATTGATCTCAGTGGCTGGAGCCCGAAATATTTTCCGCCTCAGTTAGTTCAGTTTGCCAACACACAGATCAAAAATAAGGTGTTGTTTGGTACTGATTTTCCGTTGATCACACCCGAGCGATGGCTGAAGGATTTTGAGACGGCGGGTTTTAAGGACGAAGTAAAGCCGCTTATCTTGAAAGAAAACGCTGCGACCATGCTTCGCTTGAAATAGATGATGAAAGATTTCTGATTGACGCTTCTTGATGGTGGCACGAATCTTTGCTGTTGAATGCATTTTTTTTACCACGGCGACACTGAGGCACGGAGCGCACAGAGAATTTTAAACGCAAAATATCAATATTTTAAAGGTATTGGAGTCCGTAAGTTCTTTGTACTTGACTCTGTGCCTCCGTGTCTTCGTGGTTAAGCGCATTTTTTAACCTCGGAGTCTTAAATGGGTGTTACGCTAACTTGATATCAAAACTTGCTGTTGTGTTTCGTTTGACATCTTCCAAAGTCGCGCCGGGCATCAACTCCACTAAGCAGAGTTTGTCACGTTCAAATTTAAACACCCCCAAATCGGTGATGATCATATCCACAGCATTTATGGCGGTGAGTGGGAGAGAACACGACGGAACGATTTTTGGACTTCCGTCATTATTCGTGTGTGTCATAGTGATGATCAATTTTTTGGCACCCGATGCAAGATCCATGGCACCACCAACACCCAAGAGAGGTTTCCCCGGTACAGCCCAATTTGCGAGATTTGCTTTTTCATCGACTTCAAGTCCACCCATAATGGCAACATCGACGTGCTTACCTCTGATCATAGCAAAGGAATCAGCACTATCAAAATAGCTGGCGCCCTTCAATGCAGTCACTGGAATTTTTCCTGCATTAACAGGATAATCCAGGGCGCCAGCATCACCTTCAGGTTCTGGCCCAACACCCAACATCCCATTTTCTGTATGGATGATGATACCTTGTTCCGGTTTTATTAAATCTGCTACCAGCGTAGGTATACCGATTCCGAGATTTACGATATCGCCGTTCTTCAATTCTTCAAAAGCACGCTTCACCATATTCATACGTTGTGCGTCAACTTTTTTCAAACTGCTTTTTACTGAAGCTGATGTGCCAAGGTACTCGATCGATAATTTTGCTTGCACGATGTAGTCGACATAACAACATGGCGTATGAATATTTTCAGGTTCTATTTCACCCACCGGAACAATATGTTCAACTTCGGCGACTACCAGATCCGCTGCTGTGGCCATGGCCTTATTGAAATTCTGCTCGGTCATGCGGTATTGAAGATTCCCTGCAGTGTCTGATTTCCAGGCACGGACAAATGCAACGTTTGCCCTCAACGCCTTTTCAAATACGTATTCTTTTCCTTCAATAACTTTAACTTCCTTTCCTTTCGCTATTATGGTCCCTGCCGACGTAGGCGTGTAGAAACCTCCGAGACCAGCGCCGCCGGCGCGAATAGCCTCCGCTAACGTACCCTGTGGCAATAGCTCATAGCTTACCGCTCTTGACTGCGCAGCTTTAACAGCATCGGGATTGCTGGTAAAAAATGAACCGACCATTTTTTTAATCTGACCATTTAATAAAAGTTTACCGCCTCCTAAATTGGGTTCACCAACATTGTTGGCGATGTATGTTAAGTCCTTTGTTGACGTTTTTGCCAGGGCGTGCAAAAGATGTACTGGGTTGCCGGTCATACCAAAGCCACCAACAAAAATTGTGTCTCCACTTTTCACCATACCGGCAGCCTTCTCCGCATTTATTTGGCTCACTGATCTCATAAACAATTTTAGTTGTAAATTTTATGTAGCGTCATGCTTTTTCCAAAACAACGGCATAACCCTGGCCCACGCCAACACACATAGTGGCTAAGGCATATCTCTTTTGGCGTTTGTGAAGTTCCAATGCCGCGCTATACACGATTCTTGCACCGCTCATGCCCAGCGGATGCCCCAGGGCAATAGCACCTCCGTTAACGTTGATCCTTTCATCATCGTCTTTCAAGCCAAGTTCACGGATGCAAGCAATACTTTGTGCGGCAAATGCCTCATTTAATTCGATAATATCGAAGTCGCCAAGTGTGAGGCCGGTTTTTTGTAAGACTTTTCTTGTTGCTTCCACAGGGCCGATACCCATGATGCTGGGTTTCACACCAACAATGGCATTACTGACAATTCGTGCTTTTGGTTTTAGATTATACTTATTTAAAGCGGCTTCGGAAACAATGAGTATCGCGGAAGCGCCGTCATTAAGACCAGAGGAATTTCCGGCCGTCACGGTACCATTTTCTTTTTTGAAGGCTGGTTTTAGTTTACTCAGCCCTTCGACTGTTGTCGATGGTTTTTTAAATTCGTCATCGGCGAAAACAGTAGCAATTCCTTTTTTGCCAACTATCTCGACAGGCATTATTTCTTCCGCTAAACGTTTGCTTGCGTAGAACGCTTTCTCCTGGGAGCGGCATGCAAAGACGTCTTGGTCGTGGCGATTGACTTTATACAATTCTGCAAGGTTCTCAGCAGTTACCCCCATGGAATCGACTCCATGCATTTTTTCCATTAAAGGATTAACGAAGCGCCAGCCAAAACTACTGTCGAACATTTGCGCGTCGGTACCAAACGCCTTGCTGCTTTTTGAAATCACATAGGGTCCTCTTGTCATGTGCTCAACGCCCCCGGCAATAAATACATTACCATCGCCGCAGGAAATCGCCCTTGCCGCATTGATAACGGCGCTCATACCGGAAGCACATAATCTATTAACGGTCTCACCAGGGACGGTATAAGGAAGTCCTGCCAGGAGTAGGGCCATCCTTGCCACATTCCGGTTGTCGTCCCCAGCTTGATTGACACATCCAAGAATTACATCATCTACCTGTTGTGGTGGAACGGAAGTATTTCTCTTCAGCAATTCCTTAATGACCATGGCAGCCAGATCATCCGCACGCACAGCTGCGAGGGCTCCTCCCAAACTACCAATGGGTGTTCGTATTCCGTCAACGATGTATGCATCCATGCTAGATCATTCTTTGTTTTTAAAACGCTCAACATTCTTTTTCATATTTGCCGTGTTGACTTTCATCTTGGCACTGATGGTCAACGCATGATTCAGCGCAGTACCGGTATTGATCAACATTTGAGGAATACAATCCCATTCTAAGATCCAGGCTGTTGCATCTCTTTCATTGCCGTGAATCATACCTAATAATTGCTGCGATTGCAGCCCTGCATTAAGCTTTGCCAGCGCTACCAATGCCTCACTTAAGACGGGATTATTTTTATGCGGCATTGCGCTGCTCTTACCACCGCCTTCTGCATTCTCCGTTACCTCGTTAATTTCAGATTGCCCCATGACCAAAATGTCTGAACCCATTTTTCCAAGTATACTTGAAATCATGGCCAACCAATTTGTAAACTCACACAGACTATCTCTTTGTGCATGCCAGGACGGTGCTCTTGACAATTGCAACGCAGACGCCAGGGCATTCAACAAAGACTCACCCTTCTCCTGATAAATGGCCAGATCACCGGCGGCACCGCCGAGCTGAACTTTTAGAATGCTTTCGGAAATTTCTTTCATTCGTTGTTGCTGTCTTTGCAACGGCTGAAGCCAAGCGTCTATTTTGTTACCGAATTTGATTGGCACAGCAAGCTGTGCGCGTGTTCGCGCCATGCAGGGAGTATCACCATATTTTTCTAGAAGCTTTGACAGATTGTCCTGTAACCTGGCAAGTCTTTCATTTATGATACCAAGGCCATCGCGTAACGTAAGCACCAACGCAGTATCCATAGCATCTTGTGATGTAGCGCCAAAATGTAAATACTTTCGAGCTTCTGCTGATAGTTTTTCTTTAACAAGTTCTAATAGCGGAATAACGGGTATACCATTTTGCAGCGTTCCTTCCGCCAAGGCACCGGGCGGTATTTTTAATTCACTTAATACAGTGCGGATTTCATCGCTTGCCTTTTTCGGAATCATATCTAAATACGACTGCTCCTTTGCTAAGGCAATTTCGAATTGGAATATTTTTCGAATGAATTCTTCATCTGAAACGATTTTGGCGATCTCTTCATCTGAAAGGTATTTCGAAAAAATTGCTGATTTAGGATTCATAAGTTAGAATTCAAAAAATACGGTTTCGTTGTCGCCCTGCATATGGATATCAAAACGATATCGTACCATATGGCTGTCGTGAACTTTTTGTGCTATCAGCGTTTTCCTTCGTTCAATAGCAATAGAATTCAGAACGGGATCCTGTTGGTTGGCTTCCTCTTCATCACTAAAATAAATTCTTGTAAAGGCGTGCGTAAGCAGGCCTCGCATTAAGACAATTACATTGATGTGGGACGCTTCGTTTCCTATCCTGCCAGGCTTAATAGTTTCGAACTCGAAACTATTGTCATGCGATGTACCCGTTCCTACGCGGCCAAAGCCTCGGAATGACGGGTTTGAGTAACTGCCCTTGTTATCACCCTGCCAGATTTCGATCACAGCATCGGGTATGGGATCTCCCGCGCCATCAATTACCCGCCCCGTGATTTTTATTCGATTACCATTGGCGTCTTCGTCGCTGACTAATTTATTATTTGCGATTTGCGTATAGCCATACCCGTATTGTTCGGCCGTAATCCCGTATGCAAAAAACGGCCCCACCGTTTGAGAGGGCGTTAGATCAATATTGTTCATGTATGCCTTTAATTAACATGTTGTCACTACTCAAATGGAGTTTCATTCTTGCCCGCAAGAACGATATTGAATTCGTATCCCAGGGCGAAGTTCTCTTCGGTTAATTCAAGCTTAAAATCAGAAACCAGTAAATGCCTGTATTTTTCCGGAACGCCATTGAATATTGGGTCATGAGAGAGAAGCGGATCTCCCGGAAAATACATCTGCGTGACTAGTCGTGAGGTGATGTGATTCCCAAACAATGAAAGGTGAATGTGATTCGGCCTCCAGGCGTTGGGATGATTTCCCCAGGGATAAGCACCCGGTTTGATGGTGTAAAACTTGTAATTACCCTGATCATCAGTCAAACACCTTCCGCCACCGAAGAAATTGGGATCAAGCGGCGCATCGTGTTGGTCTATTTTATGTATGTAACGACCAGCCGCATTTGCCTGCCATATCTCGATCAATGTATTCCTGACCGGCCTGCCTGATTCATCCGTAACCCTACCAGCAACAACGATACGTTCACCAATAGGATCACCGTTGATAACTCCGTTCTTAGTCAGGTCATGGTCATACTTACCAATCACTTCCTGCCCAAACATAGGAGCAGTAAGGTTTCGGAATGAATCCTTAATCGGAATTAAAGGCTTGGTTGGACCTCTTAAAACGGTGGATTTATAGGGTGGAAATACATAAGGCGGATGCACTTTCCTCACTGGGCTGTCCGTAATATTACTCATGTGCGTGACTGATTTCTTATTCGTTTAGTCTTTGTTTTCACTGAGAACCTTCTTGGCAATTTTAAATGCCCCATTAGCTGCGGGAATTCCTGCATAGACTGCAGTGTGTATCAATACTTCTTTGATATCATCGGCGGTTGCACCTGTATTCTTTGTCGCCCGGATATGCATAGTCAACTCTTCGTCGTATCCTAGCGCTGTTAGAATGGCAATGGTTAGCAGACTTCGTTCGCGTTTAGTTAATCCTGGCCTCGACCAAACCGATGCCCAGGCATTTGTCGTAATATATTCCTGAAAATCCCTGTCAAAATCTGTTTTATTGGCTTCTGCATTGTCCACATGCTTGTCGCCTAAAACGCTCCTGCGGGTTTCCATTCCTTTTTTTATTAAGTCGTCCGACATAAGCACTATTTTTTTTGTACTACTTTATAAAATCGATGATCAGCTTGCTTAACAATTCAGGATTATCAACACAAGGAATATGCCCTGAGCCTTGAATTATTTCAAACCTTGAACCTGCTATTAGATCAGAAAGATTTTTGACCTCTTCCGGCGAAGTAGATTTATCTTCCGAACCAACAATACAAAGTGTGGGAATTTTTATCTGTTTTGCAGTTTCAGTTAAATCTCCGTCGCGAATCGCAACAACGGCTTGTATGTAGCCAATTGCCGGCGTCCGTTCCAGCATGTTTTTGTAACCCGCTACTTTTTCCGGATGTGTCGCGTGAAATGATTTGGAGAACCATCGTTCCATAACGCCATCGGAGATAGAGGCAAGTCCCTTCTCGTTGACTGAGGCGATCCTATCGTTCCAGATCTGAGCATTTCCAATTTTATGGCGCGTGTCGCACAGAACTAATTTTGGAAATTTAGATGGAGTACGGCCAGCAAGTATCTGCGCAATCATTCCGCCAACCGATAATCCAACGGGTATACATTTTTTTATAGAAAGGTGCTTGAGCAAGGCTTCTGCATCATCGGCAAAGTCATCTAACGTTGCGGTACCTTCGACAATGCTGCTTAAGCCGTGGCCTCTGTTGTCGAGCAAAAGGATGTCACCATATTGCATTAGAGATTCAGCTACTTCATTCCATATTCGGAAATCCGTACCCAATGAATTGATGAATAGAAATGTTGTATCGCTCTCATTGGAAGCGCACGGAATGAAGTTATAGTGAAGGGTATGTCCGTTAATATTTACAAACTTCATATCGAATATTCTTGAATATTGAAAAACGTTAATTGTATATCAAGGCGATTCAAATTTTATTTTTTTGAGTTGAGGGGACAAGGTATGGAATATTAATATCGCTATTATATAAGCCAGGCCGCACGCAACAAAAATCAGATTATATCCTGCCTGAAGATTATTTTCTGCTTTGTATGCGCCAAGCGCAAGGCCAACGATGTGGGCAGTCAGCATTCCGCCGAGCGCGCCACCCAAACCACCAATCCCGGTTACTGAACTTACAACATTTTTAGGAAATTGATCGGCTACCGTAGTTAACAAAACCCCTTTCCAAATGGTCTGTGCTGCAGCGGCAACTGCTATGATCATGACGCTGAGCCATACATTTCCACTGAAGCGCATGAGCATAACAGGTAAGGCAAGACCTACACAAATTAACATGGTTCTTTTTCTGCTGTGATTTATCGTCATTCCTATTTTTATGAAGTATGAGGAAAGCCAACCGCCCGCAACTGAGAGCGTAGCCGTGACGACATAGACCAAGGTTATCGGTAAAATTATTTCGCTTTGCTGCATTCCGTTTGTCGTTAAGAAAGAGGGTAACCAAAAAAGATAAAACCACCATACCGGATCAGTCAGAAATGTGGCAATAAAAAATCCCCAGGTAGCTTTTTCCTTTAGCAATAAAAGCAGGGGCGCTCTGTTATTTTCCTCTCGGACATCCTCTCCATCCTTAACATATTCAAGTTCCTCGCGATTGATATATTTTTTGTGTTCGGGTTTTTCGTAGATGAAAAGCCAGGCTATTACCCAAATCAGTCCCAACGATCCGGTCACGATGAAACTTACCTGCCAACTATAACTTTCTGCAAGCCAAAGCACGATTCCAGGGGCAAGTATGGGACCGATGGTGGTACCACTGATCATGATCCCGCTCGCCAGCGATCTTTCTTTAGCAGGAAACCATTCCGCAATTGCTTTGATCGCTGCGGGAAAATTTCCGCCTTCAAAAAATCCTAAAGTACCTCGTACGACATTAAAGCCAAAAAGAGATTTTACAAAGGCGTGGCCCATGGCAGCAATACTCCACGAAAAAACAGCGATCGCGAAACCGATTTTAGCGCCGACCCTGTCTACAAATCTTCCTGATAAAAAATAACCCACGGCATACATCATCTGAAACCAGAAAACAATGTTTGCATAATCTTGCTCCGTCCACTGAAATTCCTTTTCTAACGTTGGCTTTAACAAACCAATGATCTGACGATCGATATAGTTTATCGTGGTCGCCAGAAAAAGCAAGCCCAAAACTGTATATCGATAGTTTCGTTTCACCCGTTCGTTAAGTTATATTTCTTTGAGACCGACATAATTTTCCGCCAACGTTGTTGCAAATGCTTTTGACAAGCTGATGTAATCAAACTTTGATTTTTGAAGGTGATATTCAAAAGACCCTTGCGAGGCCTGTTTGTGAAATAAGTTTGTCATGAAATTGCTAAAATCCTGGGCACGCCAAATCCGGCGCAACGCATTCGTGGAGTATGCATTAAGCAATCTTTCATCAGTGGACTTATAGAATTGGACGATGGCATCCGAGAGCCATTTTACATCTGCGACCGCGAGATTCAATCCCTTTCCTCCGGTTGGCGGAACGATGTGAGCCGCATCGCCGGCAAGGAACAAGCGCCCACACTGCAGATTGTCAATCATAAAACTGCGCATGGGCGTAATTGCTTTTTCAAATATCGGTCCGTCGTTTAAATGGAATCCCTTCGTATGCAATCTCAGCGAAAGTTCATTCCAGATTCTATAATCACTCCAGTTATCGATGATGTCCTCGTTGCTGACTTGTAGATATAGACGGCTAACCTTTTCGCTTCTGAGGCTATGCAACGCGAATCCTCTTTGATGATAGGAGTATATTAATTCATCCGTTGAAGGTTTGGCGTAAGCGAGTATACCGAGCCAACTGAAGGGATATTCCTTACGAAACTCATGATAAGAACCGTTTGGAAAACATTTCCTTGCAATTCCGTGAAAACCATCGCAGCCTACAATAAAGTCACAGGGTAAGGATTGAGATTCCCCACTTTGCTGATAGACGATCGATGGTGATTTTGTACTGATATTATTGATGCCGGTTGCCTCGGCTTCAAAGATGATTTTTATTCCTCTGTCGAGGCATGCCTTTACCAGGTCTTTGACAACTTCCTGCTGACCATAAATAGTGATACAACGACCACCGGTCAACTCATCGAACGGGACCCGGATTCTCCGCTCATCAAAACTCAGGTAAACGCCGCGATGCACGAGTCCTTCACTATTTAATCGGTCGCCGACTCCCAAATCATTAAATAGCGTGACGGTGTTCTGTTCTAACAGCCCCGCACGGGCGCGTGATTCAATATAGGCGCGACCGCGAGATTCCAAAACCACGGGAGACAATCCTTCCTTTTGAAGCAACAAGGCTAAGGTCAATCCCGCAGGTCCTGCTCCAATAATTCCGACCTGCGTTTCAGAAGTCATCAGATTGCTCCATATTTTGAAAAGTAGTCAAATTTACTTTTGTGAGGTTTTTTATATTTGGATTATTGCGTATAATACTTGGACAATTAGAACATTCCTGATGGACTTTGATTATTGAACTTTCTAATCGTCACTTAACCTTTTCCTATTGAATAGCCGGATTTATGCATTCATAACCAAAAAGAATTTGTTCGATGGCACTTTCAAAAAATAAACCCGTGCGTTTCGGATTGTATGGTGAAGCGGAGATCTTGCTACCTGATTTTCTTCATTGCGAGTCGATGGAGTATCGCAGCAAAAAAAACAATTGGGTTATCAAACAACATTTGCACGCAAATCTGTTCCAGCTTTTTTTGGTAGAACGCGGCAAAGTCACCTATGAATTTGAGGATGAGAAATACCTTGTCTCTGGTCCGGTTATAGTAACTATTCCAGAGAATATGTTGCACGGTCTTGTGGTGAGCAAGAATATACAAGGGATGGTGCTTACACTTTCCACTTCCTTTCTCGAGACGGTTTTTCGTTTAGCACCCACCGCATTAATGGAACTCAGCCACACCCGAATATTAATGGATGTAAAAAAAGTTAAGTCATACAGGGCAATAAAATCACTTCTTTATGAATTGCATGACGAGATTCGGGAGGAATTACCTGAAAAGGGTTTGATACTTCAGAGCCAGTTAAGTCTACTACTTAGTAAACTGTTTCGCCTGTCCCTTGAAAAATCGGATAACTTTATTGATGCGGGTAGCTCGTATTCTCGTTACTTTAATTTATTTCTCAGGAGCATCAAGAAGTCCTACACGCCAATGAAATCAATCACGCATTATGCACGTGAGTTAAACATCACCACGGTTCATCTGAACAGGATTTGCCAGGCGACTGTTGGCAAATCTGCGTTACAGGTTGTTGATGAATTTCTGTTTCTTGAAGCTGAAAAATATTTGAAGCATACCGAATACAGTATTTCTGAAGTTGCCTATCGACTTAATTTTGAAGACCCCGCTTATTTTTCCCGGTTCTTTTCTAAGTATGCTGGGGTTTCGCCGAGAGTTTTTAGGGAAGTGAAATAGTCGGTTAGATTCTGCTTCGCTATTTTTTTCCCTTCACGGGATATTTTTTGAAGATCTTCACAGTATAATCGGCGATGATTTTTTCAACGTCGTCCGTCAGCTTAAACGTTTTCTCCACCATGCCTGACCATACCAGCTTGCCCGTGTGGGTATCGTACATCACGTATTTAAGTACACCGTCTTGTTCTGTAGTCTCTGTAATCTTGCCACCGGCCACAGGAGCGTAGCCTGAAACGTAATATCCAGGTCCTGCGACTCCGACACCCATACTGAGCGTGGCGCTTTGGGAGTACGTTGTGATTTCCTCCACGGTAGTGTAAAAAAGAAAAACGGCGTCCGGTTTGAGGGTATCAACTTTAAGCCCTCGGCTTGCGAGTTCCTTGTTGGCGGAATAGACAATATATCCGCTATACAATTTATCTGAGCGATAACGATTCAATACACTGTCACCGGGAGCAAGCCAGGCGTAGGTCTTGAATTTTTTGAAATCGGTGCTTGTGTTTTGGTCAGAAACAACAGATTGGGCATGGAGTGTAGAAACAAAAATGCCAATAAAAGCAAGGAGAAGGATTATATTTTTGATCATTAACTGGATTGGATAATTTGGGAAAGCTAGCCAACTGTTACAACTGTTACAACTAATTCGATATTTTGATTATTCCGTGTTGTGACCTGGACTGGATAAAAGAATATATACGCAATGCCTATATTGGGGTGTTTGCAGCAATGCTATAGAATGCGAATTTTAGCTATTATTATAGTGTAACCTCAGTTTGATAAGCAATCGGCATGAAATGAAAATTTGGGAAACTAAAAGTGGTTATAAGATTATTCCGATATTAACTCGGAGGAGTAATGTTTGTTTATTGACAAATGGGAATCAAAACGTACTCATAGATACAAGCATAAAAAACGAACGGAATAAACTTGACAAAAGATTAAATGACTTAAGAATAACACATATTGACTATTTGATTTTGACTCATACTCATTTTGACCATGCAGGAAACGCTCGTATGATTAAGGAAAAGTTTAATTCTAAGGTGATTGTAAATAGAAATGGAGCAAAGTATTTGACCTCTGGGGATAATATTATTCCAAAGGGGACTAATATATTTACTCGTTCTTTAGTATACTTGTTTGCGAACAAAGTATTTCCAAAATTAAGATACGAACCATGTGATTATGATTTGTTGGTAGATTCATATCTTGATTTAAAAGAGTGCGGATTTAACGCTTATGTAATCAATACAGATGGACATACGCCTGATTCAATGAGTATTGTAGTTGATAATGAAATTGCTATCGTTGGCGATACAATGTTTGGAGTATTTAAATGGACAATAATGCCGCCATTTGCTTATGATTTAAAAAAATTGATCAATAGTTGGAGTTTATTATTGGAAACTGAATGCTCTGTCTTTATTCCAGGACATGGCGCTGCAATAGATCGAGGATTAGTAGAAAAAGCCTATTTCAAAAGAAAAGAATTACGTACACACCCGGATAACATGTTGTCCCGGAAACTCTTCTTTGGTTCATTTGAACGCCGATCTATTTCATCTTGTACAACAGTATCACGATTTGCTACCGGTGTGCGTAACGCAATCGACATTTAGTGGACAATTTTATGGCGACTATGAAAACTTAAATAGCAACTATCGTTAGCGCTGTAAACGATATGGATGGTCAAAACAAAAGAATTTCCAATGAAAAATGTGATACCCGCTGTTCTCAACGTCCTATTTTCGTTTGCCATTCTCTCGAGTTTGCTTTCGTGTAGCCCCGGGGAGAACGATGCAGTAAACGAAGACACACAGTTAAATGCATTAGCCGTGCAATATGTGCGTTTAGGCCTGGCGATAGGTCAATATGATAAAGACTTTGTCGATGCGTATTACGGACCGGATTCATTGAAACCGCTTAACCCTGCGTCAACGGTATTTCCAAAAGACAGTTTTCTCATGGAGGTGAGCATGTTGTCCAACGAATTGAGTTCCTTCCACGCCAACGCCAATGATACCCTTGCCAATCGTGCGAGATGGATAGACGCTCAACTTAAGGCTTTTGAACGAAGGGTGAAATTATTTGGCGGTGACTCTGTTTCCTTCGAAGTGGAATGTAAAGAGCTATATGGTGTTACACCGCCTGTGTTTGATTCTACTCATTTTAAAAAAATCGCGCAGACGCTGAATGACATTCTGCCTGGGAAAGGTCCTGTGAATGTCAGGTTGCAAAAACTGGCCAAACGTTTCGTTATTCCTCCAGGGAAACTTGATACAGTCATACAAGTTGCTATCGCGGAATGCAGGAGGCGCACGCAACAACATTTTAAAATGCCTGACAATGAAAGCTTCAACCTGGAATTTGTCACCGACAAGCCGTGGGGAGGATACAACTGGTATAAGGGAAATTATAACAGTCTGATCCAGATAAACACCGATCTTGATATCCTTATCGACAAAGTAATTGACGTAGGAAGTCACGAAAGCTATCCCGGCCACCATGTCTACAACATGCTGCTGGAGAAAAATCTTTATCACGACAAGGGCTTGATTGAAATATCGATGTATCCTTTGTTCAGCCCGCAGTCCTTTATTGCAGAAGGGAGTGCCAATTACGGTATTGCGCTCGTTTTTCCCGGCGAAGAGAAAGTCCGTGTTGCAAGGGAAGTTCTCCTGCCGTTGGCCGGCGTGGACACGTCCGGCATTGCACTTTATTTCAAAGCGCTTGAACTAACAGAACAGTTGAACTATGTGACTAACGAAGTGACGAGGGGCCTCCTAAACCACACAATGAACGACGCCCAGGCCTTGCATTGGCTAAAGAATTTTCTTCTGATGGATGATGATAAAGCGAAAAAGATGCAGAGCTTCATCCGTAAAAATAGGAGCTATGTGATCAACTATAATTATGGCAAAGATCTCGTAAAGGCATATGTGGAAGGACAAGCGGGTACTGATTTGAATAAACGGTGGGGAGCGTTTGGATGGTTGTTGAGTAACCAAGTCCTGGTTTCGCAATTGGAAAAATAACACAATTTTTTGCCACGAAGGCTCAAGACATTAAGGTTCACAAAGCGACTCTTTGGATTTCTTTGTGAAACTTTGGTCTTGGTGTCTTAGTGCTAATGGCTGGTATTTATGTTATTGGTTGTAGTCTTATTTGAATAGCGATATCGCTGAGGCTACTTCGAATTTTTTAATCTCGAAGGTCAAGCCGGTTGGTATGAACTTGGAATCTTCGTCAAGCCCTAATCTTTTGGCTGTCCGTCCCATCAAGTGATTATCATGCAACAAAACCAATGAGCAAATAAGGGCAATCACGATTCCTGCCAGCGTCAGAATTAGACGATCCTGCTTGCGTACCTGCGTCAAGTTCCAGGTTTGGTTTGTGTTGTGAAGAGTTTCCAT
>Ga0111538_10000622_pt1 | contig 48007 bp, 72 predicted proteins | sample SoiMethybrSBSTD1_FD_79669 | JGI IMG/M metagenome (GOLD analysis project Ga0111538, IMG submission 79669) | Bulk soil microbial communities from a Populus tree surrounding site in Tennessee, USA - Soil MetaG P. TD hybrid SBSTD1 (version 2)... | ecosystem: Environmental > Terrestrial > Soil >... | reverse complement strand
CGTTCGGTGGCAGCGGGGCGACGATCGCCTCGGCCGCGACCTGCGTCAGGCGGGCCGGCGGCGGGATCGGGGCGACGATCGCCTCGGCGACGGCCTGGGTCGTTCGCGCCTTCCCGGAGGTCGGCGCCACCACAGCCTCGGCCGTGGCTTGCGTGACGCGATCCATCGCCGTGATCTCGTAGATCGCGGCAAGGATCTGGACGTGCTGCGCGGCTGCTGACGCGGTCGCGTCGACCGTGTCGGCCGTCAGCGTCGCGATGCGGAACGCGCCCTCGACGCCGACGTTCGTGTCGGCGGTGCTGCCTGACGTCGCGATCCCCGTGATCGCGGTGTAGTCGGCGTCGTGCGCCGTGATGGTGACGACGTTCTCTTGGAAGAAGCCCCAGAGCAGCAGGTACTGGCGGCTCGTCAGGCTCGACAGTGAGATCGCCGCGGGGTCGCCGCTGGTGTTGTTCAGCACTGCGGTCGAGGCGATGGCGAACCCGGTGGTGCCGAACGTGAACTCGTGCGCCGCCATCGCCTTGGCCGTGCGGGCGCTGCTCGAGGTCGCGTAGATGTTCTGGCCCGAGTTGAGTTGCGTCTTGATCCGGCTCGCGAAGATCGCGCCGACGACGCCGTCGTTCGCTGCCCCGGACGACTCGGTCCGCTCCTTCAGAAGGACGTACTCGTTGCCGGCGTCGTCGGTGACCGCGAGCTGCGTCGTGTCGGCGTCGGCCGTGCCGGCGTTGTCCATCGCGACCCAGACGGCGACGAGGTTGCCGACCTCGGCGTTCGCCGTGACGGCGAGCGCCAGTTGCGTGTCGCTGACCTTCTCCTGGGCGGTGCCTAGAGAGCCGACCGACGCGAAAGCCACTTCACGAAACGACCTTCATGCCGAACTCGGCGGCGTTCACGTCGGAGATCGTCCAGGCGCCGCCGCCGGGCTTCGTCGGCCGGATGTCCGACAGGTAGGCGAAGCTCGTACTGAGCGCCTGCGTCGACCCGTCCTCATCGGTGCCGCCCGACCTTGCGACCGTGGTGATCGTGCGGGCGCCCGCGTCGGTCTTCCTCGCCCGCACATAGGTCACGACGGCGTGGACGGTGCCGGTCAGCGAAGACAAGTCGCCGACCGCGTAGGTGTCCTTGTTGCCGACGGTGGCGGACTCGACGTAGTCGGTGTCGTCGTTCGGCGGAGTCTCGTCGACGAGCAAGTAGTTGTCGGTCGAGTTGCCATCGGAGCCGACGAACTGGGAGTAGTTGCCGTTCCCGTTCGGCAGCAGCGCCTGCACGCGCACGTCGCCGAGGAAGTCGTTCGGGGCCGCGCCCGACTGGTCGAGGAAGTAGAGGTCGTCCATCGTGAAGCTCTGGAAGGACCCAGCGATGCTGATGACCATCCGCCCGATGCTGGCGGTCCCGGCGTTGCGGGTGTCGATCGAGGTGAGCGAGAACTCCAGCACGCCGTCGATCGCGAGCGCCAGCGCCCCGACGGTGTCGTCGATGGTGCTCTTGATCTCGAAGTAGTGGTAGCCGGTGCCGAACGGCGCCCGCGTGCTTGTCGCGAGGATGGTGCCCGCTCGAGTGATGTCGACCTTCCCGTCGGCTCGGGTGTTGAAGGTGAGGTGAGTGTTCCCGGACGCGTCCTGGAGGTTGATCAGGGTCCGCGCGCCGGCGCTCATATTGAGGGCGAACCCGAGCACGAACGACGTCGCCGAAGCCGGGAAGATCTTCGTGATGTTCTGGCCGCCCGAGCTGCCCGAGAAGTTCAGCCCGGCCGTTCCGTTCCGGCCAGCAGATCCGCCGATCGATGAGTCGGTCGACGGTGTCCAGCCCTTCTGGGCGAGGGTGGTGTAGTGATCAAACGAATCGCAGGCGATCAGCGGCATTGGATGTCCTCCTAGGTGGGAAGCGCGTACGAGAGGATCACGCCGAGCCCCTTGCCGCTGGCCGTGTCCACGTCGATCGAGATCAGGTCGCCGGTCGCGACGTCGTCGGTCGCGAGGTTGATCACCGGCTGCGTGGCGGCCGTGTACGAGGTCGTCTCGCCAGCGTCGATCGTGATCGGGGTCGAGAGCATGTCCGCCCCCTGGCTGATGTTGCGGATCTGGACGGTGGTGACGCCGCCGCCGACGGTGGTGATGAACGCGTCGGCGTCGACCAGGTTCATCCCCCCCATCCCATCCTCGATCGCGTAGATGAACTTGCCGTCGCCCGTCGTGACGTTGTCCAGATCGGAGAAGACCTTGATCTCCTGCACCGCCTGCGGCGCCTCGATCAGCGTGATCGTCACCTCGCCGGTCGACTCGGAGATCGCCCAGCGCGCGGCGACGAGCCTCGAGCCGACGAGCACGTCGCGGATCACCGACGCGTCCCGGTCGATCCACCAGTCGGCCGGCAGCGTGAACGCGACGGTGCCGGAGACGGCGGCGGTCCCGTCGGGGATGCCGGCGAACTCGATGCGCCCGTCGACCGAGTGGCGGAAGGCAGGCAGGCCGTACGGCGGCGGCGGTCGATCCCAGCCGTTCTCCCACTGCGGAGACCAGTACGTCGTGTAGCTGTCGCTGGGGAAGTCGCCGACCCACACCCACGGGCCTGGCCCCTGCTTCTGCACCTCGCGGATCTGCTCTTCCGCACGGCCCAGCCGGCGCGCGCCCCAGCCTCCGGCGATCGGGATCCGCGGGCTCATTCGGGCGCCCACCCGATCAGCAGATCGACCTGCTCGCCGCCGTCGTCCTGCGGCTTTGCGTCCCAGCCGATGATCCGGAACGCGGCGCCCGACACGTCGAGCCCGAGGTTCCCGAGGTTGAGGCGCGGCGTGTCGCCCAGGTTGTAGTCGTCCCACGGCGCCGGCGCGACGCCCGGCTGCGGCACGATCCGGATCAGTTGCCGCGGTGCCATCCGCGCCGCGAGCTCCGCGTTCCAGCGCGTCACGTACATCTGGTAGAGCGGGTTGATCGCGCCGCCGTAGGGCAGCGTGTCACCGGGTCCCGACGGCAGGCGCGTGTACATCGAGCCCGACCAGCCCGAGTGCACGATGATGTCGTGGTAGACGCCGAACGCCGCCTGCGCGGCCGACGGATTGGTCGTCGTGCCGGGCGCGTCCTCGGTCACGTTGTTCGCGAAGTGGTTCGTGTCGATCCGCGGCGGCAGCTCGTACCAGAGCTTGTCGCAGAACTCGTCCATCGACGTCTCGGGGTACGCCCAGGCGACGTTGTTGGCGCCCGTCCCGTAGTCGAAGTGGACACCGGGAAGGTCGATGCCGATCCGGTCGAGCGCCGAGACCGTCCCCATCGTCGCGCCCGAGCTCGGGGTGATCATCACGTCGCAGGCGCCCGCCTCGCGCATCGCTGACATCAGCTCGGAGATGCGGCACGGGGCCAGGTTTCGCATCGCGAACATGAACGCGTTCTGGGTGTTCGGCGTCGTGGAGAACGTGCCGAGCGCGATGCCGAGATCACCGTCGATCGCGATCGTGTTCGCGAGCGCCTGCTCAAGCATGTCCGCAGCGGCGAACGACATCAGCGGGTTCGCGACGATCCCGACCGGCAGATCCATCCCGCGGTCGGAGCCGTCGGCGGAGACACCATCGAAGATCTGCGCGTCCGCGTCCTGGCAGTAGCGGGTCGCCCACCGCTGCATCGGGCCGATGAACTCGAGGTCGGCGTACGCGTCGCTCGGGCCGCCCTGCGGCTTGACCCGCCAGAGGATGTCGTTCGCGACGACGTCGCCGTTGCGGATCGCGACGCCCCGGTGCAGGCCCGCCTCAAACGGGCCGAGCGCCAGCACCTCGGGGATGAGCGGCAGCCGCCACGTCTGAAGCGACGGCTGCGAGAGCCTGGGGCCAACCGACGGGCTCATGACGTACGCCGACAGGTCGGCGACGTCGCCGCCGGCGTTGTCTTGGATCAGGAACTCCCAGGTCGGCGAGGTCGCAAACGGCACCGCTCACGTCCAGTCGCCGGCCGAGATGAGGACCAGCGAGAACGACTTGCGGTAGGCGCTGTTCCAGTCGGCAAAGCCGGGGAACACCTCGCCGGTGACGGCGAGGTTCCCGCGCCCCGACGGCTGCTGGTAGGTGCCGGACGATCCGGTCAGCGCGTCGAACGCCGCCTCGAGGTTGTAGGCCATCGCGTCACGCGCCGCTGCCGAGTCGGTCGAGGGGTAGAGCAGGCCGCCGAGGAAGAGATGGCCGGCGCCCTTCAGCGTCGGGAAGATGATCGCGCCGTCGGCGCGCGGCGCCGGGTCGGCGGTGACGCGCATGTCCGGCACCCAGCGGCACTCGCTGGTGATCAGGTAGTAGCAGTCGCCCGACGTCGCGTTGAAGACGATGTCCGGGCCGGGCGTGACGAGCGTCTGCACCTCGCTCCACATCAGGGCATCAACGCCTCGTCGAGCTCGCGGCGATGCCGGCCGGCCATCACGCGCAGGTAGCGGGTCTGCTCCGCGAGGTGCGCGTTTCCTTGCAGCGTGAACTGTTCGAGCGCGTGGGTCTGGAGCGCGTTGCCCGATCCGGTTCCGCCGAGGAACTGCGAGATCATCCCCGTCAGGAACTGGTGCTGGAAGCCCGCGAAGTCGGAGAACGCCGCCTCTGTCTCCCTGCGGATCGTCTCTGCGTCGCGCTTCGCGTCGTCGCCCTTGAGGAGCTGGTTGATCTCCTTCTGCTCGGCGATCCGCTTGCCGCGGAACTCCTGCCGTGCCGCGGCGTCCAGCTTCCGGTTGTGCTCCTGGCGCTTGTAGAAGTCGCGCAGCCGGCGGTGCGCCTTGATGTCGTCCTTCTCGTTCTTCTCGGTCAGCTCTGCGGCTGCGACGTTGTTCTGCAGCACCTCCTCGCGCGCCTCGAGCTCGTTCTTCGTCTCCGCCTTGCGTGACGCGACCCACTGCTTGTCGAGGAGGTTGATCCGCTTCTGCGCGTCGGCCTGCTCCTTCGCGGTGAGCCTCGCGTCGTTCACGCGCGCCATCAGGAACTTGCGGAGCGCCAGGTACCGGCGTCGATCGCCGGCACGTCCGGGCCGCTCGAGCGCCTCGTCGAAGAGGTTCCGGAGCTCCTGCTCGGCGGTGTCGATCCGCTCGCGGTACCGGGCCTTGCGCGCGTCGGCGCGCTCCTTCTGCCTGCGCTTCCGCTCGTCGCGCTCCTGCTCCGCGTCCCTCTCGATTCCCTCCTCGATCCCCCTGACCGTCTGGCGCTGGTTGCCGATCTTGATCCGGAGGTCCTTCAGCTTCTCCCCGGTGAGGTGACCGGTCTTCAGCTCGCGCTCGTAGATCGCGAGGATCTGCCGTTCGGCAGCGAGCTCTTGCTGCGGCGTCCCGGCATTCGCTGCGGCGATCTCCGCGCGATCGAGCGGCGAGAGACCGTCACCACCGGCACCGCTGCCGGTCCTCCGGCGCGGGGGCTTCTTCCCAGGGACCGGCCCCGGAATCGGGCGCCCCTCGCCTGGTGCGACGATCTCGGTCGGCAGCTTCTGCCGGCCAACCACAGCCTGGTAGTCGCCCTGCGACATCAGCAGCGGGTTGCCGGAGGTGAGCTGCCCCATCGGCGTCCCCCACTTGCGGTTGTACTCGCGGGCCAGCTCGCGCGCCCGCTTTGGGTCGACGCGAGACATGTCCGCGATGTTGAGCTGCTGCTGGCGCAGCGGCGGCGGCCCCATGACGCCGCCGAGCGTCTCGTTGATCACGACGGCCGCGCCGGCGCCTGCGATGAGGCCACCCACGAGCCCGCGCCCCGAGATCGTGGGGATGCGGCCACGGCGTCCGGTCGGCACCGGAGTCGGCGTGCCTCGCCCCCGACCACCTCCGCCACCTCCGCCACCAGGGACGCCCTCGGTGACGGTGGTGACGACCATCGTCCGGTTCCGAGTCGCGGCATCCCAGGCCGCCTCGAAGCGGAGCGCGTCGGCGGCACCCTTCGTCGCGGCAGCCGAGCTCGAGGTTGCCAGGATCCCGAACGAGCGCAGGATCTTGTAGATGAACCGTGCGCCGATCGCGATCTCCAGCGCGTGCGTGAGCCCGCCGACCGCCTCGATGACAGGGTCGAGGACAGCCTTGATGCCGCCGAAGACCTCCTTCAGGATCTTCAGCGCGACCGCAGCGTCATGGATGGCGGTCTTCGCCTGCTCGGTCGCCTCACCGCTTGACTCCATCTTGTTGACCCAGTTCGTCGCCGCCCGAAGCGCCTCGGTGAACTGCGGCAGGAGGGCCGTCCCGATGGTGATCTGGAGCGTCTCGATCGATGACTTGAAGGCGTCCAGCGCGCCCGAGTAGCCCTTGTTGCGGGCGGCTGCGTTCTTCTGCGCGGCGTCGAGCTCGGAGACCTTCTTCAGCATCCGGTCGTACGCCGGAAGCCCGCCGAGGATCGTGGCGAACACGGCGCGCTGGGCGTCCTGCCCGAAGATCGTCTGGACAGCCAGCTTCTGCTCGGCCGGCGCGAGCGTGACCAGGCGGTCGTGGTACTCCTTGAGGATCTGCCGCAGCGGCTTGATGTTCCCGGCCGAGTCGGTCGCGGACAACCCGAGCTCGTTCATCTTGTCGGCCGCGGCCTTCGAGATCGGGATGAGCCGCGTGAGCATGACGCGCAGCGACGTGCCTGCGTCCGAGCCGATGATCGACTTGTTCGCCAGCAGGCCCAGCATCGCGGCGGTCTGCTCAAGCGACAGCCCCCACGAGTGGGCGACGTTGGACGCCTGCTGCATCGCGAGCGCGACGTCGGGGATCTCGCCCGAGGCGGCGTTCGCGGTGGCCGCGAAGACGTCCGCGACCTTGCTCGCGCTCTCCCCGCTGAGGCTGAACGCGTTCAGCGAGCGGGCCGTGATCTTGGCGGCGTCCCCGACTTCGATGCCCGCAGCCGCGGCGAGGCGGAGAACGCCCTCCGCGCCGGCGATCGACTGCTGCACGTTGAGGCCCGCCTTGCCGAGCTCGGTCATCGCGTCGCCCGCGTCCTTCGCGGAGGTGGCGGGCAGGGTGATGTCGCGGCCGAGTCGCTTCGCCTCCTCCGACGCCCGGCCCATCTCCGCCGCGGTCGCGTGCGTGACGACCTGCATGACGTTCAACGACCGCTGGAACTGCCCCGCGACGTCGAGCGTTGACTTGAGCGCATACGCGAACCCAGCGCCGCCGAGGAACGACGAGGAGGCGAACGCGACCGAGCGGCCAAAGCGGCCGGCGGCGCCCGAGCCGACGATCATGCCGCGCGTCAGCCGGCCGAGCGAACGCTCCTCGCGATCCATCGAGGCGGTGCTCTTGTTCACCGAGCGGGAGAGCGCGTCCTGTTCGCGCCGCACCGCGAGCTCGGCGCGTGCGATCGCCTGATAGTTTCCTGGACCCTTTGCAAGAGCCCGGTGCAGTCGGTTCTGCGCGAGCTCCAGCCGGATCGACGAGTCCGACATGTGCTCGGTCGCCTGCTTGTACCGCTGCTCCGCCTGAGTGATGTCGCGGTTGAACTCGCCGGTCTCGGCCTCGAACGCGACCCTGGCGACGCCGGCGAGGTTCGACTGGATCGCCATCTAGCGGCCGGCCCTCACGGCGTCGATCTGCGCCTGCGCGTCGCGGTATGCCCGGTCGTCACGGTCCCGCTTGGCGCGGCGCGCGAGCATGTACATCAGCACCGCCTCCGCGATGAGGAGGTGCGCGACGCCGTCGTCCTCGACCCGGCCGCAGCACTCACACTGCACCCACGTCAGCCGGGGCGTCAGCGCCAGGAACCCCTGCACCGTCTCCCCCGCCATCTCCATCATCCGGACGGCTGCTCGGCTCGTTACGAAACCGCTCGTACTCCTCGAGCAGGACGATCGGGAGCCGCACCCCCTTCGCGTCCTCGTTGCGCTTGCGCTCGGCGAAGTCCAGGAGCATCCGCACGTCCGCCTCGGGCAGCTCGCGAACGTCGCTCGGCTCGATCTCCGGCTCAAGGAGCATCGTCGCGACGAGCCATTCGCGGAGCTCGAGGCCGGCGCGCACGACATCGGCGACGCGGTTCATCTGCTCCGGGTCGACGGCCGCGCGCATCGCGAGGTCGCCCATGTAGCCGTCGGCGCCGTCGATGTACGCGGTCGCCATCAGCGCGATCTCCGTCAGGTGGTCGGGGATCTTGTTCGCGCGCAGCAGCTCGTTCGAGTTGGGAACGATGAACCGCACGATCTGGCCGGACGGCAGCTCCGCTGTGTGTGGGCCGCGGTCGGAGCGTGCGGCCCAGGCGGCCTTACCGTTTGGCTTCGGTGGTGTCTTGCGCTCTTCCATTTGTCCCTGGGCCTCCTCGGGCGTGGGGGATCCGTTGTTCGAGCTCGGCGATCAGCGCGTCAATGCGGTCCTCGGAGTCCTGGAGGGCTGCCGCCGTCGTCTTGGTGTGGTTGCGGGTCGAGCGCACCAGCGCCTTGGCGAGATAGACCTCGTCGCGGAAGGCGCGGAGGAGCTGCTCATCGCTCACGCCTAGGTCGGCGAGGTGTCCGCCGTGGCGAGCGAGTTGGTCGTGACGATCGTCAGGTTGTTCGCCCAGACCGGCTGGCGCTTGGTCGAGAACGCGAGCTCCGAGAGGATCGGCGCGCCGTCGACGTTGACCGGCACCGTCGTCTCGGTGTACTCGACCGAGCTGCTCGTGAAGACGACCTTGTTCGTGGCCGAGGCTGCGACCTGGAGCGAGAACGTCTCGCTGAAGATCGCGGTCGTCAGCGTCGTCGCTGCGGCGGAGCCGCCGTGGAACTTCCGGAAGTCCGCGTCGCCGGTGTAGATCTTCCGCGCCGTCCCCTCGACCGCGTAGATGCCCGCGACCGAGTCGTAGGAGGCGAGCCCGAGGTCGCCGCGCAGCACGGTCACGTTGCGGTTGATCGTGAGCGAGAACGCGTCGAACGTGCCCGGCGCGACGCCGCCGATCGTGACCGTCACCATCGGGTAGGAGAACTTCTGGTCGGTCGCCTGCGCCGCCGGCACGATCGGCTCGGTCACGCCGAGCGTCGCCGAGAGACCGACGATCGAGACGGTGTAGGCGATGCCGGCGAGCGCCTCGCCGGAGACCGCGAGGCTGGAGAAGCGACAGTCGTCGAAGCGTGTGCACTGCGAGCCCGGCACGACGTCCCAGAACGTGTAGTAGGGCAGCGTCTGCACCGGCGTCGCCGTGTGCGTGAACGTGCCGGCGTCGGCGTTGGCACCCTGGATCCCCTTCGCGAGGAACGCGAACTCGCTGCCGCGCACCCAGTTCGACCACTCGAGCACCGGCGAGGAGCCGACGACCGTGTTGTCCGGCCGCTGCATCGTGGCGTCGGTCTCGGGGAGCGTGATGATCTCGCGGCCGGGGTTGCCAGCGCCGTCCGAGTTGAGCGAGAACTTGTGGGTCGGCGCCGTCGCCGGCGTCCCCTTGGCGGACTGGACAGCGCCGTAGATGACCCTGGTGTTGCCGGGGGTTACGGCCATCTCAGCCTCCTGCCTTCTCGGATGTGGGTGCCGCCGAGCCCTTCAGGAACGGCAGTTGGCTGAGTCCTGCGTAGAGAGCCGGGTCGTCTGTCTCGAACGTCGGGTTGTCCGACGTGAGCTCGATGTGCTTGTCGTCGGCCTGGAACTGCGCCCCGTCGACGCCGGACTTCAGCTCGACCTTGAACTTGCCCTTGGTAGCCATCGGCGGCGCCTATCGGCGCGCCCGGCTAGCCGCCGCGGGCGGAGCGGTTCCGGTCGTACGCGAGGAGCTGGATCTCGACCACCTGCGTCTCGTAGTCGGCGGTGATCTCCGTCACGTTGAAGAAGTGGTGCCCGATGGTGGTCAGCACCGCGCGCAGCGCCACCTCGATCTCCTCGGTCGCCTCCTCGAGCGGCTGCACGTTCATCCGCGGCGTGGTGCCCTGGTTCTGGCGGTAGAGCTTGAAGTAGCGGATCCGGTAGTAGTTCTCTTCCTCGTTGCCGTCGCGGGCGTGCGGACGCTTGCCCTCCCACCAGACGCAGCCGATGTCGTTCTCTTCCTGCGGGCCTTCAAGCTTGCCGCCGACGAAGCGCACCGGCCGCTCGGGCGTCGAGATCTCCTCGGCGAGCAGCGCCTGGAGCGTCTCGCGGAACACCGTCCGCGAGGTCGGCAGCAGCACGCTCGACATCAGATCCCCTTCTTGATCACGTCGCGCATGTGCTTGCGCCCGGCGCGCAGGCCGGCGTCAGCGAAGTAGAGCGGCTTGATCCCCGTGCCCGGCTCGCGCGAGCGCGTGCCTCGCGGAGCCTGCTTCAGCGGCCGGGTGCGGTTCCCAAGCGTGCCCCAGTTCTGGAACCAGGCGTAGTAGACGGGGCTCAGGAACGAGGACTGCCAGCCGTCCGCCGAGCCGCTCGCCGGCCAGACGCGGATGTCTGCCATCTGACCGCTCTTCGAGCGTTGCGAGGCGAGTCCCGCCGCGACAGCCCCTCCCCGCACCGCCGCCTCGCCGACCGCGCGCCGGGCGAGGTCGCTGTAGCCCTTCCGCATCTGCGGGAAGTTGTTCGTGACGTCGACGGTCGAGCGGATCGTCGGCATCTACGTCGACCTTCGGTACGGCGCCAGCAGCGAGCGCGACTCGATCGGCAGGTTGCGCGCCCGGTTGTCCGGCTCAAGCGACGTCTCTGCGATCTCGGCGAACCCGAGCCCGCCCACCTCGCCGCCGGCGAACCCGGTCGGGTTCTTGTACGCGTCGTCGATCGCGATCCAGAGCGCGAGCTCGACGTCGGAGGGGACGGTGCCGATCCCCCAGTCGCCGGTGACCGAGACCTCGTAGCTTCCCGTCTGCCGGTAGGTCGGGAGCTCCAGCCACCAGTAGGTGCCTTCGGCTGTTGCCCCGGCGGGCTTCGGCCAGTAGTTGCCGACTACGGTTGGAGTGCCCGCGATCAGGATTTCCTGATAGCCCGCCGGGTACTGGGTGTTCGCGACGACTTCGGTCGCCGAACGAAGGTCGTAGGGCTCCATCGACATGAAGCCGGCGCCGTCGTAGTGGAAGCTGCGCGTCGCCGCGAGCGTGATCGGCAGCCACTCGCGCCGCGTGTACTTCTCGACCGCGCGCGAGTAGGCGTTGATCAGCGTGATCAGCTTACGGTCCTGCGAGTCGTCGGTCGCGTCGCGCAGCACGTACTCGCGCGTCTCGCCGAGCGTCGTCAGCGCATTCGCGTCGAGCGGCCCGAGCAGGCTCGTCAGCGGCTCGCGCGCGACGAACGTCTTCTCGTCGGCGACGGACACGGTGCCCGTGCCAGCGAAGCGGTAGAACCAGTCGCCGGCCATGTCGACGGCCACGTCGAGGTGGTAGAGGCCGACCCCGTCGCGCACGATCTCGCCCAGCGAGACGGTGTAGTCGGTGACCGTCCCGTCCGGCTTGCGAATGCTGGCGGTGACCGTGGTCGGGTCGGCCGGCTGGTTGTCGACATCGCGGAACGGCGCCTCGATCCGCGCGACATCGCCGACGTCGTAGATCGTGGCGGTCACGCCGCGCCTATCGTCTCGGGCTCCACCTCGCCGGGCGGGTAGTCGCGCAGCCCGACCCGGTCCTTCGAGGTGGAACCGGACGAGACTCCGAGCGTGCCGGCGCCGGCGGTGACGACGAGGCTGCCGCGCGAGCGGCTGATCCCGAGCTCGAGCCCGTCGAGGCTCCCGTTCGTCGTCGTCAGCTTGCCGGGGTTCGGGGCGCTGCTCTGCCGCCGACCCGACCCGACCGTGCCGAGCTGGCCGTAGCCGGTCTTGACGATGACCGCGCGGGTGACGGTGCCGGAGCCAGCGGTGCCGACGGTGCCGTAGCCGGAGCGCGGGTGTTCGAGGATCCGGCCGCCGGAAGCTGTCAGGTTTGCGAGACCGAACCCGGTCTTCGTGTACAGGGTCGAGCGCGACCCGGAGCCGACAGCGCCGACGCTGCCGGAGCCGCGCTTCGCGTAGACGCTCGCGCCAGCGCCCGAGCCGATCCCGCTGACGACACCGGTGCCGCGCTTGGTGGTGACGCTGTTGCGACGACCGGAGCCGACGAGACCGACGGTCGCGTAGCCGCTCTTGCCGGCAGTGCTCGCCTTCGACGCGGCGCCCGAGCCGACCGCGCCGAGCACGCCGGCGCCGCTCTTGGCGGTGAACGACTCGCCCGCCCCGGAGGCGACGTGGCCGACGCTCCCGAAGCCGCTCTTCTGGATGATCCGCGCGCGAGCTCCAGAGCCGACGAACCCGACAACGCCGGCGCCTCGCTCCTGCGCGACATCGACATCGGCGCCGGAGCCGACGAGACCGAGGACGCCCGCGCCGGTCTTGGTCTGAACGCCCGCGCGTGCCGACGCGCCCGCCCCGACGTGGCCGACGACGCCTGCGCCGGTCTTGGCGGTGAACGACTCGCTGGGTCCGGAGCCGACATGGCCGACAACGCCGGCGCCCGCCTTGACGAAGACGCTGGCGCTCGAGCCGGAGCCGACCGCCCCGACGACACCTGCGCCGGCCTCCTGCGCGACCGAGCTGCCCGCCCCCGAGCCGACGTGTCCGATGACACCAGAACCCGTCTTCTGCTTGACGGCGGCCCTCGCGCCGGAGCCACCGAACCCGACGGTGCCGGTGCCCGTCTCCTGCGAGACGACGACGTCTGCGCCGGAGCCGACGAAGCCAACGGTCGCGGCGCCTGTCTGAACCTCGACCGAAACGCTCGGCCCGGTGCTGATGAACCCGACGGTGCCGAAGCCGGACTTCGCGTAGAGCTGGAAGCCGGAGACCTGCTTCGCCCCGGAGCCAACGTGGCCGACGGCGCCGAAGCCAGTCTCGCTGGCGACGAACGCGTCCTGGCCGGAGCCGACGTGGCCGACGGTGCCGAAGCCGCTCTTCTGGAAGACGGAGGAGCTCGCCCCGGAGCCAACATGGCCCACGACACCGGCGCCCGCCTCCTGGTTGACGGACGCGCTCGCCCCCGACCCGACGAGGCCAAGGACACCAGCCCCGGTCTGGTCTTCGATGGAGACGCTGGGGCCGGTGCTGGTGAAGCCGACGGTGCCGAAGCCGCTCTTCGTGTAGACGGCGCCCGCCCCAGACACGAACTGGCTCGCGCCCGAGCCGACGCCGCCCACCGTGCCGAAGCCGGTCTCCTGCGCGATCGACTCGGAGCTCCCCGCGCCGACGAGCGCCGTGATGCCCGCGCCGCTCTTCTGTACCAGCGACGCTCTGGCGCCCGCGCCGACGAACCCCTCGATGCCGGCGCCGGTCTTCTGGACGATGCTCGCGCTCGGCCCGGAGCCGACCAGGCCCGCCGCGCCGAAGCCCCGCTTGTCGAAGACGGAAGCGCCCGCGCCCGCGCCAACGTGGCCTACGGTCGCGAAGCTGGACTCGACGAAGACGCTCGAGCTCGGCCCGGAACCGACGAGACCGGTCGCGCCGTAGCCCGCCTTGGTGTAGACGTTCGCGCCCGCAGTGACCGCGCCGCCGACGACCGCGACCGAGCGGTAGAGACCGACGCGACCTGGGCGCTTACGGGCTCGGATCGGGTAGCGCATACCGATCCCCTAGCTGTCTACGGCAACTCGCGAACCCAGAACGTCATGTTCACGCTCGCCACGTCAGCGAGCGCCGCCATCATCCGGACGACCAGCAGAGACGCGCCTGTGGTGATGAACCCGCACTCCTCCGGATAGAAGATCTCGTAGCCAGCGCGGACGTTGAAGCCAAACGACTTCAGGTTGGTCGGGGTGCCCGCCGAGGCGATCGTCGCGCCATAGACCTTCGCGGTGAAACCGGCGGCGGAGTCGCCCAGGGTGCACGGCTGCGGTGTCGTCGTGGTGCCGTTGCCCGTCGTCGTGTGGCCGCGGATCACCCGGCAGCGCACCCACTCCTCCTGTGCCTCCTGCACCTCGGAGGTGACGTAGATGCCCATCCCGATCAGCTCGATCGGCTTGTCGGTGCCAGCGTCGAGCTCGAGCAGGTCGACGTCGCCGTCGGCCGTGGCGATCGTCTGGTTCTCGACCTCGACCGTGAAGACGCTAGGCACGTCCGCGCCTATCGGCCCGCCCGGTTAGCGGAACGTGAGGAAGCGGCTCGCGCGACGCTGGCGACGGAGGACAGGGCCGGGGGCGGCGCCAGAGACCTTCGCGGACGCCCCGGAGCCGACCAGACCAGCGACGCCGGCGCCCGTGTCGGTGTAGACGAACGGCCCGGTGGCGTACTCGGTCAGCGTCACCGGGAAGGTGATGTACGTGTCCCCCGAGGCGCCGGCGCTGGTGCCGCCGTAGTAGGTCGTGACGGTCTGGGAGGCGCCCATCGCCGCCGTCGGCATGTCATCGATGTAGAGCCGGATCCGGAGCCGCTGCCCGTTCGTGATCGCGAGGTCGTCCCCGGAGACGTTGACCGTCTCGGCCGCCTCGGCCGTGTTGAGCTCCCCTGTACGCCCGTTGTTGGCGCTCGCGCACCACGACGCCCACACCGTCGGGCTGGTGCCGTCGCCCGCGACACGGGCGATCTCGACGCGGAGCGAGGCGTTCGCGGCGATCGCGGACTCGAGCGCCCGGATGTTCGCCTCTGCCAGTCCGGTCAGCGTCACCGCCTGGAGTGGCCTGGTGAACCAGTCGACAACGGTGCCCCCAGCGGTGTCGGTCACCTGCCTCGGGGTGGTGAACCCGGCCGCCGTGTTCGTCACGTCGTTGACGACACCGCTGCCCCGACTTGTCCATGCTTCCCGGTCGACCGAGGCGGTCGCGACGGCGGAGGCGGTGTCGGTCAGGTAGAGCCTGGTCGAGACGGGCTGATAGACGATGAACGTCAAGTCCTTAGTGGCGTCCTCAATCCAAAGCAGCGGCCCACTCTGACCAACTGCCGACGATCCGCCCGCGTAGAGGTTGCTAGCACGACCGGCACGGGGGACATTCGCACCATCAAACGCACCCGATCTCGAAAGAACGATCCAGTACAGCGTCGATGGAGTCGTCGCATAGGAAAGAGCGAAACTCCACCATGCTGGTGTGACAGCACTAAGACTCGCTGCTGACATGCTTTGCGAAGCAAGAACGGTGCCTGACGGAACCCCGGAAGCATCCGACTGTAGTTCGACGATGACGTTGTCGGTTGGGGTGCCTCCTTTTGAAAGCCACAGTTCGACCCGACTGATCGGGCCAAGCGCGGTAAAGGACTGCGCTAGATACGCCTGGAAGCTCGCGGTCCCGATATTCGCCTGGCCGTCCGCTGCGCTGCTCTGGGTGATCGAGGCAACCTCGCCGACGCCGCCCCCCGACTCGAACGTGATGTTCTCGGTGAACGTGACGTAGCTGTCGCCCGAAGACCCAATGCTGACCGTATCGAAATAGAAACTGGTCGGCCCAATGGCATTGGCAGCCATTGTTCCTGCATCGTCGATAAAGACCCGGATGCGTAAACGATCGCCACGATTGAGCGTTTGCGCTGTGTAAGCGCCCGAAGTCATACCCGTCGTAAAGTTCTGGACCGTCCCGCCTGCCGTTGTAGCAAGCTCCGTAGTGCGCGTGCTCTTCACGATCTGCACGATCGCGTTATCCGTCGCACGAATGATGTCGATGATCACGTTGATCGCAGCATTGTCGGTCATGCTGTTCTCAAACGCCCAGAGGTTCGCGGTGACCGTGCCGGAAATGGTTACGTCCGCAGCTACAGGCTCGGAAATCCATTCGACTGGAACGGACGCGATTTGCATTTCAAGACCGTTGGTTGGCCCGTTCACAGGATTCACGTCGGCATTGTCGGGAGCGCTAGTCCCAATCGAGGTACTCAGTGCCCTCGGAGTCCAACCTGATGCAGTTCCATCCAACTTCGCAGTATTCGTTCCCCTATGTGTAGAAGGGAGCGTCGAACGAAGATATAGTTGCGTCGCCATCTAGTGCCACGGCCTCCAGGCCCGTCGCTCCGCGTTCAGGTTGCGCTGCCCCGGCCAGCCGTCGACTCGGAACCAGAGCCGCTTCCACAGCGGCGTCTGCAGCGTGTCGAACCGCTGCTCGTGATCGGACACCTTTCGCTCGAGCAGCTCGACCTTCGTGTTCAGCGAGAGCAGCAGTTGCTGGTCGGTCATCGTCCCACCCTCCGCCGGCGGGATGTGTAGAAGCTCTGGCCTTCCGCTACCGCTGAGACAAGAGCCTCAAGGATTGCGCCACTCGTCCCCGTGCCTCCTGTTCCCGTCAGCGTCGGCGTGAACGATCCGGGGACGCCAAGCACGGTGCCGTAGGCCAGCACGCACCAGTCGCCGCCCGCGCCGGAGAGGACTGTTTGCGCGGCGATCACCATCGTCGAGCCGTTGCCGAACGTCATCGCGCCGCCGTTGTCGGTGCCGACCATCATCAAGACCAGCTCGTCGTCCTTGACGGGCGTCATCGCGTCCCCCGCGCATCCGTTCGCCCCGGTCGGGATCGGGTCCAGGTAGTTGTCGTCGTTGTCGTCGATCGTGAAGCCACCGCCCAGCCCGAGCGCGTACGCGAACTCCGCGATCACCACGGCGTCGAAGCTGCCGGTGTCGAACGTGCTGACGGTGTTCGCGCCGCTTGTTGGTGCAACGCCTCCCCACAGGCTCAACTTCTGCTGGTTCGTCGTCAGGAACGCAGGTCGGAGCGCGCTGTAGACGGTGCCGCGCGAATCCGTCGGCGCGGGGATCGTCGGGTTGGTCGCACCGTCGACCTCGAGCGCGACAGCAAGGAACGAGCCCGCCGCGACGTTCGAGTCGAACGCCAGCGTGCCCGCGCCGATCTGCGCCTTCGACTGGGTCAACGACCAGTTGGTCGGCATCAGTGCCCGAAGCTGCCGACGAGCCGCCTAGCCCTTAGCCCGTCAGGACCCAGGACGGCGTGACCTTGATCACGTCGTTCGTGTTGATCTGCACCGCGGTCGTGTCGTCGAAGTTCGCGCCGAACCAGACGACGCCCGCCTGGGCGGTCGCGCCCGAGCAGATGATGAAGCCGTTCGCGGTGCCCCACTGCGCGGTCGCGGTCGCGAACGTCACCTGCGCCGCCGCCGAGCCTCGGCCCGACTGGGTGGTGCCGACCGTGCCCCACGAGGAGCTCGAGATCGTCTGGCGGACGTACGCGCCGGTCGCGGCGAACTCCGACCATGACGCGATCACCGCGGCCGAGGTGCCGACCGTGGAGGCGGTGAAGGCCGAGAACAGTCCGAGCCAGGTGTTCGCCGGCCCCGTGGCGCCCTTCGGGTAGCCAGCGTAGATCAGGTCCAATCCTTCGTTCGGGAAGATCTCAGCCATCTCAGCGCCTCCTCAGGCGACGGGGTACAGGTTCGGTGGGGCCGCCCCTTCGACGCGGCAGCGGAAGCAGAACCAGCGGTCCTTCGTCAGGAACAGGATCGAGCGCGTGTTGCCGCAGTGGGCGCAAACGGTGACCATCGAGATCAGCTCGCCGCGCTCGTCGAGCAGTGGCGCGTCCGGGTGCCCCTGGATCTCCAGGACGCTAGACACCGGCGGGCTCCTGCTCCTCGACGGGCATGAACATGTGTCGGAACCGCTCGTCCATCGTCGTGAACTCGGTCAGCGCGCCCCAGCGGCCCTCGTGGAACATCGGCCGCACGTTGAAGATCCCGAGGTGGCCGATCGTCACGTCGGAGGTCGCGAAGATCCGGAAGTTGTGGTGCTTGCGGATCCGGGTGCAGAAGGTGACGTCCTCGTTGAGAACCACCTGCCGGCCCTTCCAGTCCATCGTCGAGAACCACCAGGGGTCCTCGACCTCGTCGATCACATGGCGCCGGATCAGCATCCCGGCGCTGCCGGCCGCGTCGACCTCGAACACGCCCGTCTCGGGGACGTTCTCCCACTTGATCGGGTCGAACAGCGGGTTGCCGTCCTCGTCGAACGCCTCGAGCTCATCGAAGAGGACGAGAGACCAGGGCGGGTTCCGCTTCACGCAGAGCGGCACCAGCACGTCGATCTCGGGATGCTCGTCCATGACCCCGAGCATCCGCATCAGCGTGTCGCCCGGCCAGACGTGATCGTCGCCCATGATCCACAGCCAGCGGTCCTCAGGGCGAACCTGGCGGAAGATCTGGTTCAGGTTCTCGGTCACCGACGCGGAGCACATCGCCGACAGATAGGTGTTCGGCGGCTGCTGCGTCCCGCACAGCGAGACCGTGAACAGCACGAAGCGCCCCACCTCGCTGGTCGGGAGCGCGATCGTGCCAGGGGACTCGCTCAGGAGCTCCACGGTCGCGCCTATCGGCCGTCTCGACGACGCGCGCCCAGACGTGAAGGATCCAGCGTCCGTCGCGCATCGTGTCGACGTGCTGGAGGTAGACCGGCACCTCGTTGACGTGCGTCATCCCGCCCGAGAGGAGCTCGCGTGCGAGCCCCTCCGAGCAGGCGAACTCCTGGTAGCCGATGTACTCCAGCCGCTCGACAGGCGGCCAGTCCACTACCCCGAGCTCGAGGACTTGCTGGCCGTCTTCGCAGCGGCCGGCGCTGCGGCACCCTCGGCGGGGCCGACGACGCTCGGATCCGGAACGGCCTCGTGGTATGCGACCTCGGCCTCCGCGACCGCCTGCCGCTGCGCGTCGAGCGCCTCGGCAACAGCGCCGCTAGCACCCGAGACCGCCTCGGCGAGCTGGTCGTGCGCGTCGTTACGGGCCTTGATCTGCTCGCGTGTGCCGGGCGCGGTGTCGCCCCCGTCGTGCGCGTACTGGTTGACCTCATCCATCAGGAACCTCCGCTTTGTCTTCGACTACGGGGGCACGCAACGCCTTGTCCTGCGCTCGGCGCCGCGCCTTCTCCGTCGGGGCGACATCCGCGTTGTCGCGGAGCTGGAGCTGACCGCCCACGATCTTCAGCTCGACACACACCTGCTCGGGGATCACCGCGCCGATCGGGTAGGCGAGCCTGAGCACGCCCGCGGCGTCCGGCAGCCAGATCTGCTCGGAGGCGATCTGACTGCCGGGCGGAACCGCGACGCCGGCGGGGACGATCACGACCCCTGGCCCGGCGTAGTGCGTGTACCCCTTGCAGGTGCCGTCGGGGGCTCCGCAGACAGGACAGTCCACACCGGTCTAGATACCCGTGACCTTGACGAACGCCGTCGGCCGCTCGACCGCGAATCCGTACCGGCCCTCGGCCAGGATCACGATCATGTTGCGGACGAAGAAGTCCGAGTGGCTGTCGGACGTCAGCACCGAGACTCCGTCGCGGACGTAGAGCACGGCCCGGCGCCAGTCGCCGACGAGCGCGGTGCCCGCGGCGATCGTCTGGTCGAGCACGACCCGCAGTCCCCAGAGCGCGTCCTCGCCGGAGGCGTAGGGCGGCCCGAAGAAGTAGTCGCCGCTCGTCGCCGACTTCGAGAGCCGGATGTCCTGCCAGTCGGCGGGGTTCATCACGATCGCGGTCGGCTCGAAGAACGCCGTCCGCACAACGGTGATCGCCTTGAACACCGCGTCGGCAGCCGAGTCGGTGCCGATCGCCTGCGTGCCGATGCCGGCCGTGTTCAGGACCCCGGCCAGGTTCGGGGCGATCCCGTCGCCGTTGATCATCTGGGTGTTGACGCGGCGCAGGACGCCGTCGACGAGCTCGTCGTCGATGATCCCGCGGAGCATCGGCATGTCGGCGAGCGCCTGCCGGGTCGCGGGGATCCAGTGAGCGATCGTCCGGATCGGCGTGTTCTCGACCACGAACGTGATGGCCGACTCGGGCTTCGTGCCGGACGTGCCGGTCGTCGCCGTCGCCTCCGCGACCTCGGCCGCGTTGTTCGTCGTCGCCGAGTGGCGGACCCACTCGACCGTGCTGCCGTCCGACACCTCGCGCACCGTCACGAGCTGCGCGATCTGGAGGTTCTGCCGCAGCACCGGCAGGAAGCCGGGCAGACGGATGTTGCGGAGGAGCTGCGTGCCGGGAGCGCCGCCCCCGGTGAGCAGCGTCTTCAGCTCGGTGTTGTCGAGCACCCGGATCGGGGGCAGGTGCGGCCGTGCGCTCTCCGAGCCGGGGTCCCAGCTCGCGCGCATCGCCTTGTACTGCGCGCTCGAGGTGACGCGCTCGCCGGCGCTGATCGACTCGTCGCCGCCGTCCGCCTTGTTCTCGTGGTCGTCCTCGTCGCCGGGGTCGCTGTTGCCGTTCAGCCTCGGCCCGGCCTCCATCTCGACGGCCTTGCGGTAGGCGTCCTCGTTCTTGCCGTGCTCGTCGACCGCCTTCAGGTACGGGTCGTAGAACTCCGCCTTCAGCTTGTCGACGGCCTCGGCCTCGGAACCGGCCTCCTCGACCCGCGCCTTCTCGTCGCTGAACTGCGCCCAGAGCTTCTGGACGTCGGCCTTCGACTCCTCGTAACGCTTCTTGAGCGTCGCGTTCATCGCTTCTCTCCTCCGCTCGGGACCGGGGGTTGGGTGGCGTGTCGCGGAGGGAACCGCCACGCCGGGATCGCCTTGGCTTCTGCTGAGGGGGTTGGCTCCGGCGCCGGCGGGGCCGGCTCGGGCTCAGGGTCGGGCGCCGGCGGATCGGGCTCCGGCGTCGTGGTCGACTTCGTCACCGTGAACGTGTACGAGTCGCTGTTCCCCGACGACGCCCACGTCGCCGGCACGTAGATGCCGTTGAACGTCTCGAAGCCCGACGTGGCCTTCGGCGCCTGGACGAGCCCCGTCTCCTCGTTGATCCCTCGCAGACACGGGCCGACCTCGTGGATCGGGAAGAGCGACTTGAGCTCGCGAATCCTCGAGCCCTTCTCGAACGACTCCTCGGCGTCATCGACGTCGTAGGCGAACGAGAACTGGCGCAGCGCCGGCGGACGCCCTTCCCGCGACTTCATCGCGGTGTAGACCATCCGCGCGTACTCGTGGTCGTCCTCTTCGTCGACGAACAGGCGGCCCTTGACGGTCAGCCCCTTCGACGTCGAGCCCCAGTCGATCGTCTCGCCGATCGGCGGGATCTTCCACTGGTGGAACCAGACCACCGGCGGCGGCGGCTGCTCCTCGATCGCCTTCGTGAACGCGCCCTCATGGACACGGTCACGTACGCGATCGACGTTGCCGAAGACCGAGACCAGCGCCTCGAACTCGCCCTTCGCGCCCGCCGCCTTCACTTCACTCAGCGGAAATGCCTTCGTCTCCATCGGCCGCGCCTATCGGCGGGCCATCCGTCGGGCGTGTCAGGATCCCGCCGTGACCACCGAGCGTCAGGCGCTCGACCGGCTACTCGCCGCTCACCCCGACTGGGATCTCATCCGTGTGAGTTGGATGACGCCCGAGGACCGGATGTTCGTTAGTCCGTGGCTGATCGTCGTCCTTGGGCAACGCTCCGAGGACGGGTCAGAGGCGTGGGCGCACCACCGCTACGCGATCTGGAAGAAGACCGGTGCGATCCACGGCATTCAGGACGACAACTCGGTCACCGACGACCCGTTGCCGATCTAGCTCGCGCTAGGATCGGCCGAGCGGGGATAGCTCAGACGCCAGCTACGATCCGGCACCCAACGGCGCCGAAGGTTGTCCGGGGAGCAGAAGAGCAAGGGGAGCGCCCTAGGTCGCGGCTTGGCAGACCGCTCCCCGCTTCGGCCGCTAGCCAGCGAGCGGCGGCGTTCCGACCGGAGTCGACTCGTTCGACGGGATCCGCCCGTCGAGCGCCACCATGTTGAGCGGCGCGTAGAGCGCGTCGGCGCCACGGTCGTTGACCGGCGGCAGGTTCTCGAACGCGCGCACCTCGTTGCGGGTGATCCAGCCCGCCACCAGCGACTGCGAGTACGCCAGGAAGCGCGACTCCAGGTTGCCCTTCAGCACGTCCGCCATGTCGAACTCGACGAACGTGCCCTCGAAGTCGAAGAAGCGGGAGATGAGCTGCGTCGAGAACACGTCCTCGACCTGGGTCGCCTCCGGCCCGAGCGTGTCCATGTAGAAGCCGCGGTGCGCCTCCTCCACGTTCGAGAACGTCGCCCGATCGAGGATCCCGATCTGCGTCGGGTCGACGTTGTAGGTGGCCGCCACCTCCTCGCGATTCAGCTTGCGGCTCATCACCAGCTCGGCTTCCTGCGCGGTGTGCGTCACCGACTTCAGGTCCGCGCCGCCCTCCAGCAGCATGTTGCCGCCACGCGTGTCAACACCCGTGTTCTGCTGGCGCAGCTTCGCCTCGAGCTCGCTGCGCTGCTGCGGCTGCAACCGGCCCGGCACGACATACGCGGTCGCCGGCCGCATCCCGTTACGGAACGACGAGATCGACGCCCGCTGCGCCGCGTCCTCCAGCGTCAGCGTCCGCGCCAGCGGCTGCAGCGGGCTGATGCCGGCGATCCCATCGATCGAGGCGGCGCGGAAGTGGAGCACCTCGTCGGGCAGCCATGTCTTGCGGACAGCGCCCGTCTCGACCCGGTAGCCGGCGATCGGGGTCGTCTTGCCGCGCAGGATCTTCACCTGCGCCCAGTCGACCGGCCACAGCGCGACCGGCGGAGCTCCCATCTGCTGCGACTGCTCCTGCACCAGCAGCGCGTTGCCGTGCACGAGCTTCTGGATCATCACGAACTCGACCATCGAGTACTGCGAGCCGCCCGGCCACGGCGTCCGCAGCAGCGACGCGAGCGGGTGCTCGCGCAGCCGCTGCCGCGAGCCCGACGCCTCGTCGAGCTCGTACGCCTTCAGCGGCAGCCGCGCCAACGCCTTCGCGATCTTGTTGACGACCGTGTACACCCACGGCTGCGTCCGATAGAGCGTCTCGTAGGCGGTCGCGCCGAGCGTGCCGACCAGATCGATCGTCCGGTCCTCGACGACCTCCACTCCGGAGTAGGCGTTCGTGCCGGCCAGCGGCCACGCCTTCTGGCCCTGCGGCGTCACGTACACCGTCACGGCAACGCCCTCACGATGAACGCCACCTTCGCGAGCGGGATCAGGATCTCGCCCGACAGCTCCTGCTCCGCCTCGCCGAGCAGAGCTCGAGCGTGCGCGAGCGCGAGCGCGTCGTCGTAAACGCCGATCACGACGCCCCGGAAGGTGTGCCCGTCCGAGGTCGTGACGACCGCCGTCTCTCTGGTGAGTCGCCTGAGCGCGCTACCGCGAAACACATCGGCGGCGCCTATCGGAAAGCTCGCCCGCTTGAACACGTCCGCCGCTGCAGGTACACTGCAGGTGTCACGGTTCCCGATTCAAGGAGGTAGGAAGTGAGCACCACGATCCAGCTTGAGGCGCACGCCCCGGACGAGCTGCCGGCGCCGACCGAGAAGGTCCGCTGGCACATCGCCGGCGACTACTGCGGCATCCCTCTCGTCCAGATCGAGGGCGAGCGCGACGACGTCGTCGGCTTCGTCCTCGACCACTGGGGCGAGGACTTCTACGCCTGGGGGCTCGACGAGACCCCCGAGACCGACGAGGCCGTCGACGCCGCCGTCGACGACTTCCTCGCCCAGCACGCCGTGCCGGCACAGCTCCTCGCCGAGGCCGCCCGGCTCGGCGTCGACGTCGAGGTCGAGCGGTTCGACCCGTACTTCCTCGCCAAGATGCTCGCCGAGATCAACGCCGTCCCCGAGGCAGAGCGCGCCGCCGCCGTCCGCGCCGTCAACGACGGCTCCACCCCCGCCGACCGCGCCTCGTACTGATGCCCTGGTATCACGGCACCACCCACAAGCGGTTCAAGCCCGGCCAGATCGTCGTCCCCGGCCGCAAGGTCGGGCAGAACTCCAACTGGTCGGTCTTCTCCGAGAACTACGCCCGCAAGCTGGAGTCCGGACGCGTCATCGCGATGGGCGACGTCGTCTGGATCACCTCCGACCTCGACGAGGCGATCGACTGGGCGCACCACTCGACCCTGAAGGCGCTCCCGTCCGAGATCCGGAAGATGCCGGCCGGCGGGATCGCCGTCTACGAGGTCGAGCCCGTCGAGCTCGACCGGCCCGTCGAGCAGCACTCGCAGGCCGCCGCCGAGGCGATCTGCGCGAAGGCGCGCGTGCTCCGCGAGGTGCACTTCGACCCGTTCCCCCTCGACCTCTGCGACGAGGGCTGCGGAGAGACCGCGACGATCTTCCGCGACGACGAGCAGCTCTGCGCGACCTGCGCCACCTGCCGCATCTGCGGACACGTCCACCTCGACTGGCAGCCGTGCCCCGACCCGAAGGAGGCGCGATGACCCTGCCACCGGAAGCGCGGGCAGGCTTAGAGCGGGCATGGCTGCAGATCCTGCGCGAGCGCCATCCGGACGTGACCTGGCGGATCGCTCGACGCGAGCTCGTGATCGAAACCGAGGACAACGCCGGCCGCCCGATCAACGTCTACCTTCACCCGAACGCCGGCTACCAGATCTACCACGACGGCTGGCGCATCGCGACCCGCAAGACGAAGCGTGGCGCGACCGCCGTCGTCGAGCGCGCGAAGACGCGCGCACAGGACGCCGCGGCTATGCGGGAACCGTGACAAGTCCCTGCCTCTAGCCACGGCCAGAACGGCCCTCGGAAAACGGGGGCCGTTCGCGTTACAGGAACGTGATGTCCGGCGCCACCGCGAGCTCCTCCGAGGTGGCGCGGTCGTACGAGATCACCGCGCCCATCGCCAGGTCGATCTTGCGCTTCGAGGAGCGCGACTCCTTCGTGATGTAGGCGCCGTCGGTCGTCTCCTTCACGATCGCGTTGCCGATGTGTTCCGCCAGCCGCGGGTTGCCGTCATGCGTCAACTGCCGGTTCACCACCGCCGTGAAGAACTTCGAGCAGGCCGCCGACATCCGCTTGCGCTGCGTCGTCTCGTAGCGGACGACAGGCGGCGCCCCCCACCGCTCCTCCCAGTCCTCGATCTCCCGATGCCAGCCGGGCGGGTCGCAGTCGAGCTCGACGACGTACCAGCGGTCGAAGCACTCCTGGATCGTCTCCTCCACCTCGCGCCGCGGCACCACCCACTGCTCGCGCGTGTCCGGCCGCGCCCACTCCTTCACCACGAAGATGTGCGGCACCTCGCCGAGCAGCGTCCCCACCAGCGCCGTCGAGTCGTTGTTGTAGGAGCCGTCGAAGCCGAGCACGATCGACTCGCCGTCGGGGACCTCACGCGTCTCGTCCGCGCACGCCGCCCAGGCGCCCGCTGGCAGCCACGCCGTGCGGCCGGCCGCCCACACACAGCCGTGGAGCTGCAACACGTCCGCGTCCGACAGCTCCGGGTTGTTCGCCTGGCGCTCGAGGTACTCCTCGGTGATCCACGAGGCCGGGTTCGCGAGCTTCATCGCCTTCACGTCGTACGGGTCGTTCGTCGGCGCCTCGTGGTTGTAGACCAGCATCCGCGCCTCGGTCAGCCGCGACACCTCGAGCCCCGGCCGCACGTCGAGCGACGGATCCTTCTTCGCCGCGTCGAGGATCTCGCCGAGGATCGACGACTCCCGGTCGCGCGCCTCGCCCGCGGTCGTGATCGACACCACCTGCGGCGCCGAGCGCGCGCCTCCCCCCGTCGTCAGCGCCGCGAACGCGCGCCGCAGCGACGGCGTCACCCACTGCGCCAGCTCGTCGGGGATCACCAGCGTCGGGTTGTAGCCGTGCAGCCGGGCCGGGTCGGACGCGACACGGTAGATCACGCCGGCGCCGTCCTCGCGCCGGATCTCGCCCACGTAGTCGCGCACCCGGCAGAGCTGCGACAGCACCGGCGAGCGTCGCACGAACGTCGCGCACGCGTCGAACAGCCGGCCGGCCTGCTTGTCCGAGCTCGCCGCGAGCAGGATCTCCGGCGAACCGCCGGACGTCAGCAGCCGGTAGACCGCGTAGGCGGCGAGCAGCATCGTCTTGCCGTTCTTGCGCGGCATCACGATCACGATCGAGCGCCACACCGGCCAGCCGTCCGTGTCGTAGGCCAGCACCTCGCCCATCAGCTCGCGCTGGAACGGCTCGAGCGCCAACGGCTTGCCGTCCCACTGGTCGACCGACTGGATCAGGTGTTCGTCGCAGAACTCGGCGAAGTGGTCGACCTCCGAGCCCTCCGCGTATGCCTCCCAGGGCCGGCTCAAATCATGTCCCAGAACAGGAAGAGCGCCGCCGTGATCGCCGCACCCATGGCGCCGGCCACGAGCGCGACGACGAGGAACGCGGCAACGATGGCCCCATCGTCGTCGTCGTTCACTTCACCGAGCGGAGCTTCGCCGCCGGCGACTCGCCGATCGACGTCTGCACAACCGCCTTCGGCTGCGGGCCGCGGTGCTTCACGCGCGCGAGCTCGAGGTACTTCGACGAGTCCTGCTCCGCCTCGCGCAACGCCTTCCACAGCGGGTGGATCCCGACCACATGATTCGACTGCTCAAGCGTCAGGGGACGCCCGGCCTCGACCCACTTGGAACGCGCAAGCACGACGCGTTCGTACGCGAGCTCGTACGTCTCGCGAGCACGCTCGGCAGGGTCGAAGTCAGGCATCCCCGACGCCTATCGTCCTAGCCGGTCAGGTGGCTCGGCTCCGGCGACTTCACGTTGTGGCACATGCCGCCCACCCAGACACGCCTGGTGCCGTCCTTCAACGGCAGGCAGATGTGCTTCCGCGGCGGCGGCTTCTTCGCCTTCGGCTTCGGCTTCGGCTTCGGCGCCTTCGGCTTCACCTTCACCGGCGGCTTGGCGGCCGGCGGCGACGCGGTCGCCACCATCACCGTGACCGTCACCGGCGGCGGCGCCACCGTCGACGGCGGAGCGCAGTCACCGTTCACCGTCACCGCCGCGCGGAACGACGTGTCGCCACGGGTCACCGTCACGTTGACCGAGCCCGTCGTCGTGCCGGCGATCGTCGCCGGCGTCACGCTGTCGGCCGCGAACCCGTCGATCGTTCCGCTCGTCCGGTAGAGCTGGGCGCCCAGGTCACAGATCACCGTCGCCGTCCCCACCACCACATGCGGGGGAGGCGGCGGTGGCGGCGGGGGCGGCGGAGGCGGAGGCGGCGGGGGTGGAGGCGGCGGAGGCGGAGGCTCTGGCTGCGGACATTCGTCGGCCGACGGTTCCTCCTGGCCGACGTCGAACGCAAGCACGAACGAACGACCCTGCGCGTCGGCGAAGAACGCACCGACGGCAGCTCCCTCCGGGATCGAGCTCGTCGAGACGCTGATCGGGTTGTCTCCGGTCTGCAAGATCTCGTCGACGCCGGGAGTCCCGACGTACTTACAGACGAACACCTTCTCCGGCGTATCTTCGGCACTGGCAACGGCCGCCGCGACCAGAACAACGATCGCTGCGACCACGAACGCACGCATCTTCCCCATGAACCGCCGCTCCCCTCAGTTGATTCTGCGGCGGCTCCTATCGGCTCGGCCGACACTTGCAACGTCGAAACCTGTCCGACGCGCGGGAGAGCGGGGATCCTGGGGGCGGGCCAGGGCTGGACCCCTCCCCTCCCCCGCGCGCCGGCCGCGCGCCGGCGGCCCTGGTCGACCCGGCCGGCGGCCCGCAATCCCTATAGCGGCGCCGTTCTCGCCGGCCGGCCGGGCCGGCTCGAGCCCGGCGGCCCGGCGCCGCATCGGCCCGTTTCGGCCCGTTCGGCCCGTTTCCGCGGGCCGGCTCGAAAACGGCGGCCCTGTGCGCCCTTCTAAGGGCCGGCGAGCCGGCCGGCAATGCCCCGGTATGGCCCGTATGGCCCGTTTCGAGGGCTCGGCCGGGCCGGCTCGAGCGCGCGCGCCGGCCCTAGATCGGCGCCATACGGCGGCCCGTTCGGCGCCCGTTTCGGCGCCCGGCTCGCCGAACCAGAAACTAGACCCGGCATCATTGCCGGCGCCCTGCAGGGCCGATACGATTGCAGTGTTAGTGCAATCGACTACCGGAGGGTAGATCTATGGAACGGGTAACGCGCGCGGATCTAGACCGGATCGCCGAGACCGTTAGTAGCGGGCTCGAGCATGGCCGGCGCCTAGAGGTTCAAAGCCGCAATGGCTACTACGGTCTAGACCTATACGGGCCGGCGGGAATGATCGATCTTCTCCATGCCGGCACTAAGCGGGAGGTTTATACGTATCTGCAGGGTATGCGGCGAGCCCTGCTACTGACCACCCCGGACCCGCTATGCCGGTCCTGCCGCAAGCCGCGAAGCGAACACTATCTATACGGAAACGAGGATCTCCACGTTTTCGAAGGGGGGGAATCGTGACTAGCACCCTGCTATCGATCTCGCCGGCGCCGGCACGCACGGCGCCCGTTACCGGTTTCGAGCTGTGGCGCGGGCCGGCCCGCTACTCGCGAGAAGAGATCATTCTCGTGGCTACCGGATACGGGCGCCCTTCCACAAACGAGAAAACCGGCGCGATGGTCCAGACTTATATCCTCGTCGCCGGCATCGATCCTGTGGAAGCTGTCAAGACCGGCGCCGACGGTTCCATATGCGGCGCCGGCGAGCACGCGTGCTCGTTTCGGCCGGCGATCGCCGGGCCGGCGGATAGCGCGGCATGCTACGTAAACAAGGGCCATGGCCCGCTCACCGTATGGCGCGCTTGGACCCGCGGCCGGTATCCAATCGTCGACCCGGCCGCGGCCGGCGCCCGTGCGGCGGATCTAGGGCGCCCGATTCGTATCGGGACGTACGGCGATCCGGCGATGGTTCCGGTCGACGTTTGGCGCCGGCTTCTACAGGGCGCCGGGTCGACCGGCCGGCATACGGGCTATACGCATCAATGGCGCCGGGCGCCGTTTCTCCGCGCGCTGTGTATGGCTAGCGTTGATTCGCCGGCCGAACGGAACGAGGCTCGCGCGGCCGGTTGGCGCACGTTTCGAGTCGGCGACGATATCGGCGCCGGCGAGATCTCTTGCCCGGCGAGCATTGAAGCCGGCAAGCGGACTACCTGCGAGCATTGCCGGCTCTGCAATGGCTCGCGCGGCCCGTCCGATGGCCGGGCCGATATCGCAATCCGTCCGCATGGCGGAGCCATCGCGCTTGAATTGGCGCGCGCAGGGCGCCGTGTGGAAACGATCGGCGACGCGTCATGACGGGCGCCGGTATCGGCCCTGTGGTATGGCGCCCGAAAACCGCGGCCGAACGTGAGACCGTTCTAAAGCTCGCGCGAGATGCGGAGGATAGGGTCCCGTTGGCGCCCGATCTAGCCGCGCGCGAGTATTGGCTACGGGTCGCCGACTACTGGTATCGGATCTACTACGGCGATCCGGTAGGGCGCCCGTAGTCTGGTTCTAGGGCCGGCCGGCACGCGCGGCCGGCCCTATTGCGAGCCTATGCGCGCGTATCGCGATACAGGGCGCCCTAGGGCGCCGATCGCCGGCGGCCCTGTCGCCGGCCCGATGGCGCGCGCCGGCCCTGTTAGGGCGCCGATCATTGGCGCCGGCCCGTTTGCGAGCCCGGCCGCCGGAAACGGCGGCCCTGTAATCGGTTCTAAGGGCCGGCGAGCCATCGGGGCATATGCCGGGTCGCCGGTAATCGGGCCGCGCGCGCGGGCCGCGGGACTACTCGAGCTCGCGCCGGCGCCGCGCGAGCCCTGCGCGCGCGCGCCGTTTGCGACGCATTCCCGCGGATCGCCGGATACTCGCGCCGGCCCGTTTCCCGCTATCCGTTCCCGCGGATCGCCGGCGCGCGCCGGGCCGATGGCTCGCGCCGGACCGATGGCGCGCGCCGGGCCGGCTCGCGCCGGGCCGCCGGCAATCGAAAACCTAGACCTTTGCCGCTACCCGGAAACCGGGCCGCCGGGCTCGCGCGCCGAAACGCGCGGCGCCGGCCGGCTCGCCGGAGGGCTCGCGCGCGGCGCCGACCGGGCCGAACGAGTGTTCCCCCGAACGGCCGTTCTCACGAACGCGCGTTCGGCGAACGGCCGTTCCCCCGAACAGATGTACGCGTAAATCTCGTCGGGGGGGTCAGATTATCGTGCATGTTTTCTGAGGTGCCATAATTTTTTCGTTTTCGCGCAATCGTGGTATTGTGCGGGTGTCCTGCACCACGACGAGAGGATTCAGTGAAGACACAGAGGGAGACCGAGCTCGAAGCCGAGCTGCAGCAGATCCGCGAGGAGCGCGAGGCGCGCGCCGGCCGGCTGCTGACGGAGCTCGAGCCGCTCGGCGCGGAGCGGGAGACGCTCGAACGCGAGCTCGAACGCGTCCGCACCGAGATCCGCGCGAAGGCGAGCGAAGCGCGGTCGGCGGGCGCCTCGGGGCCGAAGATCGCAGCCGCCGCACGCATGTCACACCAGTCCGTTTACGACATCCTCAAGGGGGACGCATGAAGCACTGGAGGGTCGAGATCAACTTCGAGGCGTGGGACGACGAGGACGCCCGACGGATGTTGCTCCGGATGACGAAGCCGGTCGACGCCGAGAGCCGGCTGCTGTACGCGACGACGCCGATCGAGACGCGCGAGCTCGCGCATCCGGACGCCGAGCCGGAGACCCGCCCGGACGAGTGGGCTGGCAGCGACGACCCGGCGGTGGACTCCGACGTCTCCATCTACGGCGCGGGCTCGCAATGATGCGCGCGCTCCGCATTGTGATCCCCGCCGCCGAGGTGCGGGTCGGCGACGAGGTCGAGGTCGGCGGGCACACGCGCGGCGTGGTCGGCTCGATCCGCGACCACCGCCAATGCATCTCCTTCGACCTGGGCGGCACCACCACGCTCGTGCACCGCGACGACAAGGTTGTAGTCACGCTGGAAGACGAAGGATGAAGCGCCTCGCGCTCGTCTCCCTGGTGGTGGTCGCGCTCGCCGGCTGCGGCGGCGACTCGCCGGGCCTCGATCCCGAAGCAAGCCTTCGCCAGATGATCGAGAAGCGGATGGTCGAGGCCGGCGCCAGCGCCACGATCGGCGACATCACCTGCGTCGACGAGGCTGAGAATCGCTGGACGTGTGCGGTCTCCGTCACCGAGGCCGACGGCACCGAGGAGAACGTCGCCGGCACGCTCATCTGCCAGGGCGACGACGCCGGCGATCCCTGCATCTGGCGCGGTCAGCTCGCCGGCGGTTGAGGCTGGGGGGCGGGGTGCGCGCGCGCCCCGTCCTTCACTCCCGAGCACGTCGAGCAGCGCGTCTCGATCGTGTCGGCGTTGAACGGGTCGTCGTCGTGCAGGTGGTCGGCGACCAGCTTCTCGTACGGCCCGAGCTGGTTGCGGTGCCGGCCGCAGTCGACGCAGGTGTAGCCGTCGCGGCGTAGCACCTGTTCGCGCACCCGCTTCCAGGCCGGGTGCTTCCAGATCGCCCGTTTCGCGTTCGTGTTGCGGCGGCGCATGTCGGCGATCGAACGGCCGCCACGGTCGTGTTCGGCGCACCGATTGCCGTTCGTCGTCAGCCGGCCGCAGTCGATGCACGGCCGGGCGGTCATCGGGCGAACGCCGCGAGGATCTTCTGCCAGAGCTCGCGGCAGGCGGCGACGAGCTCCTCCCACGCCTCGGCCGTCGTCTTCGGCCGTTGGCTCATAGCGGGCCGGGGAATCGAACCCCGCTGTCCAGCCCATGAAACTGGCCTCTGCTCACCAGCCGAGTCGCCCGCAGCGAAAACGCTGTTACGCCCCCTGTCGCTCCGCCGCCCTCCACGCCGCGTCGAGCGTGATCATGATCCACTCCTCGACCGACCAGCCGCGGAACTTTGCCGCCCGTTGGTAGCGCGCGACCCGCCGCTCCGACACCAGCTTCTCGAAGTCGACGTCCGGGTCCGCCTCCTCGAGCATCCGATCGCCGCTCAACACAAGCCTCCCATCCGAGCCGGAGCGCCTGTCCCCGAACCCCTCGCTCTTGCGCCGGTACCAGTCCGGCACCCGCTGCTCCATCACGTCGCACAGATACGACTCGAACGAGTAGCCCGCGTTCGATGTCGCCGGGTCGTAGCCGAGTGCTGCGCGCAACGCCTGCTCGACGAGGAACGAGTGCAGATCCTCGTACTTGCCACCGAGCCCCGCCGGCGCACGTCGCTGCGCGTCCTGCGTGATCCGGTGGGCCAGCTTGATGAGCCGGAGCCCATCCAGTCCGTTGTCGCGCAGCGCCTCCTCGGCAGTGCGTGTGACGACGCTCACTGGCCTCCATTGTTGCTGGCGCAACCACGTCTTGTCCAGCTAGGCGATATCGACGATCTTCAGCCGGTGCGTCACCTGCACACCTTCCTTCGGGTCCTCGCTCCAGCCGCGCCTCGAAACGGTCGCGACGACGGTCAGCCGAATCTCTTCGCCGGGCTCCAGCCGGCTCGCGAGCTCCATGTCGTCGACCGAGCTGCGGTCGAGCTTGTGCGGGTCGATCGACAGCATCACGGTCGTTGCCTTGCGGCCGTTCAGCTCGGGTGTCCCTTCGATGTCGTAGATGCTTCCCTCGAAGAGCTCGAGGTCGCTGTCGGTTTGGGTGCTCATGGCCGTGCTCCTTCCGTTCGTCAGGGTTGCCGTCGGGCGATCTCGTCGTCGATCTGTTGCTTCGTTCGCAGCAGCGCGTCGTAGTCGAGCTTCGCGAGCCACCGTTGTCGGGCCTGGCTACCGATCCTGCGCCCTCCGAACGCCATCGAGCGAGCGAGCGCCATCAGCGCCCACCAGGCGAGCATGCCGAGCAGGAAGGCGATCAGGATCGTCACTTCGCGATCCGCCTCAGGGCCGAGAGACCCATCCCGGAGGCGCCTCGGATCTCTTCCCAGGTCGCGCCCGAGCTCCTCGCTCCGCGCACGGCCATCACGACGATCGTCTCGAGCTCGCGCGTCTGGTCGCACGCGAGCTCCAGTCTGGCGAGGCAGCGTTGGCGGATCGCTTCGCGGTCGGGGTCGGTCGTGACCCACTGCTCCGCGGTCACCGCCGCACCTCGACCGGCCAGTCGGGGTAGTACTTCGCGAGCATCGCCTTCAGGTCACCGAGGTTGTGGTAGTGCTCGGTCGTCCGCGCCAGCCTGAGGCCGTTGTCGGCGATGAAGCGGGCGTACCACTTCTGCTTCAGCACCCCGCGCCGAACGATCTCGCACCGCTTCCTCGTCGACGCGTAGGTGGTCATGTCGGGTCTCCTTTCGGCTGGGCTCAGAACTGGATGTCATCGCTGTGGTTCCCGCCGTGGTTCCCGTGGGAACCGCTCTCCGGCTCGGTTTCGGAATCGCCAGCCGAGTGGTTCCCAGGGAGTGGTTCCCTACTACGTAGGGAACCAAGGGAACCACTCCCTGGAAACTGCCCCCCCTCGGCTGTGGAAAACTCACTGGTTCCCTCACTGGTTCCCGGAAGGGAACCAATCAGAGCCTGTGGACAAGCTGGGTCGTCACGGTGCCAGAGCTCGAACGCATGACCCGTCCCGACGTTCACAATCAGGCCGCTCTCGAGCATCTGATCGCGCCGGCGAGTGACGTACTCGCCCTTGCCTCCGAGCGACTCTCGGACGGCCCGCCAGCCGGTCCCTGGGTGCTCTTTCACGAACGTCTCGATCTCGTCCCAGATGCGTTCGGCGCGCATCGGTTCGCTCTCCTGCTCGGTCAGCTTGAAGCCGTCTCCGTCCGCCCAGTCGAGGTGCATGGTGGTCGCGTGGTAGTCGTGCGCCCAGCGCGCCTTCTGGATGTAGAGGCGGGCATGACCATGCCCCTGGCCCTGGAGGTGCAGCAGCGTCTCCCCCACGCCCTCCCAGGCACCCGAGACGCGGCCGGCCTTCGACTCGTGGTGGATCAGCAGGCTCGCGAGCGGACGCAGGGCTCGTTCGCGGACGGCGGCGATCAGGCCGGCGAACGCGCGCACCTCCTGCATCGTGCCGGCGTCGTCCATCCCGAGCTGCGTGACGGGGCCGGCGATCACGAGCTGGATCTCGAGGTCGAACGTGAGCCGCGCGAGCTGGGCTCGCATCTCCGGGTCGCTGTAGGTGAAGCCGCCCCACGGGTGCTCCCAGACGCGCAGCTTGTCGCCGGGGTCGTCGCCGTCCCAGCCCGCAAGCTTGCGCGCGAGCTTCCGCCGGAAGAGCGGCCGTGGCCCCTCGCCCTCGATGATCAGCACACGGATCGGTTCGGACACCGGGATCCCGAGCCAGTCGCGGCCGGTCGCGAGGTGCATCGCGAGGTCGATCGCCAGGGTGGTCTTGCCGCTGCCGCCGTCGCCGTACAGCATCGAGTCACCGCCCACGGGCAGCAGGTTCTCGTCCTGCGAGCCGAGCAACGCGGCGGCCCCTTCTTCCTCGGTTTCGGCGAACTCCGCGATCGGCGTGAGGACCGGTTCGTCGGATGGCTCGGGCTCGGCGAGCGAGGGGGCGAGGTACGACTCGCTCACTCAAACGCACCTCCTTCGGCGATGGCATCGAGGTGCTCGACGGTGACGGTGAGCCAGTCGCTCTTCGGCACCGGAGCTCCGCGCAGGGCGCGTTGGAGTGCGGCCATGTCGAGCCGGCTGATCAGCACCGGCCGGCCGCAGACGATCGATTCGCAGATGTCGACGTCGCGGGCGAGCATGACGGCGGCCCAGAACCTGCGGCTGCGGGTGCGATCCGCGAGCCAGTCCGGGTCGTCGACGAGCTGCTCGATGGGGGTCAGTAGCCCTCCGGGAACGGGTCGGTCTGCGGGTTGGAGGCGTTGAGGCACCAGGCGGGCCGGCGGCGGCTGTGGCCGAGGGCGCGGTCGCGGTCGACTTCGCAGGTGGTGACCCGCTCCTGGTTGGGGAAGCGGATCGCCTGGCAGCCGGGAACGGGGCACGGGGTTGGTGAGGTCCGTGCCGGGTCGAAGAGCTGCGGCTGCTTCACGCGGCTTCCCTCCAGAGCGCGAAGAACTGGGCGGGTGTCAGCACGACGCGGAACTCACCGCCTCGCAGACGCACGAACGTGGCGCCGAAGGTGGGTTCGCCGGTCTGCCGCTCGAACTCGAGCCGCTGCAGCTCGCACTCGTTCGGCTTGGCGCGGACGGCGGCGGCGACGTCTTTCCAGTCGACTACCTGGATCACGGTGTTCGGCACGCCGGCGATGTCGCCGATCTCGTCGCGCCGGCCGGCACCGAACGCGCGGCGGGCGTGGACGCCGAGCTCGTCGCGCAGCAGTGCCTGCACTTCGAGCTCGGCGCGGTCGCCCTTGCGCTTGGCCGAGCCGGTCACTCGGACAGGCGCCCCAGCGCGAGGTCGGCCGTCTGGCGGACGGCCATCTCGTATTGGAAGCCGGTGCCGAACCCGTCGCGCCGCAGCCCGGCGATCCGCCCGAGCGCGGCGCGCAGCCCGGACACCTCGTCGCGGAGCCGGACCACCTCGTCGAACATCAGCAGGTCGACCTGGTCGTGGAAGGACGGGTCGGTCTCGTACATGTGCACGAACCGCTCCCGCTCGTCTCTGGTCGTGATCGGCATCTCACACCTCCTCGTTCACAGGCACCAGTGGCACCCGTCCCTTCCGGTGAAGCGCATGTACGCCGCGGTCAGCGCCTGGCCGAGCGGGTTGCGCCAGTTCCAGACCGCCTCGGCGACGAGGAAGCCGCGGCGCTTGACCGCCGCTCGAGCGTCGTCGGCGTAGCCGTAGAACGTGCCGGCCATGAACTGCATCGGGCCGCAGGCGCCGGAGCCCTGGTAGTTGCAGATGAACCCGCCGGGCGTTGTCCAGCAGGAGCGGCACTCGCGACCGGAGATCGCCCGCAGCCACGAGTGGGTTCCGGGGAACGGCCGTTGGGCGGAGCGCATCGCCCGCACCCAGTTGTCGGTGTTCTCGATCGTGCGTTGCTGTTCCCGCTCGTAGCGGGCGGCGATCCGGTTGATCTTCGAGGCGGTGCGCCAGTAGCGCAGCCGCTCCCGCAGCCGAGGGCATTCCATCGCCTGCTCGAGCTTCGGGGCGAGCGTGTAGCCGAGCTGCTTGCGGAACTGGTCGTACTTCCCGCGGTAGAAGCGGACGGCCTTGTAGGCGGCGCCGCAGTGCGAGTCGTAGAGCGCGGCGCCGACGCCGCCGAGCGGGTCGGGCTTCGGTGCTGCCATCATCGACGGCGCGATGACGAGGGATGTTGCCGTGACTGTGATCATGAGTAGGGCGCGGATTGCTCCGTCTCCTTCATGCGGGTCCCCCGGCTGTTGCCGAGGCTGGATAGGCGCCGCGGTTCGGCGCTTCCCCCCAGGAGCTGCAGGGCGAGCGCGCCCTGCTGGGGACAGACGGCGTTGCCGACCACACGTAGCCGCTGCGTGTGGAAGAGACCTTCCGTCCAGCCGAGCGGAAAGCCCATCAGCCACTCGGCGAACTCGGGCATCAGACGTCTCCGATCGTCAACTGGCCGGGGTGCGGGCTGGCCGGTGATTCCTTCCCAGCGCGCGATGGCGCCGGCCCAGGGTCGGAGCTCCGGGGTGTCGTCGAGCCGCCCGTCCGGAAGGTGTCGCTGAGGCTGACGCCGGCGTTCGCCTTCGAGCCCGGCAGGTTCCTCGAGCCCGACTGCTTCGCGTCCCCGGCCGTCGGCGTGGGCAACAGCAAACAGTCGTCGTCGCTGGTGAGGGGCTCCGGCGTCGGCAGCTCGAAGCACTCCCCAGCGAACGTCATACCCCAGGGCGGCCATGTCGGCGAGGGTTCGTCCCCATCCGAGATGAAGGTGCGCTGCGACGTTCTCCAGCACGACGACGTCCGGTCGTAGAACGCGAACGAGTCGAGCCATCTCGGGCCAGAGGTCCCGTTCGTCGAGGGCGCCTCGTCGAGCGCCGGCAGAGGAGAACGGCTGGCAGGGGTAGCCGCCGTGGAGGAGCTCGACTCGTGGTGTGCCGGCGTCGAGCTCGCGGACGTCGCCCACCACGGGGACGTCGGGCCAGTGTCGGGCGAGCACTCGTCTGGCCGGTCTGGCAGACTCGCACATCCAAGCAGGGCGAGCGCCGAGGGCAGCATGGACGGCAAGGTCGAGCCCCCCGATCCCAGAGAAGACGGATCCGGCGACAGCGGCACCATCGGCCACGTCACCACGGCCTTCTCACTAGTTCGGGTTTACTTGCACCTCGACCTCTCGATGTACTACTATTCCCGTAATGGGAATCCACGAGAGGGCGGGCATGAACACAGCAACGATCGAGGGTCTGAACGTCATCGGTGTCGCGCGGCAGAGCTCGAGCCGGGACGAGTCGGTCAGCGTCGCCGAGCAGATCGAGCGGATGCGCGCGCACTGCGAGCAGGAGGGCGCGAACCTCGTCGAGGTGTACGTCGAGAAGGACGTCTCCGGTGGCAAGCCGCTCTCGAAGCGCCCCGGCCTGAGCCAGGCCGTCGCCGACATCGAGGCGCGGCGCGGCGAGGTCCTGATGACCGCCTACTTCGACCGGCTCGTCCGCTCGCTGAAGACGCAAGCCGAGGTGCTGGAGCGCGTCGAGGCGAAGAACGCCCGCGTGATGACGCTCGACTTCGGGCAGATCTCGAACGGGTCCGCCGTGCAGTGGCTGTCGTCCACCATGGTGGGGATGGTGTCTGAGTACTACCGCCGCTCGGTCGCGGAGCGCACGCACGACTCGAAGCAGGCGTCGATCACGAAGGGCGTCCCGCCGTTCCCCTGGATCACCCCGGCCTACCAGCGCCGGGCCGACGGAACGCTGGAGCCCCATGAGACGAACGCCGACATCATCCGCGAGGCGATCAGGATGCGCCTCGCCTCCGAGCCTGCCTCGTGGACGACGATCTCCCGTTACCTCGCTGACAACGGGATCAAGATGGCGCCCGGATCGATCCAGGCGATGTTCGAGTCGAAGCTGATGGTCGGCGAGATCCACTTCGGCAACTTCACGCCGAACCTGAACGCGATCGACGAGCCGATCATGACCCACGCCGAGCAGCGTCGGCTGCTCCAGGCGAAGGCGGTGCGCGGACGCTACGCGAAGTCTCCGCGGCTGCTCGCCCGGCTCGACATCCTCCACTGCGCGAGCTGCGACGCGCGGCTCACGGTCGACATGGCGAAGCGCGGCAGCCAGCGCACGATGTACGCGTACTACCGGTGTGGCAACTCGCTCTGCTCGCGGCGCGCGATCGTATCCTGCGACACAGCCGACGAGCTCCTGCTCGACGAGGCATGCCGGCTCTCGGCGGAGCTCGTCGGCCAAGCCTCCGACGAGGACGAGATCGAGGCGGCGCTCGCCGACCGGACGGACGCGGAGGCGGCGCTCGACAACGCGATCCGCACGCTCGCCGGGCTCGGTGGCGAGAAGGCCACACGGGACGTCCTGGACGAGCTTGAGGCGGCGCGCAGCATGGCGGTCGACCGGCACGAGCGTCTACTCGCTTCGACGTCGTCGCGGCTTACGGTGCGAACGACGGAGGACCGCGACCGACTCTCGTTCGACGGAAAGCGCGCCCTGATCAAGGCCGTCATCGCCCGCGCTGTTGTCACCCCCGGCCGCGGGCCTGGGCGGATCAGCGTCGAGCCCCGCGGCACGCTCCTCGGCGAGTAGCCGGCGGGCCTCGCGGTCGAGCACCGCCTGAGCCTCGGCGCGCGCGTCGTCGTCGAGGCGCCAGCGAACCGGGCTCACAGCGGCGTCACCTTGACCGTCTCGCGCACTTCGACCTCGACGCGCACAGGCTTCCACGATCGCTTCGGCACCGCGGCGTAGACGGCCGTCTCGTTGCTCACGGTGGCGGCGTACTTGCGGATCGCGCGCTCGGGCGAGGAGGCGGTCTCCTCGGCGACGATCGCGAAGATCGTCCCCGGCTCGTTCGTCGCTCCGAGGATCACGTAGGTGGTCATTGCGGCCGTCCTCTCGGGTACGCGTCGTCGGGGAGAAGGTCGAGCCGGCCGATCTTCGAGAGCAGTTGGCGCTCGTGCGCGTACGGGTCGACCGTCCCGTTCCGCCTGCCGCGGCCTCCGTAGACCGGCGCTGCCTTCGTGACGTCGCGCAGGATCGAGCGCGGCGTCGAGATCGAAATCACCGTGGCGTCGTCGGGCAGCGGCGTGATGATCCGTCGCAACGCGGTGAGGGTGCGGCCTGGTTCGTGCACGGTGTGCTCGTGCTTGTCGGCGTCACGCCAGGTGACGATGCAGCCGTGGGTCTCCTTCGTGCCGCCGCTGGTCTTGCGCCGCCTCTTCTTCGTTGACCCGTTCCCGTTGCGCTTCGCGACACAGCCCGTGCAGAGGAAGCGCCCCTTCGGGTCGAGCGCCGCCTTGTACGCGGCCTCCGTGAGGACGACGTCGTCCTGGCAGCCCTCGCAGATGTACGGGTGCGGCCCGTTGCTCATCAGAGGCTCTCCCGCTCGCGCATGAACTCGAGCCGCTCGATGCGGAGCTCGTCGAGCCTCTCGTTCTGCTGACGCAGCCGCTTGTGCCAGGCGCCCCGGTTGCAGATCCGCCCGTCGTAGGGCGCCCGCAGATGCCAGTCGCGTTCGAGCTCGAGCTGCTCGATGTCGAACGTGATCACGTCGATCTCGTCGTCGAGGATCCGGGCGAACGCCTCCTGGGGGGTCACGCATCCCCCTCCGCCTCGCGCGCCAGGATCGCCTGCTCGAAGCGTTCGAGCCGGTCGATCAGACTGGAGATCTCGGTCTTCGTGAGCTGGTCGCGTAGCGGCGCCCAGTGCAGCGTCCCGTCCATGTCGCCGCCGCCGAGGAAGTCGATCAGCTCCTCGGTCGACTTGTCGCGCTGCGACGCGACGGCCATGTACAGGTTCTCGGTCGTGATGTGGCCGCGTTCGCGCAGCCGACCGACGAGCACGTTGGCCTTCTTCTTCTGCGCGTCGGTCGCTCCGTCCGCGTCCGGAGGGGCGGACGCAGGCTCATCGTCGCCCAGTCCTGCGCCTGCCGATTGCTGGGTCGGGCCGGACACCCCTCCGGACATCTCCTCAGCCGCCGGGTCGGGCTCACCCGCAGGTGCCCCGTCCTCGACGACCTCGGCCGCGGGCGGATCTTCGCTGGCGGCGGCTGCCAGCTCTTCGGGAAACGGTGGACGCTCCGGCGTCGGCACGTTCGGCACCGCGTCGGCGCTCGACTCGGCCGGCACGGCGGTGGTCTGCCGCCGGCGGCGCTTCGTCGTCGCTGCCGGCGTCGTCTTCGTTTCCACCTCTCCGTTGAAGTCGACGTCCCCCTCCTCGAGCTCCTCGGTCGCGTAGAGACCGCCGATCGAGTCGGCGAAGATCAGGCGCGCGAGCTCGGCCGAGGCGCGGGCGAGCAGCATCTGGCGCGGGTACAGCCGCCAGTTCTGCTTCCCGGCGAGCCCGGCGCGCTTCGCGTCGTCGAGCGTCCAGGTCACGGTGCTCGTCTGGTCGGAGCCGCGCCGGCGCCCGGCCACCGTCACCTTGGTGGTGTTCGCCTCGACGATCCAGAACTCGTGGCCGTCGGCGAGGATCTTGGCGCGCTGCCCTTCGGCGGCGAGCGTCGGGCGGCCGTTGATCACCGCGATCTTCGCGAGCGCCTGCATCGGGCCGAACCCGATCTCGTCGCCGTAGAGGATCGCGGCCACGATCGCTGGCGGGTCGTTGCGGAGCCCCTGCGGCACGAACGACGTGTTCGCTACCTGCTTCGCGAGCTCGACGGCGGGCGCCATCAGGGCCACCCAGTCGCGGGTGATGTCCTGCGAACGGATCGGGATCAGGTCGGTCATACGGCGAGCGACTCCCCGATCGCTGAATCCGTCTCCTGCCTCCCGCGCCACAGCGCCACCTGCTGCGCGTGCCGGAAGACGAGGAACGTCTCCTCGCTCGCGTCGACGGGATAGAGGTCGTAGCCGTCGGCGCGGAGCCAGATGACCCCGCAGCGGTCGACGGCCGGCATCGGGTACTCGAGCCCGTCGGAGCCGAGGTAGGTCTCGGCGTTGCGGTAGGCGGCGAGCTGCAACGCCACCTCGGAGTAGACGCCGGAGCCGCCGGTCTTCCAGTCGAGCAGCCAGGTCAGCCCGTCGGCCAGCTTGGCGACGCTGTCGAGCGTTCCCATGTAGCGGCACAGCCGGTTGATCACGACGACCTCGACGAGGAGCTCCTGCGGCTGCCAGACCCGGACGAAGTCGAGGTAGGCGTCGACATGACCGACCAGCACCTCGGGGACGTCGACCTCTTCGCCGGCGGCAAGCTTCTGCGCCAGCGTGTGGACCTGCTTGCCGCGGTTGGCCGCCGCGTCGCGCGTCGCGTAGCGCGCCTGGTTGATCCGCTTGATCCGCTCGGCCGGGCCGACCTTGGCGAGCTCGTCCCAGTTGTCGACGACGTAGTCGCGCGCGGTGTTGAACGCCCAGCCGACCAGCGCCGGCTTCGGCACCCCCTCGTCGAGAACGGTGGTGACGCCCTCGGCCTCGCTGCCGTCGAGTATGTAGCTGTGGCCGCGTCCGCGGTTGACTCGGCGCGTCGCGAGTGGAGCCGGCGTCGCCGGCAGGCGAAGCATCTCGCTCAAGGGGTCACTCCAGACTCGACATCACGACGCCGACCCGCTGCCCCGCAAGGGGGGGTCGCGGAACGAGCGGGACTCCGACCGAAGCGCCGGGGGAGGCTGGCCTTCGAGTCGGGGTGCTACTTGCTCGGCGTCGTGTGCGAGCCTGGTAGAAACCAGACTCGACGAGCCCCCGCGACGAGCGACGCCGAAATACCCGTCGATCGAGGGGCTCGTCCAGTCTGTTCCAGTCACAGCTCGCGTCCCTCTTCCAGCTCACCGTCGTACAGCCAGATGGGGTCCATCGGCGGCCACTTGCGGTGGCCGTCCGCGCGTGCGTTCTCGAAGCTGTCGAATCCGTCGGCGAGACGTCCGATCGTGCTCTCGCTCGGGCGCAGCGTCTGCTCCTCCCGGATCTGACGGATCACCGACTCCGCGACTCCGGAGTGGCGGTGCAGTTCGGTGATGCTGACTCCGCGCTCGATCATGGCCGCGCGCAGTCGGCGCGCCCTGGTGGTGGCGTCGCGCTGGAGCTGTTCTCTTGTCCGACGACTGCGGGGGACGGTGGTCACGCTCCCCGTTCTACGGACCCGCGCTCATCAGGGCAAGACCTCCGCCATCGGAATTGTTGCTGTTTGCGAACGAACGACTGATCCAGATGGAAATCGCTTGTTTACAGCGGTTTCCGACGGATTAGTAGCGCTTTGTACTGTTTCCGATGGAAACCGATTGCGTTTCCATGCCCGGATGTCTACCCTTTCAAACGTCGTCTGACAACCCTCGTTCGCTCGCGTGGACAAGGAGGTGACCCATGACAGCTCACGTCGGCGACACGATCCAGGAGGCGCTCAACGAGATCGGCCTCTACCGCGACGCGAAACAGGCGGCGCTCGACCGGCTCGCGCTCGAGGTGCTGCGCGCGCGCAACGCCGGCGAGACCGTGCGCGGGCTCGCGGAACGCTACGACGTTACGCCCTCGGCGATCCACGCCTGGACGCAACGCGGCCGGCATCTAACGGAGACAGGCTCCCGGCCCCAGCGTCGACGCGTCCCCGACAGCTCACCGGTCGCCATACTCCCGGCCTCCGTGCAGTGGCTGCTGCTCGCGATGATCATCGCGTGCTTCGCCCTGCACATCGCCGATCGGATCTGGTGAGACGATTCGGGATACGCTGGGCGCGTCTCCATCCTGGGGGACAGGTTTGCGGGCTCGTTCGCTGCGGCTGCGAGCCCGCTGCCGTTGTCCAGCCTTCCTGTATGGCAATGTTCGCCGAGGTAAACAGAACCCCAGGATGGAGGTAGACGCATGTCACCCACCGCAACTGGTGGATCCCCCGCGGTCAGGGAGATCGTCCGCGACCTAGCCCCCGGCTACGAGCTCGAACCGGACGGCAAGAGCCACTTCAAGCTCACGTACGGCGGCGAGCTCGTCCGCAACGAGGACGGCACCCCGGTCACGGTGCCATCGTCAACGCGGCGCGGCTCGACGCTGCATCGGCTGCGGGAGAACCTCGAAGCGGTCGGAGCCATGAAGACGAAGAACGGCGTCCCGAAGCGCGCGAAGCGCACGCCGAAGACGGACGAGCAGCTCCAGATGGATCGCAGCGAGGCCGAGCTCCGCGGCGAAGAGCGAGTCCGCATGACAGACGAGTTGCGCCGTCGGCTCGATCCGCTGCTCTCCCGCGCCGGAGAGATCCGACCGACCGATCTCGCCCGCGTTGCCGCCCACGTCAACGGCAAGTGGACGGTGGACTCGGCGGTGACGACGACGAGCTACTACCTCGCGGGGCGAGCCCTCAGTGACGGCGAAGTGGAACGGATGATGCCCCTCGTCGAGGCGCTGGAGAAGGCTCCGAGCGCGCGGGCCGAGTGGTTCATGTTGCTCCGCGAAACGCTTGGCCTCGACCAGCCGCAGCTACACGGCGGCGAGGAGTGGCCGTTCAAGGTGAAGCTGATCCCGCTCGATAAGGTCTTCTCGCACTGGGTCGAGGACGGCGGCTACCAGCGCCCCGTCGAGGAGAACTTCGTCCGCGATCTGGTGCTCCGATTCGATGAGCGGCTGGTGGGGACGATCGATGTCTCCGAGCGCAAGGACGGCTCATACGCGGCGATCGACGGCCAGCAGCGATCGGAGGCGATGCGCCGGATCGGCAAGACGAACTGCTACGCGTCGGTCTACGAAAACCTGACGCTGGCCGACGAGGCAACGCTCTTCTTCCACAAGAACCGTGACCGCAGGGTCGTTCACCCGTACTACGAGTTCATGGCGCGGGTCACCGCCCAGGATCCGGTCGCGAACGACATCAAGAAGATCGTCGAGAAGGAGGGCTTTGTCGTCTCCCTCCAGGGCGGCGCCGGCTTGCCGCAGTACTCGGGGAAGCGCGACCCGAACATCACTGCGATCAGGGCGATCGAGGAGGTCTACTCCTACGAGACGGAGGTGCGGCAGGACTGCCTTAGCCCGACGCTCGGCTTGGTCCAGCGCAACTGGTTCGGCCGGCGCGACTCGCTTTCCGTTCACCTGATTAAGGGGGCCGGTCGTTTCTTCCGGATGTGGGGTGACGACGAGATCCAGTGGCAGCATTGGGAGGAGCAGCTCGCGGCGCTGGGGCCAACGACCGTGCTTGGGATGGCCGACGATCTGCACGCCGTGCCGCGCTCGAATCAGGGTCGCAACCGGGCGATCGGCACGAGCCTCGCGCTCGTCGAGATCCACAACCGCGGCTTGCCGCGAACGGAGCGGCTTGATCCGCGGGCGGTGCAGAGCTGGCGGTCAGTGCCGGTTCCTAGTTACCGCCGATGAAGTTGATCGCACCATCGGAGCACGAGGTATAACGCTGGTCGACCATCGCCGCCGGCAGGCGCGTCATGTGGGGGGTCACATGCCTGCCGGTGGCGATGGGATTAGAGCACGATCCGCGCGAGGAGCTCCGGCGGGCAGCCGCGCCTGACGACCCAGCGGAAGTAGCCGATGTCGCTCGATGAGTCCGCGAAGTCGCGGGCCTCGAGGTCGTCCATGCCGGCTGCGACCGCCTCGTCGTACCGCTTGCACCAGACGGCGAGCAGATCGTTGTTACTCCGCTCGCCGTCTGGCTCTTCCATCGTCTGCGCCTATGGACTCACAACTGCCGTCGGGACCACCGCCGCCCTGTCGGGCGTGGCGTTCGGGATCTGGTAGGTGAGCGTCAGGGCCACGAGGAACGCGCTGACCGCGGCTAGCAGTTCACCCTGGCTGATCGCACCGTCCATCTCGTAGCCGGTCGCGAGGACCGCGAGCCCAGAGGTGGCGGCCGAGAGGAACGCCTTGATGATCCCGCCGGCGACGCCGAGCACGTTCTCGGCGAACCACGTCGCGGCCGATCCGCCGAGGATCACCGCGAGGATGTAGACCCAGTCCTGGGTGCTGAGATCGCCGAGCGTCCCGTTACCGACTCCCGACGCGATCGCCGCGACGGACGCCGCGACCAGCGCGACGAGCGCCTTCGTGTACTTGCTGACTTCCGCGTCCATCTAGCTGTCCTCCTTCACACGTAGGACGATCGCGACGATCCCTCCGACCGCGCCCGTCACGATTGCAATCACGGCTCCGACGTTGGAGCCGAGGTAGGCAACGACGACGCCCGCGACGATGCCGAAGATCGAGATCACGGTGAGCGCCAGGATCGCGAGGGCGGACAGCCTGTCCCTACCTGATGGCTCTGGCGGCACCGCATGATCCCGATCAGCCGACCGAGATCGTTCCCGAGTCAAGCACCTCGCCGTTCTCGTCGCGGACCTCGACGAGCGACTCGCCCGAGAAGTCGGACGGGTACGAGAGCACCGCCTTGCCGTCGTTCGGCATCTCGGCGGTGTTGTGCCACTTGCCGTCCAAGCCCTGGGCGTACACCTGCACCATGCCGGTCGAGTCGCCGGGCTCCCAGTTGACCTCGACACCCTTGCGCTCGACGTTGATTGTTACGGCCATGTCTGCCTCCTCACTTCTCGTATGACGCTGGGGGGTACGGTGGATGAAGCTTCCCGTCCGGGCCGAGATAGACCTCCCACGGTTCGCGCCCGTCCATCTCGTCGCTGGGCTTCAAGCCGGGGATCACCGGCTCGGTGCGCCCGCCCTTGCAGAGTCCCGAGTCGTCGTAGCGGAAGCCGCCGCCGTCGACGTACTCGTTGCCGGACTGGGTGCAGTTCTCGCGGATGTTGAACTTGGCGTTCTGGCCGCGCGAGCCGGGGTTGTACGCCTGCGGCGCGAGCTTCGCGACTGGCTTCGGCGGCGGCTCGAGCACGGGCGGCGGCGCGGCGCGGAGCGCGAGGTGCCAGGCCGCCTCGCCGAGCGCGGAGCGTGGCTTCACCGACGACTGGCCGGCGAGCGCCTGGTCGACCTTGCGCTTGTCGACCGGCCCGACGGTCGTCACGTAGCCGAGGCTCTTGCGGACCAGGTCGAGAATCTGCCTGTCGGTGGCGGCCATCAGGCGAGCGCCTCCGCGCGCACGACGACGAGGAGGTCTCGGCGGTAGCCGAGCCGGGTGGCGTACGGCCCGGCCTCGGAGCCGTGCGATGTCCAGATCGACGACATCGTGTTGCCGCCCTGCCGGCAGATCGTGACGTGCGTCGTGCGCGAGAAGTTCGGCCCGTAGAGCGCCATGTCGCCGATGTAGAACTTGTGGTCGAGCGGGACGCGCCGGCGCCGGTTCTCCGAGAGGATCGAGTCGGTGTTCCCGTAGCCGGTGTAGCCGTAGGCGACGGGCGAGCGCACTTTGAACGGGCACCAGTAGTTCGTCCACGCGTAGGCCGAGATCACGAGGCCGGAGCAGTCGGTCCAGAAGGTGCTGGTCGGCGCGTCGAGCAGCGAGGTGAGCGGGCGCGACTGGGAGTAGTGGATCTTCCCCTTGTTCGCCTCGGTGCGCTCGAGGTAGCGGCGCATGACGTAGCGCGCCTGCTGGCGCTGATCAGACGTCATCGTCGTCGTCCTCGTCGTAGTCCTCGTCGTCGAGGAGCTCGGGCGCGTTCTCGAAGTCGACGATCGTGACGATCTCGTCGGCGTCCTCGGGCTTGGCGACGCTGTCGTCGCCCTCCGGGAGAGGTGGCGGGCTGTCCAGGGGGGCACTCATCGCCCCCGCCTATCGGCCCCCTTACGACCGTCCGCGCCAGATGCGGTAGATCTGCGGCAGGAACGTGTCCGGATAGCCGAACGCGTGCCAGAGCCAGTGGTTGGCTGACGAGATTGACGCGACGGTGGTGGTCATCTTGAAGCCGTCCTCGAGCAGCTCGATCTCGCCCGCGTGAACACCCGAGCTGGAGACGGTGTCGGCGTAGCCGTTGGAGAACGACTGGTACGAGCCGCGGTCGATCGAGTCGACGAGGGCGCTCCACTGGAAGTCGGGCGTGGCGACGCCGAACCCGCCCGCCCCGTGTGGACCTTCCCCCTGGTCGTCCGGCTCGTTGGAGATCGAGTAGCTCAGGACGAGGCCCGGCGGGAACGGTGTCTCGCCGAAGCGGGTGCCGTCGACCGCGACTGTGGTCTCGTCGTCGACGTTGGCCGGGGGCGTGGTGAAGCCCGCGTCAGATACCTCGTCGTCCCACGCGACGGCCATGCCGCCGCCGTCCGGGTCGCCGCTCATCGCGAAGTCCAAGAGGCCGTCGCCGACCGGCAGCGCGGTGTTGTTCGAGGGCGTGAGGAAGGGGCCGGTGAAGTGGTTGCTCGTCGTGATGATGCTGTTCGGGTTGCTGTTCCAGAGCTCGTTGATGAACTGCTGCCCGACCGAGTTGAGGTAGCAGGACGACACCATCCCGGCGGCGTGTCCCTCCCAGGTGAGGTCGTTCGTGCCGGGGTAGCCCGCACCGCCGACGAACGCCGACGTCCAGCGATCGTCATCCGTCACCGGCCCTTGCAGTGCCCCGTGGATCAGCGAGGCGTCTGGCTTGAACCCGAACTCCTGCGTGTTCGAGTAGCTGCCGACCATGCCGAGGGTGTGGCGGACGTTGAGGAGGACGACGTAGACGATCTTGTAGCCGCCGCTGGCCCCGGTGTCGAAGCTCGCGGTGAAGCCGGTGTCGGTCAGCGAGACGGTGGCGCGGTAGAGAACCGTCGCCGCCCCGGCGGTCGTGATGTTGAGGATCGCGTAGTTGTCGATCCGGTGCTGATCGCCGCCTGGCGAGAACGCGACGGCGTTCTGGGCGAGCGTCGAGGGGTCGTCGTAGTTCGGGGCAACCATCCCGCGGAAGAGAGCGGTGCCGGTAGTGGCAACCACGGTGTCTTCGGCGGTCCAGTTCGTTCCGTAGAAGATGACCGCCTTCGGCCGAGCGCCGACGTTGACGCTGACGTCGCCGCCACCCGACGGGACGGTGAACGTGCCGGCCTTCCAGTGCGCCCGCAGCGGCTCCACGGGAGCGGCGGGGAAGGCGGCCTCGTAGTGGTCGCGCACCTCGCCGCCGGTCAGCGCCCGCTCGTAGTACGCCGCGGTCGCCATGCTCGCCTGAAGGTCGGGCGAGCCGAGCAGCTTCATCGTCGTCACGGCCGAGCCGGGCGCGGCGGTGCCCGCGTTCGGGGTGTCGACTTCGCCGTTCAGGTAGTAGCGCCACGTCCCAGCGCGGCGCATCACGACGATGTGGTACCAGGTGCCGTTGTCGAGGGAGGCGCGGCTCTCGGCGAGATAGGTCGAGCCGTTGACGACGACCTGGAGCTTCCCGTTCATGTTGATGAGCAGCGCCCAGCCCTGCCCGCCGTTGACGTTGGCGAAGATCACCTGGTGGTCGGCGTCGACGCTCGTCGGCATGAACCACGCCTCGAAGGTGATGTCGTTCATCGCCGTCGAGAAGCTCGACTGCGAGCCGCCCCCGCCGTCCACCGAGATCGCGGGCCAGCCAGCCGCCGGCCCCGGCTGCCCGTAGCTGACGGTGCCCGACGGGACGAACGGGTGCGTGCCCTGCACGAACGGGCCGCTCGTGTCGAGGAAGTTCCCGCTCGGGTCGTCGAGCCGCCAGATCGCCAGCGGGCCACCGGAGCGAACTGCGTCCCAGAACCGCTGCCGCTCGGTGTCGTCGGGTGTCTGGACCGCCTCGACGACGGCCTGCGTCTCGCGCGCGTTCGGTGGCAGCGGGG
>Ga0111538_10000620_pt1 | contig 48033 bp, 43 predicted proteins | sample SoiMethybrSBSTD1_FD_79669 | JGI IMG/M metagenome (GOLD analysis project Ga0111538, IMG submission 79669) | Bulk soil microbial communities from a Populus tree surrounding site in Tennessee, USA - Soil MetaG P. TD hybrid SBSTD1 (version 2)... | ecosystem: Environmental > Terrestrial > Soil >... | reverse complement strand
ACGGTCACCTATGAGCAAGGGGTCGATTTGTACCTTGGCTCTCGAGTCATTCGCGTAAGGAGCTTCCCTGGCCACACCGGCGGCGACTCCGTGGTGCTGATCCCCGATGCGAAAGTCGTCTTTGCCGGCGACCTGTTCTGGCACGACATCGCACCAACCTTGATTGATGCGTCAACAGGGCCTTTGATCGAAACGCTGTCCGTACTTGCGAAGAATGAACCGGGCACGACGTTCGTGCCCGGTCACGGCGATGTCGGAAATGCGCAGGACGTGACTGCGTTTCGCGACTATCTGACGACGCTGAGAACGCTCATCTCAAACGCTCAGGCCCGTGGACTGTCGGGCGATGCGCTCGCGGACGCCGTCATGCCTGTCTTGAGTGAAAAGTACAGCCGCTGGGATGCGTTCACGTATGTGGCGAGAACGAACATCCTGGAGACGGACGCGGAGTTACGCGGCACAAAGAGGACGCCGCAAGCGCGTTCACTCAAATAGAGGCCGGCCCCGGTTACAACCATCGATGAGATGAGCATGGCGCGCGAGCCGAGGAGGCTGATCTTCGAGACTCACGCGACCAGCCTCGACAACGAAGCAGGTCTTGCCTCCGGCTGGTTCGACGTGGCCTTGTCGCCGACTGGCGAGGAACAAGCCCGTATGCTCGGCGCGCGTCGCCGTGACGATCACCTCGCAGCCATCTTCTGCTCGGATCTCTCCCGTTCGTTTCGCACCGCCGAGATCGCGTTCGCCGATCGATCGATTCCGATCGTCCGTGATGCTCGTCTTCGTGAGTGTCACTACGGGGATCTCACGAGGTGGCCGACGTCGGAGATCGAGCAACGACGCCTGCGCCATCTCGTGGACCCATTCCCCAACGGTGAAAGCTACCAGCAGGTGGTGGACCGAGTCTCGGGATGGCTCAGTGAGTCACTACCGCACCTCGTCACCGGAACAGTCCTCGTCATTGGGCATCGCGCGACGTTCTACGCCCTCGAACATCTCCTCAACGGTGTCACGCTTCATGACGCGATCACGTCACCCTGGACATGGCAGCCAGGCTGGAGATACACCGTCCTTGGTCCTTAGTGCTCGGTCCTTCGTCCGTCCTATTACTTGAAAGCGCGCGTATAATCCCGGCCGCGTCACAGTTCAGGAGGACGCGATGCGAAAGCTGGCTTTATCCGGGTCGCTACTGATGTGCGTGCTTGCATGCGGCGTGATCCTCGCCTCGCAGGCTGGCCCATCTCCCGCCTCATCCCGCCCGCTGGTGACACGAGCCGATTACGAACGATGGCAGACGGAGCTCTCCAACTGGGGGCGCTGGGGCAAGGACGACGAGCTCGGCACGCTCAACTTGATTACACCGGCAAAGCGAGCACAGGCAGCCGCGCTCGTGAAAGATGGAGTGGCCGTCTCGCTCGCATCGAATGCCGAGACCGAAAAAGGTGTGGACGTTCCCTGCCCGGTGGAGTGGGCGATGGTCACGGCCACTTCGTCGGCAGCTACCGATCGCATCGGATATCCGTGTATCCATGGCGCCGGTACCACTCACCTGGATTCGTTCGCGCACGTGTTCTTCAACGGCAAGATGTGGAACGGCTATCCGGTCGAGGGCCTGGTCACCAAAGAGGGAGGCGCCGCGAAAAACTCGATCTTGACGATGAAGAACGGCATCGTCACCCGTGGCGTGCTGTACGACATCCCGAGGTTGAAGGGGGTGCCGTATCTCGAGCCAGGTACACGGATCTTTGCGGAGGATCTGGAAGCCTGGGAGCAGAAGGCCGGAGTGAAAGCGATGGCCGGCGACGCGTTGCTCCTGCGCTGGGGCCGGTGGACGCGCCGGTCGAAACTAGGTCCCTGGCCGATCAATGAGGCGATGGCAGGCCTCGACAACTCCGTGATCCCGTGGCTCAAGAAACGCGACATCGCCATTCTCGGATGGGAGACACCCGATTACGCGCCTCATCCGCCCGGCGATCTGCCACCAAGCTCGCTGCACAATTTCGTGCTGACCATCCTCGGCGTGCATCTGCTCGATCGCGCCGACTTCGATGCCGTGAGTCAGGCCGCCGCCAGCCGCAAGCGATGGGAGTTCATGTTGATGATCGCGCCGCTGCCGATTCCGCGCGGCACGGGCTCGCCCGTCAATCCGATCGCGATGTTCTGATTCGGCGGCTCCGGTGAAGGGATCCGCTGCCCGCTGAGCCGCGCGATTCACCGACCTCAACAGAATGCGCGCGCCTCGCGCGCCGCTGGCTGTGGAATTGCACAGCACCAGGCTGAACAGGATTCGACACATGCGTCGAGGCATCCGTACACAGGAGAAACGGCACATGGTGAGCATAAAGAAGGAAGCGGGGCAGGCAATGATCCACGCAAGGGCGGCTGCCGGGGAGGCGGGGCGTCAAGGTGGACGCTTGGCGACTCAGCTGGCTCAGAAGACTGTTAGGCAGGCCAGCAAGACCGTCGCGCGAGTGGGGAAGCAGGCCACCCTGGCGGCTGGCAACGTCGTGGAAAAGATCACCGGCCGCACCCGCAAGCGGAAGAGAGTCAAGGTCTTGGCGACAGTTGTCGGCGCCGCCGCAGTGGCAGCGGCCGGCGTGGCCGCGGCCAGACGTCGCAAGCGGTAGAGCGCTCTTCTCGCTGTCCGTCGGACTCCCTCCCGAGACACTCGCGCCCAACGAAGCCGTCGGCCCCCAGCGGCGGCGTCATCTGGCCCCTGGCGAACTCGACTTCTGCAGGTGCGCGATGGCTGCCTCGAGCTGTGCGTCGCGGCCCTTCAGCAGTTCCTGACGTGTCAACCCGACGTCGATGTCGGGTATGACTCCACGCCCCTCGATGACGACACCCTTGGTGGTTCGCGGGAGCGCCATCGGATACAGCAGCGCGATCGACTCGATCGGCAGAGGCTGAAACGTAGCGTCCATCACCTGCCCTCGAGATGTTTTTCCAACCACCACGACGCGGCCAGCCGTCTGCAGACCGGCTGTCACCTGCTCGCTCTCGGAACGGCTATCCTCGTCGAGCAGCACCACGACCGGGCCTCGATACGCCCCCTTCCGCGGCTTGGCCTTGTAGTAATAGTCATCGCCTTTTCGAAAACGCTCGATTGCGAGCTGTGTCTCCTTGTCCACCACCAAACTGGCCATCGCAAGTCCAGCCTCTGTGGCGCCGCCGCTGTTGCCGCGGAGGTCGATCACGAGCGCGGACGCCGTGCGCATCGCCTCGAACGCCAGAGGCAGCTTCTTCTTCAGCGGCTCGATGAAGTTGGTGAAGTGGATGTACCCGATTCCGCCGGTGAGCTCTCGCGTCTCGAACAGCACATGGCGCGCCGCGCCGAGGATCGTTTCTGACACCAGCCTGTCGGCAGCCGGCAGCGCGTAGCCGAGCGATACCTCGCGTGTCCTGTCCACCTCGTCCAGCACTGTGAGCCGATGTGTATCGGTGTCGTCAGCGAGGTCGGCTTCGGCGCTCCTCGCATTCACGACCGGCATGCCGTCGATGGTCGTCAGCGCGAAACCTGCTCGGAGGCCGGCCGTCGCCGCGGGCGACTGCTCGATGATGCGCGTCGCGACCACCTGGCCGCCGACGTCCCGGAAGGCGACGCCCCTCGTTACTTCCGAGCGGCCGAGCTGTGTCGCGAGGGTCGTCAAATCGAGAATCTGCAGATGCGAGATCTTGATCTCGCCGAGCATTCGCGAGAGCAAGCCGACGAACTCCGCGCTGGTAGTGGTGCTGGCTAGCTGCGGCTCGTAAGTACGCCGAACGGCAGCCCAGTCGACGCCGCCGAACTGGGGGTCGAAATACTTGTCGTTGACCGTTTTCCAGACGACGTCGAAGGTTCGCTGTCTGAGCCTTTGATCGCGTCCTTGAGTAGATTGGGCGGAGCTTTGCGCGGATACAAGGATGATCAGCGCGCTGCACACGACTGGTCCGAAAACGATCGGGCGTGCGACAGTTCGCGATTGCCCGGTGCATGTCATGTCAACCCGCTTGCGAGTCGCTATTGTGGCAACGCAAACGCGATGTACGCGCCTGGCAACTGCGGTCCGCCGCCGCGCCCCTGACGGCCGCCGCCTCCTGCGGGTGGGCCGGCCGGCGCTGCGCCCGGGGGCGTGAAGATGGCAGGGAAGGTGCCGTTGGCCTGTGCCACAGGCAGGACGACGAACTGCCGTCCGTTCACCTGATACGTCGCCGGCATGCCCTCAGCACCGTTGGGCAGACTGTGCTGCCACAACTCCTTGCCCGTGGCGCGATCGTAGGCGTGTACTTTTCGCTCCGGACCAACAGCGAGGAAGATCAATCCGCCCGCCGTCACGAGCGGTGCGTTTCTCGGGAACTGCACGCCGGTGTTGTCCGGGATGTTGTACTCGGGCGGCGCCTGCTGCACGCCGGTTGAAATCCGCCACACGATGTCGCCGGTGTTGAGGTCGTACTTCACCATCTCCGACCAGGGCGGCGCCGTCGCCGTCATCGCGCCGCCGGGGAAGTTGATCTGCATGAAGCTCACCGGCGACTGAAATTCGACGCGTTCGCCCTTGGCGTTGGCAACGAGCTCTTTCGCCTGCGCCATCAACTCCGCCTTCTGCTCTGGCGTGACGATCGCGTTGCCGCCGCCACGACCTCCGCCACCACCACCTCCACCGGGACCGCCGGGGCCAGGTCCAGCGCCGCGAGGCGGTGCCGGCATCGTGATGCGGAGCACCGTCGGCAGCGACTTGTGGACGACGTAGAACTCGCCGCGATCGGGATCGACAGCGCTCGTTCCGAAGTTCGCGCCGCCGTTGTGCCCGGGCATGGACACTGACCCTTCGAAGCTTGGCGGAGTGAACATACCCTCGTTGCGGTACGACCGCAGCCGCGCCCGCACTTCTTCCTGCGCTTCCTTCGGCAGGTACGGGTTGATGTCCTTCTCGGTGAACGACTGCCTGGCGAATGGCGCCGGCTTGGTCGGGAAGGGCTGCGTCGGTGACGACCACTCACCGGGCACGTCGGTCTGTGGCACTGGCCGCTCGACGATCGGCCAGATCGGCTGGCCGGTCTTCCGATCGAAGACGTAGAGGAATCCCTGCTTCGTCGCCTGCGCGACGACCTGCCGCGGCTTGCCGTTCTGACGGATCGTCAGCAGCTTGGCCGACTGTGGAATGTCCCAATCCCAGAGATCGTGGTGAATGAGCTGCTGATGCCAGATCCGTTTACCGGTGCGCGCATCGATCGCGACGAGCGAGTTGGCGAACAGGTTGTTGCCCTTGCGATCGCCGCCGTAGAAGTCGTAGCGCGGGCTGCCGAAGCCGACGAAGGCGATGCCATTCTCCTCGTCGATCGTGAACTCGCTCCAGTTGTGCCCGCCCCCGCCGACCTTGTAGTGGCCTTCCGGCCACGTGTCGTAGCCGAACTCGCCTTCGTGCGGAATGACGTGAAAGATCCACGCGAGCTTGCCGGTCCGCACGTCGTAGGCGTGGACGTCGGATGGGGGACCGCCGTAATTCGGTCCACCGGGCAACGGGAGGATGAAGAGGTTCTCGAAGATGCGACCGGGATTGCTGGTCCCGACCGGACCCATCGGCTTGCGTTCCATCGCCTCGCGGAGATCGACGCGACCGTTGGTGCCGAACGAGGTGACGGGCTCACCATTCTGCGCGTTCACGGCGATGACGTCGCCGCGCTGCAGGTAGATGAACCGGCGGTCGGATCGATCGGGGCTCTCCCAGTAGTTCATCCCGCGCGCGCCCGACGGCGCCACGCCTTCCTTGCGCCACAGCTCCTTGCCGGTCGCGGCATCGATCGCGGCGAGCGCGCCGCCCCCGACCGGGGCATACATCACGCCGTCGATGACGACGGGATTGAAGATGCTGTTGCCGGTGATGGGGACGCTCCAGGCCACCTCGAGCTTCGCGACGTTCTTCGTGTTGATCTGATCGAGCGCGGAGTATTGCGAGGAATGCGCACCGCCGGCGTAGGACTGCCAGGTCGTATACGGCTTTGCCGTCTGACGACTGCTGGCTGGACGCGATTGCCCGGCCAATGTCGCCAGACCGATCGCCACCACGATTCCCGTCAGCAATACGATTCCACCTACTCTGCGCATGAGAGACCTTTCTTGAAAATGAGTGCCGGATCGGCGCGTCAGGATTGTATCGCCTCCTTTCACGCGACTGCTATCGGACCGTGCTTCCTTGCGGGGTCCGAAGCGTGTCGGCTTCTGCTGTCGCGCCCGTGCCGCCGGCGCATGGCGCGCCAAACTCCGGCGTCGTGTCAGGATTGTTCTTGTACCGAGCGATGAACGCCCGCAGCCTGGAGTCGGACGCGCCATCGAGCCTGATCTGGTGGTTCCACGCACTCGCAACCACCGGGCTCGCCAAACCCGGATACGGGCTGAGCAGGATGAAATCGTCGGATGCCGTGCTCCTGAGCCTCTGCACCTGATCCGGCGGCAGATCCGGGCGATAGGTGATCCACACCGCGCCGTGCTCCATCGAGTGCACCGCGTGTTCGTTGTGAATCGGCGCGGCGTAGACGCCGCAGTTCTGCCAGACGACGTTGTGTGTCCCGCCGACTGGCGGGCTTTCCGTGTAGTTGATCGGACCCGCGACGTGCAGGCCCGCAGGGTAGGTGGCCGTCGTCACTGCGTCGAGCAGGTGACGCTGCATATAGAGCCGATACGCGACAGCGGCTGCACCCAGTACGGCGACGACAAGAGCGCCGCGCAAGAAGAGCGCGTTGCGGCGCCGGCGGCGCTCGGCCGCCTCGCGCTGGGCGGCTTGCCGTTCCTGTCGCTCGTTCCGGTCCTTGCGCTTCATCATCCTCCGCGTCTGATGTGCGCGAACGCGCGCCAGATCGAAACGGGCTGGGAGCTGAGCGTAGTATAAAACCGCCATGGCGCCTTTCCCTGAATTGCCGCGCGTGTCCGCACGCGCCGCGTCTGCGCGCGCCGCGTCCGCGCGCCGCGGCACCGGCCTGGTGTTGGCCGCCCTTGTCGGTGCGATAGCCGCGTCGCTGATCGCGTGGTGGTGGTGGGCCGCGCCACGTGCTGACTCAGTCGAGGCCGGATTCGCGCGGGACATGGCCACACACCATGCGCAAGCCGTTGACATGTCATTCATCATCCGCGACAGGTCCTCGGACGAACCGCTTCGCGCGCTCGCGTACGACATCATCGTCACGCAAAGCACGCAGCGTGGCGTCTTCATGGGCTGGCTTCAGCAGTGGGGAGTGCCGCAGGCATCCTCGGCGCCGCGAATGACGTGGATGCCAGGTCACGCGCAGGTGGCGCGCGGGGCGGACGGAAGCATGCCGCTCATGCATGGCATGGCCAGCGACGATGAAATGCGCAGGCTGTATGTTGCGCAGGGGGTCGGCGCCGAGATCCTGTTTCTTCAGTTGATGATTCGCCATCACGAAGGCGGCGTGCTCATGGCGCGTGCGGTGAGCGGACTCTCGCGTCGCGCCGACCTGGTCGGGATGGCGAAGAGCATTGATGAGACCCAGCGCGCGGAGATCGTCGCGATGACCGAGATGTTGTCGAAGCGGGGCAAGCAGCCGTACGCGTCGCTGCTCGAGTGAGTGCGGCTGGCGAGCGACGCTGAAGCACAGCGATAAGACCAGAAACGGTAGACGCGGGGCTCAGGTGGCACTGTACGTGCTGTTCAGGACCTCATGTCGTTCGAGGTACACGACGGGAAACATGTCGAGGATGAGCTCACGAAGATTGCCCGCCACGAGCTCCGTCAGACAGACGAGGCACTCGCCACGAGCGCCGGCAGGAAATTCTCCGGCGCTGTCCATGACTCGCGCAAGAGACTGAAGAAGGTCCGTGCGCTCGCGGCCCTCCTGGAACAAGCCGGCGCGAAGCTGCCGCACAAGGACCGCAAGCGGTTGAAGGCGGCCGCGCGTGCGCTCTCGCGGATCCGCGACAGCGCCGCGGTTGTGGACACATTGGATCGCCTGCGCCGCCGGTACCCGAAGCGGCTGCCCGCGCACACCTACGGAGTCCTGCGACGGAGTCTGGTCAGTGCCCGCAATCGGGTGGAAGCGCGCGCGCGGCACAACGGTGTGGTGGGCAAGGCACGGAAGCGACTGGCCAAAACGCGTCAGTCGGCCAAGGCGTGGACGTCGCCTTCAATGGACGTGTCCGACATGGTCGCGGTCGTGGTGGATTCGTATCGCCAGAGTCGCCAGGCGATGAAACGTGCGCGTGCGAGAGGACTATCGGCGACGTTGCATCGCTGGCGCAAAGCGCTGAAGCGGTTGTGGTATCAGCTTCGCCTGGCCCAACCGCTCGCCACCGGCATCGCTCCGCTGATTGCCGACGTGAAGCGATTGCAGACTGAACTGGGTGACGATCGCAATCTCGTCGTCCTGGAGGCCACGCTGAGAAGCTGCCGCGATCTGCGATCGAAGGACGCGCACATCCGGGAGATCGATCGTCTGGCGGCGCGTATGCGTCAGCAGCTACGACGGCGTGCGTTGGCGCTCGGGCGCCGGGTGTACGTCAGGAAACCGAAAGCGTTCGCCCGCTGGATTCGCACTTCGTCCAAATCGCGCCAGCACACGCGAGCGCTCTGCGCATCGCGCTACGGCTTCTCGAAAAGGACCAGATAGATCATGTTCCGGTCGGTGTCGTCCGGCCAGCGCGCGATCCCTGCGCGCCGAGCCACTTCGCCATCACCACTGACATCGCGCCGCCTCCGGCGCCAACGTCCGCGACGGTCATTCCCGGCTCGAGAGACAGGACGTCGGCGAGCTTCGGGACCTCTCGTGCCGCTTGCTCGCGCTCTTGACGTACGGCGCCCTCGGGCCGCTGGGCGACTAATGCAGCCGGTGCGAGGAACAGCAGGCACAACCAGTGACCGACGCGGTATCGTCGCGGCATCTTCACACCTCAAACCGTGATATGTGACGTCCTATAGACGCCGGGCGCCTCCGTCCGGTTCACCACTGAGGGACTGCCATGTCGGTTGGAACGAGCTCGACGGATTTCAGTTTCGATGCACAAAAGGCTGAGGCGTTCGCCGGCCGCCTGATGACCGCGCTCAACGACGGCGCACTATGCCTGATGGCATCGATCGGGCATCGCACCGGTCTCTTCGACGCGATGCGCGATCAGCCACCGCAGACGTCGCACGAGATCGCGTCACGCGCCGGTCTCAACGAGCGCTACGTGCGTGAATGGCTTGGCGCCATGGTCACCTCCGCCATCGTCACTGTCGATCCGCAGAGCGTCCACTACCAGCTGCCGCCGGAGCATGCGGCATATCTGACGCGGGCCGCGGGAGCGAACAACATGGCCGCGTACACGCAGTACGTGCCGATTCTGGGCCACGTCGAGGACGCGATCGTCGAGTGCTTCAAGAACGGCGGGGGAGTCCCGTACGAAAAGTACCCGCGGTTCCACGCGGTGATGGCCGAAGACAGTGGCACGTCCGTACTCTCGTCGCTCGAGTCGCACATCCTCCCGCTTGTCCCTGGCTTGTCCGATCGGCTCACGAGCGGCGTGCGAGGGCTCGATGCTGGATGCGGCAGCGGTCGGATCCTGAATCGCCTGGCCGAACTCTTCCCGAACAGCCGCTTCGTCGGAATGGATCTGTCGAAGGACGCCATTCGCGTCGCGCGTGAGGAGGCGTCAGGGAAGGGCTTGAAGAACGTCGAGTTCGTCGCGGTTGATCTCAGTGACTTCGATCGGACCGCGGAGCCCGAGTCGTTCGATCTCGTCACGACGTTCGACGCCGTTCACGATCAAGGCAAGCCGCTCAACCTGCTGAAGGGGATTCACCGCGCCCTGAAGAGCGGCGGCGTTTACCTCATGCAGGACATCAGGGGATCGAGCTTCGTCCACAAGAACATCGATCATCCGGTCGGAACATTTCTCTATACGGCGTCCTGCCTCCACTGCATGACCGTGTCGTTAGCGCAAGGCGGCGAAGGTCTTGGCGCGATGTGGGGGGAGGAGAAGACGCGCGAGTATCTCCAGCGAGCGGGGTTCCAATCGATCGAGACGCATCAACTCGCCCATGACATCCAGAACAACTGGTACGTAGTGAGAAAGTGAGGCGATACGGCCTCATCGTTTGCAACGTGCGACGATGAGGCCTCATCGTTTGCAACGGGCGACGATGAGGGTCACATCGTCGTGCTGCTGGTGGCCGCTGAACTGCCGCACATCCTCGAGGACGGACGTGACGATGTCGCTCGGGCTCCGGTCGCTATCTCGCGTCATCATGTCGAGCAACCGTTCCTCGCCAAATTCCTCGTCACGCTGGTTGACCGCCTCGGTGATGCCGTCGGAGTAGATGGCGAACAGATCGCCTGAAGACAACTGAAGCTCCGCGGTGCGGCAATGCCAGTCGGTAAACAAACCCAGCACCGTCGCGGTGGACGACAGACGCTGCATCGAGCCGTCACGCCGGACGACGAGACCCGGAAGGTGACCGCAGTTCGCGTATCGCAACCGGCACGTGCGATCGTCGAACTCCGAGTAGAACAGCGTGGCGTAGGCATTCTCGGCGGTGTTGTCGTAGAAGAGCCGGTTCACCGACTTGAGCAGCTGTTCCGGTTGTTCGGCAGCAGTAGCGCATTGGCTCCGCAAGTTGGCCTGCAGGTTGGCCATCAGCAGTGCCGCGGGCATTCCTTTGCCGGCGATGTCGCCAAGCACCAGACAGAGCCGCGACTGGCCGAGATCGAGGAAGTCATAGTAGTCGCCGCCGACCTGGCGCGTTTGCACGCAGGCGCCGGCGTACTCCAGTGATTGGAGTTCGGGCAGTCGCTGCGGAAAGAGCCGCGCCTGCACCTGCCGCGCGATCTCCAACTCATGGGCCGCCCGGCGCTCCGCCTCGAGCCGTTCGGCAGCCGCCCGGCGCTGCGCCTCGACGGCGCGGCTCACTTCGTCGAAGCTCACGAGTGAAAACGAATTCTGATCGACGTCCTCGAAGCGTGCGAAGGCGCCGCCCCATGCCGTGGCGTGATCGTCGGATGTGGTCGTGCCCGCGGCTGACGTCGATCCCACTCGTTCGTAGGCGACGCGCTTCAACCGCGGCGCGCCGAGGAATCGAACGCCGCGGCTGTGCCACTCGCGGTAGGTGGCGGCCAGGTTCTCGGTCACGAAGACCACCTGCGTCGCGCGGCCGATCAACTTTGCCCGCACCGAATTCGGCCGCGGCTGGATGAGCGTCAGCACCGTCGATCCGTCGGGTGGCGTAACCGCCAACAGCCGCTCACCGGATTCCACGCGTGCGTCGAACGCGACCTGGAAGCCAAGCTTGTCGAGGAAGAAACGAAGGCTTCGTTCTTGATCTCTGACGTAGACGTTGACAGCGTGCATGCGCAGGAACCGATCCCGCGCGGACTCCTCGGCCATCGCGTGATTATGAGTCGGCTAGCGCCAATCGCGAAGGGCAGTCGCGCAGCGTTCTGTGACTTTCAGGGTGAGGAGGTCGTCGGCTCTGGTTCGTCCCAGATTGATCGCGGCGATCGGTTTGCCCGCCTCGGCTGCGGCCGCCGCAAAGCGATAGCCGGAGTAGACCATCAGCGACGAACCGACGACGAGCATGGCGTCGGAGTGGTCGATGGCGGCCATCGCGCGCTGGACGCGTTCGGCAGGAACGTTCTCGCCAAAGAAGACAACGTCCGGCTTCAACAGCCCGCCGCAGTGATCACATGCAGGTACGTCGAATCTCTCGAAGGCGACCTGGTCCAGATCAGCGTCGCCGTCCGGCGCCGAGACCGCATCCAGAGACGCGAAGTCTGGATTGCGCCGCTCGAGCTCCAGTTGCAGTTCCTCGCGAGAACTCCGTCGGCCACAGCTCAGACAGCGCACTGTGTCGATGCGTCCGTGCAGATCGATGACCTTCTCGCTGCCCGCCGACTGGTGCAGGCCATCGACGTTCTGCGTGACGAGCTGCGCGATCCGTCCGGTGCGTTCGAGACTCGCCAACGCGTAATGTGCGTCGTTCGGCCGCGCCTGTCGCATGTGCCGGAAGCCTGCCAGGCTCCTCGCCCAGTAGCGCTTGCGCGCGAGCGCGTTGCCCACGAACGCCTGCAACATGATCGGCGCACGGCGTTTCCACTCGCCGTCGGCATCGCGGTAGTCGGGAATGCCCGAATCGGTGCTGCATCCGGCTCCCGTAAGCACGAAGAGTCTAGGGTGACGCGCGACGAAATCGGCCAACGCCGCCATTCGTTCCATCCTAACGCGACGCCGCAAAGCGGGTTCTCACGCGGCAATTTCGTTCTAGAATCCCGCCATGACCAAGCGACTGACCGACTTCATCGTCTTCTTTGCCATTGCTGTCAGCGCAAGTGCGGTATCCGCACAAGCGCCAGGCGTCGGTGGGCCTCCCGGCGGCCCTCCAGGCGGACCCGGCCGCGGTAACTTCGCACCGGTCGTGATCGGACCGCCGGCGCCCGTGCCGGCGGAAGTCGCGATTCCACGGCCGACGCCGGCCGAACTCGAACAGGTCAACGCTGCGCTGCAGCGCTTCATCGCCAGCGACAAGTCAGCGACGCAGCCGCTGCTCAAGAAATTCGAGTCGCTGATGCTGCTTCAGAAGCCGCGGAATAACGTCGCCGCGACGTTCACGCAGACCAATCAGCGCATGGGGCCACGGCACGAAGGGTTCGTCGAACGGGCCAAGCAGGGCAACATCGATCTGCTCCTGCATGGCGACTCGATCACCGACTGGTGGCTCCTCGACGCGAACAAGCCGGTGTTCGACAAATATTTCGGCACCATCCGCACAGCCAACTTCGCCGTCGCTGGTGACACGACGCAAGGCGTGCTGTGGGGACTGCGCAACGGCGAAGGCCAGGGCTACCAGCCGAAGGCGGTGATGTTGATGATCGGGACCAATAATACCGGTCAGTACACCGGTCCCGAGATCGCGGAAGGCGTCGGCGCGGTGGTCATGGAGCTGCGCCGCAATTTCCCGGCGGCGAAGATCCTGCTGCTCGCCATCTTCCCGCGCGGCGTGCCGGGCGATCCGGTCCGCGACAAGATCGCCGAGGTCAATCAGATCATCTCGAGGCTGGACGACAAGAAGAACGTGTTCTACATGGACATCGGCCAGAAGTTCCTGGACGAGAAGGGCGCGTTCCTGCCGGATTCGTTCCGCGCCGACAACCTCCACCCGCAGGCCAAGGGCTACGAGATCTGGGGCGAGGCGGTCAGCGCGAAGCTCGCTGAGTTGATGAAGTGACCATGCTCGCGAACTAGGCGCAACAGGTTGACGCGCAACAGGTCGTTGCGGCCGCGACGGGCTTTTGCGCGCGCACGAATGCACTCATGAAGCGCCCGTCGATCTGGGCGAGCACGGATTCATCCGATAGTCCAGCTTCACCGAGGAACTGCCGGGCGTCGTCCGAGCCGTAGATGCGCGTCGGCTCGACATCGATGCTCTCGAATCCTGCCTGCGTCAGCTTCTCGCGATAGCTGCCTTCTTCCAGCGCGCCGGCGATGCAGCCCACCCACAGCTCCATGCTGCGGCGAACCGGTTGTGGCACGGCGCCACCTCTCAAGACGACGTCCGATACGGCGAAGCGACCACCCGGCTTCAGCACTCTGAAGGCTTCCGCGAGCACGCGATCCTTGTCGGCTGACAGGTTGATCACGCAGTTCGAAATGATGACGTCAACCGAGTTGTCAGGGAGCGGGATGTTCTCGATCTCTCCCTTGAGGAATTCGACATTCGTCAGCCCCGCATTCCGCTGGTTCTCGCGCGCGAGCGTGAGCATCTCGTCCGTCATGTCCAGGCCGTAGGCTTTGCCAGACGGTCCGACGCGCTTTGCGGAGAGCAGCACGTCGATGCCACCGCCGGACCCCAAGTCGAGGACGACTTCACCCGGCTTCAGTTCCGCGAGAGCTGTGGGATTGCCGCACCCGAGCGACGCCAGCATGGCCTGTTCCGGTATTGCCGCGGCCTGGCTCTCGTCGTAGAGATCCGCCGTGATCGTGCTGCAGCACGACGTGTCACATCCACAATCCGCCTTCTGACCAGCCCGGGCCCGCAGGGCGGCCTGTCCGTACTTCTGTTGCACGACGTCCTTGATGGTGTCCATTGAAGCGCTCCTAATATTCGCCTAGACGAATATAGTGGCGGCGTGATATATATGTCAAGGCGAATATATGAAGCGAAGCGGCACGAAACCCCGGCCCGCCATCGACCAGCTCGAGTCGGTGTTCAAGGCGTTGGCGGACAAGACCCGCTTGCGGATTCTCGCGTTGCTCGGGAACAACGAGGTGTGCGTGTGCCACCTCCACGACAGCCTGGCATTGCCGCAGCCCACCGTGTCGCGGCACCTCGCGTATCTCCGACGCGCTGGATTAGTTGACGTGCGCCGTGATGGCGTCTGGATGCACTACCGGGTGGCACGCTCGCTGGACCCTGCGGCGCAGACGGTCCTGAACGCCGCCGTCGAGGCGTTGACGAGTGTTCGGACGACGGCAGAGGACCGCAAGCAGTTCGAGCGAGCCTTCGGCCAGATGTACGTCATGAGCACGCCGAGCGGTGGCGCGTGCTGTGCGCCGCGAACCTGAGGCCGCTCACGATGAATACGGTGTTGTTTGCCTGTGTTCACAACGCCGGCCGCTCGCACATGGCGGCGGCCTGGTTCAATCGGCTCGCCGATTCTTCGAAGGCGCGTGCGATCTCGGCAGGTACGGATCCCGGTCCGCGTGTCCATCCCGAAGTGGTTGCGGCCATGCGCGAAGTGGGCGTCGATCTTGCCGGCGCCGTGACGAGGAGACTGACGCCCGAACTGGCGGAACAGGCGCAGGTACTCATCACGATGGGATGCGGCGATCAGTGTCCCTACGTTCCCGGTGTGAGACGAGACGACTGGCCGCTCGAAGATCCGAAGGGACGCCCGATCGACAGGGTCCGCGAAATCCGCGACGAGATTCGCGACCGCGTTCGCGCCCTCATTGAGCGCGAAGGATGGCTGGAGTCGGAGTGTTCGATGTAGCATCCACCGACGTTTAGACAGTATGTAAGAGCCCGCTATGGCCGCAGACGATTACACTCCACCCAAAGCGCGCCGACTGCGCATCTTCTCCTTCGATCCCGCGCTGGCCGCCAGGTACGACCTAGCTGGCATGAGCGAATGCACCATCGAAATTCCCTGGGAGAAGGACCTGCAGGCGGGTCCCGTCGGCGAGTACGTCGAGGTGATCGACGTCGATCCCGCCAGCGAGGCCGCGTATCCGCCAGTCGATCTGAACGCGTCGGAGTTACTCGCGACCGACGGGCTCCGGCCATCCGAATCCGATCCCCGTTTCCATCAACAGATGTGTTACGCGGTCGCGATGAAGACAATCGAACACTTCGAGCGTGCTCTCGGACGAAAGGCCCTGTGGTCTACGCATCGCCGCACGGAGAAGAACCACGACGGGAAGGACCGCTACTTTGAGAACTATGTTCCCAGGTTGCGAATCTATCCACATGCATTGCGGCAGCAGAACGCGTTCTACAGTCCGAACAAGAAAGCGCTGCTCTTTGGCTATTTCGCCACGACGGCGAAGGACGGCCGGAATACGCCTGGCACGACCGTCTTCAGCTGTCTGTCGCACGACATCATCGCCCACGAAACGACGCACGCGCTTCTGGATGGCGTCCACCCACGCTTCAACGAGCCGGTCAATGAGGACGTTCTCGCGTTCCACGAGGCCTTTGCCGACATCGTCGCCCTCTTCCAACACTTCTCCTATCCCGGAGTGTTGCGGGATCAGATTGCCCGCACGCGCGGTGACTTCGCCCGTCAAAGCGTGTTAGGGCAGCTGGCGCAGCAATTCGCGTTGGCATCGGGACGCGGAGATGCCCTGCGCAGCTATCTCGGAAAAAGAGACAAAGACGGTGAATGGAAACCCATGAAGGCCGATCCGACGCTCCTTGACGAGAGCTCCGAGCCGCATGATCGCGGCGCGATCTTGGTTGCCGCCGTCTTCAGTGCCTTCACGAAGGTCTACCAGGCCCGTACACGGGACTTGTTCCGCCTCGCGACTGAAGGTACAGGCGTCCTGCGCGAGGGTGACGTGCATCCTGACTTGGTCAATCGCCTCGCCGAAGAGGCGCAGCTCGCTGCGGATCGCGCGCTCCAGATGTGCATTCGCGCGATCGATTACTGCCCTCCGGTTGGGATTACGTTCGGCGCCTATCTGCGTGCCATCGTCACCGCCGACCATGACATGAACCCCATCGATCGCCAGAATTGGCGTTTGGCTTTTATCGAGAGCTTCCGTGAGTGGGGGATCGCTCCGCGGGGCGCGCGTTCCATGGCCGAGGACAGCCTGCTCTGGCCGCGAGAGCAGGACGTCATTCAAGAGCAGGCTCAGTACGAACAGGCGAACGTCGAGTACGAACCATCGGCGGCTTTCCAATACGTCGAAAACGCGAAGAGACGCGGCCGAACGGCAATGGAAAAGCTATTCAGCCAGGCAGCCCCGGCTTCAAAAGATGACGTTTATTTGCAGAAGGTCGCGCGGACGGCTTCCTCTCGACCGTCGGCCAAGCGGGAAAACGTCCTCACCCCTGTGAGTCTGGCCATGCTGCGATTCGAGGCCTGGAAGGACGCCGACAAACAGGCGCTGATGTTTCACTCCTGGCTGATGGACGAGGATTTCAGCTGGTTATCGACCGCGCTCGGTTTGATTGTCGATGTCAATGGCGTCCCGATGACGATATCGTCCAAAGATGGGCGAGCGAACATCGAGGTGCATTCCGTGCGCACCGCGATGAAGCAAGGTGCCCTCGGCTGGCCGGAGCCACATGTGGTCGTGGTGCTGACTCAGTGGCGGGCTGGGTTCTTCGACAAGGACAAACAGAAGCGCAAGGATCAAGTTCCAGGCGCAGCCAACGATCCCGAGCGAGATTTCAAGTATCGCGCCGGGTGCACGCTTTTGATCGACCCGGAAGAAATGCAGATCCGCCGAGTCATCCGAACGCCGGGAACCGTAGCCGACGAGAATGAACTGGATCGCATGCGCGACTACCTGCTTCGTGGACTGACTCCGCCCGACGCGTTTGCTGGGGTTGCGGCGCGATTCGCGGTTAGTGCCGAGCCATTCGCTTTTCTTCATTCTCATGGTCGGGCGTGAGTATGGCCAAGAAACCCACGCCTACGGCCACTCCCAATCCCGGCGCCGCGTTGATCCCCCCGCCGGGTGGCGCCGCTGTCCGCATGTACCGTATCGGACATGGCGATTGCTTCCTCATTGCGTTCGAGGGCGAGAAGCCCGGGAAGCCAGCGTATGTGCTCATCGACTGCGGCTACAAGCCGGGCTCGCCTGACAAGCTCGCACAGCCGACGGAGGTGAAAAAGATCGGCGCGCACATCATCGAGACCACTGGCGGCTTTGTCGACGTCGGGGTCGTGACGCATGAGCACCAGGACCATGTGAATGGCCTGACCTCCGGCAACTTCCCCGGTCTCAAGGTTGGTAAGGTCTGGTTCGCGTGGACGGAGAATCCCAAGGACGACATCGCCAATCAGCTTCGGAAGAAGTTCAAGGACAGATTGCTCGGGTTGATCGACTCGCGGACCGGTTTTCTGGGGGTCAATGGCAATAGAGACGCAGCCGACACCCTCAAGTGGTACCTCGAATTCGAGTTGGGTGAAGGCCCCGATGGCTTCAACGGCCTTCAACCGGCCGCCGCCGGAAAGGACCCCGCCAAATCGGCGAATAAGGTCGCGATGAAGTTCCTTCGCGATTGTGCGCCTGGGGAGCCGGACTATCTCTATCCACATCAGAAAGTGCTCACGGTTCCTGGCGCGAAGGACGCGCGCGCCTTCGTGCTTGGTCCACCGCACGATATCGACAAGATTGATGACCTTGATCCTGTCGGGGACGAGACCTTCGGCGACGATCACGCAATGGGCGCAGCGGGCGCAGCCGCTGGAGTGGGCACACGAAGCCTCTCGAAGGGATCGCCATTTTCGCGGCACCACGCGATCCCACTTGCCCAAGCGTTTGCAGATGCCAAGTGTGGGATGTTTTTCAGTTACTACTACGGGACCTTCAACGTGAACGAACCGGGCGACGGCGAGGAGGTTCCGGTCAACGCTGCCTGGCGACGCTTGACGGCCGACGACGCGGCCGACGCGGGCGCGCTCGCGCTCGCGATGAACAACGCCACGAACAATGCCAGCCTGGTCATTGCGTTCGAGTTGTCGAAGGGCGGCAAAGTACTGTTATTCGTCGGCGATGCGCAGGCGGGAAACTGGCGATCGTGGTCAGAAGGCACGTTCGACGATGACGGTAGCAAGATCAGCGCAAAGGATCTGCTGGGACGTACCGTCCTGTATAAGGTGGGTCATCACGGAAGCCACAATGCGACCTTGAAGGGCAAGGCCGGTTCCACTGAGGCCAGTCTTGCCATCATGGCAGCGGGCGAGCACGCAGCCGAATTCGTCGCCATGATTACGGCCGTCGAAGCGTGGGCGCACCAAAAGCCCAAGCCCGATTGGAATCATCCGCTGCCTGCGATCAAGCGGGCACTTGTCGAAAAGGCTGGCGGGCGCGTATTGCAGACGGATTCGAGCCTGCCGGACAAGCCCGTCGGCGCCGGCGCGGCCACGTGGCAAGCGTTCTTGAACCGGGTGAGTGAAACGCCTCTCTACTTTGATCTGAAAATTGAGCGATAGAGGACGAGGGTGACCTCGCCCCCTTTCTATTTAGCTTGCGTCACCGAGAAGCCCTCGATCTGCAGGTCGAGACCGTGGCCGATGCGCAATCCAGAAATGCCGACGACATCAACCGCCTTCGCGGGCTGAGTGGTCACCGTCTGGCCGTTCGCGAGGAACGTCACCGTGTCGCGGCCCACCTGGATCGCCAACTCGTTGGTCTGGCTGCCCTGCGCGTTCGGCTTTTGAATCGCCGCGTGATCGGCCCAGTCGCCTGCGACGTTGGTGACCGTCGCGCCGGTGCGCTTCCGAATCAGGTATTTGCCGTCCTGTCGGATCACGAAGTACGTGTAGCGCTGCTTGTCGTTATCCAGGTCCTGACCTCCGACGAACAAGCCATACGCAACCTCATGACTGGCAAGCTTGGTCATCGTGAAGGTGGCCTTCGTCGTGTACGGCCCTTCCCAGTCTTCGTCGGCGTCGAACAGGATCATGTTCGGACCCGTCGTCGCGTGGAGACCGGTGCCCATCGTGACGAACTTGAGTCCGGTTCGGCCTTCCTTGGGGTCGTCGAGCCGGCCAAACCAGCCGCCGACCTCGATTCCATTGCCGGCTACTGGCCGTGGAGGTGTACCGCGCCCGCCACCGGGGCCGGCTCCTCGGCCTTGCGCGCCATCACCGCCGGCGCGACCAGGCGGCGCGCCGCCGCCACGATCCTGAGCAATCGCGGGAAGAGAGAGCGCAAGTACAACAACTGCCAGAAGCCACCTGTGCATGGATCGTCGTGCCTCCGAGACGAGGAAGCGGTATCGTAACTCAAAGGCCGGAACCACGATAAGATTGCCCGCGAAGGAGCAGGCCATGATGAGGCGAGTTCTTACGTCAGTCGGCATCGCAGGAGTGGTCGCGGTGCTTGCCACGTTGCCGGTGTCGAGCCAGGGTCAGAATCGGGGCACCATCGCGGCGACGACGCCGGCGCTGGTGGTGACCGCATTTAATGGCGACCCCGTGCCTGCAAACTGGACTGCTCCGAAGACACCGTGGGGCGAGCCCGACCTTCAAGGCGTGTGGAGCAGCGACGACGCGACATTCGGCGTGTCGCGCGGGGGCTTTGGCCGGGGCGGCGGCGCCGCGGCACCGACTGGTCTCTATCTCAACGACGAGCAGTGGGCGGCGCGGCAGAAGCAGATTCAGCAGGGCGTCACCGCCGGTGAGAACGCGGTCGGCTCATTCCGTGGCGACTTCGCCCGACGTTCCTTCCGCCAGACCTCGTACATCGTCGATCCGGCCGACGGCATCCAGCCGCAGCCGCTGCCGGAGGCGTTCAAGCGCGCGCGCGGCGGCGATCGTGGGACGTTCGGTGACGGGCCGTTCAACACGTTCAACGACTTCACCAACTACGACCGCTGCATCACGCGAGGCATCTGGGGATCGATCGTGCGCGTGATCTACGGCAACGGCAACCGCATCGTGCAGGCGCCGGGGATGGTGGCGATCAGCTACGAGATGATTCACGACACGCGCATCATCTATACCGACGGACGGCCGCACATCAACAACAGCATTCGCCAGTATCTCGGCGACTCCCGCGGCTGGTGGGAGGGTGACACGCTCGTCGTCGAGACGACCAACCTGACCGGTCAGACCAGCATCGGCGCGAACGGCAACGGCCTGCGGCACAGCGACAAGATGACGATGGTCGAGCGTATCCGCCGTGTCGCCGACGGGATCGTGCAGTATCAGTTGACCGTGATCGATCCCGATACCTATCCGCGACCGTTCACGATCTCGATTCCTCTGACACCACTCGACGGCGGCGTCCTCCTGCCGTACGAGTGTCACGAAGGCAACGGCGCCGTGAAGAACGCACTCACCGGTGAGCGCGCTGAAGAGCGAGCGCTCGCGGCGGATCTCGAACGCGGCCTCATCCGTCCGCGGCGCGGCCCGCAGGACGATGGTCTCGGTGCCGGTGCGTTCGGCGGCCAGCCTCGAGCGCGCAAGGGCAGCCCGCAGGCGGCGCGTGGCGGCGGTCCCGGTGGGCGCGCTGGCGGTCCTCCGGCCGGCGGCGACCAGGAACGCTGACCGCGTCAATCGCGCGGCCACGTCCAGGAGACACCGTGAAGCCGACGCCGGTCCTCGCTGCGGCCGTCGCGGCGGCGTGTCTCGTCGCCGTCGATACACCTGCGGCGCAAGCGCCTGGTTCGGCGCGCGCGGTCCTTGATGCTCCCGACGAAGCCTTTGAAGTCGCCTCGGTCAAGCCGAATCGATCGGGCCGCGAGCAATGGGATTTCGATACGCCTCCCGGCCGCGTTATCGCGACCAACGTCGTGCTGCGTGACCTGATCCGCTTCGGCTACTTCATCTACGGCGGCGACTTCGATCTACGGGTCAGCGCACCTGACTGGATCAAGACGGCTCGCTACGACATCGAAGGCAGGACACCGGGGCGAGTGTCACAGGCGCGGGCGATGGCCATGCTGCGCCATCTGCTGGCCGAGCGATTTGCGTTGAAGGTGCACTACGAAGCGCGCGAGCGGCCGGCGTACACGTTGGTGCTGGCACGCAGCGACGGACGACTCGGCCCCAACCTGACGGCGAACCCGACGGATTGCGCGGCGTTGTCCGCCGCCAACGAAGCCGCGCGGGCAGCCGGCGCGCCGCCCGCTGTCCCATTCGACCCGGACCGCCGGCCGATCTGCGGTACGCGTGGAGGACCCGGGACGAACACGTCTGGAGCGATGACGATGGAGCAGTTCGCGCTGCAACTGGCGCGGACCGTCGGTCGCCCGGTGGTCGATCGAACCGGCTTGAAGGGCGGCTTCGATTGGGACTTGCACTGGGCGGCGGAGCCGACGTCTCCTGATCGTGCCGGGGCGGGTGACTCCGGGCCTTCGATTTTCACGGCCTTGCAGGAACAGCTTGGCCTCAAACTCGAGGCGACGACCGCGCCAATCGAGGTCCTCGTCGTCGATCGCGTTGAGCAACCAAGCGAGAATTAGCCGGAGGATGAGCGCTGAAGGCGCGATTTTGGCTAGAATTCCATTATGAGCAAGCGACTGATTGTCCTCCTCGTCCTCTTCGCGATTGGCACCAGCGTTCGTGCGTCCGCACAGGCCCCCGGTGGTCCTGTCAATGCCGGCGAGCAGAAGCCCGAAGCGAGCATGCCGTTCAACATGACAACGGTGACGACGTTCACGTTGCCATGGCGAATGGCGTTCCTGCCGGACGGCCGCTTGCTGGTGACTGAAAAAGTCGGGCCCCTCTGGCTCGTCACGCAGCAGGGACAGAAGACGATGGTGGCCAACACGCCGCCGGTGTATTGGCAGGGACAGAACGGCATGCTGGGCGTCTACGTCTCGCCGACGTATGCGACCGACCAGCGGATCTATCTCACCTATGCCGAGCCGGGGGACTACGGCGGCGGCCTGGCACTCGCGCGCGCCAAGCTGAATATCACCGCCACGAACGCCAACCTGCAGAACCTCGAGGTGCTCTGGCGTCAGTTGCCAAAGGGCAGGGGCGGCCAGGAAGGCGGCGCGGTCGCGTTCTCTCCTGACGGCCAGACTCTGTTCCTCACCGTTGGCGATCGTCAGCGGTTCACACCGGCTCAGGATCCCGATCAACCCGTCGGCAAGGTCCTGCGACTCACGCTGGACGGCAAAGCCGCGCCGGGCAATCCCAATTACGGCAAGACCGGCGCTGCGAGCATTCCTCTGATCGATCCGCCGAGAGACACCGAAGTCGCGAAGACGGCGCCGATCGTGAGCACCTATACGTTCACCGGTCCCAACAACACACCCTCGGAAACCTGGACGATGGGTCACCGCACACCCTACGGCCTGGCGTTTTCACCAACCGGTGAACTGTGGGAGATCGAGCACGGCCCGCGCGGCGGCGACGAGCTGAATCTCATCGAGAAGGGCAAGAACTATGGCTGGCCACTGGTCGGCTATGCCCCGAACTACAACGGCGTGGCGATTCCTCATCCCGATACGCGGCCTGACTTCGCGAAGCCGGCGATTTACTGGGTGCCGGTGATCGCGCCGGGCAATCTGATGTTCTACCGCGGCACGCAGACCTTCCCGCAGTGGGACGGCAACGGATTCATCGGCGGCATGGGAACGCAGTCGCTCACTCGCGTGATCTTCGACGGAAAGGGCGGCGCTAAGATCGCCGAGCGTTGGAGTGTAGGTAAACGCATCCGCGACGTCGCAGAAGGTCCCGATGGCTCGCTGTGGCTGCTCGAAGACGCCAATGCTGGCGCGCTGATCCATGTGACGCCCAGGTAACTTACTGTCCGCTGTATCGTCGGGCGGCTTCCCCGCGGATTCACCGTCGGACTGAGGTCGTCTTCCGACAGCTCGCTAATTGCAACGATACAGATCGTAGTCCCTCGCGAAGTACTCGGAGGGCGCGCGCGGCTGGATCGCGTGAAAGGCTGATTGACCGCTCGCGTCGCACGAGACGCGCCCATTCTCGATCCACACGCGGGACGGGAACATGAGATTCATGGGCAGTCCACAGAACGCGTAGCGTCCCGACGCATCGATCGGCGAGTTGGCGCTGAACGTCTCATACACGGCTTCGAAATACGTGAATCCCGCAGACGCCGCCACGCCGCCCGCCCTTGCCGAACCGGTCACGATGGGGCCGGGCCCAGCCATCACGGAGCTGACGATCCATTCCTTGCTCTCGGAATCCGGATAGAGATCGATCTCGAGGGACGCACTGCCCTGGTAATTGGCCACCGACGCCATGCACGGGTTCGCAGTGCCGGCGTGCGCGGCATAGGCGATCAGCTTCGCGCCGTTCGGCGCGGAGTCGAAGTGAAACTCGCCACGGCCGTTTGCGATGCTGTAGAGGGGATAGGTCGATCCGGTCGCGGGACCAGTCTGCACCTGGACCACTAGGGTCACGCTCGCACCCTCGAGCGGCGTCCGGCCGGCCGGCGTTCTCCGGTAGACCACACCGTCCACGCCTGCGCCTGCAGAAGACGGCGGACCGATCGGCGACGGCGACGGCGCCGGAGAAGAACCGTTTCCGCTGCAGCCGGCCAGTGCGTGGGCGATCAGCAGAAGAACGACGAGACCTGACAGGGTTCTCTCTCTCATGGCCATGTTCATACCCAAAGCCGATAAGAGGCTCATGCCAGCTAACGCAACGGAGTGGTTAGCCTATCACCATCTTGCCGATCCGGCCCTTTGTGCATTCTCCAGACGCGTTCGATTCCCCGCGATCGCACGTTAATCGTGTGAGACACTCCTCATCCTCGCGAGGTGCTATGCCCACCGACAACTTTCGATATGCAGGCTTTCCCTCGGCCCTGGTGTTCGAAAAGGCCGATGCCAAATCCAAGGTTCTGAAACAGCTGCTGTGGGGCGATTGGGTGCAGGTCACCGGCAGCGCCCAGGGAAACCTCCTCCCCGTGCAAGCGCGCGGCTGCAAAGGTTTCATGACGACGGCCAGCGTGCAGAAGGAGCGCCTGCTCGAATTCGTGTTCGTGGACATCGGCCAGGGCGACGGCTGTTTGATGATTACGCCCGACGACAAGATGTTCGTGATCGATGCCGGCGCCGGCGACAACATGCTGCGTTTCCTGCGCTGGCGCTTCCGCGCGTTCAAGAAGCGTCTCGACTTCGAGGCGGCGATCCTCTCGCATTCAGACCTCGATCACTATGGCGGCTTCGAGGACTTGTTCCAGGAGCCGAACCTCTTTTTCAGGAACGTCTACACCAACGGCTTCATGGAGCGGAAGGCCGCCAGCGATACCGACATCCTCGGCCCGCGCGTCGCCCACAACGGCGCGAACTTCATTACCGCGCTGGTGCCCGACCTCGCCTCGCTCAACACATTCCTGTCTACCTCGTCGAACTTCTCGGGGAAGAAGTACCCGACGATGCTCAAGAAAGCGCTCGACGCGAGCAAGTTCACTGATTTCAAGATGCTGTCGGTGAACGACGGCTTCGTCCCGGGCTTCGGCCCCGGACAGAACGACGTTGAGCTCGAGCTCCTCGGTCCGGTCCCGGAGAACGTCAACGGCACGACGGGCCTGCGCTGGTTCGGCGACGTTGGCAAGACGAAGAACGGCCATTCGGTTGTCGTTCGAGTGCGCTACAAGAACCTCACCGTCTTCGCTGGAGGTGACCTCAACATTGCGTCGGAGGGACTGCTGCTGAAGCACCACGCAGGCGCAGCCTCGCTGCCGAAGACTGAAGCCGACCGTCAGGCGCTCGTCGCCGCGGCGCGGCCGAAGCTGACCGCCGATTTCGCCAAGGCCTGCCATCATGGCAGCGGCGACGTGTCACCCGCGTTCATGTCGGCCGTCAATCCGCTTGGCACCATCATCTCGAGCGGCGACGATGAAGCATTCAGTCATCCTCGTGCGGACACACTCGGCGTGCTCGGCAGGGCCTCACGCGGAGAGCGTCCTGGCATCTTCTGCACTGAGCTGGCGCGGTCGGCGCCGGAGCGGATCAAGCATCCACGACTGCTGCAGGCCGAGCTCGACGAGCTCGTCGCCACCCTCAAGAAGGGACTGACGCCCGCGAAGGAGAAGAAGGTCAACGCCTCGATCGCCAATCTCAAGAAGAACCTCGAGCGCAGCATCGCCGTCTTCGGCGCGATCAACCTGCGCACCGACGGTAACCGCGCGGTGGTGGCGTTCAAGATCGAGAAACCGAGAAATGCGAAATCGCAGTGGGACATCTACAAATTCGATCGCGGGACGGCCGCCGGCGAGCTGACGTTCGTCTCCAAACAAGACGACTAGAGTGATGGCAACGCGATTCGCAGCAACGCTCGCGATCGCGATCTGCGTCGTGGCGTATTCGCATGCGCAACAGATCGGCTCGTCCGATCTGCTGCGCGGACTCGCCGATCCATCCCGCTGGTTGATGCACTCGGGCGACTACGCCAGCACGCGGCACAGCCCGCTTAGCCACATCACGCCGGAGAACGTCGCGCGTCTGACACCGGTGTGGACGTTCGACTCTGGGCTCGGCGCGGGTCGCCGCGACAAGTTCGAAGCCACGCCGATCGCGATCGACGGCACCTTGTACGTCACCGGGCTCTACAACCACGCCTGGGCGATCGATGGCCGCACCGGCACGGCCATCTGGCACTACCAGCGGAAGCTCCCCATCGATCTGCGCGTGTGCTGCGGCATGGTCAACCGCGGGTTTGCCGTCTCAGGCGATCGTCTCTTCATGACGACGCTCGATGCGCACGTGATGGCCATCGATCGAAAGACCGGTGCGCCGCTCTGGGATGTACCGTTGGCTGACTATCGGCTCGGCTACTCATCGACCGTTGCGCCGCTCGTGGTCAAGGACAAGCTGATCGTCGGAATGGCTGGCGGCGAGCTCGCGACGCGAGGCTTCCTCGATGCGTACAGCCTCGAGACCGGCAAGCGCCTGTGGCGCTTCAACACGGTTCCCGCGCCCGGAGAGCCTGGCGGCGACACCTGGCCCCCTGGTCACTTCGAACGCGGCGGCGGCGCGACGTGGATCACGGGCTCGTATGATCCCGAGCTGAATCTTCTCTACTGGGGAGTGGGTAACCCGAACCCGGATTATTACGGCGGTAATCGACCTGGCGACAACCTCTACACCGCATCGGTCGTCGCCCTCGACGCCGACACTGGACGCCTGCGCTGGCATTTCCAGTACACGCCGCATGATGAGCACGACTGGGATTCGAATCAGATCCAGGTGCTCGCCAATCTCACGATTGGCGCACGCGCGCGCAAGACGCTCGTCACCGCGAATCGAAACGGATTCCTGTACGTGCTGGATCGCACGAACGGCGCGTTCATTCAGGCGAAGCCGTACGTGACCACGACGTGGGCAAAGGAGGTTGACGCCAAAGGCCGGCCGATCGAGCTACCGGGTCAGCAGCCGACACCCGAGGGCACGCGGACGTGTCCCGATCTGGCCGGCGGCAGCAGCTTCACGTCGCCATCATTCGATCCGGTGCGCCGCCTCTTCTTCGTCTCCGCGCGCGAGACCTGCCAGGTGTTCACCAGCGCTCCGCCCGGCAAGTACGAGCTCGGCGACTTCGTGACCGGCGGCGGCTCGCGCGATCGCGGCGGCACGGGCGCGCTGCGCGCGATCGATCCCGTGACCCTCGAGCGCAAGTGGGAGGTGCCGTATGGCGGCCCGTCCTACAGCGGTGTGCTCTCGACGGCCAGCGGCCTCGTGTTCGCCGGTGACGATGGCACCACCGTGATGGCGGTGAAGGCGGAGACCGGTCAGGTGCTGTGGCGACATCGACTGCCCGGCACGTTCTGGGGCGCGCCGAGCACTGTCATGGTTGACGGACGACAGCTATTGGTTATGCCCGCGGGGCAGGCGCTGACCGCGTTCGCACTCGCGAACCGCTAACTACTCTTTCTCTGGACTCGTCGTATGCGTATCTTTCGATCGAGTGACGCGGCCGTCGGCCCTGTCGATCCGGCAACCTTCGTCGGCCAGGCCACGCTGCAGCGCCTGGCCCATGACGAGACGGGCGTTCCGGTGGGCGTCTATCGCGTGGCGTTCACTGACGGTGCGCGAACAAACTGGCACCGACATACCGGTCCGCAGTGGCTCTTCATCGTCGAGGGCCGCGTGCGCGTGCAGGTCGAGGGCGGTGACGTACAGGATCTCGACGCCGGCGATGCAGTTGTCATCACCCCGGGCGAGCGTCACTGGCACGGCGCCGTGCCGGGGAACTCGGGCACCCACATCGCCGTGAACGTCAACGCGGCGACGACGTGGCTGGAACCGGTGAGCGACGAGGATTACCTACGACGGAGGTGAGACGAGAAGTCCGATTCCCGCCGCTACCAGGAGTGCCCCACCAATCCGTCCGATGCGCGCGCCAAACGGCGCCAGCTTTTCGAGCAGCACGAACCCGGCGATGAGCGCGATCCACGTCAGATTCATCACGCCGCCGAAGAACAGGAGCAGCATCAGCATCCAGCAGCATCCCACGCAGTAGACGCCGTGCGACGCGCCCATACGCAGCGCGCCGCCGATGCCTGGACGCCAGCTGTGCGACAACCAGTGCAGCGGCGATCGGCAGTGGATCAGGCACAGACGCTTCAACGGCGTCCATTGGTAAATGCCGGCCGCCATCAGCGTGAGCGCGCCAATCGTGGTGCTCGTGTACTCCATCATTGGCGACATCAGCGCCGCACCCGCAAGAAGACTCTGGAGAATGGTGGCGGCGAGGCTGAACGCGGTCCACGTGACGAGGTACCCACCGGCGAACGCATACGTACGCGCAATCGGTGCCTCCGCGCGCGCGCTCCTCTGCGCCACTTGTGCAAAGAGCAGGATCATCGGCGCGGCGCTGGGGAGCATCATCCCGACCATCATCACGCACCACATCAGGAACACCAGCGCGAAGTAGCGCGTGTCCCATGTCGCGGCCATCATCCACACCGATGACCCGCTCATCGACCCGTACATGTCGAGCGTCGTGGGCACCAGATACGTCCACGACATCGCGATCAGTACGCCGAGTCCCGCAGAGACGACGAGATCAGCGGACCACGCCCTTGCCCGACTGGCGGAGAGCCGTGAAATGAAAGTAGGAGTCTTTGAGATCGAGCGCGACTGATGCCATCGTCTTTGTCGTTCCACTGGCGATCTCCGCAAGGTCGAACTCTATGCCGTGTGGGAGGCTGATGCGGACGCGATGCTCGCCCCCGGTCGAGGGGCGCGTGATGGGACGGGCCGTGGACTCGAGCACGCCGGGAATCAGGATGCGCGCTTTTCTGCGTTCGGGATCCGCCTCGAACTCGATACGCTTGAAGAGCGGTGGATGAACGGTGCTCGACATCGTTCGATACACCCACCAGTGAGTCGCCCCCTCGTCGGTGTGCTCACCGTAGATGATGCTCGCAAGCGCGACTCGTTGCTGACCGTCCGCCTGCTCGTCGATCACGGCCTGACACTCGCCATTGCCCTTGTAAATCGGTCCCGGCCAGCCGTAGAGCAGCGCTGCACTGAGTCCATCGAGCGCGACGTCGCCGAAGTGGCCTTTGTCGATGCGAACAGCCGCAAAGCCGCGACAGTGTCCGTGTGTCGGGAGGGAGGACTCGAACTGACACGGACAGGCGTAGTCGCAATTGCAATTGCTGACCTCGACTCCCTCGATGTACCACTCAATCTGAGCCATGGGTCCTCCTTCGCGACCGTGTTTCCTCGGCTTCGTCGCACAAGACGCAGTTCAATATCTCGCCAAGCCGCGTGCGGCGTCCCTCCTCAGTGAGCACCCACGGGCGCCGTTGCCAGGGCGGATCGTGACGCACGTGCTGGTTGTGGCCACAGGCGAGTTCGGCAACCCAGTGACCCTGTTCGTCCTGATGAAAGCCCGTGATCGCTTGCTTCACGATTCTCGAAAGAAGAGTCTCTATTTCGCTGGCCGAGCCGGCCGAGACAGCAGCCCGCGTTCGCGGAATCTCGTGATCTTCCGCTTCAGTCCTTCCTGTGTCATACCGAGGAGTCCAGCCGCCCTCGAGAGATTGCCACGCGCGAGCGCCTGTTCGATAGCCCAGACTTCGAGTTCCGTCGTCGTACGAGCGAGGCCCTTAGGCCGCAGTTGATCCAAAGATGCGACATAGAACGTGTTGCGTGTCGCGTTGAGCCCCTCGCGTACCCTTGCCGCCTTCTCTGTGAGGTAGCGGCTGGCGTGCGGTGTGAAGAGGGTTCTCGCCTGCTCATAAAGCAAGCTCACGGCGTGAAGATTGACGGGTCGATGCTGCAATTGGAATTCGGCCAGAGTCAACAGCGCGTTGAGTCGATGCTTTGGCATGACATCATTTGCTTCGCTCACCGCCGTTTCGAGTGCTTCCTCTGCAGCGCCGACCTTGCCCATTCCCTCGAGACAGCGTCCCTGCGCGATGAGCAACTCAACGCGCAGCGCGGGCGAGCGGTCGTCCTGTAGGAGGGTGAGCGCGTCGACGATGCACTCGTTCGCCTGATCTAAAGCACGTGCGGGCGAATCGGGATATAGATGTAGCCACGCCATCCACAACAGCACTTCGGCTCGCTGACGCGCAAAAGGCAGACTCGCCGACATGCGCGATGCGCGCTCCAGCCAATCATGCGCCGCCTCCCATTGACGGCCATCGAGATGCACGCGAGCCCGATCGGTCAAGGCTCTGGCCTTATTCAGTTCGTGGCTTGTATCTACGTATAAGTTATAGGCTCCTTCAATTTCGGTGAGGGCACGATTGAGCTCACCACGTGACCGCCAGATGACGCCGAGAGTATGTCGCACGTTCGCACGGCCCAACGGGTCTTTTGAGCCCTCGAGTAGTAATTGCGCTGTTTGGAGGGAGCCGATCGCTCTCGGCAAGTCGCCAGCGCGCCAATGCGTGAATCCCGTAACAAGATGCACCGAGCCAGTACGCCATTTCAGAGCGGTGTGATCCAGGGACGTCTGCACCGCGTCGATGGCGAATGCCTCCAAAGCCACTGACGAGAGTGCGACGACTTCGTCGTACCGCTGCTGCCGACGCGCGATCCGCATCAACTGAATCGTGGCGGCGCCCACGCCTGCATAGTCCTTCCGTTTAACGGCGTCCTCACGAATCGCTTCGGCATAGTCGAAAGCGCGATCGTACGCGCCGGCCGAATAGTGGTACTGAGCGAGTTGGAGCTGAATCCGAGGAGCTAACGTCTGGCGCAGCAATCCGCGCAGCTTCCTGTCGGCGGCGTAAGGCTTCAGGATGCGTCGGGCGTGTTCCTGTTCGCCCTTGTAGAAATACATTTCGGCGCGGATGGCGTCGAGCGTCGCTCGCCACGCATCTCCAGTCGCCGGCACCGGGCCGGCGGCCTTCGCGTAAGCATCCAGCGACGCCAGCGAGGGTAATGCCGTCGCATAGCTACCAATTGACAGAGTTGTGACGAGCGACTCCAGATCCGATCCGTCTACTGGGCCCAACATCTGCGGTTGCATCGTGCGCGGAGTGTAACGCGTCGGACCCGGAGGCTGCGAGGGGACAGTTGTCTGGCGCTTTGCCCGTCGTCCGTACGAGTGTCCCTTGTGAAGCCGAGCATTATTGTGCGCGGGCGAATCGTCCGACAAGGGGGGGCTATGAAGAACGACAGATCAGAGAAGCAGACGAATACAGTTACAAGGACCACCCAACGCCGAAGCGACGCGCTTCCAAACGTCGGGGAATCCGCTGCAAACGACGCTGACCGGCATGTGTTTGCCGTGCTCGAATACTCGGCGCAGACCTTACAGTCTGCCGTCGCCTTAGAGCTCTCCGCGCCGCTCGCCACTGTAGTTGCAACTCGGAAGATTACGAACTTCGAATGGCTTCGTGGTCGAGCACTCTCGCGTGTCGGAATCGTGGATGGTGAGGACTACGGTCATGTGCTTCACGGCAGCCAATCCGCTCCCGCACACGCGCGGCTCTTCGAGAGATCCTTCAAAGACGGTGGGGTTTGGGACTGGTAGGAACGCGCGGCGAAATCACACTGACTGGCAACTGACCGTGACCATGAGATCCAACAACTGGACAACGTCTCTCGCGATCCTGAGGGGCTGTCAGGAGGTTCGACAATGTCAATATTTGTCAGCCATAGTTTCGATGAGAAGCACCACTTCGATAATGTCCGTCATGCCTTGGTCAGGGAAGGTGTGGACGTATGGCAGCCGAAAACGATAGCCGGTCTGCCTCTCGCCGATCAACTCCGTCAGGCGGTATGCGAGTGCGAAGCGTGCGTCTTTATTGCCACACCTAAGTCGCTCCAGTCAGTGTGGTGTCACGCAGAAGTTGGTGGTTTCTGGGCACACGGCAAGCGGGTCATTCTTTTTCGCCCTGACCGCGGCATCGCAAAGGCGACCATCCCGCCGCAGCTTGTGGGACATGTCTGGACTGAAACACTCGCCGACGTGTGTATCGCAGCTCTCGCGGCACGCGATGCGACTGCGTCACAGTGGCCGCCGCCCGAGCCTGTTGCCGGGTTGCGTTTGTTCCAGTACCCGGGCTTGTATCCGGTTGACCTGGCAGCTGGATCGAACCAGCCAAGCCTCAACGGAACCATCTTCGCCTCGGCGATCGATTTCCTGTTGAATCAACGCTATGACCGCCTGGCGGCGATGGACCTCGTGTACCTGCGTCAGGACAACTCTGGTCATATGCCTGACGTGGTGCCGGATTCGTATCTGAGTCGATACGCACAGCTAGTCGATCGGTATCGCCTCACTGGGTTCATTCGGGACTTCGTCGCCGAAAAGGAAAGGGTATTTCGAAACTACAAGCGGCTTGTGTACGACATCGGGACGACGCTTGAAGATGTGTGGCTGGAGATTCTGCTTCACGATGTGCGGAACCCGATCAGGTCCATTGTCGCTGCAAGGAATTCGCAACGCGTGTCGGGACGGCGTGAAGGAGATTCCTCGACTCGGTTTGTCGTTCAGTACGTGAGGGACCAAGGCCGACACTTGATCGCCGCTATGGATGGCGGCGGCAAAGTTGCGTACCGTAAACAGTTCGCGCGCACGAAGAAGGTAAAGGCAACGACGACTCCGTTGTACGACGACCGATACGGCCTGGTCGGAATTCTTTGCCTGAACATAGACGTCGAAACGGTCGAACGTTTGGATGCGGAGGCCCGTGCTGAATTCTTCGAAAACTACGTGCGCAATACCGGCTGCACACCCCAATTTGAACTCGACCAATAGCAGGTATGACGGGCGCGGGCTGCGGTGATTCAGTACCGACGTGAGTGACATCGCGTGCGGGCTGGCCCGCAGCCCAAACAGCCGCAGAGTCGAATCGCAAATCGCGGGGAGTTACCGCGGAGAAGAAGTGTTCTTCGGCGGCCATTCCGGCCAGACGTTGCCCGCTGTGGCTTCGATGGGAATCGGTCCTGTGAGTGAGAACCCGGGGACGAAGCCGGCCGGCTGCGGACGGGGCGGCGGTGGCGGCTGGTGATCGGCTGCGGTTGTGGCGCGCATCTCGTTCCAGCCCACGTGCGCCGTCACGTGCTTGTCAAAGGTCGGGATCTCGCCGTCGCCCCAGTCCTCGTGAAGGATGTTGAAGCGCAGCGTGTCGCCGTCGATGCGGAAGTCATCGAGTGCCGCCATCGTGTACGGGTTGTCGCACGTGCCGCACACCATGCCGCGAAGCGTGTTGCCGACCTTCTTGATGATGAAGAACTGTTTCGGCGCGCCCACTCCGAATCCGAGCCACACGCCGAGCACATCCTTCTCGGTCAGCTTCGACTTCCACGGACCCGGCTGGATGTAGCGCAGACCATCAGCGCCATCAGGGTTCCGGCGAGCGATGTTGGCCGGTACGGATGGACGATCCTTCGGAAGTACGGAGACCTTTGCCGGTATCGGATCCGGTACGCGTGGATCCTTGATGAGCACGCGCTCGAACTTCCCACCGCCGCGCGCGCCGCTCGTGCCGGTCACGATGAGACGGCCGTCTCTGAACGTCGCGATCGCCTTGTCCTTGTATTTCGTGCTGCCGTCGGTGTTGACGTGTGTGACCTCGAATCGGATTCCGTCCGGTCCGAGCGTGCCATCGACAAACGCCAGCGTCGTCGCATCGGCGCAATAGGTGCAGTAGATGCCTCTGACCGTCGCACCGCGAATCGAGAATTCGTAGGTGTGGGCTTCGCCGCTCTCGGTTCTCCAGCCGCCGCGATAGTCATCCGCGTTCTGAGCGGCCGCGGTGCTCGCCACAGCAAGCACCGCGATCACCATCGCCACCTGTTTCATGTGCTTACTTCGGCAACTCGCACTTGAAATTGGCCGCGTCATCGATGCTGCCCTGACCCTGATAGCGCGCCACCTGCGGATACGGGCACAGCGGACGCGTGCGCACGGTCTTGCCGTCGGTGACTTTGCTCGCGATCAGCTGGTCGGGGGCCTTGCCCTTCTCGACCCAGTCGATCACGGCGGTCACGGCGTCGTTGCGATCGGGGCCGATGCCGCCGGCGCAGTGCGTCATGCCCGGCACCATGAACAGCCGCGCGTACTTCGCCGCGTCTTTGTCCCTGGCGACGATCGACTCGTAGTACTTCACGCCCATCAGCGGCTGCAGAATCTGGTCGGCCCAGCCGTAGGTCATGATCAACTTGCCGCCGCGCTTCTGGAACTTCGACAGGTCCGCATCCTTCGCGTCGGCGAGCTTGCTCCAGCGCGCGACGGTGTCTGCCGCCTTGTTGTAGTCGAACGTCATCGTGTCGTAGTCCGGGTTCGGTGGATCGAGCACGAGGTATTTCATGATGCCTTCGGCGAGATTGAAGTCCGCCGGTTTGGCGGTCGGCTGCGCCGGGATGATGGCGCCCGACCACGAGCTGGCGACGTTGCCGCCTTGCCCGGGCACGAGCTGCTCACTGCCAGGCATGAAACCGGGGAAGTACGACTTGCCGTTGCTGACCGGACCGCTGTAGATCTTCGCGATCGCCGACGCCTGCGCTGCCGTGAGGCAGTCGGGACCATCGGCGCCTGCGCTGCACGCCGGCACGTCGCGTGCGGGATCGAAGCTGCACTTCCGCGGATCGTCGATGAGGCCGTCCTTCAGACCATCGACTGCGTCGCATTTGGCCATCACCTTCTCGGCGAGGAGCGGCAGCTTGGTCGCCGGCACTGCGGCTTCTGTCACTGCCTTCTGATTCCACATCGCGCCAACCATGAAGCCAGTCTGATCGACCCACGGCGCGTTGGCGACGACGCCGTCGAAGTCGGTGGGGAAGCGCTGCACTTCGAGCAGGCCCTGGCGGCCGCCGTTGGAGCAGGAGTTCCAGTAGGAGAAGCTGACCGGCTTGGCGTAGTAGTCGTTGGCGACGCGCTTCGCCAGATCCGCTGTGACGTGCACCGCGCGATAGGCGTAGTCGATCGCCTTCTGCGGATTGTTCATGATGAATGAGCCGCTCGGTTCCTTGCGCGCATCGTGGCCAGTGTTGGTGCGGGCGTGCACGAAGCCATTGGTCAGCGCCGAGGTGCGATCGGGACTGTTCGGCGTGTCCATCGCATCGCCGGCAAGCCCGCCGTTGCCGGTCATATAGAAACGGCGGTTCCACATGTCGGGCAGGCTGATCTCGAACGCCACTTCCGGCGTGATGGTGCCGGTCACGCGGCAATGCTTGGGTGTGTCAGCGGTCGCCGCGACGACACGCGCGGCGATCGACACGATGCCTTCGCCTTTGAAGGACGACAAGGCTTCGCACGCTTTCGACGGCATGGTGTCGGCAGCGGTGTACTTGGCGAGCGAAGTGCTCGCGTTCGCGAATGGCTGCGCTGCAGCGGGTAGGGCCGTCGCACACACGAGGCCGAGAACCATCAGAACGCGCATAGGGACTCCTTCAGCAACGAGCTTGCCCGCCGTAGCGCGGTGCGAAGGCGGGAACTTGCCGTATTGTGCCCCATCTCAGCTTGAAGGCGCGCGAGGCTGAGCTCGCGTGAGCCATTCGGCACCTCCTTTGCGCCTTCCGGTACAGAGGAGCCTTATGCGAGTCATTTCAGGCCTGGTGTTTCTCACGTTACTCACAACCCCATGGGTTGCGCGCGCCCAGTCTTTCGTGCTGCAAGGTTCAGCCGGTCCCACCCTCATCGATAGCGGTTACAGCCTGGCAGGCGGCATCGGGTTTTCGCCCACGTCGCATCTGACGCTGTTGGTGGACGTGGAAAGGACACAACTCTCGAGCCAGTTGCGCAGCGATGGGCGAGGCGGCGTCGCCGGCTTCCGGGGTGGAACGCTGACACTGGGCTCCGCGCAGTTGCGTGTGACGGCGTTCAACCGCAACCGCGTCGGGCCCTACGGGCTCGTCGGATTCGCCGCCGGTGTGTCGCGGCCGAATGTGAACGAGATGTTCCCCGATGCCGTGACCAATGACGTGCGCGCTGTCTTCTTCGGCGGCGGAATCCACGTGCCGCTTCAAGAACGCGTCAGTCTTTTCGCTGACGGCAGGATGATGATCGGCGCTGAAGCGGGGGAACTGCTCGCCGTCGCGCCGATCCGGGCTGGTGTCGCGTGGCGCTTCTGAACGACGCGGAGACTAGTACTTCGGTTCCTCTGGCCGCGGGGACGCCACTAAAGCTGGCGATACCCCGAGGGCACCGGTGCCGCCGTAGCGCGGCTGTCCCGCGTGCGGCGCCGGTTCGCGGCGGCCGAGCGACTCGGGAAGATTGTCGTCGTAGGTGACGGTGCGCTCGTACCCGCGATGCCAAAGAGCGCCCCGTGCACGGTCGAAGATCTGCTTGCCCGCGTCTTTCAGAACGACCCCGGCGACGACGCCGAGCGCGAACGCCGAGCCTGCGATCACAACGGAATTGCTTTTTTCCGGACTGTATCTGCGCATCGAGCCCTCCTCCGCATTTCGGAGTCACTTGAGGAGCATTCAAACGCTACGCCGGGCTGATCGACTGACTATCTCATCAGATATTGGAGTCACTCAATTATCTGATAGCATCTTGCCATGCCTATCGACCCGGCCGATCTCCTTCGGCAACGCGGAATTCAGGTCACCGCACAGCGGCTAGCCGTTCTGCGGGCAGTCTCCGGTCAACCGCACATCACCGCTGACGCCGTCGCGGAAGCCGTCCGGAAAGAGATCGGGGCGATCTCGCTGCAATCCGTCTACGACTGTCTTGCCGTTCTGCACGCCGAGGGCCTCATTCGCCGCATTCAGCCCGCGGGATCGGCAGCTCGCTACGAGACCCGCGTTGGCGACAACCACCATCATCTGATCTGCCGCACCTGCGGAGCCACGGTCGACGTGGACTGCGCGGTCGGCGCCGTACCGTGTCTCACAGCCGCCGACGACAGTGGCTACGAGATCGACGAGGCCGAAGTCATCTACTGGGGTCGCTGTCGCGAATGCCTCGCGCAGGACGCCTCGTCAACCCCTTCCGATCCACCAGCGACACGTCGTCGCCCACGCAAGAACTGAATCCACCTCAGAGGTCAACGTCACATGGATACCGAACAGAAGTGCCCGTTCTCCGCCGCAACGCATAGCGGCCGATCGAACCGCGACTGGTGGCCGAATCAGTTGAACCTGAACGCGCTGCACACGAACCACCCGGCAGGCAATCCGATGGGTGCGGACTTCAACTACGCCGAAGAGTTCACGTCGCTCGATCTGGCCGCCGTGAAAAAAGACATCGAAGCGGTGATGACCAACTCGCAGGCCTGGTGGCCGGCAGACTTCGGTCACTATGGACCGCTCTTCATCCGCATGGCGTGGCATGCCGCGGGTACCTATCGCATCCATGACGGACGCGGTGGCGCGGGCTCGGGCATGCTGCGCTTCGCACCGCTCGGCAGCTGGCCCGACAACGCCAACCTCGATAAGGCGCGCCGCCTGCTCTGGCCGATCAAACAGAAGTACGGGCAGAAGATCTCGTGGGCCGATCTGATGGTTTTGACCGGCAACGTCGCTCTAGAGTCGATGGGATTCAAGACGTTCGGCTTCGGCGGCGGGCGCGTCGATCGCTGGGAACCGGAGCAGGTGAACTGGGGTTCCGAGGCGACATGGCTGGGTGACGAGCGCTACAGCGGTGACCGGCAACTCGCCAATCCCTTCGGCGCCGTGCAGATGGGCCTCATCTACGTGAATCCCGAAGGTCCGAATGCCAACCCGGATCCGGTTGCCGCGGCGAGAGACATTCGCGAGACGTTCAAGCGCATGGCGATGAACGACGAAGAGACGGTGGCGCTCATTGCCGGCGGACACACGTTCGGCAAGACGCACGGCGCCGCGCCCGCGGACAAGCACGTCGGTCGTGAACCGGAAGGCGGCAATCTCGAGGAGCAAGGGTTCGGCTGGAAGAGCAGCTATGAAACGGGCAGCGGCGCCCACGCCATCACGAGCGGCCTCGAGGTCACATGGACGACGACGCCGACGAAGTGGAGCAATGACTTCTTCAAGCACCTCTTCGAGTACGAGTACGAGTTGACGACGAGTCCGGCTGGCGCCAAGCAGTGGAAGCCGAAGAACGGCGCCGGTGAAGGCACCGTCCCGCATGCGCACGACAAGTCGAAGAAGATCGCGCCGAGCATGCTCACCACGGATCTCTCGCTCCGGTTCGATCCGGCCTACGAGAAGATCTCGCGCCGCTTCTACGAGAACCCGCAGGCGTTCGCCGACGCGTTCGCGAAGGCGTGGTTCAAGCTGACGCATCGCGACATGGGTCCGATCGCGCGCTACCTGGGTCCGGAAGTTCCCAAAGAGCCGCAGTTGTGGCAGGACCCGGTTCCCGCGGTGAATCACCAACTGATCGACGAGAAGGATGCGGCCGCGCTCCAGAGCAAGATCCTGGCGTCGGGACTGACCACGTCGCAGCTGGTCTCGACGGCCTGGGCGTCAGCGTCTTCGTTCCGAGGCACCGACAAGCGCGGCGGAGCCAACGGCGCGCGCATTCGTCTCGCGCCGCAGAAGGACTGGGCCGTCAACAATCCGCCGGAGCTGGCGAAGGTGCTGAAGACCCTCGAGGGAATTCAGAAGGAGTTCAACGACGCGCAGGCCGGCGGCAAGAAGAAGGTCTCGCTCGCCGACCTGATCGTGCTCGGCGGCGATGCCGCCATCGAGCAGGCCGCGAAGAAGGCGGGCGTGGACGTGGATCTGTCGTTCACGCCAGGACGCACGGATGCGTCGCAGGAGCAGACCGACGTGGAATCGTTCGCCGTCCTCGAGCCGGACGCCGACGGCTTCCGCAACCACATCGGAAACGGACACGATGTCCCCGCTGAGCATCTGCTGATCGAGCGGGCCTTCAGGTTGACACTGAGCGCGCCCGAGATGACCGTGCTCATCGGCGGCCTGCGTGCCCTCAACGCGAACACGTCGCAGTCGAACGTCGGCGTCCTGACCAAGCGGCCGGGGACGTTGACCAACGACTTCTTTGTGAACCTCCTCGATATGAACACCGAGTGGGTGCCCACGTCCGGAGAGGCCACGACGTTCACCGGCCGCGATCGCGCGAAGGGCGAGGCCAAATGGACCGCGAGCCGGGTCGATCTGGTTTTCGGCTCGAACTCGGAACTCCGCGCCCTGTCGGAGGTTTACGCCAGCAACGACGCCAAGGAGAAGTTCGTGCGCGACTTCGCGGCGGCGTGGAACAAGGTGATGAATCTCGATCGGTTTGATGTCGGGTCATCGGCCGCAGTGGCCTGACACCAGGTCCCTGGTGCTTGGTCCTTGGTCCTTGGCGCCTGGTCCGTCCTTGGTCTTCGTCCGTACTCCGCTGCGGACCGAGACCGAGGACCAAAGTCAAACATCCCGATTTCCCTGTAGTTGCCCGCCTCGTAGGCATGGATCTCGTTGGCATCCAACGCCTGACATATCAAATTCTTGATCCCCGCAGGTCGTCCAAGTATCCTTCGCGCGTGCCTTCGTAGAAACAATCACTGATATAAGCGGCTACCCACTACCTGCGGGAACAGAAGGAGAACGCCTGATGCGAGCGAGATCCCTCTTCATCCTGGTTGCTTTGCTGCTGCCTGCCTCCGCGTTTGCACAGGCCTCGCTCACCGGCACGGTGCGCGATGCGTCCGGCGGTGTGCTGCCGGGCGTGACAGTCGAAGCCTCCAGTCCAGCGCTCATCGAGAAAGTTCGGACCGCCGTCACTGACGATACCGGCCAGTACCGCATTATCGATTTGCGTGCTGGCACCTACACGCTGTCGTTCTCGCTCCCCGGCTTCCAGCTGGTTCGTCGCGAGGACATCGTGTTGTCAGGCAGTCAGACGCTCACCATTGCCGTTGAACTGCGCGTCGGCGCCCTTCAGGAAACGATTACCGTGACTGGTGAAACGCCAGTCGTCGATGTGCAGAGCGCACGTCGCGAGGTGGTGATCGACCGGAATCTGGTGCAGTCCATTCCCGCGTCGCGCGCCGCGGGCGCACTGCTCAACGCGACGCCGGGGCTGACGGTAGACAACAACGGCATCGCGTTGTCGCCGACGATGACCTTCTTCTCCGCAAACGGCGGTGCGAATAACGAAGGCCGCATGGCGGTCAACGGCATGACCGTTGGCGCGGCGCGAAGCGGCGGCGTGTCGTCGTACGTCTACGATGCGGTCGGCGTCGAAGAAGTCGCGATCCGCGTCGGCGGCGGTCTGGGCGAGACCGATACCGGCGGCCCGATCATGAACATCATTCCGCGCTCGGGAGGCAACACGTTCGCCGGCACGGCGTTCACGAGTCTTGCCGGCGACTGGTCGCGCGGGAACAACCTGAACGACGAGCTGCGCGCCTTCGGGCTGACCGAGACGCCCGGGATCATCCAGGCACACGATGCCAGCTTCTCGTTGGGCGGTCCGATTTTGAAAGACCGTCTGTGGTTCTACGGGCAGTACCGCAACCTCGACACGCAGACCGCGGTCGAAGGGATCACCGCGAACGCCAACGCCGGGAACGGGGCTCGCTGGGACTGGATGTCGAGCCCGGTCAACGCTCGTCTGGTGCAGGACCGCATGATGGCGATGGGACGGTTTGCCGCACAGTTGGGCCGCAGCCGCTTCAACGTCAACTACGAGTACCAGAAGCGCTGCGAGGGTACGCCGCTGGGCGTGGACACCAAGGGCTGCCACAACCGCGGCGACGATTGGGTCGGCCTCGGCACCACCACGCAGTCACCGGAAGCGACCGGCTCGGCGGCGCGCGGGTACTTCGAGTGGCCGTTCCACCTGACCCAGGCGCAGTGGACGATGCCGATGAACGGCAGATTGTTGCTCGATGGCAGCATGACGTTCTTCCGCTACAACCCGGCATTCGGGTTCCCGCCGCCCGACGGCATCACGAATCTGATCCCGGTGACCGAGCAGTCCTCCGCTCTCGCCTGCACGAACGCGAATCCCGCGCTCCGGCATCCGGGGTGCAATGCGCAGAATGAGACGACGCTGCGCTGGGCGCCGGCGGCCAACTATGCCTACCGTGGTCTCGAGCAGTGGGGCTACGCCGAAGGCGCGACCAACAGCTACAACGCTGGTGCGTCGTACGTCACCGGTTCGCACAGCCTGCGCGTGGGCTACCAGCAGTACTGGCTGCGCCAGCTCGACGAGACCATCGCGCAGGAGAACCAACTCGCCTATCGCTTCAATCAGGGCGTGCCCAATCGCGTGACCTACCGGCTGCCAACGCGAAGCAACAACACCGTCACCCAGCTGCACGGCATCTTCGTGCAGGACCAGTACACACGCGGCCGTATGACGCTGTCGGGTGCGGTTCGATGGGATCGGGCGGCCAGCTACGCGCCAGTAGAAGGCAACGGTGTGTCGCGAACCTCGTTCCTGAACGCGGCGCCGATTTCGATCGAGAAGACGGACGGCGTGAACGCCTACAACGACATCAGCCCCCGGGCGGGTGTCAGCTACGACGTCTTCGGCAATGGCAGGACGGCGCTCAAGTTCCGCTGGGGGAAGTATCTCGGCTTTGCCTCGAACGATCCGCCGTTCACGTCCACGAACCCGGGAGCCACGCTCGTAGCGAACGTCAACCGCGATTGGACCGACAACGACGGCGACAAGGTGGTGGACTGCGACCTGCTCAACAACGCGGCGCAGGGCCCGACCACCGGCCAGGTGGACACCTGTGCGGCGGTGATCGGCAACGACGCCAACTTCGGTAAAGCGGGTCAGACAACGCGGGTCGATCCGAACCTCCTCAAGGGTTGGGGCGTGCGCACGCACGACTACCAGACAGAGGTCACACTGCAGCAGGAAGTGATGCCGCGCGTCTCAGCGGAGGTGAGCTACATCCACCGCACATTCCATGGCTTCATGGTGACCGACGCCCTCGGCCGGAACTACCAGACCGACTGGATCAACTACACGATCAACGCACCGGCCGATCCGCGTCTTCCGGATGGCGGCAACTATCCAATCACCGTGTTCCTGCCGAACACCACCGCGGCGACGCAGAATTTCCTGACTCGCGAAAGCACATTCGGAGACGGGGGCAAGGAGCGCGACGCGTTCTATAACGGCGTCAACCTGACTCTCAATGCGCGTATGCGAAACGGCCTGTTCGTCTCGATCGGGAGCCAGACCGGACGTCGCATCGAGGATCGCTGCCACGTCGTCGTCAACTTCAACAACGGCAACACCGGCCCGAACCCGCGCGACTGTAAAGACATCGATCCGTGGGAGACGACAATCCGTGGGCTCGCCAGTTACACCGTTCCGAAAATCGACGTGCTGGTGAGCGCAACTGTGCGCTCGCAGTCGCCGCTGCAGTTGACGGCCAACTGGCAGGTTCCCAACACCACCATCCGCACGATTCTCGGCGGCACGCTGCCTCCCGGGTTGAACGCGACGGGTAACTCGACGATCGATCTGACCGACAGCGACCACCTGATCTTCGCGGACAATCGGCGCACGCAGGTGGACATGCGCTTCGCGAAGCTGCTCCGGTTTGGCCGGACGCGGACCGACGTCGGCGTGGACCTCTGGAATCTGTTCAACACGAACTACGCGACGACCTACCAGGGGACCTACACGAATGTGGCTGGGCAGCCGCTGGGTGGCACATGGGGCAATCCGTCGGCCATCTACGCACCGCGGTTTGTCCGCCTCAACTTCACCGTGAACTTCTAAACCCTCATCGCCTGGCGCCGCACACGCGGCGCCAGGCGCCTCCTACGGCCGCCGGCCTGCGGCGCGCATCTAAAGCGTTAGCTGTGGTGAAAACGCCATTGATGCTCATGTTGGTCGTGGGCGCGGCATCTGTCGCGGTCGCTCAACCTGTCGAGCTGCGGTCGATCCGGCGGGTGAGTTTCACCAGAGATGATCCGGACGCCGTGGAACTGATCGACGCGATCCGCAAGGACCAGGGCATGGCCACCTCGCCTGCCGACGAGATGTGTGCATGCCTCCTCGAATTACAAAGGATTGCCGAGTCACAGGGCCGACTTGATCTCAACGTTGTGGCCGAGACCACCGACGTTGGCGATCCGATCGACGTCGCGTTACACGTGCAGATGGGATCGCAGTACAGCGTCGGCCGCATCGACTTTACCGGGCATCGCGCCATCAACGACTCGACGCTGCGGCGAGCCTTCACCGTGCGCGAGCGCGATCTGTTCGACGTTGGCAGGCTGCGTCGCAGCCTGGCTCGTCTCAATGACATTGGCCTCGCCGCGCGGGTCACCGTCGCCGAGATCGTCGTGACGCGGCACCCTGATGGCGCGACGGCCGACATCGCCATTCCGCTCCACAAGCGAGGCCAGCGCTGGTGGTCGTTGTCCGGCCCCGTCATTCCGGGACTCGGGTCGTACCAGGCGTCGATCTCGTCGCGGCTGCCAGTGTGGGGAAGCGGCGCGCTCGACGCGTCAACTTATCTCCTCACGTTCAATGCGATCTCACTCTCGAGATCGCTTGGCGTCTTGACGTTCATGTCGAAGGCGCCCTCTGCGGTGGTGCTGCTCGAGCGCCCGTCGTTGCCGGGTCAGGAATGGCTATCGGGGTTTGGCGTGTCACCGGCATTGTCTGCGCGGACAACGATCGCGTCCTACGGGCGCGCGCAGCTGGGGCGCGGTCTGCACGCGGTGCTCCAGGACGAAACCAGAGAGAAGCTCGCGGTGCCCGTTGTCGGCAGCGGTCGTCGGGCAGGGGAGTTCATGGTGTGCGAGCCAGCACAGTCACGATGGCGCTGGCTCCGCCGCGGCGCCACTCACGCCATCGATGTCGCACTTGCCACAACGTTGCCGTAGGCGGCACCGAAAGACTAAAGCCCAGAGCCCAAGGCCCAAAGCCGATGTACCATGGCCCTCCGCGAGTCCTCGCTGACTTGGAGTTGCCATGAATCTCGACCGCAGCATCCGCTTGGGCGCCGTTGTCGCCGTTTCCCTCTGCGCGCTCACGAGCGCGCGCTTGACGCTCGTCGCACAGCCAGGCGTATTCGGAGGCGGATACGGACCGCCGCTCGCCGTCGTGCCTCCGCCGAAAGCGTTCGCGACATCCGAGGAGCACTACAAGTTTCTCCTCACGTCCGCCAAGGGCGGCACGAAGCACACGATCACATCCGTGCCGCGTTGGGACGGCCTGTGGGTGACCGCTGGCAATACCCATATGAACAGCTTCATCGATCCGCCCGGGTTCGCCGGGAAGGTTCGCGAGGGCGTGCTGACGCCGCCGTATGAAAAGGCCTATAGAGAGCGGTGGCGCCAGCAGCAGGAGCTCGGCGAGGTGCAGTACGACCGTCTGACGCACTGCGAGCCGCCAGGATATCCGCGCTGGCTGCTCGAGCCGTACTCGCACGAGTTCGTCAATCTGCCGCAGGAGTCGTACTTGATCAACGACTTCGGTCCGGGGATCCGTCGCATCTACATCGGCCAGGAGCACAAGAACGTGTTCGGCACGCACTCCTGGTACGGCGACACGATCGGATTCTGGGACGGCGACAAGCTCATCACGAACACGAAGTATCTGCTGCCCGCCGACTTCACGCGCTGGTCGCCGATGACGAGCAATCAGTTCGAGTCGGTCGAAACGTGGCAGCTCAAGAAGTACCCCAGCGACGTCGAGCGCCTCGAAGTGCAGGTCACGTTCTACGATCGCCACGCCTTCGTGAAACCGGTCAACGCCGTCTACGCGTTCCGTCGCGGGAAGGAACTCGAAGCGGCCGGCCATCGCGTCCAGCACTGGGAGTGCGAGACGAGCAACAACGACGTCTTCGACAAAGGCACCACGACGTCGCGGCTGCCGGGTGAGGCGGGGTTCAAGGACGCGCGCGGAACCACGCTGTTTCCGGAGTTGCCGGGACAGTCGCGCGATCCGATCTACAACACCACGCTTCCGAGTGCGAAGGAGAGCAAATGAAGACGTCGTTGCGAATGCTTGCCGGCAGCCTTGTCGCATTCTTGCTGACGACGTCGGCGGTCATGGCCCACCACTCGTTCGCGATGTTCGACAAGAGCATCGAGAAGGTCATCACCGGCACCGTCGCGCGCTGGCAGTTCAACGCCCCACATTCGTGGCTCTATCTGAATGTCAAGAATGCGGACGGCACTCAGACGCTGTGGAGCTTTGAGGGCTCGGCGCCGCAGTCGCTGCTCACGCGCGGCATCACCGGCGCCACTTTCGAGCCTGGCGCCACCGTGACCGTCTCGTATTGTCCGATGAAGGACGGCCGGCCGGCCGGAGGCCTCGGATGGGCGAAGCTGGCCAACGGCACGTTCGTGAATCCCGCCGACGGTGGCTGCGACGGCAGTCCCAACGCCATCGAGAAGTGGAAGGGCTGGATGGCGAAGGGCATCACGTCGAGCGCCGACGCCACGAAGGCGGTGAAATAGACGCCTTCGAGTCCCTGGTGGACCAAGGACTAAGGACGAAGAGACCAAGGACTGCCCATGCCCAAGCGCACGGCATTCGATGCCGCGATCGCGATCGGGCGCACGCTGCCCGACGTCGAGGTGACGACGACGTGGGGAGCGCAGGCGCTGAAGGTGCGTGGGAAGTTGTTCGCCTGCGTCGCAATCAACAAGTCGGCCGAGCCCAACTCGATGGTGATCCGCATGGACGCCACCCAGCGAGACTTGTTGCTGGAGGAAGACCCCGCCACCTACTACTTGACGGATCACTACGTCGACTATTCGTGTGTGCTCGTCCGGCTGTCGCGCGTCTCGCCGGAAGCGCTGGACGATCTGATTCGCGGCGCCCATCGATTCGTCAGCGCGACCGCGCCAGCGTCGCGCCGAGGACCGCGGACCAAGGCCCAAGGACGGACGAAGGACCTAGGACGGACGAAGGACCAAGGACGGACCAAGCACTCAGCACCAAGGACCAAGGACTAGAGAATGCCCGAGGTTCACTTACCGCATCTCGAAGACGAGGAAGACGACGACACACCGCAGGCGCCGCCGGACATGGCGGCAACACCGCACCGGCCGCGTGGTAAGCGCGCGCTGAAGCTGGCGCTCGAAGTCCTGTTGATTGGCACCGGCGTGTTCCTCGGCCTCGCCGGCGAGCAGTGGCGCGAGTCACGCGAGCACCGCGAGCGTGCGGAGGCCTCGCTGCGCCGCTTCCACTCTGAGCTCGCCGACAACCGCAAGGCCGTGGCCGAGGTGCGCGACTATCACGTCACGTTGCGCACAGGTCTCAAGCAGTATTTTGATGCCACACCCGAGCAGCGCAAGTCGATCTCGATCGGGATGAAGGGCGTCCGGCCGGCCTTTTTCGAAACCACGGCGTGGGATCTCGCGCTCGCGACGCAATCGCTCGCTGATATTCCACAGGAACTGGCCTACGACATCTCGCGCGTCTATCGGATCCAGCAGGGATATGTGCAGCTGTCGCAGGGGATGCTGAACTCGATGTACATCAACACTCCCTACACGGGCGGTGATGCGTTCCTGGGTTCCGTCGCCGTGTACCTGGACGACGTGACGCTGCTGGAGCCGCAGTTGTTGAAAATGTACGACGACCTCCTGCCGAAGATCCAGGCTGCTCAGGAACGATAACGGTGGTTAGTAGTTGGTGGTTGGTGGTTAGTGGTCACGGTTTGAACCACCAACTACCAACCACCTTCCACCAACCCAAATCAGGAGCAGCTCTCAGCCACAACCTTCACGGACTCGACGATGATCGCCGGGGGACGCACGACGTTCGGAGCCGGCGCGCTGTCCTTGTCTGCGCTCGGAGGCTCCTGGACCGGCCCGGTGACTTCCACCTTCTTATTCACGTTCGCTGAGAACTCTGACTCGGACGCTGACGCCAGTACGTACATCGTCGCCGACCCACCCTCGGCTTTGCTCAGCACGTAGACCGTGCCGCCGTCAGTCGTCTTCGCCTGCACCACACAACCCGTCACTGTCGATTTGGGTGCCTGTTCTTTGGCCGGCGGCTGTGCCGGCGCCTGCTGCTCCTGCGCGAACACGCTGACCGCGCTGGCGAGCGCGAAGGCGGCTATCGTCGAGGTGACATATCGCATGAGAGACTCCTCATGAATGAGCTTCCGATTCCGGCGCCGTCGGCTCAGACGGCGTCCGCGACTGCCGCTGTAGGAGCAGTACTCCTGCCAAGACCTGATACGGCCCGGCTCCGCGGCGCAGTGCTGAGGAGGTTGGCTACGGGAGTAGTCGAGGCGGGATGCGGCCGGAGACCGGATTGCGGTAGTGGAACCCCACTGTATGCACCGTGGGAAACGGTGCCGCAATCGATCCGCGCAGCGGACGGTCAGGCGGAAACTCCTTGGCCATCGTCACCTGCGGCGCCGTCGGCGGCGTCGTGACTCGCACCCATCCACCGCGTGACGGCGCAGTCCAGATGTAATCCAGATCCATCCCCGACAGCTTCCAGGTGCCATCCTCATCGACGGCGGTGTTCTCGTAGATGCCCGCGATCCATGTTCCCTCGCCTCCAGCCGGACCGCCCAACTGGAACAGGCGCGCGCGAATCTTCGCGCTCTTGCCGTCCGCGGAGACGTGGATGACCGGCTGCACGACCTGATGGATCGTGAGGAAGTCGGGCGACTTGGGATTGGGATAGCGCCGCTTCAGCGACTCTCGAATCCGCTCGCGACCCACGTAGGTGCCGACGTAGGAGAGTTCCTTCCAGCCGTCGCGCGAGAAGATGTCGGCCGTGTCGTCCCACTTGAAGTCGTCGATGTAGAAACCGTACGCCGTCGCCAGGTTCTCGGCAGCGTGATAGGCCTTGCTGCGCTCGACCGATCGCTCAGCTTGTGTGACGAGCGATTCGAGCGCGGCGATCGTCTTGACGAGAGAGGCAGGCGCCCGTAGCGAATTGTTGGTGGCCGGCTTTCCTGGCCTGAGCGTCGTAGACGTCACGCGCGGCCGTAGCACAACGTCCTTTCCATCGGGATACGCCGGCGGAATACCCGTCACCGGGTGATCGAAGTGCAATGGCGCAATCTGAAAGCGAGGATAGATCTCGTACGACTCGGTCGGCGGCTGATCGGGAGGGAACTCGCGGCTGCGCTCTGGCGCCGGCTGCGCGTCTTTCCCCCATCCGTGTTCAGCATCGACGATAAAGCGCGGGTAGACGCGCATGGCCTTGAACGCCCAGACGCCATCCTGCTTGATGAACTCGTTCTCGTAGATGGACTGGGTCCACAATGCCCGCCCACCTGTCGATCCAATCATGCCGAGATCGGTGCCGCGCGCGTAAGCTGTGCGGCCATCGGGCATCACGGACACGATCGTCTGCAGGTGGACGTGATCGTTGATTTCGCCTTCAACGAGTCCTGCACGACCGAAGGCATTCAATCCGCGGCGGATGCTCGCCCGTCCTGCGTACACGCCCTGCACGCCGACCTCCATCGTCCCGTCCGCCGTAAACAGGTCCGCGACGTCGTCCCACATCTTGCGATCGACGTAGTAGCCGTAGGCGTGTTGAAGATTCGTGACCTCGATCTCGTCGCTGAGCGCTTGCGCGCGAGCGGAGATCTCCGCCAGACGAGTGGCCAGCATCAGCAGCGTGGGCTGAGTGATCGAGCGTGCTGGGAGTCGT
>Ga0111538_10000619_pt1 | contig 48033 bp, 45 predicted proteins | sample SoiMethybrSBSTD1_FD_79669 | JGI IMG/M metagenome (GOLD analysis project Ga0111538, IMG submission 79669) | Bulk soil microbial communities from a Populus tree surrounding site in Tennessee, USA - Soil MetaG P. TD hybrid SBSTD1 (version 2)... | ecosystem: Environmental > Terrestrial > Soil >... | reverse complement strand
TAATATCCCAGCCTGTATATTTTGAGTGTAAAAGTCGCGCCCGTTTCCACCGAAATTTTAAAATGCACGGTTTCGCCCGCGTTAAGGCTCATTTTTGTACTAAAGCCTGCGATCCGGGTATCGCGGAAATTAGGAACGCCCCATTCTGAGATGGGATTGCCGGTTAGCGCATTTTCTGTAACGATGGGATTTTGAGCACGAGAGGTGAAAACAAAGAACAATAAGGAAAATAAGGCTGAATACAATTGTTTCATAAGGTAGGTTTTGGTAAAAGGCAGCTTTGAATAATGTTGTTAGGGTAAACCATAACCAGCATCTTGGTTTATTCCGATTATTGCTAGTATTTTATTCACAAAATCCATGCTTAAATGACAAAACGGAGTTGGTTAACTGCTTATTATGAGTATATCTTGCCTTCTTTGCATTGAATCCCGCGAAATATTACCAAGTAATTCTGTCAACATCAAATTATTATACGATTCAAATGGGAATAATGACTCATGTCCCATAATATTTATCCACTTGCTATTCAGGGGATGTATGACCGGAAAATCCTCCGTAGTAAAAACTACAAGGGGAATTGATTCACCATGTAGACATCGATGGAACTGACTACAGATAAATTTCCACAAACCTTGTTTATAAATTCCCTGGTTAATGATTTTGATCCTGCCCATGAAAAAAAGTTTAAATCCACTTTGCAGATTGGTCAAGATTTTTATGGAGGCGCGGCCATTCAGTCAGGTTTTTAATACCTTGGAATTCACAATTAAGTTCGGATGAAAATTATAACCTGGAATTGCAATATGGCTTTCCGGAAAAAAGCTGCTGTTATCCTTCAGCATAAACCGGACATCCTTATTGTTCCGGAATGCGAACATCCGGATAAATTGAATTTTCCGGCTGGCGTAAAGAAACCAACGTGCACCTTATGGTTCGGTGATAATCTCAATAAAGGACTTGGGATATTTTCTTATGGTCATTTTAATCTTAGGCAATCAGACTCATATAACCCGGTGTTACGGTTAATCGTTCCGGTAACAGTTACAAACAGGAATAGAAACTTCGTGCTATATGCCATCTGGGCTTACAATCCGAAAGATCCGGACGGAACTTATGTCGAGCAGGTATGGAAAGCCATTGATCATTACGACCAATTTATCACGGACAAGTTAACCTTATTAATTGGCGATTTTAACAGTAATACAATGTGGGATAAAAAACGAAGAATAAGCAATCATTCAAACGTTGTGAAGCGATTGGAAGAAAAAGGTATATTCAGCTGCTACCATGTTCATCACAAACAAGAACAAGGAAAGGAATTACATCCAACATATTATTTGTACCGGCATAAGGACAAGCCGTATCACCTGGATTATTGTTTTGCTTCAAAAGACATAATAAAAAAAATCAGGAGCGTTGAAATAGGCGAGTATCACTATTGGTCGGCGTATAGCGATCACGTGCCCCTGATCATAACATTTAAGTAGGCCGCCCTGTTCAATATATTTTTGGTCAGGTCTCAAATTTTTTAGCAACAACAATTACTCTCCAAGGTTAATATCCACCCTTAACGCCTTCAAACCTCTCACTCCCTGCAATTCTTCGAGCTCGAGCATTTCTAAACCAGGTTTCAGTATTTTTTTGCTTTGTAAAAACTGGATGTACTCCTGGTATTCCTGGGCCTCTTTTGGATTTGAATAGACCATTGCTATTTTACCCGGCTGCGTAAGTCTTTCGTCGCTATCCTTTATTTTCACCTTGTCCAGTCTTTTCTTCATGATCTCGTAGCGGATATTATAAGAACCTTCCACGTCAAAGCGTCTTTCATCCCGGCGAAAACTGATTGAAATAGGCTGACTATGTATAAGAATCAATTGGGTGGTCTGCAACGGAACAGATAAGGAGGGCAGTAATTGATGTGTGATGCGGGCAACTTCAGCCATCGATTTTAATTGCCACAGCCTGATATTTTTCAGGTATAACATGTCAAACGGATTACCAGGAGCAATTGATTGACCAATATAAATGTTGTACTCAACACCATCCGTTCTGTACTTTTCAAAATAATGGGGATAAGACTGTTGCAGGATCTCTTCCTGTTTGCTGAGGTAATGCAGCACTGCTTCATTGATCGATGCCAATGTTACTTCATACTCGTTTCTGTTTCGGTACAGGTAGCTTTTACTGTCTTTCACGAGACTGCAATAATTTCCGACAATATCTGCGGCTTTTGCATTCCCCTTTTGCAGATGTTGCAAAACCGGCATCACTTCGTTTTCAAAAAATTCGCTGATTCTCACTTCATCTTCCGTCCGCATGCCAGTCTCAATTGACTCGCGCAAATTCTGATTCTTAAATTTTATCCCTTCCAACAAAGGTAACTGTGTCAATCCCTCAAGTTCGTCCAGGATTTTATCAACCAGTTCAAGATGCGCTTTCGTATCCTTTTGAATCGTGACACTTCGTTCCATCGACGAATTGCGCACATCGACCGCACCATACAGTGGATAAACATTTTCAAAAACTACATTCTGTGTCAATACGGGGCCACCATTTTCTGCATCAACATGCATGTATTCCCAGGCACACTCAGCAAACTTCCATTCGACGGATGGCTGAAGCGCCGTGAATTTTTCTTTAATTAGTTTATCGATTTTTACGTTGAATGTGTCCCTGTTTTTTAGCAATGCAACAGATATCAGCGGCATAGCGGGCTCCAGTTTTGCCAGGATATCAAGATTGAGCTGGTTCGGAACCGGTGAAGCCAGTTCCAGCAACCCTAAAAACCCATCATTATTACGCACAGGATAAATAAGGTAGCTTCTCATTCCTGATTCCCATAGATCGCGGAGGAAGGGGGCCATTTGAGTTATTCCCTCATCGAGTATCGGCATGGGCATCGGTTCAGGCCTCTCACTCAAGAATCCTAGACTGTAACGGAAGAGGTTCATGCTTTGCTCATCGCCAGCTTTCCAGTTTTTTCCCATCAAGCCATGACGGCTGCACGTTTCATCAATAACAAATTCTCCATTTAGTTTCACTAAAGGTGCAAGGCCAACTTCTACTTCATTCAATCCCACCAAAGCTTGTATTATCGCTTTGAGATCATTAATAATAGTTGTATCACAGCTCGCGGTGCTTAAAAGTATTTTCTTTATTGCTTCCAGTGATTCCTCTACGGTTACATCTTCAGCTACCCATACGCCGAAGCCCTCAGCCGAAAACAAATCAAGCGGCATTTTCTTTAATTGCTGATCAAGATCCAGAATTCGAAAAGTATTTAAGCAAACCGCGCAGTCCTGGATCGGGGGTAATTCTCCTTTCAAATGCAGGTCTATAAATCTCCTGTCATAACGAAGTTTAAAATATCGCCTCATACCGGTTGCCTTATCGATAACCGGGTAAGTCATGTCCGTATTTGCATTTAATTTAACACCATAAAACTTCTCGAGGGCGTGATCATAGATTAGTGAGCTATGAATTTGCCGAAGGTCCTGCGCTGTAGCATCATCCGGTAATACAAAGTGGTCCTCGTCGTTGACAAACAATTTTCTAAATGGGGATGAATCACTGAAAATTGAAAACTGGTAGGGCACAGCAAACGTAAAGATGTTCTTTTCAGGATCAGTGACGACAGGGAAAAGGCTGGTGCCTACCAATTCCAATAGATCTGCATGCTTGCTGAGCAGACTGCTATCAATTAACGGCTTCAACAATGCCGGCTCTGACTCAAATTTTTCAACGAGATAATTGTAAAACCTTGAGCGGGTATCTGAGTTGCCTGCAGACTTTTCTTTCAGATAATTTATAAATGGCAGGAATGAAACCTTGCTATCGAAGTCGAACGTATCTTTTGTACCGGGGGGAGACGCAGGTATCAGTTTTATGTTTTTTGAAGAGCTTGCTACTTCAGGTATATCCATCATCATCTTCCTTTCATTTAATGTGAGCAATGAACCTGCAGCCAGCTGGTCAGCAGGTTCATAAAGTTATGGCAAATCGGAGACATGGGGATCGCTTAAAACTGCCCGAAGAACCGTACCATAATTGGCTAAGCAGGACTGAATTTTTATTATCAATTTTTCACGCCCGGGGAATTTTACCTTTGGAGAGAAGACGACCAATAGCGGTCCTTCCTGGTTTTACTTCATGAAATTCAACCTTCGACCCATTGAACTGAACGACAATCCGGTTCTTGCAAAAATTGTAAGAAATACCCTCGCCGAATTTGGGGCCAACCACCCCGGTACCGTGTACTATGATCCGACTACGGATGCGCTGTATGAACTGTTTCAAACGAGGGGCGCGGGATATTTTGTCGCCTGCGTTGACGACAAAATAGCTGGTGGCGCTGGTATTTATCCGACAGCGGGCCTCGCTCCCGACACTTGTGAGCTTGTAAAAATGTACCTCGTTCCGGAGGCCAGAGGCATTGGCCTGGGAAAAACTTTGATCGACAAAAGTCTCTCGTATGCAAGAGAGGCTGGATACCGCCAGGTGTACCTTGAAACAATGCCGGAGTTAAAGCAAGCCCTGAAAGTTTATGAAAAATTCGGGTTCCGTTATCTTGAAGGGCCTATGGGCAACAGTGGCCACACCGGGTGCAGTCTGTGGATGCTCAAAACGTTGGAGGTTTGAGGTTTGAGGTTTGAGGTTCGAGGTTTGACGTTGCGGATCGGAATTGCATCTCGTCAGCTGATTTAACCTCAAACTTCAAACTGTATTTTTCCTCCAGATTTCAAACGGCTTGAACTTCATAGACCGGGCTAAACAAATATACCCGGCCGGTCTTGATCTCGATGCACTTAAATCTTTTTCTAAGCTTTCCTTCTTTTTTAAATACCCGCCCATCGTGGGTGCGAAATAATTTATTTGTTTCAATTTCTTCCACCAGCCGGTTATCGCTTTCTTTGGAATCGTATTTACGAAGTACGCGGAGCAAGCCATCTTCAGCGCAGGTAGTCGCCGCAGGATTTTTTAGTGACCGAAGCAATTCGGATTCGATATCGCCGGGAAAAACCTGGTGTTGCAGGAATTGGTCCAGTATCTTAACATATATAGCTTTCCATTCCCTGCCATGCGAAAGTACATGGTTGCCAAACTGTTCAAAGGTTAGGAGGTGAGCTAATTCATGGAGGAGGGTAATTAAAAACGAATATGGGTTGAGATTGCCATTCACACTAATACGGTGATTGGCGTGATGAGTACTGTGCCGGTAGTCGCCCAGGACGCTTTTCCTTTCCCGGGCCACTGTAAGGTGAACTTTGTACTGGCGCAGATAACTCAATACGGGCTCATAAGTACCGGGTGGTAAATAATTCTGCAACTGGCCAATGGGAACTTCTTTCTTAGGCATTCTTTTTTTGCTTCAAAAGCCCGAGCAACGTTTTCACTTCAATAAATGTATAAACTACGTATAGCAGCATGCAGGCGATAAGTGCAGGCTTATTTACATTTTTATTTGTGATCATTATGTATATAAAAGCGGCAATTGCAACTGCAAAGAATTTGATAATAAATCCACCGTACATGGCCCTGACAAATGAATTGGGGTTACTTGATTGGAGACTGCGGTAGGTGATGAGAAAAGTGACTACCGAGACAACGAACAACAACAGGTTCCCGACGACCAGGACTTCCTGGTCCGCCCCTTTTTTTACGATTAATTGCCTTGCGGTGATGAGAAAAACATTCAGCAAAATAAATACAAGAAGCATCGGGCGAAGAAGCTGCAGGCTGTTTCGATTCATCTTAAGGTCGATAGGTTTTTTCGGAAGATAAGTTTTTGCGCTTATTTAGGATCTTCATTTTTATTTCCTGTCTGGCGCATGATTTTATAAAATATTGCAAACAGAGTGATCAAAGGTAAGGCGCAGGAAAATAATGGCGAGGTGTGAAGCCACTGATCTGTCTTTAAACCTATAAACACAGCAATGCCGATGGACACTAATAGCTGTGTGCCCAGGCCGGCATAGCGCAATAAATCGTTTTTTCTGTTATTGGAGGACGAGCTCCTCTTCATCGATTTTACTTAATTCGGCAACTTTGGAATTACTGGTAGCGCCCATATGGCATTGACCGTTGAACGTTGCGGATGGTTCTACCTGCAGTTTTTCCGCGTAGAGGTTGCCCGTGACTGTCGAATCGCCCCGTAACTGCAGGAGATCTTTTGCCTTAATATTCCCGGTTACTTTGCCGATAATATCAGCCTGGTTGCCGGAAATGTCTCCTTCTACAACGCCGTTGGCGCCGATTACAACTTTTGCTGTGCAATGAATGTTTCCGATTACCGTGCCGTCGATTCGAAGGTCACTGTTGCTACTGATATCGCCTTTAACTGTTGTGCCGGCTCCTACTAATGTAGTGCCATTGCCGCTGGTTGGTTTTTCTAGACCCATGTCGGTTTTGTTTTTTGCGTTAAACATAGATATTCGATTTTATACTGAGCGAGCCTCTTTTAATACGACGCAAGCCAGAAAATATTGGATGAAACGGAACTTATTTCTTGCAGATCTTTGAACGCGCAGTCTAATCGTCTGAAAATTCGTCTTTCGGGACTTTCAAATTTGTGGTATCAAGTGATGAGTTGATATCGCCACTCAACACTTTTTTAAAATTGTCAATATATTTTGCCTGGTAGTCAACTTGTCGTTCGAGGGAATCAACTCTGTACTTCATCTGCCTGTATTCACGTCCGACCTTAAGGTCATCGTAACCAGGAATGTAATATTTCAGGGGCGTGAATACAATCAGGGCCACTGTCAATCCGATTAATACAACAAAGATGGTGCTAAGACCAATATATACGCTGAGTCTCGACAGTTTAAATGTTACAACTTCTTCATAAGTATCATCGTTCATCACCACCAGCCGGTAGCGGTTGCGCAGTCGTTTCAGGGTGGAACCTGCATCCAGTTTTGCCATGAATTGGTTTTAGACAGGCTAAAGGTATGAAATGAGCTTTGCTTTTCGTGACCGAGCAACCTACGAAAGGGGGCAAAAAAAAACCGTTACTTTTATACTAAAATATCTGAAATTCAGTTAATAAGACAAGTTGGAGCTTACACATGTCTTTCACCCGATATACTGCGATTAAGGTTGGGTTATTGCTTATTATTTGCCGATTAACAATGCCTGTTTTTGGCCAGAAAGGCGTTTCCCTTGACATCAAAAAACCTAAGGAATTTGAAAACAGGGTTCTGAGGTCTGAAAAGTCGGACAAGAAGAAATTTTCTGTTCCGAACAGGTTCATACAAAACACCGTTACCCATTATAATTATTATTTCAATGCCAACAATAAGTTGAAGGAGATTCTCGATCGCGCCAAGTCCTCGTTTATTGATGACTATTCTCTTTTACTTCCATTTTACAATTATACACTTGATGCCACGGCTGCCGACAGCATTCAGCTTGATTCGATTTCATATAAAGCCCAGACTGCGATTGTGCTTCATGACCTCAGAAATGACTGGGCCGACAATATGTACATACTGTGGGGAGCCTCCTACTATTACAAGCAGCAATTTGATTCGGCTCACCTGATGTTCCAGTTCATCAATTACGCCTTTGCGGAAAAAGAAAAGGATGGTTATTACAAAACTATCGGGAGTGCGATGGACGGAAACAGTGCATTGAAAATATCGACGAAGGAAAAAAGCAGCATTCCAAGAAAGATGTTTTCAGAGCCTCCAAGCCGTAATGAGGCATTTATCTGGCAGATAAGAAATTACCTGGCCCAGGATCGCTTTTCTGCCGCCGCAGCTCTCGTCGCCATATTAAAAAATGACCAAAATTTTCCGTCGCGACTTCAGAATGACCTTGAAGAAGTGCAAGCGTATTCGTTTTACAAGCAGGAAATCTGGGATAGCTCGGCCGCGCACCTGGAAAACGCCCTGAGCAACGCACCAAGCAAAGGTGAACAGGCGAGATGGGAATATTTATTGGGACAGCTCTATGAAAGGACGGGGAATGCCGAAAAAAGTGAACAGTATTACAATAAGGCTATCAGCCATACTACCAATCCAATCCTTGATGTTTACGCCCGGCTTGCACTCATAAGAGTAAATAAGGATGCCGGTGAAAACTATATTCAGCACAATATTGACCAGCTGCTAAAAATGGCCAAACGTGATAAATATGTAGACTATCGGGACATTATTTATTACATGGCGGCACAAATGGAGCTTGAAAGAAATAATACCGACGGAGCTATTGCCTTGTTGTTGAAAAGCACCAAATATTCAGTTAACACTAATTCTACCATGCGCAACAAGGCTTTCCTGCAGCTTGCGGAATTGTCGTTTGCTAAAAGGAAATACCACGATGCATATAATTTCTATGATAGCTTGCAACTCGATGATCCCGCTTTGCAAAATGTAGATTCGATAGCACTGAAAAAGCAGATACTCGCGAGGCTGGCGGTGAACATCGAAATCATCGAACGACAGGATAGCCTGCAGCGCATTGCCGCTTTACCGGAAGCTGAACGGAAAGCTTTTATTAAAAAATTGGTGAAGCAGCTGAGAAAAGAACAGGGTTTGAAAGATGAAATGATTGGCAGCACCGGCACAGCTTCATTCAATCAAAAAGAGCCGCCTTCACTTTTTACCGACAATTCAAGCAAAGGTGAATGGTATTTTGATAATAAGAGCAGAAGAGAAAAAGGCTTTAATACGTTTCAGTCAAAATGGGGAAAGCGACCCAACGTCGATAACTGGCGACGAAGCGCAGCTCTTACGAATACTGTGAGAGTGAATCAAAACACAGAGCAGTCCACTATTAAAAATGCAACACAGGCACCGACGGAAGAAGACCAGGAAATCACTTTCGACTATCTGAACGATAAACTGCCCCTGACTCCCGAGAAAATGGATATTTCAAATGATTCCATTCAAAACGCACAATTTGCGTTGGGAATACTTTATGTGCAGGAACTCGAAGATTGCGTTGCAGGTACTGAAACACTTGAAGATCTGCGTAAGAAATTTCCGAAACACTCCAGGATGGAGGAGATACTGTTCAATCTTTATTATTGTTATCATAAGTATGGTGAGACCGCTAAAGCAAATGAAGTAAAGGAAACCATGAGCAAGCAATTTGCGGGCAATAACCTGACTGATATTGTCATTACCGGCAAAAAGCCGGGAACTGATGTGCAGGAATTACCGGTGACGAGGACTTACGAAAAGATATATGACCTTTTTATTGAAGGCAATTTTGCCGAAGCCATCAGGCAGAAGAGAGTGGCGGATAGCATTTATGGAAACAACCATTGGACGCCGCAATTATTGTACATTGAAGCTGTCTATTATATTAAACAGCGCGAAGACAGTACAGCTATTGGCTTATTGAATACGATCACAACGCGTTTCGAGGGAACACCGCTTGCTGCAAAAGCAATGGGATTGCTGGATGTATTAAGCCGTCGTCACCAGATAGAAGAAGAATTGCAAAACCTGGTTATCAACATGCCGCCACCCGACACAACCGCAAACCAGCCAATAATAGTGCCTCCCGTCAATAAGCCCGTAGTTCAGGCTCCCGCAGCAAAGGATACCGCCGTTGTTGCACCTGTTAAACAGCCTGGTGTAGTGGTTGCCAAACCAAAAGTTGACACCGTGGCCGCGCAACCTGCAAAACAGGCCCCGGCAGCAGCATATAGTTTTGATGCGTCGGCTCCCCATTATGTAGTCATAGTCTTAAATAAAGTGGACCCGGTTTTCGTCAATGAAACCAAGAATGCGTTTTCACGGTATAACCGCGACACGTACTACAACAAACAAATGCAAGCGGAGCTGATTGAAATCGACAATGAGAACAAAATGCTGCTGATTAGTCCATTTAAGGATGCGGCCGATGCCGTTGCTTACATTGACCAAACACGTCCCAAAACGGCGACCGAGATCATACCCTGGCTAAAGGGCGGTAAGTACAGCTACTCGATTATTACCGAAAAAAACCTGGAAGTATTGAAAAACAGCAAGGATATTGACAAATACAAGCAGTTCCTGGACAAAAATGTGCCGGGAAAGTTTTAATTGACTCAACAACATAGCATTTGACAAATATTAGTTAAGCCAAAGTTCTACAGTTGGCTTTTCATTAAATTCGGTTTGTTTTTTGCTTATCCAAAGCATTGAATTATTATGACAAAACCAGTTCGTTTTTTCTGGCGTCTGTTCCTGGTGGGCTTCGCGGCCATAATCTTATTAATCGCACTTGCCAATTTTGGTGTGTTTGGGAATATGCCTTCTCTCCAGGAGCTTGAAAATCCTTCCATTCAGCAGGCTTCAGAGGTGATTGCCAACGACGGCACACTGATGGGAAAATATTATACTGAAAGAGGTAATCGAAGTAATGTAAAATACAGGGATATTTCATCGAACGTTACCAATGCACTTATCGCAACTGAAGACGAACGTTTTTACACTCATGCCGGGATTGATTTCAAATCGACGCTGCGTGCTCTGGTTACATTGGGGCAACAAGGAGGTGGGAGCACCATTACCCAGCAACTCGCTAAGGCGCTGCTGGAACAAGGAAGTAAGAACAGGGCATGGCGGGTGGTTGAAAAACTGAAGGAATGGATCATAGCAGTAAAGCTTGAACGAAACTTTACTAAAGAGGAAATACTGACGTTGTATCTCAATGCGGTTCCATTCGGCAATAACATTTATGGAATCCGCAATGCCTCCCGCACCTTTTTTCAAAAAGAACCGGACAGGCTCGAAGTAGCCGAAGCGGCATTGCTGATTGGTATGTTGAAAGGGAATAGTATTTATAATCCGGTCAGAAACCCGAAAGCAGCGCTCGATCGTCGCAATGTGGTGATAGGACAAATGGAGGTGAACGGAAAACTCAGCGCTGACGACGCCACAAAAATAAAAGCAACTCCTATCAAGCTCAGTTATCGGAAACTGGATGAGAATACCGGCTATGCACCTTATTTCCGCGAAGTTTTGAAAGATGAAGTGCGTGCTGCATTAAAGGGTGTTGAAAAGCCCAACGGCGAGGAGTATGACATCTATAAAGATGGTTTGAAAATTTATACTACTATTAATCCCCGTATGCAGGAATATGCAGAAGAAGCAGTGGCTTCTCATATGCCGACACTTCAAAAAGCATTAAACGCACAATCAAAAATAAAAAACGGGTCAATCTGGAAAGAGCATAATAATATCCTCGAGAACGAAATGAAAAAAAGTGACCGGTGGAGATACCTCGCTGACGATGGATTGACGGATAAAGAAATAAAGGCTACATTTTTCCAAAAGACACCAATGAAAGTCTTTGCCTGGAACAGCAAACGGGAGAAAGATACTATTATGACTCCTTATGACTCCATCAAATATCATCGCCAGATGATGCAAACATCGTTCATGGTTATGGACCCAATCACTGGTGAAGTTAAAGCGTGGGTTGGTGGAATCAACTTCAAGACATATAAATATGATCATGCTAACCTGAAAACCCAACGGCAGGTTGGATCTACGATCAAACCATTGTTGTACCTGCAGGCGATTGAAGAACGTGGGTTTAATGCCGAAACGGAAGTGATAGACCAGCAGCAGGATTTTGGTAACAAACAGCTCGTTCCGGCTACATCTAAAAGTTGTACCGGCAGGACCATGACGATGGCTTCCGCCCTTGCCTGGTCAAGAAACTGCGCGACGGCATACATTATGAAGCAGGTTGGCGCGAAACAATTTGCTGACTTCCTGGCGCGTGTCAATATACCCACCAAAGTGGAGGCGTATCCTTCTATTGCGCTGGGATCATGCGATCTTTCGCTGTTCGAAATGATGTGGGGTTATTCCGTTTTTCCGGGGAGAGGCTTTTCCACCAAACCTTATTTTATCAGCCGCATCGAAGACCGGAACGGAAACGTGATCAAGCGTTTTGACTATAGCGTCAACCGAAAGGAAGCCGTCAGTGAGTTATCGGCTTATAATATGACACGCATGATGCAGGGTACGGTTGACCAGGGAACCGCAGCCGGCTTAAGAGCAAGATTAGGGGCTGCGGAAATGGGAGGTAAGACCGGTACAACCAACTCTAACGCAGATTTTTGGTTTATTGGATACACTCCGCAATTAATGGCCGGAACATGGGTAGGATGCGATGACAGGTTTATCACACTTGAAAGTTCCGCTTATTATGGCGGTTCAGTGGCCCGGCCTATATGGGAAGCTTTTTTCAAAAAAATATACGCCGATAAAACATTGGGGATCGACCGTGAAGCCCGGTTTGTACAGCCTGCCGACTACAACGACCAGATCAATAGTGCTGACCTGTTGCCGATTGAAATTGATCCTAACCCGGCTGGAGAAGGTGAAGACCAGGGTGTGGGCACCGAACAGGATTATAATATCAGTAATGATTACATTGGTCCCGAATCAAAACCGGTGATAGAAGAAGAAAAACCTGCAAAAAAAGATAGCTTAAACATTAATGCTCCGGATACAAAGAAAAAAACCGATAACAAGCCTATCGGCTCTCCTGCTGATGAACCTAAAAAAAAGAAGGGCTTCCTGAAAAAATTGTTTGGTAAAAAGGAAGGTCAATAAACACGTTATTATCTCCCGCGTTTTATTTAATATACCTGTTGGCCGGGCAGGTCCTGATCGAGATAAATGCCCGTGGCGATTTATCTACTATGATATTTTAAGCCCAGGAGGCGAGTTTGAAAAAAATCAAACCCGGTTATTACATAAACTAAGAAACCGTGTTGTTCTGATATTTCCTGCGAACATGTACAAAATGATCTATGGCAGATTTGATATTGCTCTGTTGTTTTTCCCCGATACGAAGAGCCGAAACTTCTTCGAGGTTCATCAGGGTCTTGTCAATAAACCGGACGATAATGTAGCTATGAACGTCGTGTTCATTAAGGCTGCGAAGGGCAGTATCGCTAAATCGCAGGACATCCCTAGACGATTCTGCTAACAAGATCTTATCAATGAGCTTGTGGCGGTATTCATCCAAAGTTCTGGCCATATGATTGTGGATTTGGTGGCTTTTCCAATGATGTTTATTCCTTCACCCAATATTTCAACGTGTCGTTCAATTCGCTGCCGCCGATGTGATAGACGCGCGGCATTTGATCTTCTCTTCCATAATAAGTAGCTACTCTTGTACCAGGCGGCTTTTGTGCAAGCTGGCGGTACATAAAGTACTGGTAGTGATTGTAGCGTTCAACAGAATACGGAATCTTTTCATCTATTTTTCCGATCGGGGCTATATTCTCATAAAATGAATTGTAGAAATAAAAATGATCGTACTGGCTAAAATCAAGTTCAGTAATGTTGCCATGTATGAAAGATACGTTTTTTAAGCCTAACGTCCGACGGGCAGCTTCCGCGTATTCTGCCAGGTCCTTTCTTTGCTCGATTCCGACATAATAGGCATGCGGGCAATAATATGCGGCAGCGAGACAAAACTTTCCCAGGCCACTTCCAATGTCCAGGATCCTGGCACCTTTTTCAGCAAGAAACATCGCCGCTTTGCGGGCAACATTTAAGGGTGTCCAATGATTTTTAGATAAGGGTTGCAGGAACGAAGGATACAGAGTATGAAACCGGTAATCAGTACTAAACCAGGATGCCTGCCCTACTGGAGCGACCGGGCCAATAAGCATTTCGTTGGACTTCATTTTACAAAATTAACGATTACATTTTAGAGACTGCTGCCGTCGCCTGCACACCTTCAAATTACGAATTTTTGATTTAGCACCCGGGAGGCCTTATCTTAGAAAATGGAAACCAATTAATTTGTCTTCTTTGCGTATCTTTTTATTTTCTGTTTCTTTGCCTCACGTTAACTAAAATTTGCATTTATGAAAGATTATATTATTCCCGTTGATTTTTCTGAAACATCTTTAAACGCTGTCCGTTATGCAGCAGATATGCTCGGTGGTAAACCTGAAAGCCACGTTATCCTTTATAATATGTTCAAACATGAGGGCGACGGGCTCACCGCGGCCAGCTATCTCGAGAGCCTGAAAGCAGAAATGGAAGAGAAGGGAGTGAAAAATATTGAACTCGTAAAGGAGCTCGGTACCGATCTGCTTGATTGCCTGGGAAGATTAGCTTATCAGAAAACAGCAGAATTGATCATCATGGGAATAACCGAGAAGGAAGAATGGAAGCAATTATTATTGGGCAGCAATACGGTTAAAATGGCCGAGCAGAGCGTATGCCCGGTAATGATTATTCCACAACATTCAAAATTTAATGGAATCAGCAATATCGCCCTTACGTCAGACTTCAAAAACGTGGTGGAAACCACACCGGTGCTGGCGATAAAAACGATATTGGAAGTATTTGAAGCAAAACTGCATATTATTAACGTAGACCATGAGCATTATGTTTCGCTAACTGAAGAATACCTTGATGAACGGGCTAAAATGCAAAAAATGTTTGCCGAGTTCAATCCTGAATTTTATTTTATAGGGATCAATGATTTTTACGAGGCCGTCGAAGAATTCGTAAAAGGGAGAAGTATAGATATGCTCGTCATCATGCCGAAACATCACAAATTTATCAACAGCATATTCAGCACCAGCCACACAAAGAAACTTGCATTTCACAGCCCTGTTCCAATCCTGGCTGCACACCAATAATGCCGCATGCGTAAAGGGTGAGTTGCAGTTTAAATAGCGGGTTCAACGCCGTTTCGGTATCTTTTTGACTTGTAATCTTTCGGTTACCTTTGCAGGGGCAAATGCATGTTCATGCGCAGCTTTCATTTCTTGCGGCATCGACAAATTTGCCGGCTTCACTGACCTGAATTATCTCTTGCAGATTTTATATGTCTGTGCTTTTCTATCAATTAATGTATGGCTAAAGAAAACAATAATATCAATGTTACGTCTGAAATTGGAACGCTGCGCAGAGTGCTTATACACAGCCCTGACAGCGGTTTAGGAAAAGTTGTTCCTTCCAAGGCACAGGACTGGCTGTTCGAGGACATCGTGCACTTGGAAACCATCCGGCGCAAAGAATATGATTATTATACCAAGTTGCTCCTCTACTTTTTGGATCCCGATAAAATCAAAGGCAGGCTTGGAGAGATTGATGACAGCACAAATGATTTTAATTTCTATAAACCGGATTATGACGAATTCTTTAAATCAGATAAAGTGGTTGAACTGCAATGGCTGCTTGGCGAACTACTGGAAAACCATGAAATTAAATTAAAGCTCGTAGCGTCGGTTTGCGCCATTGAGAACTGTTCGTATGAACTGCAGGACAAGTTGATTGCGATCGACGGAAGGCAACTTGCCAAAGTGTTTATAAGCGGCACATTCAATGAAAAAGAAATGCTGTTCCCTCCTATTCCGAATTTCATTTTCACTCGTGACATCGGCATCGTAATCAACGATCATATCCTGCTCAACAAGCCTGCAAGAAAAGCGAGAACACGCGAAGCATTGCTGGCCAAATACATTTTTTATAACCACCCCATTTTTGCCGGGTACCGGGACAAGGTCATTGAGCTTTCTGACACTTCACACCATTTTCTGCTTCCCCGTGAAGGCGACGATAAAAAAGTTACGCTGGAGGGAGGAGATATTATGGTTGTGACCAAAGATCATTTACTGGTGGGAATCAGCGAGCGAACCACTATGGAAGCGGCGCATCAATGCATCACGGTTTTGTTCGAAAAAGGAATTGTAAAAAAAATCACCGTGATCAAAATTCCCAAGAAAAGGGATTACATGCACATTGATACCATCTTTACACAGGTAAAAAGAAATGTGTGGGTATTGCTGGGCGCATTCTCTAAAAAAGCGATAACGATGGCAGATGCCGACCCTGTACAAAGAGTACTCGAAGGAAGTAAAAAGGATGACAAGATCAGGATTACGCAATTTCGGAAGAAGGACATTTCAAATCCGGTTCATTTCGACAACCTCGAAGAATTGCTGGCAGACGTTAGTGAAAACGACTTAAAGAGTGACGAAAGAGTCGAATTTATTTATTCAGGCAATAATGAATTTCCTTACGACGCGAGGGAGCAATGGACCGACTCCTGCAACCTGCTTGCGTTAAAGGAAGGAGTTGTATTGGGATATGATCGAAATGATAAGACCGTGGAAGCTTTCAAAGAAGCCGGCTTCAAGATAATTCATGCTCATGAGCTGGTTAGCAAGCTGGAAAAAGGTGAAATTGATCCGCGACATATGAAAGATACCCTGATCACGATGCCTTCAGCCGAGCTGTCGCGTGCAAGAGGAGGCTTTCATTGCATGAGCATGCCGCTCCTGAGAGATGATCTATGATGGCCGCCTTAAGTAAATTTTAAAAGCAACTGTGACCATGCAAACCACCTCACATATTCTGATGATACGCCCGGTAAATTTTGGGTACAACGCTGAAACTGCCGTTAATAACGCATTCCAGGTACAAAGCTACGAGCACAATATACAGCAGATGGCCCGGCAGGAGTTTGATGACTTCGTAGCCATTTTACAAGACAATGGCGTAGATATTACGGTTATCGAAGACACGCCGATACCGCACACTCCCGATTCTATTTTTCCGAATAACTGGATTTCATTTCATTCAGACGGCACCCTAATGCTTTACCCTATGTTTGCAACTAATCGAAGGGCCGAAAGAAAAAAGCATGTGCTGGAAAGGATTCAAGAAAAATTTGTCGTAAACAAGAAAGTCGATCTCAGTAACTACGAAGCAAAGAATGAATTCCTGGAAGGAACAGGCAGCATGGTCCTTGACAGGGAAAACAGGATTGCTTATGCATGTATCTCGCCACGCACTGATGAAAAAGTGCTCACGGATTTTTGTACGAGGATGAAATATACACCGGTCGTATTCAATGCAACAGATGGCAATGGGTATGCAATTTATCACACCAATGTCCTGATGTGCGTTGCCGATAAATATGTGGTAATATGCCTCGAGTCTGTTTCTGATCCCCTGCAAAACAAATTGGTTGCCGAAACCATCATTGATAGCAAAAAGAAAATTATCCCGATTACGCTTCACCAGGTGGATCATTTCGCGGGTAACATGTTACAGGTGGAGAACAAAAATGGTGAGAAGTTGCTCATAATGTCAACGCAGGCCTTTGAGTCGCTCACCAACGGGCAAGTGGAAGAACTGGGCACATACAACCGGATCATCCATTCGCCCCTTACAACGATCGAAACAAATGGCGGAGGCAGCGCACGCTGCATGATGGCCGAAGTTTACCTTCCGCTGGCGACGCAGTAAAAGACTAAAAGCTTTTGCGGAAAAACAGGAAAACGATTTTGTATTTTCGCTTTATGAAAAAACTATTCACCTGTGTTCTATTGCCGGCATTTATATGTGGCCATAGCCAGGATAGTTACAAAGATTCAATGAATAGTTACCTCGCTAATTATGTAGAAAAACACGAAGTCGTAACCGGGGATGACAAACAATTCTTAAGTTTTTTTCCTGTCGACGCAGATTACCGGGTAGTCGCCAATTTTAAAAGAACAAATAATTTTAATTGGTTCGCGATGGAAACGTCCGGTCCCATCAAAAAAACATTCCGGGTATATGGGACATTACGGTTTATGCTACACGACACCGTACTCACATTGAACGTATATCAATCGCAAAGCCTGATGAATACCGAGGAGTACCAACATCATCTTTTTCTGCCGTTCTCTGACCTCACATCGGGCGACGAAACTTATGCTGCAGGCAGGTACATTGACCTGGTGATAGAAGACATCGTGGACAACAAAGTGATTATTGATTTCAATAAGGCCTATAATCCTTATTGTGCTTATGTGAAAGGAAAATATAATTGCCCTCTCCCGCCACGGGAAAACGAATTACCGGTAGCCATTCTTGCCGGTGAAAAAGCTTTTGCGAAATCTCACCAGGAATAATTCAGGAAAACATTCTTCTCAAACCTTCCTCAAATGAAACGGGTTCAAAATCCAGATCAGTCCTGGCCTTAGAAATATCAAACCCTGTACGTAAAGGTCTCCTGGCTGGTTGCGAAAAATCCGCAGCAGTCACGCGCTTAATTAATCCTTTGTCAAGCCCGAGATGGTCCGCCGCTTTGCACGCCATTAGGTAAGGTGTCATTATATCCTTTCCGGATAAATGATATACTCCGCCTGCCCGCTTTTCCACCATTTGAAGGATGCCTGCTGCCAGGTCTTCCACATAAGTCGGTGTTCTTACCTGGTCATCCAGTACACTATACGCTTCACCTTTTTCTAACTTTTCTTTTACAATAGTGAGTATGTTGGACCTGCTCCGTACCGGTTTCCCATATACAAGGACGGTACGCACGATGGACCAATCAAAGTCATATTCCTTAACCGCTTCCTCTGCTTCGAGCTTGGTCCGGCCGTAATAGTTAACAGGGTTCGGTGTATCCGTTTCTTTATACATTCCGTTTTCACCATCAAAAATGAAGTCCGTTGATAAAAAAATAAAATAGCTTTCATATTCCGCGGCATTCAACAAAACGGTGACAGTACCTTCCACGTTGACAAGGTAAGCCTGCCATTGATTCAGTTCACATTCATCAGGTTTGGTCATTGCACCGCCATGTATCACTATTGCAGGACGATATTTTTCAAATACATCATGAACAGAATACGGATCAGTAAAATCCATTTCCGTATAGGTAAACCGTGGGTGATTAGTAAAAGGAAGTCTGCATGAACCTTTGCCAGTAGCAATTACATCAAAATCTTTTTCTAACAAACGTTGAATGAGATAATATCCAAGAAACCCATTAGCGCCTGTAACCAATACATTCATCGCATGAAGTTAAAACAGAATTACAGAAAAGGCCTGCATTTACGCAATAAGCAATTGAGTATAGTAAATAATCTTAGGTTCTTCTTTTCCTTTCGTTACACGTGTGACCCATACCTGAACTTAATTAATAGGAGATGCCGGGTTTTTGCATATTGCCATTCTATACAAAATATTAGAGAACTAACACTTATTTGGTTAGGGATTTGATCAAAGTGTTACAATTACACGTAATCGAAACAATTTCTTTATTTTTGGCTTTACACAATTGAAAAAATTAACGATTTCTGCCTTAGAATAGATATTTTTATCCAATAGCTATACACTATTTCAATGTCTAACATGGTTACCAGGATCGGAGTTCTCACATCGGGAGGTGATGCGCCGGGTATGAATGCGGCAATCAGGGCAGTTGTCCGCACGGGCATCCATCATGGCCTTGAAGTTTACGGCATCATGCGGGGCTACCAGGGAATGCTTGAAGATGATATTTTTAAAATGGAATCAAGGTCAGTAGCCAACATCATTCAAAGGGGGGGTACGATTCTTAAAACGGCACGTTGCAAAGAGTTCCTGGAATATGAGGGGCGAAAGGCCGCCTATGCAAATTTGAGTAAAAGAGGTATCGACGGATTAGTGATTATCGGTGGCGATGGTAGCTTTCGCGGGGCGCAAAAATTCAGCAGCGAGTTTGATATCCCCTGCGTTGGCTTGCCGGGCACTATTGATAAAGATATGGCTGGCACCGATGTGACTATCGGCTTTGACACGGCGGTCAACACAGCAATCGCCGCGATAGATAAAATCAGGGACACGATGGACGCTCACGATCGTCTCTTCATTGTTGAAGTGATGGGACGCGATGCGGGTTATATTGCATTACACAGCGGTATTGCTACGGGCGCAGAAAATATCCTGATCCCGGAAACTAAAACGGATCTGGAGTCTATCATCACATCCCTGACGGAAAAGGAAAAACGAAAAAAACTGGTGAACCTGATCGTGGTAGCGGAAGGCTTTGATGAAGCCGGGGGTGCCGCTGGTCTTGCAGATATCATCAAGAAACGATTGCCGTCTGCCGATGTCAGGATATGTGTACTTGGTCACATTCAGAGAGGCGGTTCGCCCACCTGTGAAGATCGGCTTGTTGCCAGCCACATGGGTTATTATGCGGTTGAAAGTTTGTTGGTAGGGAGAAAAAATGTTATGGTGGGCGTAATCAACAATAAAATACATTACACACCGCTTGACAAGGCAGTGAAAGAAAAACAAAAAATAGGACAGGAATGGATGAAGATCGTTAAGATTCTTGCCTCCTGATCAATCTTCATTTCTGTTAACCAGGATCTTTTAATAAATCCACTTAATCCTTATAATCATGGCTAAAAACGCGGAAAAATACTTTCACACAGAAATGGATAAGGATGCAGGGCTGGAACATACCTACCATCGAACCAAGATCGTTGCCACCGTTGGCCCTGCGTGCGACACTTACGATAAATTATTGGAACTGGTGAAAGCTGGCGTTAATGTCTTCCGATTGAATTTTTCTCATGGCACACACGAAGGCAAAGCAGCAATTATTGAGCACATACGAAGGATAAATAAAACGGAACCTTACAACATCGCTATACTTGGCGATCTGCAGGGACCCAAGCTTAGGGTCGGTGAAATCGAGAATGGAGCAATGAAAATTGAGCCTGGTGAAATACTCACATTCACTTCGAAAGAAAAAGTAATTGGTACCAAAGACCGCATTTATGTCTCCTATCCGGACCTGCACAAAGACGTCAACGAGGGTGAAAAAATACTTATAGATGATGGAAAACTCGAAGTTGTCGTCAAGTCAATAACGCCTTCGGGCGACGTAAAAGTGTCGGTAACTTACGGTGGCATACTTCTTCCAAAAAAAGGAGTCAATTTGCCGGACACGGCCATTTCGCTTCCTTCGATGACGGAAAAAGACATGGAAGATTTTGAATTCATCGTCCAGCAGGAATTAGATTGGGTAGCATTGTCTTTTGTCCGGAAAGCAGAGGATATTGTTAATCTGAAAAAGATGCTGGTGGCCAAGGATAGCCCAGTTAAAGTTATGGCTAAGATCGAAATGCCGTCTGCCCTGGCCGATCTTCGAAATATCATTGTCGAATCCGATGGTGTGATGGTAGCACGCGGTGACCTTGGGGTTGAGCTTCCAATTGAAAAAGTGCCGATGGCCCAGCGCGACATAATTCGCAAATGTATCCATCGGGGTAAACCGGTCATTGTAGCTACCCAGATGATGGAAAGCATGATCGACCGGGTAAAACCAAACAGGAGCGAGATAACGGATGTTGCAAATGCTGTCATTGAAGGCGCTGATGCGGTCATGTTAAGTGGCGAAACAGCGACAGGCCAGCATCCAACATTAGTGGTGGAAACGATGAAAAAAATTATTATCGAGGTAGAAAGAACCGAATACCGGTATAATCGTGAACAGGATCTTCGCCCACAGGCTCACTCTCCTTCCTTTTTAAGTGATGCTATCTGCTATAACGCCTGCAAAATCGCCAGCGATATTTCGGCGAACGCACTCATCGGAATGACACAAAGCGGTTATACGGCTTTTATGCTGAGCAGCTACAGGCCAAAATCGCCGTTATATATTTTTACGAAAAGGCGTTACCTGGTTAATCAGTTAAGTTTAAGTTGGGGAGTAAGGGCTTTCTATTATGATGAAGAAGACAGCCTCGACGATATTTTCTTCGATCAGATCGTTATTCTTAAAGAACGTGGTTTTTTAAATCCAGGGGAAATCGTGGTAAGCACGGGTAGTACTCCTATTCACCTGCACCTGCCTACCAACGTTCTAAAAATTACCAAAGTGGAATGATCGTTTCCAGTCATCGACCGACATCGAACACAACCGATTTATTACGGTGACAACATGATATAAAACACGTGCAATGCAAGGTGGTTCTCTACAGCTTCTTCCGCGCTGATCGTGGTTTTACTCAGCAACGGTGAGCCTGCTCCGTCAAGGCTACTCAGCATTATTCCTGTTTTCTTAAAATTAATATTTCCCTTGCTTTCCGGTTCAATCATCATCGAAAACTCGGAATTGACGCCATAAAATTGGAAATCATTTTCGTTTAGCTCCAGCAGTTCGCGGATACTCATCCCCGAATAGATGCCACTTTTAAAGTCCCATTTATTACGCCCGATATTGTCGTTGAACGGGAGTCCCGTTTCAGTAGGCAAAATACCGCTAATAAGGATGTACGAAAGATCACTCAGGTTGTCTTCATCCCTCCAAACAAAAACCACCTGCCTGTTACTGTTTCCAAATAAAACAGAACAATGCTTCATTTCTTTATCCGAAAAATAATAGATATCCTTTTTTACATTCTGCTCTCCAAAAAAGGCGACCAGGTATTCATGTGAATCAAACTTTAGCAGGTCCTCGGCAAAACGTGAAATGATGGGCAATTCTCTTTTCTTCAGAAGAAACGAGTAAACGGAATCGCCTTCTTCAACAGAAGCCGCAGTTTCGATCGTAACATTCCTTCTTTGGAACAGTAAAGGGCAAACTGCGCTGGTATCCCTGCACTCCGGATAAAAGAAGTCTGATTTTTTCAACCATTGTTTTCCTTCGAGAAATTCTTTCCAGGAAGACGTGCGGAATGAAAAACAGTAAGTGTTGTTCACCTTGTACAGGTTAACTGTTCGGCTGTGGATGACTGTATCCTCAGCTTTGACATTTGTTTTACCCAAAAAAGTAAGTGCCATCGCCTCGTTTTGCAAAGTCCTGCCGCCGGAAATAAATCCTTTGTCATGCATGAAATTATCAAAACGCTTGGGTGACAATGAAGACAGGGTTAAAAGGTCATCGACGGTGAATGACTGCGCATATGTAGAATGCCAAAGGAAACCCTGTAAGACAAGTATAGTTAATTTTCTCAGCATACGAATTCGTGGTAGTCATCATTGATTGGCTGAGGTCTTCAACAGGAGGGGGTAACGGAATAACGCAGGTAACGGATAATAGAGTAAGTCAGGGCGAAACTAAAACAAAAAACCAATATCTCAAAGGGTTTGTCAAAAGGTTATTTTAGAACCGCGGCCATCGTAATAACCTCACTTAGCAAAATGCAGCCCGGGCAACCTCATATGTCAAATAATGGTATAGTAGTTGAATTTATTAGCCTGTACGTTAAATATATACAACGATGGGAAAGACTCATGTTATGCTTCTTCTACTTTTTGCAACTTGGTTTGCAGGGTGCGGTGTCATTGAAACTGTATTTAAAGCCGGAATGTGGTGGGCGTTTATCCTGATTGGTCTTGCCTGCGTAATTGTGCTCATGGTAGCGCGAAAAGTGGGAAAAAAATAGACACTTTGCGAATGTGATGGATTTTTTCCCGATTGGTAATGTGTTTTTGAAGGAAGTTTATTAAGACTTGGGAAGAGAAAAAGAAAAAATACTACCCTTGCCAGGCACGCTTTCAATACGAAGCTGACCCTTATTCTTTAGTAGAAATTCCTTACAAAGCATCAATCCCAGGCCCGTGCCCTGCTCCTGCCCTGTGCCATTAGTGGAATAGAATTCCTGTGCTTCGATCTTTTTAATTTGATCGTGGCTGATACCTTTTCCGTTGTCTTGCACGTACGTTTCCACGAAATCAAATTGTTCCTGGGCGCCGACGATGATCGTTCCGCCGACCGGTGAGAATTTAATGGCATTCGAAACGAGGTTACGAATTACAAGATTGATCATGTCCTTATCGGCCCATGCGGTGGCGCCAGGTTTGGACTGATTCTCAATGCGAATTTTTTTAGCCTGGGCCTGCAAGCACAATACATGGATGACGTCATCAATTTCTTCGCTGATATGTACGACTTGCGGGTGTACTGTACTTGCCTGCATCTGGCTTTTTGACCACTGAAGCAAATTGTCCATGAGGCCAACGGTGTAGTTCAGATCGTTTTTTATGTCAGGGATCAGCGCCTTTACATCTTCGGCCGGCATGTTTTGTTTCTGAATGTCATCAAACAGGTTACGCAAAGCATACATGGGGGCCTTAAGGTCATGCGATATAACAGAAAACAATTTGTTTTTCAGACTGTTCAATTGTTTTAATTCCTGTGATTGTTTTTGAATTTCTTCATTGTAAGCTTGCAGCTCAGTATTCTTGACCAATATGTTTGCCTGGTAATTCGCATTTTCTTTTTTTATGAGAAACAGGCCATAAAAAATATAGATGATTGCGATCCCCTGGTTAAAAAGATAAGCGACAAAATTCAGATGCTCTAATTGATAAGGGTAACGGGTTAGCACCACCGCCAAAATAAAAAAACTGATCATGGAGCAGCCAATAGAAAAAAGCATGTACCCTATATCCTTTATAAAAAAAACTGCCAGGATGCCATACAAAATAAAGGAAAGCTCAATGCCGAAGTCTATTCCGTTGATGTAACTGAAACAGGTTAAAACCGGGTAAAAAATAAAATAAACGATCAGCGCTTCCTGGTACTTGAACCGACGGTTCAGATACAAAACAAATATGCTTGCTGTAGGCGGAAGACAGGCCATTAGCCATCCAATCACGGGTATCTTGTGCTGGAATATTCCGATGAATACGACAACCAGCCCAGTCAGGATTTGAAAAAAATTAAGGTGATTAAAAATTCCCAGCTTACTTTTTTCATAATCATCCATGAAATCGGTCACGCCAATATTCTTGACCCTATGCAGAATCGCAATCACGTTACCCTGTATTAGTTTGAGAATTTCGACTGCTTTGGTAAAGCTGATCTTAAGGTGGAACCGGCGGGCCTGTAATAAATGAGAATTGTATCCCATGGGGTCGGCAATTTTGCTAGGTCGGACTGGGAACAAAATAATACATATTCGGATAAATAATAAGTGTTCCGAGGGGAAATTACTAGAGTCAAAACCTTTGGCTCAACCCAATATACTTTTGTAATCCACACTACAACAATAGCTTAAGGACCGTCGATAATTTTTATCGTAAAAACACAATAAAAAAGTTGGTCGCAAATATATGCCGACCTTAACATCGGGTCTGTTTCCTCGGCAAGTGACATTCGGATTCCCGCGCAGAACCATGTAAAAAAACAGCATGCCAGGCGCTGGAAACAAAATGCCATTGACATTGCATCGAATACATTTTACTGCAAAACTGTAAGCATTGAAATTTAACAGCTGTGTTTGAATGGATAGCGGGGAACTTTAACGTTTCACTTATACTAGCGCCACGTTTTTTTTGGTTTAAAACTTACCAATGTCAGTGATAGACCGGGAGGCATACTATTTGTTTTTACTTTTCAAACTTCGTACATGAATTGGGTGGACGGTGTAATAACTCTGATCTTTCTTCTAACAATTTGGGCAGGCTATCGTCGGGGGTTTATTCATGGCTCTTTGAACTTGCTGAGTTGGGCCGCAAGTATCGTTTCTGCCTATTTCATGTATGGCTACACGAAAAACTTTCTTGAAGGCCTCGCCAACTTCGGGATTTGGCTTTTGCCCGTTTCTTTCCTGGTTACTCTTGTGCTCACAAGTTTATTGTTTAACCTGTTGACAAGAGCGATTATTCGCATGCTTCCGGAAGAAAGTCGGGTCAATTTTATAAATAGATTCCTTGGCATTGTTCCCGGTGCCATCAATGGCTGGATTATAGCAATCGTTGTGTCAGCCCTACTGCTGGCATTGCCTCTAAGAAAAAGTATCAACAGCGAAACCCGTGAAAGCAAACTGGCTACGAGACTTGCGATGCAGTCGGAATGGGCAAACAAAAAACTGGCGCCCGTTTTCGATGAAGCGGTTCGGCATACGATGAACAGCCTGACTGTAAATCCAAGGTCAAATGAGAAAGTTCCACTCGGCTTCACTTATGAAAACCCAAAAGTCCGGCCCTTTCTTGAACTTCAAATGCTTGAGTTAGTAAATAAAGAAAGAGTGAAAAATGGATTGAAGCCTTTGAAAAATGATCCTGAATTAACCATTGTAGCAAGGGCGCACTCGAAAGATATGTTTGCCAAAGGGTACTTTGCTCATGAAAGTCCCGATGGCAAATCACCCTTCGACCGGATGAGGGATGCCAAAGTCCAATTCTCCAAAGCGGGTGAAAATCTTGCTTTAGCTCAAACACTAGAGATAGCCCACACCAACCTGATGCATTCGCCGGGACATAGAGCTAATATTTTGCATCCTGCATTTGGTCGCCTTGGAATAGGAATTGTAGACGGCGGCTTCTATGGCCTGATGATCAGCCAGGAGTTCAGAAACTAGCAAACAACCTGCATCATATCCCGACTACCCGGTTCATGGAACTCAGACTTTTTAATCTGTCAACAGTTAAGCCTTTTTTCGGTTAAAAGACCAGTTATTTTTTTGCTGTATTCCAATTTCCACCGGGCCGTTGTGCCAGAAATAATAGCATAAGAACATTCCTTATTTTCACTTATCAATTATTTCAGTATGCAAAAACTTCTGACTGCGTTAACCTTTCTCCTGATTAATGCCTTATGTTATGCAGTTAATAAAAAAGAAATTCTATCTCCGGACGGAAAAATCAAACTCATTGTTGAAGCCAGGGAACAATTAACCTATTCCATAAGTTATGACAACAGCATAATACTACTCCCTTCCATTATCAATTTAACATTGGAAAACGGAACCGCTGTTTCTCAAAACCTTGATTTCAAAAAAACAACCACCCGGTTTAACAAATCAGTCATCATATCGCCTGTGCCGGAAAAACGGGTCAATATCCCTGATGTCTATAACGAGCTGCTTATTCGCCTGAATACGCCATTCACTGTTGTTTTCAGAGTGTATAATGATGGCGTTGCGTACCGTATACAATCGCATTTCAAGGACAGCATCGTTATCAGGGATGAAACATCAATTTTTAATTTTCCCGGATCAAACCAGGTTTATTATCCTGAGGTTGTTAAGCGAGACAATGCGGATATGTATCACACAAGCTTCGAAGAGCCATATAAGTACAAACCGGTTGACAGCCTCAGTCAAAACATTTTATGTTTCACCCCGGTACTAATAGCCCCGGCAACGGGTCCGAAAATCGCAATTACTGAATCAGACCTTGAAGACTACCCGGGCATGTTTATTAGTGGGACCGGGAACAATTCTCTTTCGGGAAAATTTGCTCCTTACCCGCTGGCAGAAATCATTGCGGAGGGTGAATTTCCGCAGGCAATTGTGACAACAAGGGCTAATTATTTAGCAAGGACAAAAGGTACGCGTAGCTTTCCCTGGAGAGTACTTTTAATTGCTGCTTCGGACAAGGAGCTTCCCGCGAACGACCTCGTTTACAGGCTGGCGTCACCTTCGCGGGTAAAGGACGTGTCATGGATCAAACCCGGAAAGGGGACAGATGAATGGATCATCGGGGTAAATCTTTTCAACGTGCCTTTCAAATCCGGCGTTAACACTGCGACTTACAAATACTATATTGATTTTGCAAAACAATTCGGCTTTGAACGCATTATGATGGATGCAGGATGGAGCGACAATAAAGATCTTTTTAAGATCAATCCAGCCATTAACATGGATGAGATTGCGGCCTATGCAAAAGAAAAAAACATAAAGCTCAGTATGTGGACGCTCGCTATGACGCTTGACCGACAATTGGAACCAGCCCTGAAGCAATTTAATAAATGGGGGGTCGATTTCATAATGACCGATTTTATGGATCGTGACGATCAGAAGATGGTGAATTTTTATTTCCGAATTGCCGAAGCTTGTGCACGCCATAAATTAATGATCATGTACCATGGTGCTTTCAAGCCGTCAGGATTTAATCGAACCTGGCCAAACTCGGTGACCCGGGAAGCTGTCCTGGGGTCTGAATACAATATCTGGAGCGACAAAGCAACTCCGGAGCACAACGTCTTGCTACCTTTCATCCGGATGGTATCCGGGCCTATGGATTATGAACCGGGAATCCTGGACAATGCAACCTCAAAAACATTCCGGCCCATCGGCGATAAAGTGATGGCGCCCGGGACACGGTGCCACCAGGCGGCAATGTTTGTGGTTTATGAAAGCCCCATACAGATTTTTTCAGGCAATCCTTCACAGGGATTACTGGAGCCTTCTTTCATGGAATTGATCGGGAGTATCCCGACAACCTGGGATACCACAATAGTCATGGATGGAAAAGTCGGTGATTATATTGTTACGGCTAGAAAAAAAGGCAGTGATTGGTTTATCGGGGCAATGACTGACTGGACGGGAAGAGAACTTGTTTTCGATCTTTCCTTTCTAGATGACGGAATATACACGGCAACAATATGTGAAGATGGGATTAACGCTGACAGGTATCCGTCTGATTATAAATTATTCGCTGCCGACATAAGCAAACAGGCGAAATTGAAAATTAATATGGCTCCTGGCGGAGGTTATATTATGCGACTACGAAAGAAAAAACAATAGTGATCTGAAAGGGCCGTCGTCACGGCTCGTGTGCTGTCCAGGGGGCTTATGATTTTTATTCAACTTTCACTTTTAAAAGGAAATCTGTTGAAACCGGATCACCAGCCATTCGGTTAGGTGCGATATAGATTTTATAAGTGCCTTGTTGCGCCAAATCATACTTCAGGTTTGGACTGAAAGGACCGTCTGTTTTTCCATTGGGTAAATGGATCTTGCTAAATCGAATATTTGCTTTTGAATTTTCCGGAATCAAACTGGCGGTAAGGTGTTTACCTTTTTTAACCGGCAGATAGCAAATTACGGGATCGCCTTTTTTGTCTAAATGGCCTTTTGCCGTAACGGTGCTACTATCCTTTGCAAAATCTAGCTGTATTACACTATCAACCTGGATATTTTTCGGAACACTATCGGTTGCCGATTTATTCTCAACCACATCGGCAATAACGGGGTTGCTCTCATTAACAGTCTCGGGATTAGTCTCAACTTCAGGCTTTTTTTCTTTGCACGAACTAACTACCAATAGCATACATGCAACAATTATATAGCGCATAAAATGAATTTATAGTCTGTACTGCAAATAGGCTGCCTATTTTCAGGAAAATTATATTTAGAAACCGGAAGGTTAAGATTTTTACTAATTTCAGAAAATGCGGGCAGTCCCGTTTCCTCTTTTCTCACAGTTATTCCAAATAAAAAAGACCCCGAAGGGTCTTTCCGCCTTTGTAAAAAACCGTTTACCTATTATTACGCTCAAACCTCCCCCGACCTCCATTACCATTGCTCTGTTGTTCAACTCTCCTGTTTTCAAAACGCTGAAATTGCCTGGCTTGCCTATCTTGCTGTGGAGCATATTCCCTTTGTGGCCGATTTTCGGTTCTAATCTCCGTGCGATTGTTTTGAGGAGCCGGCTCTACCCTTCTTTGCTGAATCTCCCTTCTTTCAAATCTGCCGCCCGGTTGCTGGTCGTTACTTCTTTGTTGTTCCAATCTCCTGAATTCGTTTTCGCGGCTTTGTGAATTTCTGTTGGCGTTCCTGTCAAAAACATTTGGTCTTTGCCTGTTATCGTTGCTGGGCTGTTCTGTTGAATTACGCTCTGCAATATTCCTGTCCCGGTCAAAAACGTTTCGCCGATTACGATCAATAGTTTTCTCTTGTTGATCAGTTGACCGGTTCACCTCACGATTAGTCCCGTTGTTAATATCGCGGTCAAAAATATTTCTACGATTTCGCTCCATGATTTCCCGTTGCTCGTCATTTGACCGGTTCACTTCACGATTAGTCCTGTTGTTAATATCGCGGTCAAAAATATTTCTACGATTTCGCTCTAAAATTTCACGTTGCTCGTCATTTGACCGGGTCACTTCACGATCGGTTCTGTTCGCACCACGATCGAACACGTTGGGACGCTGATCATTGTTTCTGTCGTCAATTCGATTTGCGTTGTTTATCCTGGTGTTCTGGTAGCGATCAAATGTACGCGGTGCAATGTCCCGGCTAGCCTGGTGGCTGATTTGTGGACGGTAAAGCCTCACCTGGTTATTTCGAAATTCCCTTTCACCCGGCCTTTTAACATCCCTGAAGGTCACCGGACGAATTCGGCCTGTGAATCTTTCAACTTCATATCGTTGCGGGCCGCCACTAACAAATACATTTTTTCTGCTTCCATAATTATTAATAATAGTAGTGTTGTTGATGATGGTGACATTCCTTGACCTGTCTACACAATAGCTATTGAGGTGGGATGAATTGATATAACGGCGCGGTGCAAATGACCAATAGTTATATGGTGGATTGTAATTTGAAAATCCAATTCCTATATTGATACCAGGACCCAATGGAGCCCACCCATAGTAATCTCCACCTGTTCGCCAGGAAACCCAACCGGGCGACCAGTCATAACCCGGAACCCACATCCATCCGTAAAATGGATCATAAAACCAGCGTCCATAGTGAAAAGGCGCCCATCCCCACGAATAGTCAGACACCCACATCCAGTCGTAGTCATCGGACCAAACCCAATGCCCACCCGTTCTGTATGGCTGAAAATCGGGACCAAGCTCAGGTGCCCACACGTAGCCGTATTCAGGAACATCAACCCATCGACCGTAGGGACTCAATTCGTCATAAAAGGTTTGATAACTAATGTCAACACCGAAGCCCTGGGCCGATGCTGAATTTCTAACTGCACCAATCAGGAATAAGGATGATGCCAGGGCAATCGTCGTTAAAAAGCGTTTCATGTGTAAGAGTTTAATTGTTTTCATGGTAAGATCTGTGCGAAATTTCTCCCAGCAGATTGGATTGTTGCATAGTAGAAGCCATTAATATGCCATGTGGTTGCACAGCACAGCTTTACGATAGATTGTTGTGAAAATTTTTGGCTAATTTTTTTAACACCTTTAATACGTAACTTGACATTTCTAAAACATTGTTATATGGATCAGCGAATTATTAATCTCTATGACGAATACACTCATAAACCGCTCACCCGGACTGAATTTTTAAGAAGGCTGGTACTCCTGACAGGCAGCGTTACTGCTGCAATGGCAGTGCTGCCGATGATCGAGGTAAACCAGGCCCATGCAGCTATTACTTCCGACGAAGATTTATTTACCGAACGCGTAACTTATCCCGGGGTAAATGGAGATATGCAGGCTTATGTGGCAAGACCGAAAGAAGAAAAAAAATACGCATCAGTAGTCGTTATCCATGAAAACCGCGGGTTGAACGCACATATAGAGGATGTGACGCGGCGCGCTGCTACAGCCGGTTATCTTGCGATTGCTCCCAATGCACTTTCACCATTAGGTGGTACACCGGCCAATGAAGATGAAGCCCGCGCCAAATTCCAGGAATTAAAGCCGGAAGACAATTTGCAAAACTTTATTAAAGTATTCGATTATTTACCCAAACGGAAAGATTTTAACGGAATAACGGGATGTGTTGGCTTTTGCTGGGGAGGCGCCATGGCAAATAGCCTTGCTGTAAACGTTCCTTCCCTGAAAGCCGCAGTTCCCTTCTATGGGCGTCAGCCGAAAGCGGAAGATGTACCGAAAATAAAAGCAGCTCTTCAACTTCATTATGCGGAAAATGACCAGGGAGTAAATGCGGGGATTGCAGCCTTCGAGGAGGCATTGAAAAATAACAAGATCACATATGAATTGTACATGTATCCCGGAGCACAACATGCTTTTCACAATGATACGGCACCATCAAGGTACAATGAAGCTGCGGCCAAACTTGCGTGGCAACGCACCCTCGAATTTTTTTCAAAATATCTCAAGTAATTTCCGCTCGTGTTAACCGGTCTTATTATTTTTTACCTGCCTTGCAAGTGAAGGATTATTATAGCATTTTAGAAATAAAGCCCGGGGCTGGCGGCGATGAAATCAAGAAGGCATTCCGTCGCCTCGCACATCAATTTCATCCCGATAAAAGTAATGGAGATCTGTATGCTAAAGCCCGGTTTACACAAATAAAAGAAGCATACGAGGTTTTAAGTAACCCTGTAAGGAAAGAACATTACCTGCAGCAACGTTGGTATGCTCAAAGTGTCGGTAAAAGAATTAAACATGAGACAACCACACCGGTAAGTGTCTTGAAACAGGTATTGGAGTTGGACCGTTATGTATCAAGACTTGACATGCACCGGATGGATCATCGTGGCTTGTTTGATTATATGCAAAATGTTCTCTCCGATGCCACCGTTGAGACATTGAATGCCTTTAATGACCCTGATATCAATAAAGATATTATATTGATTAGTCTTCAATGTGCACGGGTCTTGCCCTATCAAATGATGTTACAAATCACGGGCCGGCTACAGAAACTGAAGCATCATGAACCAACTGCAGAGAAAATAGAACACTTTCTACGCCATTCCGCCCGGGTGCACAATTGGGAAAAGAAACAACTATGGATTGTTATCGCGATTGTTTTATCAATCTGCCTTGGAATTTTTCTCGTGTCCCGTTAACAAATCGGGCTGTCGCGGACCTCCTCCAGACAATCGATTTTCGATATTGTGCATAAAATTAGATACAGGTCCCTCCATTTTATTGGTCCGGTCGTCCATAGCATTGTCATGGAACAAGTCTCCCAACTGCAATGCCGCAGGCAAATGAACAAGTATATGATGCCTTTGGGACCTCATATAAGATCTTAATTTTTCAATAGTGGGTTTTTCTCCAATCTCCCTCCGAATAACAATCTCTGCTTCACGTGCAATATCTTCCATTGCCAGGGCGGTTTCATTAAGCGACAAACCCGCGTATTGAGCAACTTTTTCCACAACATTGAGTTTGTTATCCTGAAAGATTAGATTCACCCAATTTTCGGAGGTCGCACCTGTCAAAATTTGCTTACATCCGTCGTCTGTCCTTGTCGAAGCGAAAAATCCGGCTAATACAGTCGGGATCGCTGCCTGTGCGAGACGTTGTTTGGCAGTAATCGACCTCTCCTTTGTCTCCTGGATATTCGGATCAATTTTCTGGAGCGGCAGAAAGCCCATTTCCTTTTGTATGCATTCAACTAAATGAGTAGACATAGAAAACCATTTATAATCATCATAGAGAAAAACTGTGCCATAAATGATCATTTAGTCGAAATACGTTCATATTCAATTGCAAACAAGTAATCATTGAAAATTTAACGGGGGTTATCTTTGCGTCATGCATTATGTCTCAGTCGAAAACTTGTCTAAAAGCTATGGTGTCAAACCACTTTTTCACAATATTTCTTTTCATATCGAAGAAGGCGACAAAATCGCCTTGGTGGCCCGGAATGGTTCCGGGAAATCAACGCTGTTAAAGATTTTAGCGGGGCAGGAATTTCCGGATTACGGCACCGTTTGGATCAATAAAGATGTAGACGTGGCGCTCTTTGAGCAGGAACCCATTTTCGAAGAATCAAAATCCATCCTGGATAACATTTTTTTTCATAACCATCCCGTGATTAATGCAATCAAAGAATTTGAAGCGCTGAGCGAAGAAACAAATCCGATACAATTAAATGCAATTATTGTAAAAATGGATGAGCTGGGGGCCTGGGACTTTGATGCAAAAGTGAAACAAATATTGGGCAGGTTAGATATTCACCACTTGCACGAACCGATCAATAAACTTAGCGGTGGCCAGCGAAAGAGAGTGGCACTTGCAAAAACGTTGATCGATATCGGATTTGAACATAAGCACGTGTTCCTGATCATGGATGAACCTACCAATCATCTTGACGTAACAATGGTGGAGTGGCTGGAACATTATTTAAATAAAGAGAATGTTACATTATTAATGGTAACTCATGACCGGTACTTCCTGGATGCCGTTTGCAATGAGATCTGGGAGCTGGATGGCAGCAACCTGTATGTTTATAAAGGCGATTATCAAAATTACCTTGAGAAAAAAGCGGCCAGGCTGGAAAGTGAGGCCGCAAGTATTGACAAAGCAAAAAATACTTATCGAAAGGAACTCGAATGGATGCGAAGACAACCACAAGCACGAACGACGAAAAGTAAGAGCAGGCAGGATCGTTTTTATGAAGTCGAAAAAAAAGCTAAGCAAAGAATAGAAGATCAGCAGCTGGAGTTACAAATGAAGATGAGCCGTCTTGGTGGAAAAATCATTGAACTGAAGAAAGTATATAAGCGGTTTGGTGAAAAAATTATCATTAAAGGTTTTGACTACACTTTTAAGAAGGGAGAACGCATTGGCATTATCGGTAAAAATGGAGTCGGCAAATCCACTTTCATAAACATCCTCCAGGAACTTGAGGAACCCGACAGCGGCAAAGTCAATATCGGCGACACCGTTGTATTTGGAAATTATTCACAGCAGGGATTGGTGATCAAAGAGGATATGAGGGTTATAGAATTTGTGAAAAATATTGCAGAGAATTTTCCATTGGCTTCTGGTGGTTCCCTAAGTGCCGCCCAATTTCTCCAACTGTTTTTATTTGATCCCGAAAAGCATTACACGCCTCTCAGCCTGCTGAGCGGCGGAGAAAAAAGACGTTTGCATTTACTTTCGATATTATTTCGGAATCCCAATTTTCTGATTTTAGATGAACCAACCAATGATCTTGATTTGCCCACCCTTGGAGTGCTCGAGAATTTTTTAAGTGAATTCCAGGGATGCCTCGTTGTCGTAAGCCACGACCGTTATTTCATGGACCGGCTCGTTGACCATCTTTTTGTGTTTGAAGGTGATGGGATAATCAAAGATTTCCCGGGTAACTATAGTCTGTATCGCGAATCAGCAAGGGACAGCAACCAAACCAGTCCTAACGAAGAGGTAACGCAAGCAGCAAAAGAAGAATCCTTGCCCGTCAAAAAAAGTCAGAAGGAAAGCGCCGGAAAAAGAAGTCCGTCATTCAAGGAAAAAAGAGAGTTTGAACAATTACAAAAGGAGATTGACGAATTAAATATTGAGAAAGCAACGATCACAGAAAGACTTAATAGTAAAAACACGCCCTACCAGGACCTGCAGGACCTTTCAATACGCATTGGCGTAGTAAACCAGCTGATTGATGAAAAAGAATTGCGCTGGCTTGAACTTAGCGAAATAATTTAGTCATGATCACCACGAATAGTATTCCTACTTATAGACTGTTAAAATGAAAAGATATTTTAAGACGTTTTAAATTCAGATTTTTATAAGTTGATGATAACGATAACCATTTGCTTTATCAATAAGGGTTTGTACCAATGCATCGTAATACTCCTATGTGAACAATTTTTCTTTTTAAAACCTTGCACCCTTACAGGAAGTTGTTTAGTTTAGCCATCAGATTAAACATTTCCTCCAATTAATTCCTGCGAAAAGCACACGCTGACAATTCCCATTCCTCTGAGAAACGATCTTTAGAATCTTTAATTTCCTGCGAAAAAACAATTCCAATATTCTGAATTGTTAACTACTAAATTTCGCCCCCTATGAGCAGGATCGTGATTGAAGATCAAGCGCTGATTGATCACCTGAGTGTGAACGACACCGACGCATTCGAAGAACTTTACCACCGCTATTGGTGTAGCCTCTATCTTTATTGCCTTAAAAAACTTCATTCCCCCGAAGCCGCCCGAATAATTGTACGTGACATCTTTATCTCTATTTGGGAAAAAAGACACGAACTCCCGGTAACATTTTCTATCTCCAGCCATTTATACGCAGAAGTGAGAAAGCAGGTAGTAAAGAGCCTGAACAATAAACTTGCGGACGTGCATGAGGCTCCCTGTATCGAAGCCTGGTTGTCAAAAGAATTCAGTGTCGAATCATTGCAGGCAGCCAGGAACCCTGTATGCAAGATCAGGATCATTAATAAACCATCTGAATTAATCAGGCAGCAAACTAATATGATGAACAAAACGGAAGGCCAGACTACGCTTGAACATATCAAATGGATATTTCACTCGCTTACCAACCGGCTTTCTCTTACAAATATTTTGTCTTACTATAAAAATTAACCTGATGAAAACTGAAATTCTACATAGCAAACTTGAAAGATATCTCGCTGGCAAAGCCATGCCCGCTGAAACGCGACAAATACAGGCGTGGCTTTCGTGCACGGAAAAAGATGCCCAATTATCTCCTGAAGAGAAATCATTACTGGAACTTGAAATTCTTCACGAAATCCAGGCGTATACTGCGTACCCGCTTTTTTACCCAAAGAAGAAAGAATCATGGTGGCAGAAGTTTGCGGCGTTTTTTTAGGTGATGGATGTTGGATACTAGATGCTGGATGCTGGATACTGGATGCTGGATGCTGGATGCGGGATGCAGGATACTGGATGCTGGCTGGCATCAACATCTAATCTTTATCGTCGAACTTCTGGCGGGAGCCCTTCGGACAAACGTCGAACATCAAACCTCGAACATCAAACATCCAACCTACAACACCGGCGCTTGCCATCGTTATCCTAAAAGAAAAGGTTGCCCTTCTTAATATTTTTTTTCTGAGTAATTGTTGACGCCACATTTCATTTTCACCCGCGTTCTGTACACTTATTTCCACACTTTTTAATTCGCCAAAATACCCGTTCAAAGGGGCACGTATTTTGACTTCCGGATTAATGTGAAGCATATTCTTTATTAAACAGATAGGATTATGAAAACTAAATCAATTGCGTCATCATTGTTTATCGGCATGATGATTTCTTTATCGATCATTTTTTTTGGAGGATGCCATAAAGAAGATCTTGGCGGAGCGGAAATATCCGGCCTCACTCCTGATACTGATAACGGCGGACTCACCCTGCCGGATGGCTTCCGGGGTATATCAGTTGCTGATGCAACGGGGAGAGCGAGACATCTTGCCGTCAACACAAACGGTGACATTTATATAAAATTAGCTGAACTCAAAAATGGTAATGGCATTTTGGTTTTAAAAGACACCGATAATGATGGCAGAACAGAGACCGAAACAGGTTTCGGAAATTTTGCGGGCACCGGCATTGCTATCAAAGACGGATACCTTTATGCCACGTCTGATGATGCAATATACCGGTATACGCTAAATGCCAATAATGAAATAGACAACACGACGTCCCCGGAAATAATAGCAAGCGGGCTCACAAGAGGCGCCGAGCATTCTTCAAAATCGATCACGCTGGACAACGATAAAAACATTTATGTAAACATTGGTGCGCCGTCCAATTCCTGCCAGGTCAACGACAGGGTGCCGGGCTCATTAGGACAGGATCCCTGCCCCATCTTAACAAATGCCGGCGGTATCTGGCAATTTAAGGCTGATCAGCTAAATCAATCGCAGGACCAGGGCACTCGCTATGCCACAGGCTTAAGAAACGTTGTAGGAATTGACTGGAACAACTCAGTAAATGAATTATATGTCATGCAGCATGGACGTGACCAGCTTTCATTTTTATTTCCGCAACTGTATACGGATTCAATGAGTGCTGAACTTCCGGCAGAAGAATTCTTCAGGGTAAACCAGGGAGATGATTTCGGATGGCCATACTGTTACTATGATCAAATGCAGGGCAAAAAAGTTTTGGCACCTGAGTATGGCGGTGATGGAACTACAACGGGACGTTGCGATGGAGTCGAAGGTCCAATCATGGCTTTCCCGGGTCATTGGGCTCCGAATTCGCTGTTGTTTTATACAGGCGACCAATTCCCGGACAGGTATAAAAATGGCGCATTTATCGCATTTCATGGTTCATGGAACAGGGCTCCGTTAAGACAAGGCGGATATTTCGTCTTGTTTGTGCCTATGAATAATGGAGTGCCTTCGGGTGATTGGGAAATGTTTGCCCAGGGTTTCCCCGGCGTGGATGTCATTACGGAACCGGACCAGGCGGTATACAGGCCAATGGGATTAGCACAGGGACCCGACGGATCATTATACATTTCCGATTCGGAAAAGGGAAAGATCTGGCGGATTATTTTTAAAGGTTGATCATTTACGTTGATCGCTTTCTGATTTCTTTCCTAAACACCCGGGTGTGTATCTTTGCCTGATGATGATTTTGCCCGGGTAGTTTAGGCCAAAAGAATATTTATGATTAGTTCGCTTTGCCAGTCGGTTTTTGAAGAAAGCATTTATCGATATCATGTCATGGATAGTGTTGATGCGCCCATCAACAACCCCTATCACAAGGATAAACTTGAACACTTACTATATCTTAAAAATTGGATAGATAATGTTCAATGGCACCTGGAAGATATAATTCGCAACCCGGCGATAGAGCCCAAAGAAGCGCTTGCCATTAAAAGAAGAATCGACAGTTCCAACCAGGAAAGAACGGATGTCGTCGAATATATTGACAGCTATTTTCTTGACAAGTACAAAGATGTTGCTCCGCAACCCGGCGCATCCATCAATACCGAAAGCCCTGCATGGGCAATAGATCGTCTTTCCATATTGGCATTAAAGATCTTTCATATGGATATTGAGGCCAACCGCCTGGATGCAACTGAAGAACATAAAATCACCTGTGGCCAAAAGCTTGGCACATTGCTCGAACAGCGCAATGACCTGTCCCGTGCCCTCGATGAATTGATCAGGGATATAGAACAAGGCAAGAAGTATATGAAAGTATACAAGCAAATGAAAATGTACAACGATCCATCTCTGAATCCCGTCCTATACCAGCAGCAAACCTCGCAGGCGCATGAAGCCTAAGCATATTCTTGTAATTCGTCTGTCTGCAATGGGTGATGTGGCCATGACGATCCCGGTTTTACAGCAACTGCTACAGCAAAATCCCCAAATACAATTGACGGTTCTTACGCGGCAATTGTTTGCGCCGCTTTTTGAAGCTTTACCACGAACCTCGGTATTTCCTGTTGAAATTAAAGGGAGACATACGGGAATACAAGGAGTGGTCAAACTCTTCAAAGATCTGCGAATGAATTATCAATTCGATGCTGTCGCAGATCTTCATAATGTTCTGCGTTCAAAGTTGATCCGTTTCCTCTTTAAAATGGCGGGTGTTAGATCCGGCACGATCGATAAAGGACGCAAAGAAAAAAGACAATTGACAACTAAAGTGGATAAAAAACTGATACCCTTAAAAACCAGTTTTCAACGATATGCCGATGTGTTTAACTCCCTGGAATTCCCGGTGGTGTTAAACACTGCACAAAAAGCTTTTACAAAACAAGAGTTACCTGCAACTGTTTCATCATTGTTTGTACCACATAAAATGAAGATTTGTTTTGCGCCCTTTGCAAAACACAAGACAAAAATGTACCCCGTTGAAAAACTTAAAACGATCATCAATGACATTTCAAACAGGGTTGATTGCCAGGTTTTTTTATTGGGAGGAGGAAAGGAGGAGGCAATTGCATTGAATGAGTGGGAAAAGGAATTTAAAGGCGTCATCAATCTTACAGGTAAGTTTTCTTTCGGTGATGAGCTTGCCATTATCAGCAATATGGACCTTATGCTCAGTATGGACTCTGCTAACATGCATTTAGCTTCTCTTTACGGCGTTCCTGTCGTATCGGTGTGGGGCGCCACGCACCCGTTCGCAGGCTTTTATGGCTGGGGACAGCCGGATGAAAATGCTGTACAAATAGATTTGTATTGCCGACCCTGTTCTGTATTTGGAAACAAACCGTGTTACAGGGGCGATCACGCTTGCATGGAAGTATTACCGGAAGAAATGATCAGGAAAAAAATAATTTCAATAATTAATAATTAGGCCTTTTTACCTTTCAACGAAGTTGAGATCTTTGCCAAAGGTTTCACGCGATAATGCGATAGCCACAATCGTAATACTCATGATAATAATTGCCGCATAAATTCCTCCCTTTACATATCCGACGCCGTCGATGCTCCTCAGCCATTGAAACAGGGGAAGAATAAAAATCGCCAACATCCCTCTTACCATATTTGGCACTGTAGTAGCAGTTGTTGCCCTAAGGTTAGTTCCAAATTGTTCGGCGGCCATAGTAACAAAGATGGCCCAGAACCCAGTACCGAACCCAAGCCCTGCACATATCCAATACATTCTTGATGCAGTACCATTCCATTGTGTTGTAAAAAACAACACCATAAAGACGGCAGTTATCGAAAAGAAAAGATACAAGGCTTTTTTGCGGCTCCTAAACCATTGACTTACGAAGCCGACGGCTATATCACCCAACGATATGGCCGCATAGGCATACATAATCGCTTTGCCGGGATCAATAGCCTCCTTAATACCAAACCATTTTGCGAATTCGCTTGAGAAAGCGACGAGCACGCCAATTACAAACCAGGTAGGGAGCCCGATCAGCACGCTGACAATGTACCTTTTTAAGCGATCCCTGTTATTGAACAACATGAAAAAATTTCCCCTTTGTACCTCCATGGTTTTAACCTGGTGAAACATTCCCGATTCAAAAACTGAAATACGAAGTATCAATAATAACAGCCCAAGCCCGCCCCCTATGAAATAACAGGTTCGCCAATGAAAATTTTCTTTCATTATAAAAGCGACTACCGCACCTGTAAGTCCTATTCCCGCAACCAGCGAAGTAGCAATGCCCCTTTTTTCCTTTGCTGTGAGCTCTGAAACAAGCGTTATTCCGGCTCCCAATTCACCCGCGAGACCGAGCCCGGCAATAAATCTTATTAATTTATATTGGCCGACCGTATCAACAAAACCGTTTGCAATGTTGGCAATAGAATACAAAACAATAGAGCCAAATAATACACTCAATCTGCCTTTTTTGTCGCCCATCACTCCCCAGATGATGCCCCCTATCAACAATCCCCACATCTGCCATTGCAAAATCCCTTCACCGTCGATCGTGATTTGATTGGGTGTCAATCCCAGATCTCCCAGGCTCTCGATCCGTATTATGGCAAACAGCAACAAGTCATATATGTCAACAAAATAACCCAGGGCAGCAACGAGCACTGCAATGGTGAATACAGAACCGGTTTTGGAAGGCTGCATAACTCGTCAGGAATTTACATTCGAATCCTTGGTGGTGGTAACAACAGTTTCTTTTGCAAAAAACAATTTATACAAAACAGGCAACGTAGTAATAAGGATAATGACGATTGTGATAGGCTCAATATAATCCTGCAGGCTGAAGCCGAATTCACGTTGTACCCAACTGTTCAAAAAATATCCACCGAGCATCATCGAGCCTACCCATGCTACACTGCCTATAATATTGTAAAAAACAAAATGAGCAGGATTCATTTTGACAATTCCGGCAACAATTGGTGCAAACGTGCGGATGATCGGCAGGAATTTAGCAAGGAAGATGGTTGCTTTCCCATACTTTTCGTAAAACTCTCTGGCCCGCATTAAATGTTTTCGCTTGAATATAAAAGTGTCCTTTTTTTCGAATAGCAGGGGCCCCGTTTTTTTGCCAAACCAATAGCCAACCACGTTGCCTAATACCGATGCTGTCATGACCAAAATAATGATAACAAGCCATTGATATATTGGTACGTGTGCATCATCCGGAACGTTGTCCCTGAACAGCTCGTTCGTAAGTTTATTCATATATACTCCGGCGGCAAACAACAATGAATCACCGGGGAAAAAGAAGCCAATAAACAGACCGGTCTCAGCAAATACGACCAACAGCAGAAGATAAAAACCACCATAGTCAATGATCCAGTTAATAAACCGGTCAATAAATCCGCCCGACAACAAATAGATATCCAAAAACTGCGTCATAATAAATAGTACACTTTTATTTTTCAATTATCGCACCAGCTTCCTTTTCATTAAATGCCATTGCTTTCGCATCATCAAATTCCCCCTCCCATCTTGCGACAACGCAACTGGCAAGCGTATTGCCAACTACATTTACAGATGTGCGGGCCATATCCATCAGTTCGTCAATACCGAAAATGGCGGCTATCGGCCATAACGGTAAATGAAATTGGTCGGCAGTTGCGATCAGTATGATCAACGAAGCCCGCGGAACAGCGGCTACGCCTTTACTGGTCAGCATTAATATCAGTCCCATCGCAACCTGGCTACCTATGCTCAAATGGATGTCCGCCGCCTGGGCAACAAATACCGAAGCTAAAGATAGATACAATGTAGTTCCGTCAAGATTAAAAGTATAACCAGTGGGAATGACAAATGATACGATCTTTCTCGGTACACCAAACTTTTCCATGTTTTCCATGGCTTTTGGAAGAGCTGAATCAGAACTCGTAGTGGCGAAGGCAATTGAAACAGGCTCCCTGATTGCCTGGATGAACTTATTCAACGGGATCCTGATCATTTTTGCCACCGGTAATAATACGCCAAAAAGGAAAATGATTAAAGAAACATATAAAGTGATTACCAGTTTCAGCAAATTTTCAAGTACGTTGATCCCCAGGTGACCCACCGTCACTGCCATAGCTGCCCCGATGCCTATCGGGGCAAAATACATGATGATGTTGGTAAATTTAAACATTGCTTCAGACAAGCTTTCACAGGCCCTGAGCATGGGCCGTTTTCTTTCTTCTTTCAGCATAGCAAGACCTATCGCAAACAAAACGGAAAACACAACGATCTGCAATACTTTGCCGTCATAGATCGCTTTAATAAAATTGGAAGGAAAAATATCAATAATATGCTCGGCCCACGTAAGCGGCTTGGTATCCGGAAGTTTTTCCATTATCTCAGGCTTAACGATACCAACGCCGGCCTGGGAAATATTAATTGCAATCAGCCCAATGATTAAGGCAATGGTTGTAACTATTTCAAAATACAGAAGTGATTTCCACCCCAATCTTCCAACCTGTTTAAGGTTTGAATGACCGGCGATTCCTACCACCAGTGTCGAAAACAAAAGTGGCGCTACGATGGCCTTTACCAGGTTTAAAAATATTTGTCGCAGGAAAGCCAGGTTTTGAGAAAATGCCGGGTGTTCATATCCAACCTGGATACCCAACACCATTGATAACATGATCCAGGCCGTTAGCGATTTTCGAAACCATGCATAAAGAGCAAGGGAAGCAATGAATACCCATCTTAAAACTGATAGTATCGCCGGAGAAACCTTAACGATCTCCCAATGGATTACATGTACCACAGCAACGGCTGTAAAAAGGAGTAAGGCGAGCATCCCGGCTTTGCGTCTATCCATATCAGTTGCTGAAGTAAAGCCTCAAAACTAATCGTTTACTACCAATTATCGCTAAAACGATGCGTTCCGCTATGAGCTTTATTAATTAAGGTTTTTATCCCCTTTCTTAGCCAAAATCATTATTTTTCAGGCTGTTTCATGCTACATGGATTGACAAACAATAAACCACAATCAATTTACTTATGAGCCTGTTTGTAAGAAAACCATTAAATAAGTTACTGACCGAAGCCGCCGATAGTGAGAAAGGGTTAAAGAAAACTCTCGGACCGTGGTCATTAATTGCATTGGGAATCGGTGCCATTATTGGAGCTGGTTTGTTTTCCATTACAGGTGGAGCAGCCGCAAATAATGCGGGGCCCGCCATCACGTTATCTTTTGTTGTAGCGGGTCTTGGTTGCGCTTTTGCCGGTTTGTGTTACGCCGAATTTGCAAGCATGATTCCCATTGCCGGAAGCGCCTACACCTACAGCTATGCAACCATGGGCGAGTTTATTGCCTGGATTATTGGCTGGGATCTTGTTTTGGAATATGCAGTTGGTGCGGCCACGGTAAGCATAAGCTGGAGCAGGTATTTTGGAAAATTTATGGAAGGTTTTGATATTCATCTACCGGCCGAAATTATGGGTGGCCCATGGGATGGAGGTCTCATCAACCTGCCCGCCGTTTTCATAGTTGTCTTAATGAGCTTGTTACTTCTGCGTGGTACCAGTGGGAGCGCTAAGGTTAATGCGTTTATTGTCGCTCTGAAGGTTGCAGTGGTTATTGTATTTATAATTCTCGGCTGGGGCTACATCAACAACAGTAACTATGATCCATATATTCCTGACAACACGGGAAAATTTGGGGAGTTTGGCTTTAGCGGAATCATAAGGGCTGCAGCAATTGTCTTTTTTGCTTATATAGGATTTGATGCCGTAAGCACAGCCGCGCAGGAGACTAAAAATCCCAGGCGGGACATGCCCATTGGTATTTTAGGTTCGCTTGCTATTTGTACCGTCCTTTATATTTTGTTTGCGCATGTAATGACGGGTGTCACCAGTTATGAGACATTCAGGGGAAAAGATGGAATAGCACCGGTGGCGGTGGCTATTGATCATATGGGCACTGTGGATGCATCCGGTGTGACCCACCCTGACTATCCATGGCTGAACCGCGCCATCATCGTTGCAATTCTTGCGGGCTATTCTTCGGTAATATTAGTTATGCTGTTGGGCCAATCACGGGTATTCTTTAGCATGAGCAAAGACGGATTGATCCCCCGGGTTTTTTCCGAGGTTCACGCACGATTCAGGACGCCTGCAAAAAGTAATTTGTTATTCCTTGTTTTTGTAAGCCTCTTTGCTGCTTTTGTACCGGCGAGAGTAGTTGGTGAAATGACGAGCATTGGGACTTTATTTGCATTTATCCTGGTTTGTATAGGTGTAATGGTATTGCGGAGCAAAATGCCCGAGGCGCCGAGAGCCTTCAGAACACCCTTAGTTCCGTTGGTTCCCATCCTCGGAATTGTGACCTGCTTCTTCATGATGGCGTTTCTTCCACTGGATACCTGGATACGATTAATTGTGTGGATGCTGATTGGATTCGATGTTTATCTGTTGTATGGGATAAGGAAAAGCCATCTTTCGGCTAATCAGCCCGACACTTTGAGCCAGGGCAATAAGGTAATCGGAGGTTGTGGAGTAGCATTGTCTGTTGTATTGGCGGCCGTTGCTTTTCTGCATCATGATCAAACTAATGGAGCAGATACGGGGCTGTTTTATTTTTCACTCATTTTTGCGGCTTTACAATTATTACTATTTGCTTCGCGGTTATTTAAAAAGTAGAAAATATATTTCCAATCTTTCAGGCCGTTTCGCCAAAGAGCGGGACGGTTTTTCTTTTTCGGTCATTATCCTAAATTTGCATCCGCCTTCGCTAAAGCTCCGGCGGACTAAGTCCTTCGCTAAAGCCCCGGCGGACTAAGTCCTCCACTAAAGCTCCCGCGGGCTAAGTCCTCAGCTAAGGCTATGGCAAACAAGTCCAAGAAACTTTCATCATAAAGAAAGTACTTTGATGTGAGGTGTATGATTAATCGATTTAATAACATTACAACATGGGAAGGATATTTGAAGTACGCAAGTCAACGATGTTTGCCCGCTGGGACCGGATGGCCAAGCAGTTTACGCGCATTGGAAAAGAAATAGCTATAGCGGTAAAAACAGGCGGCCCCGACCCTTCTACGAACCCAGCATTGCGCCGTTGTTTTCAAAACGCGAAAGCCGTGAATATGCCCAAGGACCGGGTAGAGGCTGCTATCAAAAGAGCGCAGGGTAAGGAAATGGAAAACTATGACGAAATTCTATACGAGGGTTATGCACCGCATGGAGTTGCGATCCTCGTCGAGACGGCAACAGACAATCATGTGAGGACGGTAGCGAACGTGAAAAGTCATTTCAATAAAGGCGGAGGCACCCTGGGAAACAGCGGCAGTGTTGCTTTCCAGTTTAAGAAAATGGGGGTGTTTAAATTAAAACCAGATGGTCTGAATACCGACGACCTTGAACTGGAACTTATCGATTTTGGATTGGAAGAACTGGGAGAAGGCACGACGGACAACGGTGAACCCGTTTTGGTGGTTCGATGCGGTTTTAGCGATTTTGGAAATATGCAAAAGGCTTTGGAAGATAAAGGCATCACTCCTATTAGTGCTGAACTGGAATGGATACCCACTACTACAGTTCCCGTAAACGACGTGCAAGCCGAGGATGTCAGTAAGCTGATTGAAAAATTAGAACAGGACGAAGATGTGCAGAAGGTATTTCATAATATGGGATAATTGCGATAGCGTGCGGAGGCAAAAGCGATAGCTTAAGAATTGGCCACGAGCATTTAGTAACTTTACATTGACCAGCAACCATCGTTGGTCTTTTTTTATGGGAAATGGTGACGAAAAAATTGTTCTATTCGACGGTGTCTGCAACTACTGTAACGCGATGATCAACCGGGCCATCCGCAATGATAAAAAAGCTGTCTTGAAATTTGCCACACTTCAGTCTGAAACCGGCCATCAACTGAAAAGCAGGTACCGGATTCCACCGGAAATTGACAGCGTGATCTTTATTGAAAATGGAAACGTCTATACCTATTCAGATGCCGCCATTCGGACAGCCAGGTATTTTAGGTGGCCAGCTAAAATTGTTTATGGATTAAAAATCATTCCCAAATTTATACGGGAGCCGATTTATAAATGGATTGCAAAAAACCGTTACAAATGGTTTGGTAAAAGAGACCAGTGTATGATCCCACCTCCAGATGTCAAAGCAAGGTTCTTACCTTAGTCTCTGTTTAGTTACCGGTTACAAGTTACCATGTCATGTCCTAAAGAAAGTTGACACTTTTTACTACGGTTTCCACTATGCTGCAGTGTGTGCTTTTGAAGGTATTTGCAAGTTGAGGGACCAATGTGGTCGTTCCTCATTGTATGCTATGATACCTTCATGTACAGCTTTCCACGCTTCTTGGTGGCTTGCAAATGTTTCATCAAGTCCATATTCACTCTTTAGGATTCCGTTTATTCTTTCTGCCATTGCGTTCTCGTAACAGTTGCCGGCCTCTGCCATGCTTATCCTTATTCCTTTTGCTTTTAGTATTCTAACATATTCACCCGAGCAGTATTGAAAGCCACGATCTGAGTGGTGAATTAATCCTGTTGTGTTAGGACATTGTTTTATCGCCAGTCTTAATGCGGTTAATGCACCTTCCAGCCCCAAACTATTGCTTAGTGTCCATCCCACAATCTTGCGGCTAAACGCATCTGTTATTAAAAACAAGTATACAAATCCTGACTTTATGCGCATATACGTTATGTCACAAACCCAAGCTTGGTGTGGATGACAAGTCTTAAACCCCGCCAGTTCATTTTTATACACCTTAAAGCGATGGTAGGATTGAGTCGTAATTGCGTATTTGCGCCGACGAATTACCAAAAGCTTCCATTTCCGTAGTAAATCAAAGAACTTATCTCTTCCTATAGCAGCATTAATCCGATGTATATCTTCTTCCAGCAGCTTATACAGCTTCTTTCCACCCATATGTCTATGCTTCCATCGGATCTGTTGTACCAGGGCTAGTATCAATTCTTCTTCCATCGATTTTCTCTCCACCTCCTTCAAGCCCTTATAATAAGCTTGACGGCTTACTCCAAAAAAATGACACAACGCCTTTATTTTGAACTCTTCGCTGAGTCTTTCGATACAGACTCGCCAAAGCTTTTTTTTAAATCTGTTTTATACTCTTTGCTGGCTTCATCTATCACCACCTCCAGGCTTCGCTGAGCTAAAAGCGAATCTGCCAATGCTAACTTCAATTTCTTAATCTCTGATTCCAACTCCTTAATTCTATCTTTTTCTTCCATCGTTTCTATTCGTATAACCTGGTTTAGTAAATGATTTTTGCCAAACTTACGAACCCACCGCTGTATCGTTTCCGAACCCCTTATATCATATTTTTTGCGAATTAAATCCATCGTCGTCCCCGTCTGTTCTAACTCGCGTATGATATGCTTTTTGAAGCTAATACTATACCGGCGCATCCGCCCATCCATATTTGTCATATATATTCCTGATTTTTGGTGACAAAATCTGTCAACCTATATCAGGACAAGACACCAACATCCAACATCCAACTTCCAACATCCAACATCCAACAATCACTATTGTGCCAATGATATTCTCACCTGAAGCCCCGCTCTTGTATTCGTTATAGGGAATGCATTACTGATCTTCGGTATATTCTTATTCTGTTCGAAATAAAACTTAAGACTTACCCTATTGTTTAAAACATAATCAATGGAAGGGGCAATACGAATCACTTTCTGGCCCGCGGTTCCAAATGACGTTCCCTGGTCTAACTTGCTGTTAGCAGTTGCATCGTCCCTAAGACTAAAATCAAAACGGAATGTCACGTCATTATCCAGCTTCATTCCTTTTTTGCCAATTCTAATATTTTTTAAAAGGGGTAACGCCTTTTTGCGGTAATTGAACCCGACCGTAACTTCCGATGAACGGTTTTCGGCCAGTTGGTAATCAAGTAAACTGAGACTTAGCTGTCTCATTTTTCTAAATTCGCCCCTTATTGACATTTGATTTGAAAATGTCATATCCACCTCTATTAACGGATCGAAGGCTTCCTGGATGGTCAGGTTCGGAACGAGGAAGTAGGGAATAAAGTTTCCGGTCAGTGTATCGCGGAAATAAGGATAACTTA
>Ga0111538_10000618_pt1 | contig 48036 bp, 56 predicted proteins | sample SoiMethybrSBSTD1_FD_79669 | JGI IMG/M metagenome (GOLD analysis project Ga0111538, IMG submission 79669) | Bulk soil microbial communities from a Populus tree surrounding site in Tennessee, USA - Soil MetaG P. TD hybrid SBSTD1 (version 2)... | ecosystem: Environmental > Terrestrial > Soil >... | reverse complement strand
TTCCAAACGCGGTGGACGGCGGGCGACCCGGACCGCATTCGACAAGCCGCTAACGAACTTGTGTCGCTCGCGCCCGATCTCATAGTCGTAAATGGCAGTGCCGGGATGGACGCGATGCGGCGTGCGACGCGTACCATACCGGTCTTGTTTGTGGTGGTTGTTGATCCGGTTGGCGGGGGTTATGCCGACAGCCTGGCGCGACCCGGCGGCAATGCGACCGGGTTTTCCCAATTCGAATATGGCATAGGTGGTAAGTGGCTCGAACTACTCAAGGAGCTTACGCCTGCCGTTAAGCGTGTGGGTATCATTCGGGATCCCACTATAACTTCGGGCCCCGGTCAGTTTGGCGCAATTCAATCAGTCGCACCATCGCTCGGTGTCGAAGCCACTCCGCTCAGTGTGGACTCTGCCGACGAAATCGAACGCGCCATCGCTGCGTTTTCGAGCGCCACGAACGGTGCCCTCATTGTAGCGGGGAGCGCATTGGCCGTAGTTCACCGCAATCTAATCATCGCGTTGGCAGCCAAATACAAACTTCCCGCTCTTTACTTTGGAAGCTACTTTGTTGCTGAGGGTGGTCTCATCTCATACGGCCCCGATCTCGTTGAACAGTATAGGCAAGCTGCCGGCTATGCCGACCGTATCCTCAAAGGGGAGAAACCGGCTGACCTGCCGGTGCAAGCGCCGACCAAGTACGAGCTAGCGATCAACCTCAAGACTGCGAAGGCGCTCGGCCTCACTGTGCCGCCGTCGCTCCTTACCCGAGCAGATAAGGTCATTGAATAAATGCTGGCGATGTCCGCTTTTGGCCCTTAGCGGCATCCCTAGTTGCACCGCGCATGTCCGCTTTCGGGGGTAAAGCGGACATCTTCGTTTTTCTATCGGCGATCCCGCTGCGCCAATGCCGACCGATGCGGCAGCGGGTCGCCCAGCCAACGCTCTGCCGCGGTCCGAGTATCGGAAGCGATGCCCTGGTCGCGCTCCTGGATGAGCTTCAAAACATCGTCCGGCGATATGCTGGGCGCGACTTTGGTAAAGGACGGTCGTTGTTTGGTGCCACGTGGCGACATGGCCGGGAAATCTAGCGGGATTCGATACTGAGTAAACGCAGGGTCGTGGCCACGCGATCTTGGCCCCGACCTGACGTCGCGTGCCGTGGTCTCCGTGACGTCGCGCGCGCCGGGCACCCGGTGCTCGATCTTCTTGGCATGTGTCGTGGCGGCCCTAGGAACGCCGTACATGCGTCCGCGGGGTTAAATCCTGTGGATTGTGCCAGCCGCCCCATCGGCGTCTTGGATCTTCCCATAGTCTTCCCGGCCAGGATTTTGGGAAGATGGTTTTTAAGATATGCCTAATTTTATTGAGTTTTAAGCACGTCAGCTGCTTTGATTCACCTTTGAAGCACATTGACGCTGCTGCAACGCATCCGCCGGCAGCACGACGAGTATGCTCAGGGCGGCAAGTGCGGCGAACCTCATGCTCTCCTCCTAGAAAGACCGGCTGTGAAGCGGCCGTTCTATGTTTTCTGATGAGCGTGCGTGGTATTCAGTCGCTTCAATGCTTCCCAGATATTCCTTGTAGATCCAGCGGCCGTCGTCACGACGGCGCAGAACTGTGCCCCACAGGAGACGATTCGTGATCGATCGTCTTGGGATGAGTACGGTCCATATGTGCCAAACTTCCTCATACGGAGGCCGCGGCTTCGGGCCGAGCATCCGAAGAACGACGTCATGCTTGCTTGCAGGTATGCGCAGCATTGCGGACCAACCGTTCGGGCCCGGACAATAGAAGTGGCGCACCTTCTTTCAATTCGATTTCAAATTAACCGTAAGCAAGAAACCTTAATGGCGGAGCTTGGCTCACGATCATCGCGCCCATCACGGGAGAAAATCCTGAAAACAGATGTGGACCTGCGCTGCAGCAATAAGAGATGGAACCGGCTCTAAGGTCGCGGCAATTTCTTCAACAAATTCGTCAGCGTGTTTTCGCCATCATCGACGGGTTCACTTCATCAACAGTAATAGCGCGAACAGGGTGCTGGTAACGCATACCACCCTCCGATACCACCGAGCGTGCCGGGTTTTGAAAGATGGTTTTCGCAGATGAGGAAACTGCTCAGCCGTCCCGGCGTTAAGAGCGTTGCAAGTTAATGTGCACATCCGTCCCTTCCGCTTGGATAGCGGAGAAAGGAGTAATGAGATGGCTCATGCCCTCACATACGTAACGAGCTCGGAAAGCTGGAAAAGCTGGAAGAGCCGAAAAAAATTGCCCTACCAAGGCGTCGTCAAACGGGACTGGGTCCCGACCGGCCGTATCGACTTCGCAACCAATCTCGACGGCAACGGAGCGGACGCCGATCAGCCAAGCGAATTTAAGCTGCTCGTGGAAGAGCGCAGGATCGTTGAAAGCATCGCCGGGAACGAAAATCTGGAGATTCAATGGAGGCTTGCTACGCTAAAGGAAGCAAAAGCCGTCGTCACCCAGTATCATAAATTTCTGACCGATCATTCGCTTATCAAGACCGTGTTCGACGAGACAATGTCCCTGCCGCCACCGAAAAAGGGGCAGGGAAATTCGTCGAACCAAAGTCTGGCTTCCTAGCAAAGGAATTCGCGAAAAAAGTCCCGGACTTCGCGCCGGGGCTTTTTGCATCATTGCGATGTGGAAAGCAATTGGGACAAACTGGACACGTTGAGGAGCTGTTTCGGTTTCAGCGCGCCCGCTCTCAAAGCCGCTCGCACTAAACGGAGCACCGATCATTTTCCGATAAAGCTAGCTGCCCTGTGTGCGACCGTTGGCGCACCGGCAAATTCTCGGACGCCCTGCTGATCAAGAACATTGAGGGGAATGTAGTGTGCCGCGACATCGGAGCTCTCGACCAGGATCGATGACCGATTGTCAAGGATGAGCCAGCGTCCCGCATGGCGCACCGCAACCACCGCATGCTGTCTGTGCACGGTCTTGTCCATGACGATGACGATGCGCAGATCCTCTCGGGCAAATCCGACATTGGTGAGCGCGACATATTTCAGCACTGAGTATTGCTTGCAATCGCCACTGCCTTGCGCAAGGGCGGCTAGGGGCGGTGTCCAGTTTTCCGTTTTTTGGTTGTTGAGGCCCTGTATCGCAAGATTGACTGCACGATTGATGTGCCCGATCCGGGCTATGCCGTTGTGCTGTTCGCCTTGATTAAGAATCTCGACAAATCTGGCTGCTGCACGCGACGAGCAGAGCTTCGCCTCGCCGCGGCATTGAGCAACAATCGCCTGCTCCATATCAATTTGAGACTGGAGATCGTTCCAATTCGTCGACAAAGGACCATTCGAAGTGGTCAGCGTGGGAAGGCCAAAGGCTCGTCCAGCTTTGTTTGCGCAGTGAGGCCCAAAAGCAAACACGCTGCCAAGATACGGAAAATTCGTTGTTCACAATATTTTCGACTTGTCATGACGACCTTGCAGATGCGGGTTTCACGTCACTTCGTGATAGTGAGCAACTTTGCGAACGACGCTAGCTTCCGGTCTTCATGAGCAAGAACGTCTTGTTCTTCGCTGCATCATACGCAGCTGTCCATAACAGCGGATTATTGAAGGATTGAGTAGAGGTATCGATTGGACTGTAGGTCAACTTTTTGACACCTATTAGAGCGGTATTTGGGTGGGCAGCGTGATTACGATCAGCCGGCGGTATTTGTCGAGTTTGGTGCGCTGCGGCAGCGTGTGAATGCCCACTCCCCAAGTCAATTCAATGTGTAACGGCAGCTACGAAAATGCCTTTGCGTTGGCATGCCCAAGCATTAGATCGGAAATCCATTGGTGTTCTATCCGCGCTATGCCTGGGAAACGGTCAGGAAACTCTCTGCATACCTGCGGTTGTTATCGCGAGCTCAAGGCGAAACTCGATGAATCGGTCGCCGCGACCGATCGCTGGACGTGCACGGGCGCCTCAGCAGCGGGACGAATTCGAACGGCTATCGCTCTATCATGGCACGAGCGGTGGCGAAGCCGCTCTCGCACGCAAAAGACGCGAGGACGCCATTCGCGTTACCGGGCGCGCGCTGAATTCGCGCCCTTTCCTAACCGCGCACACAACACCCCGTGAAATGTGCATTGACGGCGTGGAAGGAGACAAACGCATCGCAAATCAGGCGTGCGCGCACCGTGGGGCCTCTACGCTTGCAAAGAAGCCCGAAAATCTGGGACAAATCGGCCAGCCGAGAGTAAGTGCTGCCTGCACGCCCTACATGGGATCGTGGTAGCATCAAACGACGGTACGAAAGGGGGCAACTTGCTGGACTCTCTATCGGCGCATGCTCAAGGCCACCTGTCTTCCGTTCGTCGAGTAAGACAGCAGTGGGTTAGTTCTATTTGGCTATTTGTCCTTGTTGGAGTTGCCTACTTCCTTGCAGCTCGACTGAGTCTTCTCTTATTGACCAAGCCTGATGGCGTGGCCGTGTTCTGGCCGGCTTCAGGAATCGCCGCGGGTGCGTTGATCGCACTTGGGCCAGGCGCGCGGTTGCCAGTGGCGGCTGGCGCCGCAGTCGCAACAATCGTAGCCAACTTGTTGGGTGATCGGACTCTCATGGGCGCGATCGTCTTCGCGGTGTGCAATGCTGGCGAAGCGCTGCTCGCGGGTTGGCTGATCCAACGATATTTCGGTCCTGCCTTTAGTCTCGACCGTCTGAGTCATGTGCTGGGCTTGCTGGGTGCGGCGACCGTCGCGGCCGCGATCTCGGGAGTCGGCGGAACGGCAGGGTTTTTGTACTTCCACAGCTCGACCGCGCCGATTCTGGCAACTTGGCAACACTGGTTTGCTTCCGACGCGCTCGGAATCCTCACGGTCGCACCAGTCATGATCGAACTCGCTTCGGCAGCACGGGAGCCGCCGCGACGGAGCGAGCTCGTCGAAGGCATCGTAGCACTGGTGGCGCTGGGCTGGGTAAGCGGATTTGTCATTCTTCTGCCGCAGGGCCACTGGGGAATCATTGTTCCCATCGCCGCACTATTTCCCTTGTTATTGTGGATTTCCGCCCGCTGTCGCCCGATCTTCGCCGCTGCGGCCGCTTTCATCATCGCGTTTACATTGGTCTGGATGACTACATTTGGTATCGGTTATCTCGGCGAATCCGCTATCCCGATCGAGCAACGCATTTTGGGTGCCCAAGCGAGCATCCTTGCCATCTCGCTCTGCGCACTCGTTCTTGCTTCCCTTTTCGCGGAGCGACGTCATCACGAGGCCGCGCTCTTGGAAGGTCAGACACGGCTTCAGGAAGCGCTCACCGCCGGGGGAGTGATGGCCTTTGAATGGAATGCCCGAACCAACTTGTCGCAGCGGAGCGACAACGCTGCGCAGATTTTGGGCTTCGATCCAAAGCATGGATTTTCTGCAGCGGAATTCCTCGAACGGGTGCATCCCGACGACCGATCGCTATTCAAAACACTTGTTCATTCAGTCCGTCCCGAAAAGCCTTCCTACAGAATGACTTTTCGCTTCGGATGCCCCGATGGCCGGCAGATTTGGCTCGAGGAATCTTCCAGCGCGGAATTTGATTCGAACAGTCGCTGTATTCGGCTGAAAGGACTGACTCTTGATATTACGGAGCGCAAGCATTCGGACGAGCGTCAGGGGTTATTGATTGCTGAGCTCGATCATCGCGTGAAAAACCTTCTGGCGCGAGTGGCTGTAATCAGCGCATACACCCGTCAGGGCAGCGCCTCGATCGACCAGTTTGTCGAGGTGCTCGACAAACGCATTCAATCAATGGCGAATGCGCATTCACTGCTCAGCCAGAATCGCTGGAGCGGTGTGAATCTCGCCGACCTTGTTCATAATCAGCTGGCGCCCTACGCGACGATGGCAAACACGATGATCGGTGGCCCCGACGTCACACTCACTCCAGCAACAACTCAGGCGGTGGCAATGGCCCTTCATGAGCTCGTCACGAATGCCGTTAAATACGGAGCGCTTTCGAGTCCAAATGGCCATGTCTCGGTGAATTGGGATCGCTACCAGCACAATGGCGGACCACATCAGGTGAAGATCGAATGGCATGAAACAGGCGGTCCGGTGGTGGTCGCTCCGCCCAAATTCGGCTATGGCACCAGTCTCATATGCGAATTGATTCCGCACGAACTCGGAGGAACGGTCAATCTTGCCTTCGCAACGGACGGCGTACGCTGCGAAATCAATGTCCCGAACGATCAGAGATGAGGAATAGACTTAGTGCGTATCGGCGACGGAGCGCAAAATCGCGATAAGCTTTGCCTCGCTGATAGGTTTCTCGAGGATATGTGCTTTCGCCGGAACCATCGGAAGATCTGAGTAGCCTGACGTGACGACAACAGGCACACCTTGATCGATAAGTCGGTCAATAAGGCCATATGACCGCTCGCCCTGCCGAAGATTGATGTCGACTACCGCGGCGTCCGGAACGTGCTCGGCAATTAGATGCTCGGCGTCCATCGTGGTGGCAACTGGTCCATCCACTTCGGCGTCGAAACTACGGAGCAGGCTTTTCAAGGCAATCCCGAGTTGCCAGGAATCCTCGACCAGGAGAATGCGCATTCCGCGCAGAGTCGATGGTTCACACGCGGACACGTCGCCACCATTCACCACGGTCATCGGGGATCCCAACGCAACGAAGGCTGCCGTCCTTGAAGTGCAAACTATCGCACTGCATTTTCGAGTTAGCAACCCGTGCGTTTAACGAAGACGGCCGATTGCGCTCTGCTGCAGCGAAAAATAACGAGATCTTGACCCTACTCTGGCTTGAAGCCCCGAAAAGCCCATCCAGCGACCAATCCGAACAGCAACAGGGCAATCGGTGGGCCAAACAATAGTACCGGAATTGCCAGGAAATCCCCTGAGTTTCGGAAACCGCCCTGTATCCCGTAGAGGATCAAATAAACCACCCATCCCATAATCCATGCGGCCGACACGAGCAGCCAGATTCGCAAAAGTCCGCGGCGCCAATTGACCTGCATGGCTTTATTGACTTGCTCATCGGATTCGAGGCGAGGAATTCCAAAGCGGGGCATCGCCACTATTCCTGTGCGAAGGCCGTTACGTCCCTTCCCGGGCTTGCCGCCCGGCCACCAACGCAGGTCGACAGATCGTGTTCCGTCTTGTGTCCCAGTTTGGCACGCCGAATGACACTAAAGCGCCGCTAACCAGAGGCACCATTTGCGCGAACCGGATATGACAAAAAGTCCGGTCACCGACCAACAGGGAGAGTACCATGTCACGCGTGTCGTGTAAGACAGGTGCGCGCTACATTGTTATCGGACTGGCGCTTGGTGGCTTGGCGATTTCCTCAGTTTTCACTGCAAAAGCCGGTGATCTTGATCTGCGTGTATACGGCGCGCACCCGTATCCGGCGCCGGTTGAGCGCGATGCACTATGCCGTATTCTTCTCGAGCGCCGAGTTGATCCCTACGGACGCGAGATAGTTCACCGAATTCGAATATGCGATGAGGGCCCAATCTATCCCGGGCCGAACTGGTCTGTTGCACCTCAGGAATACGGTTACCCGTCGCGGAGATTCTACGAGCCCGCTCCCTCGTACTATTACTCGCACCCGCGTCCGCCGGCGCCGATCGGCCCGACTTTTTACAACTAGGGCAACGCCAATAGTCGGTATGGCGAGATCGATGTAACTCGCGTCCGCTTTTCGGATCGTCGCAAGCGGAGCGAGAGCGAACACACTTGTGTCGGCAATTCGCCCTGCTCGCCTCCCCCGGGATTGAGTGCCAATTTTAGCTGGCCAGTTTAACTGGGTACCGCCGCTGAAAACGTCATTGCAGGCAGCGCATTTTGCCTTCCTTCTGCCATTTTGACCGTACTTACCTCAGCCCCAGCTTTGAAGAGCATTGAGTCGGCGGACCAATTGCCGCCTGTTTATCAGTCAGAACACGAATCGCATTTCGGGGGACTTAAATGAGATCTCCAATCAAACCTGTGAGCATTGCAATCCTAATCAGCGTATTCACTTTCACATCCGCAAACGCAGGCGGGTGGGCTTCGATCCATAGATATGTAAAGCGGTCCGGTAACTGCGCGGGGCAGGAAGTTCTGGCGAGCTACTACTCATCAGGAAAGCGGACATCGAGTGGCGAACGATTCGACGCAAGCGGCAACACCGCTGCGGCGCGAACCTGGCCGCTCGGAACAACTCTGACCGTGACGAATCCTCGAAACGGCCGCACAATTGTGGTCAGGATCAATGACAGGGGACCTTGGGGAATTGCGTATCGCATGGGCGCACGCCTTGATCTCGCGAAAGGCGCTGCTCAACGCCTCGGTATGCGTGCATCACAATACGTTTGTGTTGCTTAACATCGCCATCGCGGCTTGAAATCTCTGCTTGCTATCCAAGCAAGCAGAAATGAGATCAATCGCGAACACCGGATTGGTTGTGTCAGCGCGCGCAATGAGTTGCGGAAAGTCGAAAGCCCGGATTACAGGGCTCGCCGCGCGGAACCGAAATCTATCGGAATTTGGAACAGGAATGCCCTCGATCCGCAACGGGGATCACCGTTCAAAATGCCTTCAATGTAGCGATTTCGCGTTTCAGGGTTTCGATCTCCTGACCGTCAAGATCAACATCGCCGACCGCAATCTGCGCATCGGCTTCCAACCGGGTCAAAAACTGCCGGAGGCGGACCAAGTCTGTATCGATGGACGTCTTAAGCATACCTCCAATGATAGCGGCTTGCCGGCGAGCGAAAAGTAGTTATCCACTTGAAACCCGCCGGCTGCTGCCCGTTGGAAACAGAAAGTTGTGAATTTCTGCCCCGATTGATGGCATGCATCCGCCATATACCGGTCAGCTCGCGTTGCTTGCCAGCACCGTGAGTTCGACAGGCGCGAGACCTGACGACCCGATTGCGCGCGCACCGGCTGGAGTAAGGTCGATGATCCGGCCCTTGATATAAGGCCCACGGTCATTGATCCGAACGATCACGGAACGACCATTGTCCACGTTTGTAACCTTTACCCTCGTTCCAAATGGAAGCGTTTTGTGCGCCGCTGTTAACGCATGGGCGTGCGCATATTCGCCGTTCGCCGTTTTCTCTCCGCTGTAGATCGAGGCAACTCCCGTTTCGGCCGCCATAACTTGCGCAGACGCTGTAAACATTCCAAGTGAAGCAAGAACACAAAGCACACGACAACGATTTCTCATTCTCTCCGCTCATAGGTTGTTGGGGATACGCACCGACCGAAACGACGCGGCGACCGGTCGAAGCGAATTGACTTCTATAAGCGGAGGTTCGCGAACGTCTTGTTGCGATCTGCCAAGAGATTGTTGACGCGTGCCAGGCTGTCAGTATTTTGCAAAATCTCCGGCCGCGCCGAAAAATGATCGAGTTGGCACGGTAGTCGGGTAGGCCAAAGACATCTTGTTACAAGAAAGAGATGCGCTACGGCAATACAACGACACTACGACTGATCTTTTTGAATATTTGATTGCTTGTTGCGCAGGACGAGACACGCCACACCGGTGCTTTTGATCTGCTTGCAAATGCCGTTCGCAGATATTCGGCTCTCGGCGCCAATTCTGGCTTGATAAAGCGGGCGCGTACCGCGGCTGCGCAGGAGCACGACGGTAATGATGGGGTCATGTTCGCCTATCAGTCCTGACAGTTTTTCCATGAGCCGCGCATAGGTTGTGAGCACCCGGTCACGCGAAAAACTTGCCACCAGCTCCACGCCCCAGGGCAGACCAATCGCGGCTGTTATGCGCTCTTCCAGTTCATAGAAAAACCGGCTCGGCCCCTGCTCCAGTGAGGCCACCAGTTCGAGACAGTCCACTTCGGGCGCGACCATCGAAACGCTCCCGGCCCGCGCCCAATCCGCGGCACTTCGTCCGGTGATCGCCTGCACATAACGCTGCGTCTCATCCGGAAGTGTGCGCGCGCCCTCAAGCCAGCCGCGAACGCGGCCGGGACCGGCGTTGTAGGCCGCCGCTGCAAGCCCGAGATTGCCGAATTCGTCATGCAACTCACGCAGGTATTCAGCTGCCTTTGGCAATGCCAGAACAGGATCGAAGGGATTGGTCAGAGCGCGCTCGGCCGCGGTGCCTGCCATAAATTGGGCAATGCCTTGCGCATGTGCGCCGCTTCGCGTTCGCGGCCCGATTGCATGGGGGTCAAACCTACTTTCGCGCCAGATGACGCGAACCAGAAATGCTGTCGGTATCCCATTGGCCCGCGCAGCCGATTCCAGCATCAAGCAAAGCGAAGAGCGCGACGTCGTTGCCGCAGCTCGGGCTTCGCCCGCAAGCAGCAGCACAATCAAAACCGCCGCAAAAATCGAGCGGGCGCACCGCATGGCGATGGAAAAACCGACAAACGCAATTCGTTCCAGTCTAGGCCCCGATACTATGCGCGGGTAGTGGCTGCCGGATTGCGTCATGCTCCCAATCCGGATTACGATTTTGGATGATCTTCCGTCAGCTGTTTGACCAAGTGTCCAGCACTTATTCCTATCTGCTCGCGAGTCGCCCGGGCGGTGAAGCACTGATCCTTGATCCTGTCCTGGAAAAGGTGGATCGCTATCTCAACCTTATCCATGAGCTCGATCTCAAGTTGGTGAAAGCCGTCGACACGCACTTACATGCCGACCATATCACCGGCTTGGGCGCGTTGCGCGACCACACCCATTGCATCACGGTGATGGGCGAACAGACGAAAGCTGATGTCGTTTCGATGCGCCTGTCAGATGGCGACAAGCTCACCATCGAGGGGCTCACGCTCGATGCGATCTACACGCCGGGCCACACTGACGATTCCTACTGCTTTGTCTTGCCTGACCGTGTATTTACCGGGGATACATTGCTCATCCGCGGTACCGGCCGTACTGATTTCCAGAATGGCGATGCGCGCCAGCAGTACGACTCGATATTCAATAGGCTGCTCAAGTTGCCGGATTCAACTCTGGTCTATCCGGCGCACGACTACAAGGGCGATACCGTCTCCACCATCGCCGAAGAAAAAGCCTTCAATCCGCGGCTGCAGGTCAAATCGATCGACGAATATGTTGAGCTAATGAGCAATCTCAAGCTTCCTAACCCAAAGATGATGGACATTGCAGTTCCTGCCAACATCAGGATTGGCCTCGCGCAAGAGAAGATCGCCCTTCGCGGCTGGGCGGTGACGGCGAGTGGCGCGATCGCGCTCGTGGGAAAGCCGAACGTCGTACTCATCGACTTGCGTGAACGGTCGGAACGCGAACGCCATGGCGCAATCCCGGGGTCTCTGCACGTGCCCTACCCGGCCTTGCAGGAGAACATCAGCGAAGGTGGCATGCTGAGCGATCTTGCTAAAGCGAACGGTAAACGTCTTTTGTTTTATTGCGCGTTCGGTGAGCGGTCCGCCATGGCCGTGCAGGCGGCACAGGACGCCGGTCTTACTTCGGCGTGCCATATCGAAGGTGGCATCGACGCCTGGAAAAGAGTTGGTGGAGCGCTGGCGCGCTAGGTTGGGCTGTGTCCAGTTCGATTTGCGAAGTGCTTTCGACCGGCGCGAGCTCTGTCACCGCTGCTTGGTTGAGGTCGTTGTTGTCGAACGAATGTTTCCCCACGGATCATTAGATTTTTTCTGATCGGGAATTTTTTCCATCGTTGACTTGTATGCATCATCGATGGCTTTTCGCTTCGCTTGCTCGTCCGGATCCAGAGATCGCTTAGCATCCGGATGCATACTTATCCCCGGTTTGAAATCCTGCGCAGACACCGGTCCGCTTGAAAGAATGATGATTGCGCCGGCTAAACAAATATATTTGCTGTAAGCCATGCCCAATTATGCGGCAAAGTTCGCGGTACTGCCAGAGGGTGAGTGTCGATAAATGCTCGAATCTAAGTGGGGCGCGATCGGCCTTTGTCGGTTGTATCGATGATACCGATAACTTCACCGGTAACGGGGTCAATCCGCCTCACCGGCGATGCCGCCCCTTGCGAGCCGAACAGTCGCTCGAAGGCGCGTTTGTATTCCGCCGTCGCCGCCGCCCGATAGCCTGGCGCCCGGCGCTTTGCTTCGGGCTCGCGGCGACGGGTTTTGCTGAGAAAGAGTGATGGCCGCATGTGTGTGATTTCCATCAAACCGCGGGAGCAACTTCAGCCATTGCAGAATTGCGCAATTGGACCGGGTCGCGTTCTCCGGCCGCGGCAATTTCAAGCACGCGCACTGTGAGCGTTGTCCGGCTACGCGCATATTGTGTAGCCTGCAAACAAGCCCACGTTTCGTCGAATGTTGTTTTTAAACTCTTCAGGATATCAGGATTAAACCTGGGCGCTTGACGCATTGCACACTTACCTGATTGTCCCCGAATTTGACTTTGTGCCAAACAATTTGGCTCGTCTGTCCGCTAGCTGACACATCCGCACGGAATATTTTCACCCGAGGTTGGAACCGATTGCGAATTGGCGCACTTGCTTGGTGACCGAGCGCGGACCCCCTAGCCCCCTTACCCCCGAAGGTCCCGCAAGGTCAGATGGGCGAGAGGGCCGCGCGTTTTGCGCGGCCCTTGAGCATTTCGCAGAGAGTGCTAACCGTTCAGGCGGCGACGGTCAGTGCGGACCTTTTTTCTTTATTTTCGCTCCGCCCTGCACACGTTTGCCAGCCGCTTTGCCGGGCTGATTGACCTGGATTCGTTGACTGCTGACGACTCTGGTGGTCTTGCTTTTGTTCAAGTTCTGACCGGTCTGCTTTTTGGAGGTCTGGACTCCTTCGACGCGTTTGGCGGTCTGGATATTCTGGCCGCCTTTGCCGATCTGAATTCCCTGGAGGCTCTTGGTCTGGACACCTTGGATGCCCTGAATTGCTTTTCCAGTCTGGTTGCCTTGCAGGTTCTTGCTGCTGAGATTGCCAAACTGCTGCTGAAGCTTGGTGTTCTTGAACTGCACGCCGCCGTGATGAGACGGATCAAATTTCCAGTTCTGGAATTGGCCCCCGCCGCTGACGTTCACCTTGTTGAATTTGCTGTAGAGCACGGTGTTTGTCTGGATCGCCGCAAATCCGCCGTGCCCCCAATTGTAGTGGTACCACAATGCCGGGCCGACGAAGAGCGCTGCGCCGAAGCCGAATGCCGGCCCGACGGTCCACCAAGGGGGATGCCAGAAGAAGGGCACATATGCCGGTGGCCAGTAGCCCGGACCATAGACGACTACCGGATCATAGACGGGAACGTAAACATATTGGGGCTCGACCGGCTCGATAACGATATATTCGGGAGGGCCCACATACCCTGTGCTCGGTGGCGCCGCCACTCGCCTGACCACCTGCTCCTTGCTGGACTTGAGGTTGCCGGTCGTTTCGGCCTGCTTGCGCAACGCCTGGACCGCGTTCTGCACATCGTCGGGCTGCGCCAGAAATGCCTCGCCAAGCTGGCCGGTCCAATCCAACTTTTCGTTCATCATCGTGAGAACCTGGGGGACCGCCGTCAATCCTTTGACGCTTGCATCCCAAGGCTGCTTCTGCATGGCATCCTCGAGTGCGGGGCCTTTGACGTCCGAATTTTTTTCGGACCAGCGCGCGGCCATGGCCACTTCAAGCGGATAAGTTGAGGCGGTGAGCACCTGGGCCAGCAGGGCATCGGGATAGAGCGCTATGGGCGCAACAAGTTGCTGGAGTTGTTGTTGAGTCAGAGGTTGCTGCGCTTGGAGCGGCGGTTGTTGTGGCGGATTCGGACTCTGTGGAGCCTGCGCCGACAAAGATGATGGGGCGCCGGCCAACGTTATCGCAATCGCTGCTGCAAAGCCGAACTGACACAACTCTTTAGATTTGGCTGACATGAGGAAACCCCTTTCCAGCTTCCCACACCTCGAAAACAACATCTTACGCTGAATTCGAAAAATCGCCATGCGCTACTTTGGGTCCGAACCCTTCACATTTCGCACGCGCGCTTCCGCCAGCATGGGAAACGTGACAATGGAAATCTCCCAAAGATCCACCGCATAAAGTCGGCGAATGCGGGTCCTCGGGTCAATGCGTGCTTTTGCCGTACGGAATCCGATCGACAACCCGTCTATCGCTCCTGCACGCAGCAGTGACAGCAGTTCACGTCCGCGCGCGACCTCGGGTATGAGACGCCCGCGCGCAAAGAGTCCGCGGTGATCTTCGCGCAGCTCAAGCCAAATTCCGACGGGTTCGGAAGGATCGTGCTGAAACAGCATTGGAATGCGACGAATCCCACGAGTAGCGAGCGTCTCGGCAAACGCGCCGCGCATCACCATGTCACGGGCGTGGTCGATCTCGCCGAACAGGCTGGCGTAACCCTCCACGGTTCCGCCCGCATCGATAGTGGTGCGCGGCGCAAAAACGGACGCCACCGTCGGTTCGAACGTAGGTGCGAGCATTTCCTGATCTCGTTCTTAGGCAAGGCATGACCGTTTCCCGCGGCGCTTTGTCCGCGAGTCGACGACGGCATTGGCTTGCCGTTGGCATCATGGATGGCCAGCTCAAGACCTGGCCGGGTTGGGTTAGAGCAGGTGGTAGTAGCTAACGCTGGGTGCGGATGTCTTCCGGCGGGGATGTCTTGTCGCTTCGCTCGCGCGACACGCGACCGAGATGGTCGAGGAATTCGCGAAAAATATCGAGATGGTCTCGTCGTTCCTCGGTCTCTCTCCGGCCGGAACGGGGTCCACTGTTCCGGGTGATCATCAATGATCTCCAAAAAGCTCGTTGAAACGCGCGAGCTCGCGCACGAAATCGTCGAAGCGGCGACTGGCGGCAGCCAGCTCGCGCAGCGCGAACCAGGCAAGCGCGCTTGCTGACGTCGCCCATAGCAACAGGGCTAGATGCGCGAGGTCACCCCGTTCAGTAAAAATGCGAATCAAGTCGGTCATCAGAACAAGTCGGGTCTTAGGTAAACAAAGCGGGACGGCTGGTTCCATAAGCTGGTATGATTTCGACGCCATGAGTTCCTCGGACCAGGATGGCCCCTTTTTCCTGCCCCTACGTGGAGGCCCGAAGCACTCGCGAACGTCGGGAACAAGCGCTTTCAGCGACGCAAGCAAGCTGAGTCTCACGCGCGCGGCCAAAACGCGCGAAGGCGAATGGTCCGCCGATGAATACGATGTACTGGAAGGCAATCGACGGGTCGGCCGTATCGTGCTTACCGCGCAAGGGCCTCAAGGCATGCCATGGCTGTGGGAGATCACTGCACGACCGGAGAGTACGCAAAATCGCGGCTACGCCGTAAGTTGCGAGCAAGCGATGCGCGAATTCAAAGCGCGCTGGGCAAACCCAGCCAGATTCTAGATATCTGAATTATCGACAAAAAATGACGCCCGATTGCGGGGACCTGCAACCGGGCGTCATCCGGATCAGCTGTAATACGTGCCGACCCTCCTCAAGGGCACTATTTCTGCGCGGTCTGTTTCTCGAGAGACTGCGCCGTCTGCAGATGCTTGCAGGATTGTTAACGTCTCTTTCGCCAACTTCCCCGCCGCGTCGTCTTTGGACGCTTCTTTTTGGTATTCCTCGATGTCCTGCTGATGGTCTTTCACCATCGCGCTCGCAAAGGATTTGTCGAAAGATGTTCCCGAAAGCATCTTAAGTTTTGCATAGGTTGCTTTTTGGCTGATGCTGGACCCGGTCGGCGGCTTCACCCCCGAGCTGGTCTGCCGCTTGCTCGGCCTTGGTTTTATGTTCGCCGTGGTCCTTCGCGAGCATCGCGCCGAACTGTTTCACCGCTTCGCTCTGACTTTTCTCCTGTGCAAGCTTGCCCATTTCGACTTCAGCGATATCGCCTTGAACTGCTGACGAGATGAATCTCTGACTGGCTTTGTCGACTTGTTTGGTCTGCGCCATCGCGCCAGTCGCGGCCAACGCCCCAACCAGTCCCATGGTCAACATCGCTGCTTTCCAGGTCATTGGAGTTCCGCCTTGAGTTCCGTATCCCTCGCCACCTGCCAGTAGAACGGCGGGCGGCCAATGTTTGTTCCTAATGCGGCGGACGGAACACGTCTCCGCCTTCGATTGCGCCGTAACCGACGGCGAGCCGCTTCTCGTTGACGCTAAGGAATTGCGCTTTGTTCACACGATCCCACAGCGCCACCCGGTCGGCGCTCAGCGCCTCAATCCGGTCAATGTCGGCGGCCAGTACGAGACCTTCACCAAAGACAGGCGCCAGCCAATGCGTGAGCGCGCAGGTGATCCGAGAGGCCAGCGGCAGAACGCTTTGACGCCAGAACACACGATTGGCTTCCTGGTAATTCGAATATGTATTGTCGCCAGGAATTGCCAGAAGCATTGGCGGCACCCCGAACGCCAGCGCAATCTCGCGAGCGGCGGCGTGTTTTGCTTCGAGGAAATCCATATCCCGCGGGCTTAACGACATCGGCCTCCAATCGAGCCCCCCTTCGAGTACGAGTGGCCGTCCCGCATTGCCGTGGCCTTGATAATGATCTGCAAATTCCTTCTTCAATCGCTCATATTGCAGCGTCGACAGAACAGCGCCCTCGCCGCCGTCGTAAACGAGCGCGCCGGAAGGACGGGCGGCGTTGTCGAGCAGCGTCTTGTTCCAGCAAGCCGCCGCGTTGTGGGTGTCGACGGCGATGGCGGCCGCTTCAAGCGGACGCAGACCATAGTGATCGTCGAGGGGATTGAAAAATGTGAGATGCAAAATCGGCGGCAAGGCTACGCTCTGATCGAAGCGCATTGTTGAACCGGCCACGCTGTATTCGTAGGCCCGTGGCCAACCGTCCGAGCCAGGCACCAATTTCATTCGGTCGGGCCGCAGTGCGTAAAGCTCGCGCACATGGGGGCGCTCGTCGCCAGGACCGACAGCCTCGATATAGGCATTGCCCGCAAGCAGAAGATGGGACGCAACGGCTTCCAACAATGAGGTGCCGTCCTGGCGCGGATTTGGGCGCGTGACAAGATTCAGCAGTGGATGAGTATCGCGCTCCTCGGCGCCTTCATAGAGAACAAACGACAACGTACCGATGCTCTCGGCGATGAGGCGCACAGCACGATACACGATAGCGTTGCGCGCATACCCTTCACGCGCGAGCGCCGAATAGTCCCGCGGTGTCCAACGTGCCCGACCACCGCTTTCGATCGCGATCAGCCGCGCTGTACGGGATGACTTGGTTTCGAACTGGCGCAGAAAGGATTTCAGGCGATTGAACATAATTTTTCCTGTCACCCGTGGATGCACGACCCAGATGCATCGACAAGGATTGATAGTTTTTCTTAGAAGCGAAGGTTCGTACCGATGTACAAAGCGCCGGATCCGGCGCTTAAAAAATCATCCTGGAAATGGCCTTGGCTAGCCCTAGCCCTTTACGACGAAGTACACGATCGCAAAGAGCACAATGACCGCTAGGGTGCCGACCAACAGCACGTACCGTACATTGTGGCCGGTCACCGCCGCGCGCGCCTCGGTGGTGCTTTCCGAAATTCGACCGTTTTCGACCTGAGGCATGTTCTCCTCCGCACTCGCCGCTGCTTCCAGGACCAACGCGGTGCGGCAACGGCTGTTCCGTTCATCTTCCGCCGGAAGGCGCAAATGTGGAGCGTGCGGAATGTCTACCGTTGGAGCGTTACGCTGTCAAGATTATTTTCCTAGGAATTTTTACACATAGCCCGCAGGGAATCTGCGCGGTAAATAAACTAATGTTGCAAAGCATGGCGGGGGGCTGAATCTTGAGTGAAAAACGGACTAAAAATTCCGGCGTGATGATTGTCGCATTCGCCGCAGTCGCCGCGTGGCAGATCTACGACATGGCAACGGCCACTGAAACACCCAGCCGGTCGCTTGCGATTCTGCAATATGCCTTGCTCGCGGGGCTGCTTATCGGGCTTGGTGGGGCCGTTCTCAACTTTATCCGATCGCAATGATCGCGGACGCTCTCGCGTTCAGCGTGGCGGGTCGGAATGGCAGCTGCGCGGGCCTTGGTCCCAGAGCCAGCCACACTTTGTGCAGCCGGCCAAGCCGAGGCTGACGGCAAACAGGCACATAACGGCTACCAGACGAGTCATGATAACCAGCATAGCCGATCACGCTCCGTGCCGCGACAGGTATCTACTCCGTCGGTGATGCGCATTACTTGCATGCCTCTATCACCCGATTGGATGATAGAGGCGTCGAGCTCAGTCTTTTTTCTATGGACGAAAGCCCTATATAAATATTTGAACATGAATGTAAGCTAAGTTCCAGCCTCGCGCGTCAAGTGCGAGGTACTTTTTGGCCTGTGGCGTCGCTGACGCCTCACGAAAGGCACCCAGATGTCAATCCGCCCCGTTAAGCGCATCGTGCAGTCGAAGCCCACTATTGAAGGTGCTGGCGTCAGGCTGCGTCGCGCATTTGGTTTCGGCGATACCGAAGAAACAGATCCATTCCTCCTCCTCGATGACTTCCGGAATGACCGGCCCAGCGACTATCTCGCCGGTTTCCCGTGGCATCCGCATCGCGGCATCGAGACGATCACATATGTACTGTCGGGCACCGTGGAGCATGGCGACAGCCTGGGCAACCGCGGTACACTCGGTTCGGGCGATGTGCAGTGGATGACAGCCGGGCGCGGCATCATGCATCAGGAAATGCCGCAGGGCGATGCGCAGGGCGCATGCACGGCTTTCAGCTCTGGGCGAACCTGCCCTCCTCGCTCAAGATGACCGCGCCGCGATACCAGGACATCAAGGGCGCGGATATCCCCGAGGTCATTGACGATGACGGCACGCGTGTGCGGGTCGTATGCGGCGACTTCTGGGGCAAAAAAGGTCCGGTCGACGGGGTTGCTGCCGATCCACGATATCTCGACGTCTTTGTGCCCGCTCGTAAGCGCAAGACTCTGAAGGTCGAGGTCGAGCGGCATGCCTTTGCATACGTTTTCGAAGGCGATGGGACGTTTCATGCAGCATCGCAGCCTATCGGTGTACTCAGCGAGAAGCAGGTGGACGGCAACGAAATCGTGGTGCGGGAAAAGGCCGGGGACCGTTCGCTGGTGCTGTTCGATTCCGGCGACGAGATCACTGTGCAGGCAGGCGAGAACGGCATTCGTTTTCTGCTGGTATCCGGAAAACCGATCCAGGAACCAGTCGCCTGGTACGGACCAATCGTGATGAATACCCGAGCCGAACTGCAGCAGGCAGTGGCCGAGCTGCGTGAGGGGACTTTCATTGAGCGCTGACCGCGGCCCCTTTGCCCATGCAAGTTTTGCGAATAAGCAAAGTTTAGAGTCAAAAAGAAAACCCCGGCTGGCGCCGGGGTTTTTGTTTCTTATCCCTGCTCATGGGCAGGGGTGACGACGTCCATCGTTTCCAAGAAATGTTCCGCTTCGCGGATCGTACGACCTGTACCTGCGCGCGCAATAGTTCACGTCGGCATTGTCAGCACGCGCGTAAGCCCCACGATAATATTGAGGGCCGCCGTAGTACGCACCGCCACCGGTCGGCTGAGAGTAGTATGACTCGTCCACCACATAATACGGATCGGCATAGGAGGGACTTGCGTAGTAGTACGGCCCACCATAGTAGCCGCCGTAGTAATAAGGTGCGGCCAGCGCCCCACCGATAAGTGCACCCGCAGCAACTCCCGCGCCAACACCCCAGCCCCAACCTCGGCCCCACCCCCATCCTCCGCGCCAGCCCCAACGGACGTGTTCGATATTGCTAGAGGCTGCATTCTTGATAGCGAGAGCACCGCCGGAAGGCGCCGCCGATGCGATGCTGGCATATGACGGCACAACAAAGCTGATTAAGCCTGCCGCTATCAAATTCGTGATGGTCTTAGACATGGCTAATACCTCAGTTTTGATTGGTGTCAGTCGGCTATATCTTCTTGGGTCTTTCGGCTTTTTGCCGTACTCCATCCTAATCTAGACCAGTTGCTCGAGAGGCGAAGTGGACTTTGGTCCACTCCACCAGGGTATGGCGAGGCGATTGGCAATTTCGTGGTGATCCGCTCTGTGATTGAGGATTCGCGGCCCGGCGGGAGAATCGCATGGCTGGCATCTTCGCAAAAATCGTCACTCGGCGGGAATTGGCGTTGCGGGAGCCGTCGGCGCGCTGACCGCCTGTGAGGGAGCCGATGGGCCTTTGAGCGGACGCTCCTCCATCGCAATCAGGAAGGCCATCCCGAAGGAAAGCACCAAGCCGCAGGCAAGAAACACGAAACGGAAGGCATACGCGAGCTCGGGCGCAGAGGCTGTGCGCGCCAGCATTTCGATCGACATTCCGGCGACGCCGCCCAATCCACCAAGCACGATTGCACCGAGCAGGGCGACGATCAGCGCCGAAAACAGCGAGCGGAAAAAATTGGCTGCGCCCGTGGCAACTCCCATTTGAGAGCGCGTGACCGCGTTTTGCATGCAGACTGTCGACACGGGGAATACCGTGCCTAGCCCGGCGCCGATGACGAGCAGGAGCGACAGTACGATCCAAGTCGGCATCGAGGCCGGCCAGATGGCCAATGGCGCTAGCGAAAGGATTGATAGCGCGAGCCCGATCAGCGAGACGCGCTTGTAGTGCACCATATGCGTCATAAGTCGTCCGGTAATTGTAGAAAATGTGACTGTTGCCGCCATCAGCGGAATCAAAGCGAGGCCCGACTGGCTCGCTGACAGATGCAAAACGACCTCGAAATAAAGCGGCACAAAGATCGTCATGCCGACCAGCGTGCCCATATTGCACGCTCCGGCGAGAGTGGCACAGCGAACGACCGCGTTTCCCAATACAGCCAGTGGGAGAAATGGTTCGCGCGTGGTTACAAGACGCCAGGCGAACAAGCCCCACAGGATCGCGGACAAAAAGAGCAGCGCGCCAATCTGGGGCGAAATCCACTCGTAGCGTCTTCCTCCCCACGACAACGCCAGCAAAAGAGCGACCGACGCCGACATCATAAGCAGCGCACCGATCACATCGAGGCTGTGCTTGCGCGCATGAAATGGTACTCGGCGAAGCACACTGGATGTCATGCCGAGTGCAATAAGCCCGAGCGGCAGGTTGATCCAGAAAATGAGCGACCAGTCGACATGCTCGGTCAGAAATCCTCCCAGCACCGGGCCGCCGACCGAGGACGTGGCAAATACTGCGCCAATATAGCCTTGGTAACGGCCGCGCTCGCGAGGTGAAACGATGTCGGCGATGATGGTCTGCGCCAGCGCCATCAACCCGCCGCCGCCAAGGCCCTGGAAGGCGCGCGCCAACACCAGGGCCGTCATGCTTGGCGCCAAAGCACAGGCGACCGAACCGGCCACGGAAATTCCGACCGCGGTCAGCATCATGACACGGCGGCCATGAATGTCCGCGAGCTTGCCATAGAGGGGGGTTACGGCGGTGCCCGTGAGCAAATAGGCGGTCACAACCCAGGACAGGTCGTCGAGATTGCCGAAATGCCGGCCGATGGTGGGCAATGCGGTGGCAACAATAGTCTGGTCAAGGGCCCCCAGAAACATTGCGAGCATGATGCCAAGCACAATGGTCCTGATTTCCGGATGGCTCAGCACGGGCGGTTCAGGCAGCGCTTCGGCCTTTGTAGGTCGAGCCCTAGGCTTCGGCTTGTGGGATGTCATCGCGCGATCGTGGAAACTCGTGGCCAACAACCGCTCAATGCCCTGCCAGTTCAGGCAAAGCAAGACGCCCCCGCGCGGGGGTGCTATGTGCAATAGGTGGGCGCGCGTTTCACTGATTCTGCTGGTGCCATCAACGCAATTTGGATGATGAGGGCGATGAAACGTCGCTTACGAAACCTTATTGTCGTCGCAACAGCCGTTACCGCGGTCACAGCCTCTTTCGCGCGAGAGATGTTGCCTCCGGGTTTTGTTTATTTACGCGATGTGGATCCCAGCATCCATCAGGATATCCGGTACGCAACGGGCGATAACTTCACCGGTCGCCCGCTCCCGGGCTATGGCGCCGCCGAATGCATCTTGCGCCGAGAGGCAGCTGAGGCACTCAAGCGCGTACAAGCCGATCTCTCGCGTGAAAATCTGAGTTTGAAGGTTTACGACTGCTACCGACCGAACCGTGCCGTACGCGGAATGGCAGCCTGGGCTCATGATGCCGACGACAACGAGAATAGGCGCCGCTTTTATCCGGCAGTGCACAAGCGGAATTTGTTCGCGCTCGGATATATCTCTGCGCAGTCGCGACATTCTACCGGGACTGCGGTTGATCTTACGCTGGTGAAAATGCCGGCCGCAGCCGCGGACCGCTTCGACCCGACCGCCCGCTATGGAGCCTGCAATGGACCGGTCGCCAAGCGTGCACCTGACAACAGCGTCGATATGGGAACCAGCTTCGATTGCTTCGACATTAGGAGCTATACCATCAGCGGCGCGATCACCCCTGAACAGCGACGTTGGCGGGCTACATTAAACTCCGCGATGCATCGGCACGGCTTTGCCAACTATTTCCGCGAATGGTGGCACTATTCATTTTATGGCGCGGCCGAACCTCGAGCCTATGATTTCGCGATAACGCCGCGCGGGCGGTGAAACTATGATTGTCTTGCAGCCTTTTGCTTAGCCCGCTTCGGCCACTTGCCGGGCCAGCTCACAATGTAGTCGGCAAGCTTCTCGTCCGGCACGTCCACCTCGCTCGCCGCGACACGCCCGCGTACGGAGATGCCCGCTCGATGGACGGTTTCAGGATCGCCGGAGACCAGCGGATGCCACCATGCGAGATCCTTGCCTTCAGCGACCAGACGGTAGGCGCAGGTTGGCGGTAGCCACCTCAGCCGCCGGACATTGCGCGGCGTGAGCCTCACGCAATCCCTTACCTTGGTGTGACGATGGGGATAGTCGCGACAGCGGCACGCTGCGCAGTCGAGCAGCTTGCAACTCACGTTGGTGAACAGGGTATCGTTCGTATCCTCATCGATCAGCTTATTCAGGCAGCAGCGGCCGCAACCGTCGCATAGGCTCTCCCACTCGGCGCGCGTCATTTCGGACATGGGTTTGCGGCGCCAGAAAGGTGTGTCCGGATCGGGCATATCGGAAATCCTTGGACGGACCTTGTACCCGCCAGGCTGGGGGTTCGTCATGCTTCTTCAACCTCTCCTACCGCAAGAGGTTCTTCAACTTCTGCCACAAGAAGAGGTCCAAAAAAGGGGGAATGCCTCCATGAGGCAGCCAAAGGAGCTTGGGAAAGGTCTACCCTGGGCCATTTTTAACCGCAATTTTCATTCACCTTGGCCACAGCCGGGGGGAACCGCAGCATTGGCTGGGGGTTGGCCGATCGGCTAATATTCGTGTATCCGTCCTTCCCGGACTCAATTCCACGAGCGGCAAAACCTTGCGCGACCTATTTCCCGAGGATTGGAAGCCCAGCATCAAACGATTCCTGCTCGGGCTGGACGCATGGGTTGACTTCAGCGTGTTCCGCAGCGCGTCCGGCCTGCGTGAAAGTTATGAGCGCTTTTCCACCTTCATGGACCGTTTCCACGTGTCCGGCTGGCGGCGCGGGCTCAATGAGCTGGTATCCGAGGGGGCTACCCTCGGCACTGTCGGACTCGTGGTGATGTTGGCACTGGCGGTGCCCGCGTTCCGCGAGACGTCCGATGACGATTGGTTGAAGAAATCCGAGTTGGCGGTGACTTTCCTTGACCGGTACGGCAATGAGGTCGGCTCGCGCGGCATCAAACATAATGATGCGATACCGCTTGACCAGTTTCCCGATCATTTGATCAAGGCCGTGCTCTCCACAGAGGATCGGCGCTTTTACGAACACTTCGGGATCGATCTTCCGGGCACGGCACGAGCACTGGTGGCCAATACGCGCGCCGGTGGCGTCGTGCAGGGCGGCTCTTCCATTACCCAGCAGCTCGCGAAGAACCTGTTCCTCAACAACGAGAGAACCATTGAGCGCAAAGTCAAGGAAGCATTTCTCGCCATGTGGCTTGAAGCGCGGCTGACAAAAAACGAGATTCTCAAGCTTTACCTCGACCGCGCTTACATGGGCGGCGGCGCGTTCGGCGTCGACGCCGCCGCGCAATACTACTTTAACAAGTCGGCGCGGGACGTGAACCTCGCAGAGGCCGCAATGCTCGCCGGCCTATTCAAGGCGCCGACCAAGTTTGCACCCCACATCAATCTGCCGGCGGCGCGCGCACGCGCCAACGTTGTGCTCGACAACCTCGTCGAGGCCAACATGATGACCGAAGGACAGGTCTTCGGCGCCCGGCGCCACCCTGCAACGCCCGTCGACCGCCGAGACGACCGCGCGCCAAATTACTACCTTGACTGGGCCTTCGACGAAATGCGGAAGCTGGTCGACACTTTTCCAAAATCGATGACCGAGCGCGTTTTCGTGGTGCGCACCGCCCTCGACACCAGCCTACAGAACAATGCCGATGCGGCTGTCGAGTCATCGCTGCGGCAATATGGCCAGGAATACCACGCGAAACAGTCTGCCGCGGTACTAATGGACGTCGATGGCGCAGTGCGTGCGCTAGTTGGCGGCCGCGACTATGGCGCGAGCCAATTCAATCGCGCGACGGATGCGATGCGCCAGCCCGGTTCTTCGTTCAAGCCCTACGTCTACGCGGCCGCGCTCATGAACGGCATGAAGCCGACATCGATCGTGGTCGACGGACCGGTCTGCATTGGCAACTGGTGTCCACAAAACTACAGCCATGGCTACGCGGGCTCGATGACCCTGCAACAAGCGCTCACACAGTCGATCAACACCATCGCGGTGAAGCTGTCGATCTCGATCGGCAACGGGAATGCGAAGGTCGGGCGAGGAAAGATCGTCAAGCTCGCCCACGAGATGGGACTGCGCACGCCGTTGCCGGATACACCATCGCTGCCAATCGGCGCGGACGAAGTCACGGTGCTGGATCACACCGCCGCCTATGCCGCCTTCCCCAATTTGGGCAAAGCTGTAACGCCGCACGCGATCCTCGAAGTCCGGACCGGGGCCGGAGACCTCGTCTGGCGCTTCGACCGCGATGGGCCTAAGCCGCGGCAGGTCATGCCGGCCGGCGTCGCCGCCGACATGATCAAGATGATGAACAACGTAGTCGAGAACGGCACGGGCCGCCGTGCCCGCCTGGACGGGGTTGCGGCTGCCGGAAAAACCGGCACGACCAATGCGTACCGCGATGCCTGGTTTATGGGTTATACGGGCAATTTCGTCTGCGGCGTCTGGTTCGGCAATGACGACTATCAGGTTATGAATCGCATGACCGGCGGCTCGCTGCCTGCGATGACTTGGCACAAGATCATGGCTTATGCGCACCAGGGAATTGAGGTCAAACAGCTTCCGGGCCTTGGGGCACCGCAGGTCCGTCAGCAGCCCGCCGTGGCTGAAACGAAATCGAAATCGAGCGAGCCCGCGCCGCCTCCCCGCCCTGCACTTTTGACCAAGCGCGGCGCCGATATCCTCGTGCGCGTGGAGCGCCTGTTGGACGATGCCAATCGTGCGCTGGGGCCGGTACCTTCAACGGTTTCAACTGTCAAAGGCAGGCAGGCTGAGGCGCCGCGTGGAGGCGCTCTTGCCTCGTCATTGGAAGGTCGTCCGTTCGGAAATCGTAACTGATTGGCGTCGCAGACTGGCGTATCCTCAGACAGATATGTTTTTTACCTAACGGATCGCTCGTGCGACTGCTTCTCGGAACACTGTTTGGTCTTGCCGTGGCCGCCTGGGTCGGATTGGGCTTGACCTACTACTCGCTGACCCACGGGACTGCCTTTGGCGGTTTGTCAATTGAAAGCTGGACCGCCTGGCCCAAAAGCGGAACAACCGATGCCGATCCGTACGTGCGCGCATCGATCGCGCGCACCGGACGGCTGCCTACTGCGATGGGCGACGGCGTATCGTTCACGCTGAGTTCCGACGACGACGGCAAGGCTCTTGACGGTCGCTGCGAAGTCGTTGTCTCCGGTATTACGCCGACCGCGCGCTTCTGGACGTTGACGCTCTATAACCCCGATGGGGCGCTGGTCGCTAATTCGACAAATCGCTACGGCTTCACCAGCCAGGAAATCGTTCGACGCTCCGATGGCAGCTTCGACATCGTCGTAGCGCCCCGGGCCAATCCCGGCAACTGGTTGCCGACCGGCGGCGTTGAGCGCTACGAACTTGTGTTACGCCTCTACGACACGGCGGTGGGAGTTTCGACAAAAGCTGGTCGTGAGGTCCCGATGCCAGAGGTCGCGATAAGGAGTTGCCCATGATCGTTCGTTGGGCGCTCCTGATTTTGGGCGGCGTTTTGCTCGGCGGAATCGTCCACCTTGCGACCGTCATCATACTTCCACGTACGGCAACGCAAGATGCCTATGCACGGCTCAGCCTCATTGCGCCGGTCAACACCGTCGTCGCCCTGCCTGCGCCCACGCCCGAGAAAGCCGTGATGCCGTTCATGGATCCCGCCTTTGCCAGCGCGGTGTGCCGTTACGATCTTTCGCAGGGGCCTTTAAAGCTTACTGTACCGGTGAGTTCGGGATATACGTCTGTGTCGTTTTACACACGCTATGACGTCGCCTATTACGCAATCAATGACCGCGCAGCCGGCCGCCGGATCATCGAGCTCGACCTGATGACGACGGCCCAGCATGACCAGGTGCCGGAAGACGAGGAAGTCACTGCGGCCGACCGGTTGATTGTAGAGTCGCCGACATTGACCGGGCTGATCGCGATCCGCGCATTGGCACCCGAGCCTGGCCTGATGCGCGTTGCAGAAAGTACTGTGGCTGCTTCAAAATGTTCGACTCAGCAGCCTGAGCCTCCGCGCCCGCCGGCACGACCGCTCGAGCCTGCGCGCCCGCGCAAGTAACGGCGTTAGCGAGCCGACGCGAGACTCGGCTCGCGCGCCCATGTTGGCGGCAGCATGTCGTACCTGGAAATCTGAACCTGCAATTGGTTGAGCAGACGTTCAGCGTCGACCGCCTGAATCTGAGGAGTCATAATCACCAGGTGCTCAAGTGCGAACCGATATGACGCCACCCGGTTCGCGAGGCTTATGCGAACGATATCCAGGACGTTAATGTTCTCCCGGACACGACGCAGGGCATTTGCCCGCTCTGCCTTGTTCAGCGGTGAAACATAAGCCAGACTCTTCTGGCGTTTCTGATCGATGTCGATGACGCGTCCGGCAGTTTCGAAAAATTGCGAAAGACGCGTGGTATCGTTGCGAATGTCGTCAATGAGCCGCGCATATACTGCAGACGGCGATCGGCGACACTCCTCCATTAAACGATCGAAATACTTCCGATAATCTGCCAGATCGAATTTGATCAGCCCATATTCGCCCGCGACGGAATACCATTGTTGACGGTCGTAGGGTGGCTCGATCAGGGGATAAGCATTGTCGCGCAGTGCGCGTTCGTCATCAGTGTATTCGAAGGTTGATGGTTTGCTTTTGGCTGGAGGCGCATCGCGACCGATCCAGTCGTGGATGCCATCTGTTACTAGTGTTTGATTGACCCGGCCGAAGTCGCTATTGGCACAACCGGAAATCAGCCCAAAGGCGGCGAGCAGAAATATGTGCCGCCTAATGTGGATGCGACTCAACGGCAGCCCCGGAACATTCATCGGAATCGTTGACGCGGATTTTGCTTAACGCGCTGCACGACGGCGCCGGCGGCGGCCCGCACTATTGCCGGTATCAGGTTCAAAGCCGCTCGATCCATCCGAACCACGCTCGATGCGGATCACAGGCAGAATGATCACTGTCGCAGGTTCGGTATTGGCGTCGACATATTTGCCGCGCGGGCTCACCTCGTCGGGAAATCGGATGACCTCGCCCATTGCAAGTTCCCCCTGCCCCGACCGCGTGCCTCCTCGAGGCCAGCGGTTCGGCGCCTTTCTGCAATTAAAGAACTTGCAAGGTTAATGCTCCGTTTACGTGAACTCATTGATTTCATTTGGTCCGGTGCGCAGCGCTGGTTTCTAAGCAACTCAGCGCATCAATGAAGCCCTAATCCAGCGTCCAGGAGCTGATCTGTGAATTTGGGATCAAAATGTCCGCTTTACACCCGAAAGCAGACATTTGGCAGCGCGATTTGGATGTCCGCTAGGGCCAATAGGGGACATTGGTTGCCACGGCCAGATTCCATTGTGACGCGTCCCGCCACAATGACTCGCCTCAACTTTTTTTTGAGCGGCTGCCGATACCGAATTTGGCGAGCAGTGTCGTGGCAAGCTGCTCGACCGTATAGGGCTTCGGAAAGAAGGCGGATTTCTCGACAAATAGTGCAGTCATGCCATCGGTCACTGCCTGACCCGACGTGTACAGCACCTGCAATTCGGGACGAGCTTCAACCGCTTTTTTGGCCAGTTTCAGACCGCCCTCTAAGTCACCCTGAATTTTCAGGTCGGCGAACAATAGATCAACTGGCTCTTCACCCTCGATCAAAGCTAGCGCTTGTTCGACTGTGGCTGCCGACAACGTCTTATTGCCCTCCGCTTGAAGGAACGATTCCGCGAGAACACGTACCTGCTCTTCGTCCTCCACGATAAGGATAACCGCCATTGCAGCCACCGTTTCGATATGGCCTAGGGCTTTGACTTTATTTTTGGACGGTCTCCATTTTCAAGAGGCAGCTCAAACTCGATAATCAGCGCTGCGTTGCGCTCCGCTTGCTCAGCAAGCCGCAGAAAAGCCGCGGCCAAGCTTTCAAACTCTGCTCGCATTGGGGAATCAATTTCACCATCTGCTCGGGCGAGCAGTTCAAGGGCTTTTGCCCGATAACCATCCCCCGTGGTCATCGGTACCTGCTAAGAGCATGTCTTTTTACACATTAACCGAACAACCCCTAATGTCACGATTGGTTCCTACTAGTCGCTTTGTTCCATTCAGCGTCTGCGCGCCCCCAAAAGCGGTAACCAGGTGGGCAGTTCCACCTTAATTGCCCTGCAATTCTTGTCCTGACTGAAACAGGTTCGGAAGCAGACGGATATGTTGTCCTACGCGCCCCGTGTCCCAAAATTCTTCAACCTCGCGAAACAGTGCCATCAACTCTTGGACGACATCCTCGGGAGTGCGAAGACGTGACATGAAATGACTCGTTGAAGGATTGGCCGATCACTGACGGAACCAGCCGCGGGTCGTCCAGTGAGGTCCAGGAATCAGCCGCCCCCATTGAGAGGCGTGTGAAGGGAATACGTCGGAAGGCGGCACATGTTGACCACGAAAATCGGCTCCATCGGCACCGCACTTTCCAAAATTGACCGCGAAGCGGGGCCCACCGTACTTGTCCCATTGGATGTCGCAAACTCGAAGCTCCAAAACGTCGATCTTGCGAAAAGTAAAAAATTGCGGCGCGTGTCTCATATCTGTCGTGAAGCCCTGGCCTGCCAGATACGGAAAGAAGGCGCGCTTTAGCTCTTGGCGAAGTGGTGTGGTTCTTCCCATAGGACAAAGCTATCAGCGTTCTGGAAGACGTGCATTCGGCCACGTGCGCCAGTCAGCTTTGTCCCCGAAAGAAGACATTCAAGCGTGTCAGTCGAGTGTCCGCTAAAGGACCAGATGCGCACATGCGAGTGACTTTGCGAGCACTGCTCTGGAGGGACACTGGATTGGACCACAGTCCAACTGGACTGGGGAGAATCCCGTTCTGGTAACCTTGCAATTCCGATGCGCAGCCAATGAGGGTCAAATGAATACTAGGACGATCACCGTGAGAAGAACGGTGCTTGCCGCGATTGCCTTCATGGTCGCGTCAACGGCGGCAATCGCGCAAGCGCAACCCGCCCGCATGACGGATCAGGACGTCAGCGACGCGTATATCTACCTGCTTGGCCGCCTGCTGGTGACGCGTCAGCAGCAGCTCGATTTCCAGGAAGGGTTCAAGTGGAACGAGCTGGTGCATCGCAGGCCCGGCGCTGTCGATTGGCCCAATCCCAATCTTGACGTGGCCTACTCCGAAGCGTGGGTCGCGGTCGACGAGAGCAGTTGCACCATCGTCAGCGTTCCGAAGATCGAGGGCCGCTACTACACGGTCCACTTCCTCAACGGCTGGGGCGAGACGATTGCCAACATCAACGAGCGCCTCTTTCCGAAGCGGCCGTTCGGGGAATTCGCAATGTGCCTCAGGGGCGCGAACGTTGCGGTTCCTGCGGGAACAACCCGCATTGATCTCCCGGTGAAATATTCCTGCGTGCTGGCCCGGGTCGAGCTCGGCTCCGATCCGGACGCCGCCATCGCCTTGCAACACCAATTCAAGTTCCGGGCAACGGGCACACCAAAGCTTCCGGACATTCCCAAGACGCCGATCTTCGAGCTGGAGGCGCTGCCGGGCGTCGAAGCCTTCGAGGCCGCCGAGATTGCACTCGACGGTGAGCCGGACCTCAGTGTCGGGCTGGAAGCGTTGCAGGAGAAAGCCCGCGCCGTCGGCAAGGCCGTGAAGGATCCCGCCGAGCGCGCCCGCGTCGATCAGGTGATCCGCACCCGCGCCTTCGCCGCGATCGGCAAGGCCGGGGCCATCATCGGCCACGGAACGACGCTGAACGGCTGGGCTCGTCCAGGTGTCGTCGGGGAATACGGCCTCGATTATGTGACGCGAACGTTGGTCAACAACGGGGGCATCTGGGCCAACATCAAGCCGGAGGTGCTCTACTATCGGGGAAACCACGATCAGGTCGGAGCCGATCTCAGCGGTGACAACGTCTATACGCTGACCTTCCCCAAGGATCAGTTGCCCGCGCAGTACGCAACGTTTTTCTGGTCGGTAATTGCCGTGGACGGCGTCCGATTCCGTGTCCTGCCCAATCCGCTCAACCGGTTTCTGCTCAACAACCAGTCGAAGCTGCAATACGGCGCGGACGGCTCGCTCACGCTTTACTTCGCTGATCAGAAGCCCGCTGACGCGCCCGACGGCAACTGGCTGCCGACGCCGAAAGGATCAAAGTATCGCCTCACGTTCCGGTTCTACCGGCCGACGGAAGGCGTTGCGAACGGCACTTATTACCCGCCTCCATTGATCAAGCGCTGACGCGATAGGATGCATCGGACACTCTCCTCCACTGTCGCAGATGTCCGCTTTGGGTCATAAGGGGACATATGCGCCGCAAAAAGTCATGTCCGCTTTGCCTCCGAAAGCAGGTCGTTTTTTCTAGCCCATCGTCAGGCGAACCAAAGGACAGTTGCCATGGACACCGCGGCGAACTGGGCGATTGCACGACACTATTTCTCAGAAATGGCGGACAAAAGAAGCGATAACTTACTCGAGGAATTGTGGACGGAAGATCGCGTTGTCCATCGACCGGAGGATCGGCTTGGGGCCGCTTAGTTCTCGGTTAATTGGTCATTGGCGCGGGGGCGTACCGATTTCAGTCAAATCAAAGGCTTGCGGTTTGAGGCTGGCGCATCACGGCGCACCGGGGTCAGCAGAATCAATAGGTTAAGTATTGGTTTGCTTAACGCTCCGCTAACGTCGCGCGACTAATCTGGGCCATCCTGCAGTGGCGTGGCGTTAGTTGTTATGGTGAAGCCTTCCTTGTCCAGTCCCTTGGACAGCCTAGTTGATCTGGCGTGCCGGGATGGTGTCGACATCCGTCCCACCCTGCTGCGCGTACTGACCGACCTCTACGTACAGAAACCCGTCCATAGCCCTGAGGAAGAAACGCAATTCGTCGAACTGGCGCTGGGACTTGTCGACGCAGTGGATCCGCAAACTCGGGCCACCGTGGCGGCCACCTTGGCAGCCTATCCCGCCGCTCCCGATGTCGTCGTTGGTATGTTGAACACCCCAATCTCCCCGCGTGTCGCAGCAGGCAGCCAAGCTGGCCAGGATGATTTGATCGATCTGTTCTTTTCGGCTTCTCCAGAAGAGCGACGACTCATACTTGTCAATCTGGAGTTCGTATCCGCGAACACGGCTCGCCGCCCTTTCCCGGTTGCTGGCGAACTGCTCCGCCGACTTGAAGGTGCTGCCCTGAAGAGCGACCCGGGCGAGTTCAGCCGCGTATTGGAACGTGCCCTCGGAATTAGCCGCGAACTGGCCGACAAAATCGCGCGCGACCGTTCCGGAGAGACAGTCGTGGTGGCGGCGAAGGCGATCGGACTAAAGACAGACGCGCTCCAGCGCATTCTGTTATGTCTGAATCCTGTCATCGGACAATCGACCCGCCAAGTTTACAAGCTATCAAGCTTGTTTGATGAGATCAGCCCTGCGTCAGCTGAATACATGCTCGCCATCTGGCGAACGAGTACGCGGCGTCATTCGATCCACGCCTCTGTCTACTGGAACGACGAACGGAGTGGCCCGCGCTCCTCAACAAAAGCATCTTCACATCGCGGTCACCCAAAGAGCGAGGAACCTCGACTGCGCTATAAAGCAACGAACGTCAGATCGAATCCTTGACGACGTTGTCCAGAAAGCTTCGGCCCGAACGATCTTCAACTTCAACAATCCAAAGATCCGGATCGAATCGAATCTCTTTCACAAGACGCGCCTCGATTTCGGCATCGATCATCGGTTGCCCGTGACCAATGGCAGCCGTGAAAATCCGCTCGGCGGGCCTTGCCTCTCCAAATTCAGACTGAGGCGCAGGTCCATACAGGACCCCGGTTCCGTCGAGCCGGTTGATCTTGATAAATATTGCGCCGGCCTCCTCGGCTCCACGCCGCCGCACTGCCGCGAATACCCCCTCGACGGCACAACGACGAAGATAAGCCGCGACCCAAATGCCGGACTTCAATCGCATCAGCTTAAGTAACACGATTGATTGTCGGGTCGCTATTCACTCCAGCGGACGACCTGTCATGGCGGAAAGCTCGCGTATCACGCGATCGGAAATTTGCCCGGTGACCGGAAGCCGGTGATCCCGTTCAAATTTCTCGATTGCAGCCCGGGTGTCTGAATCAAAAATGCCGGTCGGCTTTATCTGCCCATAACCGAAATCAGCGAGTGCCCGTTGTACAGCCGTCACGCGCTTTGATGGCGCAATGAGTTTCGCGATCGGGTCGGGCGCTGCGTTCGGTGACATCGCTGTATTTGCAGCCCGAGCATTGGAGGTGGCAATCGTGCGCAGAAGGCCATCGGTGGGTTCGACATTTATTTTCAGTCCGGCGGCTTGGATAAAATCGCGCACGGCGGCATCGGTTTTCGCGCCCCAGATCCCGTCGGCTGGTCCGTCGTAGAACCCCTTGCGCGAAAGTTCGCGTTGAATGTTTGCGATGAGCTTGGCTTGATTGCCAGCCTCTACCGCCGCCTGCGATTGAACGGGCTGCAAGCGCGGTGGAAGCGCGACCTCGCGCTGCAGCAGTGGCCGAGTGGGGGAAATAGGCGCAGGGTGCGGGCCCTTCTGCAGAAACAGAGCATTGGCAATGATCGCAAAGGCGGCAAGTGTCGCCATGACGAGAGCAACAAATTCGCGCGGGTGGCGACCAACTGCAGCCGCGACCCTGCTTGCGGCATCGAACGTATTTGCTTGTCTGCGAACCGACCGTCTAGGCACTTTTTTGACCCGATTAGTAACTGGGACGCCGACTTGAGCGTTCCGCACGCCGCAGACAGCGATTTGAACCGGAAGCTGGCGAGCGCGACAACATCACCGAGCAGCCGTGGCCGCGATGAATGCGCGCCAGCTGGAAGAGTTCAGCGCATCCCCCTTGCGCCGAGGGGTGCACCAATTCGACACAATTCCAAACCGGCGTGAGAAAACTCACGGTCCCGTCTCACGTCTTGCAGAACAGACGCGCCCCTAGTTCGCGCAAACCTTAGGTCAAAGGCGCTTAAACGAAAGCTAAGACCCGATTGTCCGAAAGGCCAATTGCGAGTTGCTGCACAGGTCCATAGTTGATGTCGCCGGCATTTACGCCGCATGGTGAAATTTCGGTTGCCGTGAGCCAGCGAAATGGTCGAAGCCGCAACTTATTACCACCGCGGTAACCATATTTGCACCGCGCAGACCACCATCAATGTTGGCGAACTGCGCATATTTTTATTTGTCGTCCAATTGGGAATATTACAATTTGAGGAAAAATTTCATCGATTTTGCGCTAAAACTTGTACGCATTTCCAACAACAGTTTCAGCGATGTCTGCTAAGCTGAGTTCAAGGGGCGCGGATAAGTTGCCGGGGACCACGGGTAGGGTCATGTTCTTCCTTTTGCGGATCGCATTTTGGCTTGCCGTCGTATGCATTCTGCTGCCGAGCGGCACCAAATCGACGTCGCCGGATGCGCAGATCGACGCCTCGGAGGCGGTTACACTGGCAGGCGCCGCAGTCTCCGATATGCGTGGCTTCTGCGAGCGGCAGCCTGATGCCTGCGTCACCGGCGGCAAGGTGATGGTCGCGCTGGGTCAAAAGGCCGAGGCTGGTGCCCGCACAATCTATGAGTTCATCAGCAAACTCCGCGAAAAGGCGACCTCGGGTGAAAAGGCGGGTTCGGTTCAGGGCACTTTGACTCCCGCCGATTTGGCGCCTGCCTGGCATGCGCCAGTCCCCCTGCCGCCACGTCGAGAGATCCGGGAAGGCCGCCCGGCCGCATAAATATGAGATTGCAGAAGTTTTGCATTCCCTGCCGGTGGCGGGCACTTTGGGCTTTGCCGTCTGTAGGCTTATATAAGATGTATGATGACGGCGATTGAAGAGATTGTTGAAAATTTCGGGCTGCTCGATGAATGGGACGATCGATACCGTTACGTCATCGAGCTCGGCCGCACCTTGACGCCTTTGCCCGACGGAGCTCACGTCGATGCGAACAAGGTCCAGGGCTGCGCCAGCCAAGTTTGGCTTGTTACGAATGTAAAGCCAAATGGAGCTTCGGGCCCGATTCTCACGTTCCAAGGCGACAGTGATGCTCACATTGTACGCGGATTGATCGCGATTCTTTTTTCGCTCTACTCGGGCAAAAGCGCGCGAGACATTTTGGCGATCGATTCTTTGGAGCTGTTTGACCGCATTGGCCTGAGGGAGAATCTCACACCGCAGCGCTCAAACGGGTTGCGCTCGATGGTCGAACGCATCCGCGCCGAGGCCAAGGCGGCTTTGGCCGAAGCTGCATAGTTAGCCGCCATCGGCCGACCAAGCTCTCAATTGCGATCGTGCCGGCCCGCGTGCGCGCGCAGCACAACCGTAGTGTCGGGCGAGCCGATCAAGGGCAAGTTGTAGCACCACCTTACCTGAACGTGACGGCCAGGCACGTTCACGCTCGATGGCTTCCAAGCCCTTAAGAAAGCAGCAAACGTCGACCAATAACCCTGCGAATTCGGGGCCGACAGCATCCAACGTCTGGTTTACGCGTTGCCGCGAGGCAACTATCGTATCTGTCAGCAGGTCTGCCCGTTCGCCGCTCCTGGCGCGGCGCCCGACTGACGACGGGTTTGACCAGTCAGACGTTATGCGCGGCATTAGATTTGCCCGCGTGAAATCGGCCCGCAGCCGCTCGCCCGCCTCCAACTGATGCGCTTCGATCAGCGCGCGGCCATCGCGTCCACGCCGGCTGGCGAGCCAGCTTAGTGGACTTTCTGTTTCATCAACGACAACGTTCGTGCGGCCGTCATCAGTGAGGACTTGCCTTTGCGCTAAAACAAGATGCTGGGCGCGAAAGCGATCAACGATTGGATCCTGCCCGACTGTAGATGGCGGCCGATTTTTTTCGGCGTTTGCCGCGAGCTTTCGATCGTCGCCGACGGCGCCGAGACAGCCGCCGTTGTTGCGTCGGCTGCCCCTGGTCCAGAGAGGGCTGTTGCGGTGTGGCATGATCGATCATCATTGGCGGCCTTTGCTTTGCTGTAGGATTATATACCTACACCGAAGCTGCCAATAAAGTCCCGCTGAGATAAGCGGACACCGATTTCCACAATTTTCAGGAACTAAGCGGTTATTTCGCCCGTCGCCGTCGCTGCTGTCCCAATCCCATTTGTTTGGCGAGCTGGGACCGGGCGGCGGCATAATTTGGAGCAACCATGGGGTAATCGGCGCTCAAGCCCCATTTTTCACGATACTGCTCAGGAGTCATGTTGTACTGCGTGCGCAGGTGACGCTTGAGCGACTTGAATTTCTTTCCGTCCTCCAAACAGACGATGTATTCGGGCGTAATTGATTTTTTCACCGACACAGCTGGCTTTAGCGGCTCGTGAGGACCCTCAGCAGATTTGCCGGAGACCCTGCTCAGCGCCGCGTGCACCTGATTGATCAGACTCGGAATTTCGCCTGCGGGTACCGTATTGTTGCTCACGTAGGCCGAGACGATCTCCGCGGTCAGTTCGATGAAATTGCCATCTACCGTGCTGTCACTCATGGACGAGCCTCGTGTCAGGCGCTTCGCGCCGGCGAAAGTCACTCAATCCCATCGATCGCAACAAGCGAGTATCGAGATTAAGCTTATATTTTAAAACTACTATTCAATTTGAGAATCCGCAAGAAAAAGATAGCTGTCTTAGACGACAATTATTGGTCGAATACGACCAGCATAGAAGAAATAAAATAAAAAGCGCAAGTATTGGTCATCCGTTACGATTTCTTTGCAAGGTGGCTGCGCAACTCGTTGATCGAGGCAAAGCGCAACGTTCCCTGCGGCAACTCGGCTTCGATCGAACCGTCGACATAAAGCGTGTAGCCCATCCCGTCGACAACGCCCGATCGAAGCACGGCAGGCGAGCGTGCTTTTTGCGATTCCGGTTCACGGCGTCGGGAAACCGTATCGCGTGACGACGGCTCGGGCTTTGCTTCCGGTGGAGTGCCGGTTGGAGCTTTCGTCAGCTTCACCTCAGCCGGCCACATGGCGTCGAAATTGGCTGTGTGAATCGACCGGTCCTGGGATCCAGAAGTTGAGGAAACCGCTATGGATCGCCAGCCTACCCCGGGCTCGCGATGTTTGTCGGGCGCGGATCCCGGCGCAGGACCTGAGCCGGCCCCGTGCGACGCAGGAGCCAAAGGATGACGTGGTGACAGCGAAACGTCGTCTTCGGCTGCCGCTGTCGACTCATCCGGATTACGTAAAGTTGGCACAACGGACTCGGCCAGGCCTTCAAATGGCGCCGCGGTTGGCATGGCGGCGCCCGGGTGAACCGGTGTGTGAGGCTCAGCCTTCGATCTAGCAGGAAATGGCACGCGAGCTTGTGGTGCCGTCACACTCGTTGCATCGGTATTTTCCGACGTCTCTATTACCTGCCGCTGAGCGGGCTCTTGCATAGCCAACGTCTGTGCTAACCGGCGGACCTGCCCGGTCAATACCCCCAGACCGATGATGATGAGGCCGCCCACTGCAGCGGTCGTACCGGCGCTGATAAGAGTATTTCCGAAGCTGAATTCGTTGATCGGGATACCAAACCCGACCATCACCAGGCCCGCAAAAAGGGCAAAGTTCCCGATACCATACAATAAAGCCGGCATGCTTTTATCCTTCCTCAATCAGCGACTATTTCTGCAATCGACAAGCTAAAACCTTCTGGCAACGGCAAATTCTCGCCTGTTCGACCCTTGGCGGCAACAACTAAAGTTAGGACTAAAACGCGCTCAGCTTAAAGGAAACTTGGGTCGCGGTTGATTCGGGGCACGCGACAATTCGGATCCCGCCGCCAGTAATCGGTCAGCCGTTGCCCCAGAACGCACCACCGCCTAATTAGCTTATTGAGGAACTCATTCGGGATAGCCGGGTTTCACCCAATTGTCGGCTATTTCGCATTTATCGTTTGTAGATCAAGGAGGACCTAATGTCGTTCACCCTGCCTGACCTGCCTTATGCCCATGACGCGCTCGCACCCTATATGTCCCGCGAGACGCTTGAGTATCACCATGACAAGCACCACAAGGCGTACGTCGACAACGGCAACAAACTTCTGGAAGGCAGTGGGTTGGAAGGCAAATCTCTCGAAGACGTGGTGAAGGGCTCTTTTGGCAAAAATGCCGGGCTTTTCAACAATGCCGGTCAACACTACAACCACACCCACTTCTGGAAGTGGATGAAGCCGAATGGCGGCGGTGACAAGATTCCGGGCAAGCTCAAAGCGAAAATCGACAGCGATCTCGGTGGCCTCGCCAAGATGAAGGAAGACTTCACGCAGGCCGGCGTGACTCAGTTCGGCTCCGGATGGGCCTGGCTCGCCCTGAAAGACGGCAAGTTGACCATCAGCAAAACGCCAAACGGTGAAAATCCCCTTGTGCACGGAGCGATGCCGATTCTTGGGTGCGACGTTTGGGAGCACTCTTACTATATTGATTACCGCAACCGGCGACCCGACTATCTCAAGGCATTTCTTGACCATCTCGTGAATTGGGAGCATGTCGAGGAAATGCTGGTCGCCGCGAGCAAGTAGACATCTCCACGACTTCCACCTTATCGGTTCGCCTTTCCGGCGATTGGTCGGCAGCGGCAACTGCCGACCGGCTCGCCATTGTTGCCCTCGGCATCGTCACGGCAATTGGACTGGCAACTTTCCGCGACTACGGGCTCGGTTGGGACGACTACACCCATTCGCAATATGGCGAGCTGTTGCTCGAACTATATCGCTCGGGCTTTAGCGATCAGCGCGCGCTGTCATTTGTCAATCTCTACAAATATGGCGGGGGCTTTGACATGGCGGCTGCGCTGGTCGCCAAGATTCTGCCGTTCGATTTATTTGAAACCCGCCGTCTGGTCGGTGCTGCCATCGGAATCGTCGGGCTCATTGCAACATGGCGCATTGGCCGTCGCCTTGGAGGGCCGACCGCCGGATTGATCGGGCTGCTCCTGCTCGCCACCTGTCCGATCTACTACGGGCATATGTTCATGAATGCCAAGGACGCGCCATGTGCAGCCGCCATGGCGGTCCTGCTGCTCGGCATGGTCCGTGCATTCGAGGAATACCCGCAGCCGGATTCCCGCACCGTGGCGTTGACGGGAATTGGAGTTGGGCTTGCTTTCGGGTCACGCATCCTCGCCGGCATCGCCGCATCCTATGCACTTGCGGCGCTACTGCTTATTGTCACAGCCGAAATCCGCAAGGTCAGCATTCAGCGCTGTTTGACACGGCTCGGCGAATTCACATGGCGGCTCCTGCCGGGGCTCGTGCTCGGCTATCTGATCATGGGGCTGCTATGGCCATGGTCGATTATGGCGCCGCTCAATCCCATTCGGGCGGCAGAATATTTCGACACGTTCTTCGAAAAGCCATGGCGAGAACTTTTTGCCGGCAAGGTCATTGCGGTCACCGCAATGCCTGCCAGCTATCTTCCACAGCTGTTTGCGCTCAAGCTGCCCGAAATCATGCTCGCACTCGGTTTGGCCGGTACCGTAGGCGCCCTTATTGCCGCGACACGGCGTGATCTGCCAGCAAATCGACGCGCCACATTCTTGCTGGTGTCGCTCGCAGCAGTCCTGCCGGTGATCGTGGCAATTGTGGCCCACCCGGCTTTCTACAACGGCCTGCGTCATTTCGTCTTTGTTGTGCCACCGTTCGCGGTTCTTGGGGGGCTCGCAGGTGCGTGGCTCTTCGAACGCGCAGGTGCTCTCGGAAAGTCAGCGACAGCCGTGCTCGTCACGGTCTTCATTGGCGGCTTAGCCTTGCCGGTGAGCGACATGATACGGCTGCACCCCTACCAATACACGGCATTCAACTGGATCTCCGGCGGCGTTCGCATGGCGCAGCACAATTACATGCTGGATTATTGGGGTCTTGCATTCAAGCAAGCGGGGGAAGCCTTGCAGGCAAAACTCAATGAGATGCAATTGAAACCTCCCGCCGAACGTCGCTGGACGGTGGAGATTTGCGGGCCGCAGCGGCCCGCGGAGGTGGCTCTTGGCCCAGACTTCGAGACCACCTGGGACCGCAAGCGCGCCGACTTCGCGATGATGCTCGGCACATTCTATTGCCGGGATTTGACGGCGCCTGTGCTGGTCGAGATCAACCGTGCAGGAGTCGACTATGCGCGCGTATACGATATACGCGGCCGACCGGTGCCCAATTTGCTCACCGAGCCGCCACCCTAGGCGTCGTCAATCCGGCTCTTGCAGCACCTCTGCAGCGATGCGATGCGCTTCGTTGGCTGCGGGGATGCCGCAATACAGCGCCAATAACAACAGGACCTCTTGGATCTGTTCAGCCGTGCACCCATTTTTCACGGCACCCTTTAGATGCACTCGCAGTTCGTTCTGGTGTCCGGCGGCTGCCATCATCGCCACCATCGCGAGTGATTTAACTGCAGGCGGCAGCGCCGATCTTTGCCATACGTCACCATAGGCATAGGCGTTGATGATGTGTTGCAGCGGCTTACCGAAATCGCCAAAGGCGTTCATTCGCTTTTCTACCGCGTCACGGCCGAACATATCGACACGCAATTTCAGCCCGCGTTCGTAAAGCTCCTTATCGTCCATGTTTCTCCTCCGACTTTACTGTCCCGATTGCCGTTGAAGCGCCAGCCTGTTTAGTATGCGAGGTCTAAGGTGTTTTGCCGCGCCCAGTTGCCTTTCCGCCCATGATAAATGCCGCCATAATCGGCCTTGGCCGATGGGGAAAAAACATCGTCGAGGCGGTGCAAGGCAAAAGCAAGCGCCTGCGCTTCATTCGCGGGGTCAGCAAAGAGCCCGAGTTGGTGCGCGAATTCGCGGCGGCCAAGGGATTCGAATTGTCTACTGAATTCGAAGAGGCGGTCTCGGACCCGCGCGTGCAGGCGATTTTTCTGGCAACACCGCATTCCCTGCACGTCCCGCAAATATGCGCGGTAGCGCAGGCAGGCAAACCGGTATGGTGCGAGAAGCCATTGGCGCTTCGCCGCGCCGATGCTGAAAGGGCTATCGCGGCTTGCGCCAAGGCCGACGTCCCCTTTGCCCTCGGCAACAACAAACGTTGCTTTCCAAGCATGCGGGAGCTCAAGCACATTGTCACGGACGGCACCCTTGGCGACATCCTTCATGTCGAGGGCAATTTCAGCAACGAGCATTCGACCCGCGTCAAGGGCGGCTGGCGCGACGATCCACGCGAGTCGCCAGGTGGCGGCTTGACCGGCGCCGGCTTGCATGTGCTCGACGCATTCGTGAACCTTGCCGGTCCCATCGTCAAAGTCGACGCACGCGTATACTCGCAGAAGCTGCCGCCCGATCCACGTGACGCTGCAGCGGCCCTGGTGCAATTCGGGTGCGGCGCGACGGGGGTGCTTGGAACAGTCCGGGCCGCGCCGATGTTCTGGCGAATCCACCTATTCGGCACCAAGGGCTCCGCCGAGGCGCGCGACGAAACCTCCCTCACCCTTTCGTTGATTGGCGGAAATCCGGAGACAAAAACTTATCCGGCCGTCGATTCGCTCGGAGTGCTCCTTGAGGCTTTCGCCGAGACTATCGAGACCGGAAAACCGTTTCCGGTTTTGACCTCCGAGATGGTTGACGTTGTCAGCGCCTTCGAGGCGATGATCCGCTCAATCGAGGAAACGAGGCCTGTCGCAGTCACCTAGCTATTGCTTATCGATGCCGGCCGCTTCGCGAACGGCATCCCATCGTTTGTATTCGTCCGCCATGAAATCTCCGAATGCTTGCGGAGTGGAGCTCTTCACGACGACACCAGCCGCCACCAGGCGCGCGCGCACGGATTCATCGCCAAGGCTTTCATTCAGTGCTCGGTTGAGCCGGGCGATGACCGATGCAGGCGTGCCTTGGGGCGCAAACACGCCATACCAGGTGGTTACATCGTAACCCGGAAGCACGCCGGATTCGATTGCTGGCGGCACGTCGGGAACTGCCGGAAAGCGATCCTTGCCGGTTACAGCGAGCGCCTTGAGCTGCCCAGACTGCACGTGCCCTATCAAGGCCGACACGGTGTCGAACAATACATCGGCATGCTTGCCAAGCGTGGCATTAATTGCTTCCGGTGACGTCTTGAAAGGAACATGCAACAGATTGACCTTCGCGGCCTGCTTGAACATTTCTCCGGCGAAATGTTGGGTTGCGGCAAAGCCAGGACTTGCGAACACGATCTTGCCCGGGTCGGCCTTCGCCGCCGCGACAAGCTCCTTCACATTGTTCGCCGGAAAATCTGGCCGGGTAACAATCAGCAGGCTTGCAGTGGCGATCTGACCCACCGAAGCAAACGCGGTCAACGTGTCATAGCGCATGTTCTTTCTGGTGACGGCCGCAATGATTTGGCCTGCGGTCATGATGCCGAGCGTGTAGCCATCGGGATCCGCATTCGCGACCGCTTCGTTGCCAATGATGCCGCCGGCGCCCGGCTTGTTTTCGACTACAACCGCTTTACCGAGCCTGATTTGCATCGAATCTGCAAGAATGCGGCCGATGATGTCGGCACCCCCGCCCGGTCCGAAAGATACGATGATCCGGATCGGCTTCTGCGGCCAGTCCTCAGCAACGGCGTGATTTACAAGAACCAGCACCAGCGTTGACACCGCCGCCAGCAACGTTTTCTTCATCCTCATGCTCCCCCTCTTCCATCCAGTTTGCCGCTACGGCGGCGCACTTCCTTGATTATCGCGCTGTTGTCGAGGTCCGCTTCGCCCGCCCGGACGCAGGCTTCCAGAATATCCGCATGCAGCTCAAGCACTGAAAGCTTTTGCCCCGCTGCGGCGGCCTGATCGAGCATCAAATGCGCATCCTTGAGAGTCTGCCTGACGCGTCCTTCCGCCGAAAAGTCGCCTCGCACCATTTTTGGCCCTTTGGAGTCCATCACCTGCGAATAAGATGCTGACCCGCGTGCCACGTCGAGAAAAGCCGCCGGATCAAGGCCCAGACGTTCGGCGAACACGAGACCCTCGGCCAGCGCCAGCCGATTCAGGCCAAGAACGAGATTGACCGCCAGCTTGGCGCGGCCGCCGTCACCCACCTGTCCCACGTGAAAGCGGCGGGCGAACAATATATCGAGTATATCCTTCGCTTCGTCAGCGATCGCAGTATCGCCCCCAACGAGTGCAACCCCCTCACCACGCCGCACCTGATCACTCGTGCCGGAGACGGGCACATCCAGATAGCGGATGCCACGCGGGATAACGCGCCGCGCAAGTGCCGCCACGCGGTCGGGATCGCACGTGCTCATGCACAGCACGATCTTTCCTGAACCTTCGCCGAGTGCTGGCAACATCTTGTTTTCGATCACATCCTCAACCTGCTCGGTGTTAAATACGGCAATGATGATGCAATGCGACCGATGGGCTAACTCGGCGACTGAGGACACAGATGAACCGCCAATTTCACTGAGCCGATTGCGGCGGGCAGGCTCTATGTCAAAACCGATAACTGGAAACTTCGCGTCAATCAGGCGCTGCGCGTAGACCTCGCCCATCAGCCCCAGGCCGACAATGCCAACCGGAGCGCGTGTCGCGCGCTCAAGCATGTGCATAGTCCCAATAGAGGTCGCGCGCCTTGCGATATAACGGCCCAGGCTGCAATGAGCGTTCGTCGATACGATTGACCGGCATCACCTTGGAGTAATTGCCAGAAGAAAAAATCTCGTCGGCATTTTGGACGTCGCGATAGCTCAACGCGGTCTCGATCACGCTGACGCCGGTCTCTCGCAAAAGCTTGATCACCCGTTGACGGGTAATTCCGTTGAGGAATGTTCCATTCGGCGCAGGCGTAAACACCACCCCGTCCTTTGCGATGAAAATGTTGGCGGTGGCGAGCTCAGCCACGTTGCCGAGAAGGTCGAGCACGACACAATTTCCATACCCGCGCGCATTCGCCTCAAGCAACGCACGCGCATTGTTTGGGTAGAGACAGCCGGCCTTGGCGTTCACAGGCATGCATTCAAGGCTCGGCTTGCGATAAGGAGACAACGTGATCGAAAAACCTTCCGGCTTGCGCATTGGCGCTTCGTAAAGACTCAAGCACCACTTTGTCGATGCCGGATCGGGGGCTACCAGCAGGCTGCCACTGCGCTCTGCCCAATACATCGGGCGGATATACAGGGCTGCGTCCTTGTCGAACCGTTTGCTGCCGTCTCGTGCAAGGCCCATCCACGTTTCTTCCGAGACCAATGGCTTGAGATGCATCGTCTCGGCAGAGGCATTCACTCGCGCGCAATGTTGGTCGAGATCTGGCGAAACGCCCTCGAAGGTGCGGGCGCCGTCAAATACCGATGAACACAGCCATGCGGCATGATCGCGTACTCCCAGGATCGGGATATTGCCCTCGTGCCAATCGTCTTCGTAAAAGGTCCAGGTCTTCGACCAAGACTGTCCCGGCATCCTGCAATCTCCATTACCTGTCAGGCGCGGACCTGACCCGCGTCTCCATGACGCGGTTTCACCCGCCCAGAGACGTCATGAATTGTCGGGCCGGCCCGCCAAGTTTCGAGCACGATCTTACGCCATCACTGACAGAAAGAGCTATCCGGCCCGCGATGGGGGAAGCTGATGCCAGTTTTCATCTTCGATGCGTATGGCACGCTGTTCGATGTGCACGCGGCCATTGCCCGTCACCGCGATCAGGTAGGATCTGACGCCGATCGCATCTCAGCCGTCTGGAGAACCAAGCAGCTCGAATACACCTGGACGCTTACGCTTGCCGGACACTACAGAGATTTCTGGTGGATCACCGAGCGCGCACTCGACTACTCGCTCGACCTGATTCCCGGCATCGATAAGTCTGTGCGTTCGAAGCTCCTGGATGCTTATTTCACGCTTGACGCATTCCCAGACGCGCGCTCGACGTTACGCGCACTGAAAAACAAAGGGCGAGAAACCGGCATTCTTTCGAACGGCTCGCCTGCGATGCTGAAGGGCGCCGTAGAAGCGGCCGGCATAGGCAGCGATCTCGATGCAGTCTTGTCTGTCGACACGCTGAAAATGTTCAAGCCGCGGCCCGAAGTCTATCGTCTGATCACCGACCATTTCAAATGCAAACCTGGCGACGTGACATTCATATCGTCCAATCGGTGGGACGTCATGGCCGGTGTCTCGGTTGGCTTCAGGGCGTTGTGGGTCAATCGTATGAAAATGCCCGATGAATACTTAGATTTTCCGGCAGCGCAGACCTTGCGCGACCTTGGCAGCCTGGCCGAATACGCCTAGCACTTTGGTCGCAGTTCCACGCACTGGCGCTATCAGGTTTTGCGGCCTATATGCCGCATTGCATCCCACCTCCGACACGTTCCCATGCAATCGATTATTTCGATCAGAAGCCTGTCAAAAAGCTACGCGTCCGGTTTCCGGGCTCTGAACGAAATCAATCTCGACATTCGGCGTGGCGAAATATTCGCCCTGCTTGGACCCAATGGCGCAGGCAAGACCACGTTGATCGGGATCATCTGCGGAATCCTGGTGCCGACCGAGGGTAAGGTCACGGTCGGCGGTCACGACATCATCACCGACTATCGAGCCGCCCGCTCCTTGATAGGACTTGTGCCACAGGAATTGCACACCGACGCCTTCGAGAGCGTGTGGGCGACTGTGTCGTTCAGTCGAGGTCTGTTCAACAAGCCCAACAACCCGGCCCATATCGAAAAGGTGCTGCGCGCGCTGTCCCTTTGGGACAAGAAAGACAACAAGATAATGACGCTGTCAGGCGGCATGAAGCGCCGCGTGCTGATTGCCAAGGCGCTTTCGCACGAGCCACAAATCCTCTTCCTTGATGAACCGACAGCCGGCGTCGATGTCGAGTTGCGAAAGGACATGTGGCAAGTCATACGCGACCTGCGAAGTTCCGGCGTCACTATTATCTTGACCACTCATTACATCGAAGAGGCGGAAGATATGGCCGACCGGGTTGGAGTCATCAACAAGGGCGAGATCATCCTGGTTGAGGAAAAGGTCGAATTGATGCGCAAACTCGGCAGGAAACAGCTGACATTGCAACTTCAGCAGAGACTCGCTGCGATTCCACCAGAGCTCTCTCGCTTTAACCTCTCGATTGGCGACGACGGGAGCACACTGATTTACGACTATGACACCCAAGCGGAGCGAACCGGCGTGGCGACGCTCCTGGGCGAGCTCTCGCGCGCGGGCTTGCGAATTCGTGACCTGCAAACAAACCAGAGTTCGCTGGAAGACATCTTCGTTGGATTGGTGAGCGACAGACGATGAACCTGCGAGCCGTTAAAGCAATTTATAGTTTTGAAATGGCGCGGACAGGCCGGACCATCTGGCAAAGCATTGTTTCGCCGGTTCTTTCGACTTCGCTCTATTTCGTCGTTTTCGGGGCAGCGATCGGTTCACGGATTACCGAAATTGAAGGTGTTCCCTACGGCTCCTTTATCGTGCCGGGACTCATCATGCTTACGCTGCTTACTCAGAGCACCATGAACGCATCTTTCGGAATTTATTTTCCCCGCTTCACGGGCACGATCTATGAGATCTTGTCAGCGCCCGTGTCGCCATTCGAGGTCGTTCTTGGTTATGTCGGTGCGGCAGCGACCAAGTCGATCATTCTCGGGCTGATTATCCTGGCAACGTCCTGGCTGTTTGTGCCCCTGCGCATAGCACATCCGTTCTGGATGGTGACCTTTCTGGTGCTTACAGCGGCGACCTTCAGCCTTCTCGGCTTCATCATCGGAATCTGGGCTGACGGCTTTGAACAGCTACAAATTGTGCCGCTGCTGATTATCACTCCGTTGACTTTCCTCGGAGGGACCTTTTATTCGACCAGCGTGTTGCCGCCGGCGTGGCAAACAATATCGCTATTCAACCCAGTCGTTTATTTGATCAGCGGATTTCGTTGGAGCTTTTTCGAAATTGCCGATGTGGGCCATGCCGTCAGCGTCGGCATGACACTACTCTTTCTTGCAGCCTGCCTTGTGACCGTGTGGTGGATGTTCAGGACCGGCTACAAGCTCAAAAAATAGTCAGTATCGCCACCGCTAGCCCGCCAGGGCATGGAGAATGCGCGCCCAGCTCCTGATGCCCTTGTGGAAGCACTTGAGGTCGAACTTTTCGTTCGGCGAATGGACGCGATCGTCGTCAAGCGCGAAGCCGACGAGCAAGGAGTCCATCCCCAGCACATTTTTGAAGTCGGCCACGATCGGAATCGACCCTCCTGCGCCCACTGCCACCGCCTTGTGCCCCCATTCTTCAGCGAGGACGCCCCGCGCCTTGGTGAGCGCCGGATTGTCAAAGGAGAGCTGGATCGCTGGCGCCAGAGCGAAATTGCCGAACTCGACCTTGCAGTCGCTGGGCAGGCGCGCCCGTACAAAGTCACGAAAGGCATCGCGGATTTTCTCGGGGTTCTGCTCGCCGACAAGACGGAACGAAACCTTCGCGCTCGCTTCACCAGGGATGACGGTTTTCGCGCCCTCCCCCGTGTATCCGCCAACGATGCCGTTGATCTCGGCTGTCGGCCTGGTCGTCACCTGCTCGATGACGAGGCGGTCTTTCTCACCGGCCGGATTCTTGAGCCCGATTGGTCCCAGGAATTTCTCTGCCGTCAGATCGAGTGCCTTGAGATCGGCCTTGATGTCGACTGGCAGATCTTTCACGCCGTCATAAAAGCCGGGAATGGTGACGCGGCCTTTGTCATCCCATATCGCACCGAGAATTTCGGCCAAGAGCCGGAGTGGATTTTGTGCGGCGCCTCCAAAAACGCCGGAATGAAGATCGCGATCAGCGCAGATAATCTTGACGTCTTCGTAAACGAGGCCTCGCAGCGAGGTGGTCACGGCCGGCGTCTTTTGATCCCACATGGCCGTATCGCAAACGAGCGCCAGGTCCATTTTGAACTCAGCCGCATTGTCGCGAACGAACCCGAACAAATTCTTGGAGCCGCATTCCTCTTCGCCCTCTATCATCATGGTGATAGGCAATGGCAGCTTTCCTGTAACGACTTTGAATGCGCGGCAAGCCTCGATGAACGTCATCGCCTGGCCTTTGTCGTCGCATGCGCCACGCGCGACGATGATCTTGCGCCCATCCGGCAACGTTTCAATGCGGGGCTCAAAAGGCGGCGTCTTCCACAGATTCAAAGGATCGACCGGCTGGACGTCGTAGTGCCCGTAAAACAGCACTCGCGGACCTGTAGCGCCGTTCGACTTGCCGACCACGACTGGATGGCCGGCCGTCGGACGCACGGTCGCGTCAAATCCGATTGACTTGAGATCGGCGGCAACATGTTCGGCTGCCGCACGGCACTGGTCCCTGTAAGCCGGATCAGTGGAAATCGAAGCGATCCGCAGCAGTGCGAACAATCGAGCCACGCTTTGATCAATATCCTGGTCGATGCGGTCGAGCACCGCCTCGAGAGCTTTCATGAGGGGACTCCTTGCGAGCGGAGTCCGAGGCTAGCAATGGCG
>Ga0111538_10000615_pt1 | contig 48081 bp, 36 predicted proteins | sample SoiMethybrSBSTD1_FD_79669 | JGI IMG/M metagenome (GOLD analysis project Ga0111538, IMG submission 79669) | Bulk soil microbial communities from a Populus tree surrounding site in Tennessee, USA - Soil MetaG P. TD hybrid SBSTD1 (version 2)... | ecosystem: Environmental > Terrestrial > Soil >... | reverse complement strand
GACCGCACGGTCGGGATCCGGCCGGACCGCGTCTGGGTCGAGTTCACGAAGGAACCGTTCGCGAACGGTGTCGTGACCCAGAGCGGCGCGTCGCAGTACTGGACCGCTCGCGTGATTCGCTGGATGACGCACGATCCTCTGGCGTTCGCGGCGCTCCAGGTGAAGAAACTCCGCCTCTTCCTGGGCGGCGACGAGATCTACCGCAATCAGGCCATCTACCCCGCGCGCCGTTACTCACCGGTCTTGAGCGTCCTACTCTGGAAGGTCCCCGGCGTGGCCTTTCCCTTCGGGCTCCTGGCCCCGATCGGCATCGTCGGACTGGCCGTCTCGTGGAAGCGCGCGCCGCTCCTGGCCCCCGTGACGATCCTCTACGCCGCAGGCGTGCTCGCCTTCTTCATCGCGGCGCGCTACCGGGTCCCGCTCGTCCCGTACTTTGCGATCTTCGCCACCGGCGGAGCTCTCTGGTTCCGGACGGCATCTACGGTACGGCGCGCGTCGGCCGTGGCGGCGCTCGTGGTGCTGCTCCTCGTCTCCAACCTGGGGCAGGGCCCGATGGCGGCGGTGATGAACGCCGACGCGGAATACAACCTGGGGGAGCAGCTCCACGGCGAGGGGAAGCTGGGGCCGGCGGAGGAGCATTACAAGAACGCCATTCGGGAACGCCCCGACTTCCTGGAGGCGTGGGTCAATCTCGGCGTGCTGGAGTCGACGCAGGGGCGCTACGACGAAGGGTCGCACGCTCTCGAGCAAGCGGTCCGGATCGATCCGCGGGAGCCGACCGCGCTCATGAGTCTCGGCGCGCTTCGCGAACGGCAGCGCCGCTACGCCGAGGCCGCCGCGTTCTACGGGCGGGCCGCGGAAGTGATCCCGAATGACCCCGATCCGAAGCAGCGCCTTCAGCGTCTTCGCGAGAGCGGCCTGATCGCTGGACCCTGAGCTTCAAGAACGCGCGCTTGCAAAACGCGAAGGAGCCCGGCGGATGGGCCGCCGGGCTCCGGGGAATAATCGGTGTCTTAAAAAGTCAGGCTCGGAAGATCGTATGTTCCACGTGCAGGAAGGCTTCTTCCCACGTCTCCGCTTCCGCCAGTGGAAATTCGATCGAAGCAAACCCCACGCACTTCAGGTCGACCGTGTGAGACTGAGGTCCCACCACCACCGCCTGGACTACCCACGCTGAGAGTCCAAGCTTGCCCGCGCGATCCTCAGCTTCCTTGTTCGTCATCTCCGGTCACCTCCCTTCAGCCTTCACCCACGCTATTCGCATTCAGCATGCCAAATGCCGCAGGGTGATTTATGGTGTCGGTAAATATCTATTTCACAATGTGTTAGCGATTGGGTAGCTGTTCGGAGGGGTGGCTAGGACCTGGCCAGTCACAGCCAAATGCGAGGAGAACACCCCAACAATGTGCATTTTCCGACACGGGCGGTGGCCGGGGCGCTACTTCTCGCAGCCCCCAAGGCAGAGGAAGGGGGGCGTGAACAGCATGACGCCGGCCTCCCAGCCGGCGCCTTGGCTGCCGTTGAACTCCTGACCGTAGGTCAAGGCGATCACGGCGTGCTGGTTCGGCTCCCAGCGTGGGCCGACCTTGTACTCGGGGATCGCGGTCGTTCCTCCCTCCGACCCGAAAACCTCGCCGACGAGGGACCATTTCGGACTCGTCGGGTACCAGGCCAGGCGGGTCGAATAGGTGAACGATGCGGCCGTGACGTTGTCCGAGCCGTAGTCGAGCGTGACGCTCGCCCCAGGCATGATGTCCCAGGAAAGCTTGTTGTCGAAAAGGGGCAGGGTTGCGGGCGCGTTGGTCCAGTACGTCTTGAAGGCGTCCTGCAGCCCGACGGTCACCAGGTATCCGGGATCCATGCCCGTCCCCGCCTTCACGGCGAATCCACCGGTCTTCGCCTTGTTCTCGTAGAACATGTACTTCGCGTAGAGGGACGTCGAATAGCCGTCGTCCGTCTTCGGGTCGTCGTCCGTGTTGTAGACGTAGACCGCGGCGGTGAACTCCCAGCGGGGGAGCAGGGAGAACGTGTTCATGAAGATGTCGTTGCGGTCTCCGTACGTCAGGATGATGGTCGCCATCCCATGGGCCTTGGAGAGGTAGCTGTCCGAGTTGAACTGCTGGGCGTGGGCCTGCCCACAGGCGAGGGGCAGTAAGGCGAACGCCAGGGCGAGGAGCGAATGGCGCCTCACGCCAGCCGCTCCTCTCGGCCCGAGACGCCGGTGTGGAGAGCCGCGGCGATCGCGTCGGCCAGCACATCCGCGGCGGGCGGGTGGTAGCGGAGCCACAGCTCCGGCTCGATGATCTCGAGCTCCATCACAGCGAAGCGCCCGTCGTTGCCCCGCACCATGTCCACGCGCCCGTAGACGGGGGCAGGCAATCCGGCTCGTACGCACGCCGCCATGGCGCGCTCCGCCAGCTCCATCTGCTGCGGTTCGGGCTCGAGCCGCTCGACCGTTCCCCCGAAGTCATCCTGCACGCGAAAATCTCCCGCCTTGGCTCGCTTTCGCACCGCGTGCGTGTACCGCCCCCCCAGGACCATCAGCGTGTCCTCGCCCGTTCGGACGATCTCGTTCTGGAATGGCTGGAGCATGAGCGAGCCGTCGTCGAGCAGGCCGCGCACCGCCTCGTCCACCTCGGCCGCGTTTCCCGCGTGGATCCGATACGTGTGATACGCGCCGCCCGAGATGCAGGGCTTGACGATCGCGTCGGACCACCCGCTCTCGGCGAGGATGTGCCCCAGCGATCGCGCCTCGCCGCGCTCGATGAACCGCGAGGGCACGACCGGGATGCCCTGCGCCTCGAGGTCGGCCAGGTAGTGCTTGTCCCAGTTCCACCGAACGGTCGCGGGCGTGTTGAGCACGCGCGTCGTGCGCTCGGCGCGCCCGAGCCAGGCTTGGAACTCGCGGAAGCGCTTGAAGTAGTTCCAGGTCGTCCGAAACATCGCGCACCGGTAGCGAGACCAGTCGATGTCCGGCAGCGCCCAATCCACGCGCGTCGAGGTGAGGCCCCGTGCGCGGAGCGCGTCCGCGAGCAGACGGTCGTCGAGCAGGATGTTCGCGAGGTAGGCGTCGTCCCCAGCGACCTCGGCCGCGAAGCGCGCCTCGGTCAGGAGGGCGACGTCGGCGGTCAACGGGTGGCCACCGTGGAATCGGGCTCCGGGATGCCGTTCAGGGCGCGCGCGACCCGGAAGAGATCTCCCGTCCGGTAGAAGTCGACGGCGAGGAGATTGGGCACCATCCGCCGCTCGCGCCGGCACTGCCGCGCACGCTTCAAGAGAACGTCGTAGGCGTTGACGATGGCGGCGTTGCTCGGCTTCGACGCCGGGGCCGTCTCGATCCAGTGATTGATGAGGAAGAGCGATCCCGTCCGGCCTCCGCGGTTGGGCTTGCACGAGAACTCCTCGGGGGAGTGGAAGCCGTACGGGGTCTCCTGGATGTTGCCCTTCATGAGGTGATACCAGGGCACTCCGGTCGTGTCGTTCTCCGCGTACACGACCAAACGCTCCCCACGCGTCACCATGTCTCCGAGGGTAGGCCACGGTCCGGTGACCGGGCCGCGGTACACGTAGTCGATCAGTCCGCTCTTCTCGAAGTGCGCTGCCACGTCGGCCGGCTTCACCCCTTCGTCCTGGATGACGATGATCACGACCTCGTCCGGATGGGAGCTCATGAAGTCCTTCATCGCTTCGAGGGTGTCCATGAAGCGCGTCGACCCCAGCTCGCAGAAGCCGTGCGCCAGATAGATGTCGCGGTCCCCGTCCGGCTCGCCGACGAGGCGGTTGCGGATGCGCATGGCCGCGTCCAGGCCCTCCTTGCCGAGGACGGCCTCGTATTTCTTGATCGCGTTGCCTTCGTTGTCGAGCACCGTCCGGATGCGCCCCTTCACGGGGTCGCCGTAGTGGATGTCGATGAGGAATCCGCGCACGCCATCCTCCAGCTGGTCCTCGATCGACCGCTCCTGGTTCGCGAACATCCAGTTGGCCAGCGAGGCCGCGGACATCGAGTTGTGCGTGGTGGGGAAGACGACCTCGTCCAGTCTCCGGTCGCGGAGCTCTGGGTAGCCGTTCACCGCCACGATGGCGCGGGGGCCGATCGGCTCCGGCTCGGCAGGATCGCGCGCGAGCCAGTAGACCGCGCCGGCCACGAGAAGCGCCACGACCACGACGGCCACCGTCGCCGACAGGGACCTCCGCCAGCCTCGCGCGGCGGGCGTCTCGGCGCGAGCGGCTTTCTGCCCGGCAAATCGCGTGGCCGTGGTGAACACGTCCTGAAGCCCTATGAATAGGAGAAGGCCGCCGTTGAGGACCGCGAGGACCTGAAGAGTCTCGATGGGATGGAAGGCGACGATGCATCCGGCGGCCACGAGCGCGAGACCTCGGAGGATCATGAGGCCGGGCTGTTCGGGCCGAAACCGCGCGCCCCTCCAGGCCAACCGGAGCGCGGCGCTCGCGTCCAGCCGTTGGAGGAGCGAGGTCACGGACGCAGTGAGGACGATACCCAGGCCCCCCAGGACGATCATGCGAAAGGCGAGCGGGCCGACGAAGACCGGCCAGAGCCCGCGCATGAGATCGGCTCCGGTCGGTGTCCGCGCGAACGTGGACAGGATGGCGCCGCCGAAGCGCGCGAACGCCGCGATGAGGAAGGCCGTCGCCGTGAGGCCGATCCCGACGCCCAGGAGGTAGCGGTTCTTGTTCCGCGCGGTGAAGAGGCCCGCGGTCCCGAACAGGAATCCGATCCCGAGCCAGATGCCCGCCCGGCGCTGGAGCCTGTGGCCCGTCTTGAGAATGCGGAGGAGGAGCTTCCCGCTCGGGAACTTCTCGTTCGAGCCGAGCACGAACTGCACCTTGGCGGGCAGCTTCGACGCCAGGGCCGGATTGGCCGACAGGGCTTCCTTCGCGATCACCTGGACGTCGGACAGCGTGAGCGAGAGATCGGCCCCGTGGGTGATCAGGATGGGGTGAATCTTCCGGGCCGCCTGCCTCACGATCGCGCGAAACGGCGCCGAGGCCACGATCTGCTGCACGGTCCCGAGCACGATGGGGCGATAGGGCGTCAGCTCGCGCTGAACGTTCACGATCTGATCGGTGATCTGGCCTGCGACGATGCGGGCGACCGGGGGCTCGGCGAGGCTGTCCGCCACGCGGGTCGAGAAGACGACCGGGTCGAACACGATGCGGGTCGCGTAGGTGATGACCACCGCGTAGAGGAGCGCCACGATGAAAGCGGCACCGCAAAGAACCGCGCCCGCCGTGCGAATGCGTGTCATAGGCTCCCTTCGGTTCGTGTCGGATTGATTAACGCTTGGGGCGCCGGATCCCGAGCCTGGCCATCCGGCTCTCGAGCGTCGTCGGCTTGATCCCGAGGATCTCGGCGGCGCCTTGGTCCCCGCGAACACGCCAGCCGACTCGATCGAGAATGGCGCGGATATGCTCCCGCTCCACGTGGGCGAGACTGGTCGATGCGGCGATGTCGTCATGCTCGGCGCGAAGAGGCTCGATCACGAGCGACGGTCCCTTGGCCACGATCACGGCCCGCTCGATCACGTTCCGGAGCTCGCGGACGTTGCCGGGCCAGGGGTGGCGCTGGAGCGCCGCGAGGCTCACCTTCGAGATGGACTCGATGCTCTTGTTGAACGCCTTCGAGAACTCGTCGATGAACGTCCAGACGAGGACGGGGATGTCCTCGATCCGCTCGCGCAGCGGTGGAACTTCGATGGGGAAGACATTGAGGCGATAGAAGAGATCCCCGCGGAAGGTCCGGTCGGCGATGGCTTTCCTGAGGTCGCGGTTGGTGGCGGCGATCACGCGCACGTCGACTCGGATGGGGCGAACGCTCCCGAGTCGCTCCACGGTCCTGTCCTGGAGCACCCGGAGCAGCTTGGCCTGGGCCTCGAGCGGCAGGTCGCCGACTTCGTCGAGGAAGATGGTCGTCCCGGACGCGAGCTCGAACCGGCCGATCTGGCTGGAGAGGGCGCCCGTGTACGCGCCGCGCTCGCGGCCAAAGAGCTCGCTCTCCATGAGGGCGGTAGGGATGGCCGCGCAGTTCACGCGAACCATCGGTCGAGCGTGGCGCCGGCTCCAATCGTGGATCGCCTGGGCGAAGACCTCCTTGCCGCATCCGGTCTCCCCGGTGAGGAGCACGGTCGAATCGGTGGCCGCGACCTGCTCGGCCTGGGCCAGGGTCCTCCGGACCGAGGCGCTCTCGGCCGCGATGGCACGTGTCGTCCGTAGGGACGTGACCTCATGCTTGAGCTGTACGTTCTCCGAGGCGAGCCGGTCGCGAAGGCGCTCGACCTCGCGGAGAGCATGTTCGAGGTCGACCTGGCCCTGGCGCCGGGCCAGGACCTGCGCGAACACCGCGGCCACGAGCCGCAGCCGGTCGAGAACGTCCCCGGTCCACGAGCGCTCGCGGCGAAGCGAGGCGAACGACAGGGCGCCTACGACGCATCCGTTCACTTCCATGGGGATGATCGCGTTCGATTTCGTGTGAGGACGGGCATTGTCCCGGTCGAACGCCGCGGGTATCTGATCGACCGAGTCGAACCAGACGACCTCGTTCGCTCGGATCTTGTCGAGGAACCAAGGGAACCGCTCCTTGGCGGGCGCCGTCGGGGGAGGGGGCTCGAACCCCGGGCGGACCCAGGCATGCGTGTAGATCAGCTCGTCCTCGTCACCGACGAACTGCCACAGGAGGCACCGGTCGATCTCGAGCGCCTCGACGATCTGGCGCTGGCTGTCGATGATGGCGTCATCCACCTCGGTGGGAGCGAGGCTCACGAACCGAGCCGCCAAGTCGGCGACCACACGCTCGAACAGGATCGCCTGCGCCGTGCGCTCCGGATGACGAGTCGCCGCCGCATCGACCAGGGAAGCCACGAGGAGGCGCCGCCCTCCTTCACGGGCCGAGCTCCATTCCACCTCGACCGTGAATTCGGAGCCATCCTTCCGGCGTCCGAGTCGCCGACCGCGGGCGCCCCGGTCGAGATCCGGATCGGACCAGGTCCGGCGTCCATCCGTGGGAGCGTGGTTGGACGGGAGGAGCGTGTCGAGAGGGAGTCCGGTCAGCTCTGAGGGGTGGTAACCGAAGATCGTTCCGGTCTGGGAATTGACATAGAGCAAGGAACCGCTCTCGTCGCAGACCACGATTCCGCTCGTGGACGATTCGGCGACGATTTCGTGGAGCGCGCGATTCTCGCTAGTGACTGCAGGGCTTGCAGCGTCCATGACCGTTTTCACGGTCAAGCGTTTCCCCCCCCGGGTCCGCTCATTACTAGGAGTCGATCCGGCTCGATCACCTAGCCAGAGACCCAGGCACGATATATCGGAGGATTAGCACGCCAAGCGCCCTCACGTCCATGCGGCGATGTACCCGAATGCATAAGCATCAACTGCCATGGGGGTTATGGAGCAAAGAAAGGGCCCCGCGTCCGTGAGCGCCCGGTCGCGGGGCCGGAGAGGCACCCGTCGATGGTTTTGACGGGAAATTACATCATGGGCGTTTCGGGAGGAGCCATCATCTTCCGGACGGCCCGCCGACGACGCCGACGCACCTTGCGGACGGTCTTCCGCACTGCCTTGCGCACTGCCTTGCGCACACGGCGCTTCCGGACGGCCTTACGAACCGCCTTGCGGCGGCGGACCTTCCGTACGACCTTGCGGACCTTCCGCCTCACGCGGCGAACTTTGCGGCGAGTCTGGCGAACCTTGCGACGGACCTTGCGACGCACCTTACGACGAACTTTGCGCGCCTTTCTGCGTGCCGCCATCCGTTAGGACCACCTTTCTCGAAATGGTGCCCATGGAGCACCGGTTTGTCGCGCCGATCCCCGTCGGCTGCGCGAATCGAGAATTCGATCCACAACTCCTGGGGATGGCCTGCCGGATCGAGATCACGGTGCGCTCACCGGACCCAGCTACGCACACTGTATTCAAATTCGTCGCGCTGTATAGATTTATTTCGCAATTTTGCTTGACCCGACATTTCGGAGCGCCTCCATCGCGTCGGAGTTCGGGTGCATGTCGCGCGCGTGGAACGCATCGCGCGCATGTCGTGCAATTTCAATAATGCTATGCACTTGGAACGTTCTCAATGCAGTGCTTGACTGCGGGCACGGCACGTGCCTTCAACGTTTGGATAGCACCACACCGCCATTCATTTTTTTTCATGAGGATTGACGTCGTGTCCACGCCGGTTCGAATGACCGTCCAGTGGTTCGTGCCATCACCCGAGTCGGGATCGATCGTCGCCGCTCTGCATGCCCTCATGGTCGCGGTCCGCGCTGAGCCAGGCTGCAGCAGCTGTCATCTCACGACGGAGATGGGGGAGCGTGCAGGCCTCAGCTACACAGAGGAGTGGAAGGGTGAGGAGGATCTGAAGCGGCAGCTCCGGTCCGAGCGATTCTCGAGACTCGCGGAGCTGATGGAGCGGGCCACCGAGCAACCGAAGATCGAGTTCGCGCTGCCCGGCGGCGTGCGCGGAATCGAATACGCGGAAGCGGTACGTGAAGGAGGGACGTCTCGATGATTCGGAGGGGCCGGACTCGAAGTAACGGAGTGGTTACCGGCATCGCGGCCATCGTCATCGCGGCGCTCTTGTCCTCGTCCCCCGCTGTTTCGGCCCAGCCCAGGGCCAAATCTACGGAAACGTACCAATTCAATGACTCCCATTTCCATCTCACGAACTACGTGCAGGAGGGAATCACCGTACAGCGCTTCCTCTCGATCATGGGGAAGCGGGTGGGCCGGTCGACGTTGTTCGGGATTCCGCTCCAGCAGCAGTGGTCGTATCGCATCTCGGGCGACAATGCGCCAACCTATTATCTGGACTCCGACGCACGCCTCTACTACTACTCCTTCACGGATGCCCAGATCGCCATGGCATACAGGACGCTCTCCAAGACGGACCAGGCGCGCTTCGATCCCATGATCACCGGCTTCAACCCGACCGACATGTACGCGGCGGATCACATCCGGCGCGTGCTCCTGACCTTCCCAGGCGTGTTCTCCGGGATCGGCGAGTTCACCATCCACAAGGAATTCGTCTCTTCAAAGATCGCCGGCGACGTGGCCAGCCTCACCGACCCGGCCCTCGACCGGCTCCTCGATTTCGCGGCCGAGGTCGGGCTGGTCTGCCTGATCCACAACGACATCGACCGGCCGTACCCGCGAAAGGGCGAGGCGGCGACCTTCTTCAAGCAGTTCCGCGACCTGCTCGGGCGCCATCCCAACAATTCCATCATCTGGGCGCATACCGGACTGGGACGCATCGTCCAGCCCGCCGGGCATCACATGGAGATGATCGAGGATCTTCTCGAAGATCCCGCGTTCAAGCGGGTCTGCTTCGACATCTCGTGGGACGAGGTGGCCAAGTACGTGGTCTCCAGCCCCGAAGCCACGCGGAAGGCGGCCGAGGTCCTGAACCGGTATCCGGATCGCTTCCTGTTCGGCACCGACACCGTCGCGCCCAAGGACCCGGCAGCGTATTACGCCGTCTACGACATGTACGAGCCGCTCTGGAAGCTGCTCACGCCGGAGGCCAGGGAGGGAGTGCTCAAGAAGAACTACGAACGCATCTTCAACGAAGGAAGAAAGGACGCTCGTGCCTGGGAGAAGGCCCATCTGACGGCGAGGGCTGGATGACTCGTCGGGGTACACACGAACGAAAGGAAGGCTCGGAATGAAGCTGTGGCTGCGAATCGCGACCGTGCTCACCGTCGGGCTGGCCTGGGCCGCCTCGACGGCGCAAGCGCAGGACGACTCGAAGATCCGGACCGAGATCTACGGCTTCGTGATGATGGATGCGGGCAAGCAGCAGTCCGCCATGGATCCCGCCTGGTTCGACGTCCAGCGGCCGACCAAGCTGGAGGCGTTCCATAATCAATTCGGGAGGCATGGAGACACCTTTTTCAGCGTCCGCCAGACCCGGTTCGGTATCAGGAACTGGTTCCCGACGGACATGGGCGAGCTGAAAACGACGTTCGAATGGGAGCTCTTCGGTACGGGCGTCGACGCGGGCCAGACCACGCTTCGCCTCCGTCACGCCTACGGCGAGCTGGGCAAGTTCGGGGCGGGGCAGACCTGGAGCCCGTTCATGGACATCGACGTGTTCCCGAACACGCTCGAGTACTGGGGCCCGAATGGGATGGCGTTCTTCCGTAACGTCCAGATCCGGTACATGCCGATCCAGGGCGACACCCGCCTGACGATCGCCCTCGAGCGACCGGGCGCAAGCGCCGATCAAGGCCAGTTCACGGACCGGTTCGATCTCGCCGACGTCGTGCCCCATTTCCCGCTGCCCGACCTCTCCGCCGAGTACCGGATGGGCCGTCCGTGGGGATATGTCGAGCTGGCCGGCATCGTGCGCCAGATGGAGTGGGACGACATCGGGACCGACCCGGTGGACGTGACGGGGGACGCGACGGGTTGGGGCCTCAGTCTGAGCTCGAACATCAAGGCTGGTCCTAAGAACACCCTCAGGCTCCAGCTCGTTCACGGTGAGGGCGTCGAGAACTATATGAACGATGCTCCGGCCGATCTGGGTGTCCAATTCGACCCCGCGGACACTCTGCAGCCAATCGACGGCAAGCCGCTCCCCCTCACGGGTGTCGTTGCCTTCCTCGACCACAACTGGAGCGACAAGTACTCGAGCTCGTTCGGTTACTCCCAGATCGTCATCGAGAACTCGAACGGTCAGTCGCCGGATGCGTTCCATCTGGGACAGTACGCGCTCGCCAATCTTCTCTACACGCCGGTCCCGAAGGTGATGATGGGGATCGAGACCGGGTGGATCAAGCGCGAGAACAATACGGATGGGTTCTCCACGGAGAACTGGCACGTGCAGGTTTCATTCAAGTACAGCTTCTCGACGATGTTAGGAGGTGGTCAGTAATGATTCGAAGCTCCATGCGTATCAACCGACTGATCCTGGGCCTGGTCTTGGCCTTCACGCTCATGGCGGCACCTGCGTTTGCGGCCAAGAGCTCGAAGAAGGCGGCCGCGCCCAATGCGACCCAGACGGCGATGAACGACGCCCTCGCCAAGTACAAGGACATCCAGGAAGGCAAGAACGCCGACTACATCCCGGCCCTGGCCAAGGTCGACCCCAAGATCTTCGGCATCGTGGTCGTGACGGTAGAAGGCAAGGTCTACACGGCCGGCGATATCACGTCCGAGGTCTCGATCCAGTCCATCTCCAAGGTCTTTGCCATGGCCAAGGTCATGGAGGAACAGGGGCCGGACGCGCTCCTCAACAACATGGGGGTCGACGCGACGGGCCAGGTCTTCAATTCCATCGTCGCCGTCGAGCAGTACAAGGGCAGCGAGATGAACCCCATGGTGAATCCGGGCGCGATCACGACCACGAGCATGATCAGCGGCGCGACCCCGGAGGAGATCTGGGGGAGGATCATCGGCATCCACAGCGACTGCGCCGGTCGCCAGCTCACGGTGAACCAGGAAGTCTACGAGTCCGAAGCGGCCACCAACCAGCGCAACCAGGCCATCGCGATGCTCATGTACGCCTATGGCCACATCAAGGACAACCCGCTCCGGGCCTGCGACATCTACACGAAGCAGTGCGCGATCAGCGTCAACGCTAAGGATCTCGCCACGATGGCGGCCACGCTCGCCAACGGCGGCAAGAATCCGGTGACCGGCAAGCAGGCAATCCAGACCGCCAACATCCCGAAGATCCTCGCGGTCATGGCCACGGCCGGCCTCTATGACGACTCCGGCAAGTGGCTCTACGCGACGGGCCTCCCGGCGAAGAGCGGCGTCGGCGGCGGTATCCTGGCCGTCTCTCCGGGCCGGTTTGGCATTGCGGTGATTTCGCCGCCGCTCGACGCGGCCGGCAACAGCGTGCGCGCGCAGAAGGCGATCGCCGATGTATCCAACGCGATCGGTGGCAACCCGTACGCGCCGAAGCCGGCGGGGGTGCAGACCTCCTCGAGGTAGAGCGAACGCAGGCGTGTCGGTGCTGAGACTCGGCCACGGGAGCCCAGCGCAGGCACGCCCGTGCCTGAAGAAGAACCCGCGGCAGGAGATGATCATGATGAAAGCAATGAACGGACGGGTGGGGGCGGTGATCCTGGCCGTCGCGCTCCTCGCCCTGGGGGTCCCGACCCCGGGCGCGGCGGCGTCGAAGCCGTCGAAGTCGGCCAAGGGGACGCCTGCCACGCGCACCGAGCACGACCTGCTCGGTGCCAAGGAAATCCCGGCGAGTGCCTACTACGGCGTGCAGACCGCGCGAGGGATGGAGAACTTCCAGCTCTCGGGGATTCCCATCAACCACTACCCCGGCTTCGTCGAAGCCTGGGCCATCGTGAAGCTGGCGGCGGCCCGGGCCAACACGGACGTCGGCGCCATGAAGAAGGAAACGCTCGGCCCCATCGAGAAGGCCTGCAAGGCGGTGATCGACGGGAAGTACCACGATCAGTTCCAGGTCGACTGGCTCCAGGGCGGCGCGGGGACCTCGACCAACATGAATGCGAACGAGGTGCTCGCCAACGTCGCCCTGGAGCTGTCGGGTCACAAGAAGGGCCAGTACACGATCATCGATCCCCACGACCACCTGAACATGTCGCAGTCGACCAACGACAGCTATCCGACCGCGATCAAGGTGGCGGTCCTGCTTCGGAATGACAAGCTCATCGAAGAGCTGCAGCAGCTCTCGGCGTCGTTCCACAAGAAGGGGGAGCAGTACCTGACGGTCGTGAAGATGGGCCGCACCGAGCTCCAGGATGCGGTGCCTATGACCGTGGGGCAGGAGTTCCACGCTTTCGGAGCCGCGATCGACGCAGAGATCGCGCTCCTCAAGGACTCCGAGAAGTATTTGTACGGGGAGAACATGGGCGCAACGGCCATCGGCTCGGAGATCAACGTGCCGAAGGGGTACCCCGAGCGTTGCGCCGCCCATCTCGCTGAGTTGACCCACAAGCCCATCGTCCTGGCTCCGGACCTGTTCGCGGCGACGTGGGAGCAGCAGGGCTTCGTGGTCTACTCGTCCGCGCTCAAGAGCACGGCCATCAAGCTCTCGAAGATAGCGAGCGACCTGATCCTCCTCACCTCCGGACCTCGGGCGGGGCTGTCCGAGATCAACCTGCCGGCGCTCCAGCCGGGCTCGTCGATCATGCCCGGCAAGGTCAATCCCGTCGTCCCCGAGGTCGTGAACATCGTGGCCTTCCGGGTGATAGGAAATGACGCCGGCGTCGGCTACGCTGCGCACAGCGGGCAGCTCCAGCTGAACGCGTACGAGCCGCTCGAGGGACTCAACATGATGGAGTCGCAGAACCTCCTCTTCAACGTGTCGAAGCTCTTCCGCACGAAGTGCGTGGACGGCATCACGGTGAACGACAAGGTGCTCGCCCACTACATGGAGACGACGGTGGGTATCGTCACGGCGCTCAACCCGGTGCTCGGATACGAGAAGGCCACCGAGCTCGCGGCCGAGGCCTACGCGAGCGGCAAGGGCATCATCGAGGTGATCCGTGAGAAGAAGCTCCTCACGGAGCAGCAGATCGCGGACATCCTGGATCCGGCCAAGCTGACCAACCTGGATCCGAACCAGTACAAGAACAAGACTCCGTAGGGGGATCGCATGAATATGGTTCGCAAGGCAAGCCTGGTGGGGGGCGCGGCGCTGCTCGTCGTAGCTGGGACGGCCTTCGCGCAAGGCGCCCAAGCCACCAAGAAACCGCACGTCGTCATCGTGGCGACCGGCGGGACCATCGCCGGATCGGCTGAGTCGGCCACTGCTGCTGGATACTCGTCCGGCGCCGTGGGCGTCGACATCCTGATCGCGGCCGTGCCGCAGCTCAAGGACGTGGCCACCGTCACCGGCGAGCAGGTGGCGAGCATCGGCAGCCAGGACATGAACGATGAAGTGTGGCTGAAGCTGGCCGACCGGGTGAACAAGCTCCTGGCCGACCCGGGCGTGGACGGCGTGGCGATCACGCACGGAACGGACACGCTCGAGGAGACGTCCTACTTTCTCGACCTGGTGGTCAAGAGCGACAAGCCGGTGGTCTTGACGGGCTCGATGAGGCCTTCGACGGCCATGAGTGCCGACGGACCCCTCAACATCTACAACGCGGTCGCGATCGCGGCCGACAAGACGGCTCGAGGGCGGGGCGTGCTCGTCGCAATCGACGACGACGTCCATGCGGCGCACGATCTGATTAAGGGGCATACGACGGACGTGGCGACGTTCAGCTCCGGTGAGGCCGGTCTCGTGGGGGCTGTCCTGTTTGGCAAGACGATCTGGTACCGGTCGCCCATCCAGGTCCACACGACGAAGAGCGAGATGAGCGTCGCGGGGGCGAAGTCACTGCCCCGCGTCGACATCATCTACGCCCACGCCAACATGTCGCCCGACATCATCACTTCGGCCGTCCAGAACGGGGCGAAGGGGATCGTGATCGCAGGGGTTGGGGACGGCAACATGACGGCCCCGGCACTGGAGGCGGCGAAGGCGGCGGCCGCGAAGGGCGTGGTCGTCGTGCGGTCGTCCCGCGTCAACGGCGGCATCATCCGCCGGAACATCGAGGTCAGTGACGACAAGCTCGGGACCGTTGCTTCGATGGAGCTGAATCCGTCGAAAGCGCGAGTGCTCCTCCAGCTCGCACTCATGAAGACCTCGGATCCGAAGAAGATCCAGGGCTACTTCGACCGGTACTAGAGGAGGATGGTCGAGCCCGACCGTTCACGTAGCTCATGACGGCCTGCGGGCCTCAGGACCCGCAGGCCCTTCTTTGACGGAGCCATTCGCCATGCGTTCCTCGACTACTACTCATTCATGCGGACCACACCCCAGGAGGCCTGCTGCATGGAATGTCCAATAGGAAGCGCCGCCGCAGGCCCCCGACCCGGACTTCGCGCTGCGGCGAGTTGGGTCACGGGCCTTGCGCTCCTTGCTCTCACCCTCTTCCCAGGCCCCTCCCGCGCCCAGGACGAGGCGCCCATCAGTCCGGCAGTGGAGGACTCCACCGCCAAGGCCGAGGCGCAGGCGAAGGAGCAGTCTTACCGCAACGAGATCTCGGGCGAGCTGACGCCGGGGAAGGGCTTCGATCTCTTCAAGAGCAAGCGGGGCAGCCTGAACATCAGCTTCTACGGCCTCTTCCGTTACGTGAACCAGCTTCCCGCGAGCCAGACGTACACGGACCACCTTGGCCGCGAACGGGATGTCAAAGAGAACAACATGATTAACTGGCACCGCACGTTCGTCTGGCTGACGGGGCACTTTTACGATCCGAGATTCCGCTACAACATCTCCCTTTGGTCCCTCCCCACAACCCAGCAGACACTCCTGTTCGGAAACCTTCGCTACATCGTGAGCCGTCCGCTCGCGCTCGGCGTCGGGATCGGTCCCAATCTCACGGCCCGCTCCGTGCAGGGTTCCTGGCCGTACTGGGCGTCGAGCGATCGCCAGATGGGAGAGGAGTTCTTCCGGGGAGGATTCTCGTCCTCGTTCTTCATCACGGGCGAGCCCGCCTCGCGGTTCTACTACACCGCAGCCCTCACGAACAACCTGAGCCAGCTCGGCGTGACATCGACCAACGACACGCGCGAGATGGGCGTGAGCGCGAGCGTCTGGACGATGCCCACAACGGGAGAGTTCGGTCCGCGCGGCGGGCTCGGCGACATGGAGCACCATACACATCCCGCGACGCGCTTCGGCTTGTCCGCCGGCCATAGCCGGGAGAGTCGTTACTCCCAGCTCAATCAGCCGCCCAACGCGACCCAGATACGTCTCTCGGACGGCGTGCTGCCGTTCGAGGCCGGCGCGCTGGCCGATACGGTCACGGTCGAAACGCTCGATTACGACGAGATGGCCTTCGATGCCGGCCTCAAGTACAAGGGCTTCTCGTTCCAGGGCGAAGCCTACGTGCGCAAGCTCTCGAACTTCGACGCCACCGGTCCGCTACCGCTCAGCTCCATCACCGATCGCGGTTTCATGGCCGAGGCGATGCACATGGTAGTCCCGAAGAAGCTGGGACTCTACATGGCAACCGGGTACGTCTGGGACGACTTCAAGCGGAAGCCGTGGGAGGTCGCCGGAGGCGCGAGCTTCTATCCGTACGGAAGCCGCGTCTGGAGGCTCAACCTCCACATCATCCGAGTCGAGAAGTCGCCGACCGGATCCTCCTTCGGCTTCTACACGGCCGGGCAGAGCGGTACCACCCTGTCGATTGGGACGGACTTCCTGCTGTGATCCCCCGCATAGCTGGACAGCGGACGGCCGTCCCGCCCATCGGGACGGCCGTTCTGCTCCTACTCCTGCTCCTGATTCCGGCGGCCGCGCAGGCTCAGAAGAAGGCGAAGACGCCGAGTGTCTCCGTCCAGCTCTCCGAGCAGCGCCGACAGATCGAGGAACAGCGCGCCAAGATCGAGGAGCAGCAGGCGACGATCCAGACCCAGATCGCGCACGCCGACAGCCAGGCGGTGCGGATCGATTCGCTCACGATCAAGCTCCAGTCGTTCGAGGAGCAGATGATCTCCCTCAACATGCGTCTCGCGGATCTCGAACGGCAGGCGGGACGGGCGATTCCCGACAGCCTCCTCGAGCAACGGTTGAAGCAGGTCGAGGAGGAGGCCAAGAAGGCGCCGGAGCTCCCCCCTGACATGGTCTCCGCGGGCGACTTTCCGGGATCCATCCGCATTCCCGGCACGGACGCGGCCATCAAGTTCGGGGGACGCGTCCGAACTGCCGCCGTGTTCACCCTCGATCCCCTCGGGACCGACGATCGCTTCCTCACGAACTCCATTCCCGTCGGCGAGGGGGGCGTAAGCGGCGAGGAGAAGCGCACCAACATCTCCGCCCGCGCAAGCCGGCTGAACACCGAATTCCGGACTCCGGCGGGAGGGAAGGAGGTCCGCGCGTTCTTCGAAGGGGACTTCGCCGGGGCCGCAAACGCATTTCGCCTTCGCCACGCCTACGCTCAGTTCATGGGCGTCATCGTGGGTCAGACGTGGTCCACGTTCTCGGATCCTCAGACCAATGTCGAGGATCTCGACTTCGAGGGCATCAGCTCGGAGAACATTACCCGTCAGCCTCAGATCCGCTACTGGTTCCGGTCCGACCCAAAGACACGCGTCGCCTTCGCGGTGGAAACCCCGGCCGTGTCCCTGACGGGCGGGACCGGTGTGAACCTGATGCCCGATCTCATCGTACGGGCCGTTCGCGAGCATGGAAACGGCGGACACCTTCAGATTTCCGCCGTCGGCCGCCAGATCCGCGGCGAGGCGACGCCGGGCGACGTGCGCATGGATTGGGGATGGGGGTTGAGCGCGAGCGGAGTCCTTGCCTTCAAGTTCAAGGAGCTCCAAGACCGGATCATCTTCCAAGGGAACGGCGGGAAGGGGCTCGCGCGCTATATCAATGATCTGAGCTCGCTCGGTGGCCAGGACGCCGTGTTCGACACGACGACGGGCGAGCTCCATTCGCTCCCGACCGTCGGGTGGTACATCGCCTACGAGCACGCGTGGAAGGAGTGGAAGGGGATGGAGACGATGAATCTCCGCTCGACCTTTCTCTGGAGCTTCGTGGATGTGAGCAACTTCGATTTCCAGGCGCCTGACTCGTACAACAAGACCCACCGGTTCGCGGTCAACCTCGTGTTCTCGCCCGCTGGCCGCGTCGACGTGGGGCTGGAGTACATCAACGGCTCCCGCGAGAACAAGGATGGTCAGCGCGGAACCGCGAACCAGATCCAAGCGGTGACGATCATCCGCTTCTAGCCGCGCGTTTTCCGCACACCTTGCCCTCCGCTGCGACGTGCTACGCTCGTTCCGCGCCGCTGTTCACCCGCGGGACGACCGTCCCGGCCGGAAGGGGGCTGTATGAAGGCACCGGAAGCCGAACTCGTCGCACTGGCCGAGGCGGGGCGTCGACGCGAGTCCCTGCTCCGCATGGGGGGCGCGGCCGCCATCGTCGGATCCATCCTCTACGTCGCCGCGGGCGCCGCTTTCGGCAATCTCACCCACTCCTCCAATCCGGAGACCGTGCTCCGCGTGATCGCGTCGCGCGGGCACACGTTCTGGCCGCTCGCGCAGGTCGGCTTCGCGTTCGGAGCCCTGCTCTGGGTGATCGCGCTCACGGCGCTCACCCGCACGCTCACCGACGGCGCGAGCTGGGCGTTGAGCCGCGTCGCCGTGTCCGCGGCGTTCCTCGGGGCGACCATTCACATCCTCGACTCCTCGATCAGCGCGTACGCACTAGGCACGATCGCCCGCGACTGGAACGTGTCGGGCGCCGACATGGTCCGGTATGAGGCCTTCGGCGAGGTCGTACAACGCATCCTCGGCGGCACGTGGGCGGCCGTGGTCACCTTTTTTCACGGCGTGCCGTTCATCCTCTTCGGACTCGCCGTGGCCCTGAGCGGCCGCTACCCGAAGTGGCTAGGATGGGTGGGGTTGATCGGCGGCGCGGGATCGCTCCTCTGCGGGATACCGATGTTCTTCGCAAAGTATCTTGTCTCCCTTGATTTCTATAGATCGTTCGCAGCGCTCCTGTGCCTTTGGATGATCATCATCGGCGTTCATCTCTGGAGCCGGGCCGAGGAGCTGTAGGGCGACGTGATCCTCGACCCCTCGTCGCTCGGCGTCTTCATTGCCGCCTCCGTGCTCCTCATCCTCGCGCCGGGGCCCGATGTCATCTTCCTCATCTCCCAGAGCATCGCGCTTGGCCCTCGCGCGGGCTTCCTGACTGCGTTCGGGCTCGCGTGCGGCAACCTGGTTCACACGCTGCTCGCGGCGCTCGGGATCTCCGTGATCTTCCGGGCGTCTCCGGCCGCGTTCCAGGCACTCAAGATCGCGGGTGTCGCCTATCTCCTCTTCCTCGCGTGGAAGGCGATTCGAGCGCGTGCGCTGGAGCCGGCAGATCCGGCCGCGGGCGCCCTACCTTCCATGCCACCTCCGGCCGCGGGCCTGTTCTTGAAGGGCGTCCTCATGAACGTCCTCAACCCGAAGGTCGCGCTCTTCTTCCTCGCCTTCCTGCCTCAGTTCGTCACGCCCGAGTCCGGGCCGGTCTGGCTTCAGATGATCGTCTATGGATTGCTCTTCACGGCGTTCGTGATCGTGATCTTCGGCACGATCGGACTCCTGGCGGGGCACGTCACACGGCGTCTCGGCTCGCGGTGGGCGAGTCCCGGTGCCGCGAGTCGAGGCAGGTGGCTCGTGGCGGGGGTCTATACCGCGCTCGCGGCGCGCCTAGCGTTCTTGCATCCGTAGCGCGCCGTGGGGGTTGGAGGTGTCCGCATATAAGTCTTGACACTGCAATAGGTTATAAGGTACGCTCCCAGCTCGAGGTCGTTGACCCGAGAGGAGCGGCCCGGTTCGCCCCGCGGCTTCCCCTCTTTGTCCGTTCAGTTTTGCCCGCCAGCATCGTTTAACTATTTGCATATAGGGCGTTTCTAGCACCGACACGGACACCTCGAACGGTGGGGCTCGATGATCCTGTCGACGGATGACCTCGCACGCTCGCTCTCGAACGAGCGCCTCCACCTCATCCTCATGCCCACCGAGGCGTGCAACTTCCGCTGCGTCTACTGCTACGAGGATTTCAAGTACAGGCGGATGGAGCCGTGGGTGGTCGAGGCGGTGCGGCGGTGGATCGCGAGCCGCGCTCCGAGACTCCGATCGCTCCATCTCTCCTGGTTTGGCGGTGAGCCGCTCCTCGCCCGGGGCGTGATCCGGACGCTGATGGGTGACGCCGCGTCCCTCGCCGTCGCGAATCCCGATCTTCTCGTCACCTCCAACGCGACCACCAACGGCTACCTCCTCACCCCGGCCGTCCTCACGGAGCTCGTGGACCTCGGGGTCACCGGGTACCAGATCTCCTTCGACGGTCCGCGCGAGCACCACGATCGAAAGCGCGTCCTCGCGGGCGGCGGCGGGAGCTTCGAACGGATCTGGGGAAATCTCCTCGCCGCGCGCGAGGTCGCGCGGACGTTCACGATCACGATCCGTCTCCACGTGGACCGCGAGAACGCGGAGGCCGCGCCGGCATTCCTCGAGCAGGTGCGCGACGCGTTCGGCGGGGACGAACGGTTCGATCTGTACATCCGCGGGCTCTCGCGGCTGGGCGGCCCCAACGACGCAGCCCTCCCCGTGTTCGAGCGCGACGAGGGGGCCATGGTGATCGAGCAGGTCAAGGAGCACGCGCGCGGGTTGGGACTCAAGCTCTTCGAAGCCGAGCCTGGCCACTCGATCTGCTACGCCGCGCGGGCGAACTCGTTCGTGGTGAGAGCGAACGGGCGGCTGAACAAGTGCACGATCGCGCTGGAAGAGCCGAGCAATCAGGTGGGCATGCTGCGGGAGGACGGCACGGTTGACCTCAAGCCAGCGCCGATGCTGCTGTGGATGCGCGGGCTCAAGAGCGGGGACGCCGCGGAGCTCAAGTGCCCGATGCGGGGAATCGCGAAGGTAGCGGCGGCCATCTCCGGCGATTCGATGCTGTCATGACTCGACACGCCTCGCGTTGCCTCGCGCTGGCGCTGGCGATGCTGGTCGTGCTGGCCGGAGGCGCCACACTCGGCGCCGGCGAGCGATCGATCACCGACAGAGACATCGCGTCCAAGGTCCGCGCAGGCAAGTTCGCCGAAGCTGAGAAGCTGGCCCGCGAGAGACTGGCCATCGTCGAGCGCGAGAGCGGGGCCGAGTCGGTCGAGGCGGCCAACGTGCTCGACCTGCTCTCGGAGTCGATGCGCCGGGGAGGTAAGGGCGGGCAGGCGGAGCTGGGGGAGATCTGCGAGCGGGCCGTGCGGATCAAGGAGGTGAAGCTTGGAAAGAATGGTCCCGGCTACGCGGCTAGCCTCTACCAGCTCGGGTACTGGCATTACGTGAATGGTGAGTATGACAAGGCCGAACCGATGCTCGAGCGAAGCCTCAAAATCCGGGAGGAGACGCTTGGCGGGGCCAATCCAGATGTTGCCTGTGGCCTCCTCATGGTCGGTGTACTTCGCTCCGAACAGGGCGACCACGCCGCCGCGAAGCCATACATTGAGCGTGCCCTCTCGATTCGGGAAACACTCGATCCGGACGGCCCAGGTGTCGCCGAATGCTTGAACGCACTCGCAGGGATCTCGGTGCGATCGGGTGACTACGCGACTGCGGAGCCCATGTATCGGCGTGCAATCCGGATCTGGACCGGTGCGTGGGGAGCCGGTCATCCGAAAGTCGGCACGGGATGGAACGATCTCTCGACGGTCCTCTACGCCACAGGGGACTTTGCAGGCGCCCTCGAGTGCAAGGAACGCGCTCTGCAAATCCGAACTCGGACCCTCGGGCCGCAACATGAACTTGTCGGTTGGACTCGCGCCAACATGGGAATGAACCTCGCCGCTCTGGGGAGGAAGAGCGGAGCCAGGAAGCAGTACCTGACCGCGATAGGCATCATGGAGCACCGATTTGGTTCGGACAGTCCCGAGGTGGGATGGATTCTCAAGCGACTCGGAGACACGTACATCGAGCCTGGACACTACAGGCAAGCCGTACCGATTCTCGAGCGGGCCGTCGCGAATCTCCGGGCTGGCGAAGGCACGGACCATCCTGATGTTGGGGAGGCGATGGCCGCCCTCGGCGCTGCTAAAACCGCAATCGGGGACACAGCGGAAGGGAATCGATTGAACCGCGAGGCCCTCACGATCCTGAGGACCAGGTTGGGAGCAAGTCACCCTGAGGTTGGCTTCACCCTGACTCAGCACGCAGGCGCCCTCGCTGTGGCGAGAGAGCCAGGTGCGGCCGTTGAGGAAGCGCTCGAGGGCGAAGAAGTGTCGCGGGAACATTTGCGCTTGATGTGCCGCACAATGCCCGAACGGGCCGCTCTGGCGTACGCCGCATCCCGCCCATCCGGGGGGCGTCTAGCCCTATCGGTTCTCAGCTCGGTACCGCACCCGGACTCGGAGACCCTCGTCCGAGTGTGGGATTCCCTAGTGCGATCCAGAACGCTGGTCCTCGATGAAATGACAACGCGAATGCGGGCGGCGTCGCAGGAGCACGATCCAGGTGCGAAACGTCTTATCGAAAACCTGAATGCAGCGCGTCGCCGGCTTGCGAACTTGATCGTGGCTGGTCCAGGGGATATGACAGCCAGTGCCTATCGTAAGGCTGTGGAGAGTGCTAGAGAATCCAATGAAAATGCGGAGCGAGCTCTGGGTGCGAAGAGTGTCGCGTTCAACCGAGATCGAGAGCGAGCACGCGTCGGCTTTCACGAAGTACGCTCCGCCTTGCCTCCCGGGAGCGCGCTCGTTTCGTACGCTGCGGCTGGAGAGGGACGGGACCGTTCCTATGTCGTCTTCGTGCTGGCCGGCCAGCAACCCCAGATAACATTTCATCGGCTAGGACAGGCTACGAGGGTGGAATCCATTGTGTCCCGGTGGCTGTCGACGGTGGGAGGTGCTGCACGTGAGGCATCGACATCTGCACGCGATCGGAGCCGAGCGTGGGGCGATTCGGTGGAGGCGCTTCTCTGGAGGCCGATTGCGAGCAGCATCGGTGACACCAAACGGGTGTTCATCGTTGGTGACGGCGCGATTCTCTTTGTAAATTTTAGCGCGCTGCCATCTGGTCGGTCGCGCTACATAGTCGAGGACGGTCCGGTCATCCACTATCTGACGTCCGAGCGTGACCTCGTCCGCTCAAGGGGTGATCCAACAGGAATTGGGCTTCTGGCTCTAGGGGATCCCGCATTCAATCAGGGAGAGGCACCGAGTGGCATTGCGCGAATGCGTGGGGCACGAGGTGAAGCGAGTACGGGTTTATCTCGCGATGCATGGAACTGCGGCGATTTCCAGGAGGTCAGATTCAAGAGCCTTTCCCACACGGGAATCGAGGTGCGCGAGGTTGCTCGCATTTGGGGAGATCCCAAGCATACAACCCTCTTGACCGGGGGCGCAGCCAACGAGCGTGCCTTCAAAGCAGAGGCATCTGGCCACAAGGTGCTCCATCTCGCGACACACGGGTTCTTTCTCGATGGTCCCTGCGAAGGGTCATCGCCGGACGCTCGAGGCATTGGCGCGACAGTGCCGATGTCGAGCGGAGCACGGCCGCGTACATCGACCGCGAATCCGATTCAACTCTCGGGGCTAGCCCTTGCGGGCGCGAACGAGCGCGCGGCGGCGGGGCCCGATGACGAGGACGGAATCCTTACAGCCGAGGAGATCGCCGGCTTGGACTTGAGTGGCACGGACTGGGCAGTCCTATCCGCCTGCGATACTGGAAAGGGGCAGATCCAATTCGGTGAAGGGGTTCTGGGTTTGAGGCGTGCATTTCAATCGGCAGGGACAAGGACCGTGATCATGAGTCTCTGGGAAGTTGAGGACGAGTCAGCGCGGAAGTGGATGCAGGCGCTCTATGAGAATCGCGTCACGCGCCGCCTAGATACAGCCGAGGCGGTAACCCAAGCGGACTTGGAAGTGCTGAGAGCGCGAAGGGCCCAGGCGCTGAGCACGAATCCCTTTTACTGGGCCGCATTTGTCGCCACGGGCGACTGGAAATGAGGAGGGGAGTCGTGATCAATCTGGCGAAGTTCATTTCATCCTGGGAGAAGCCTAAGTCCAAGGACAAGGAGCCAAACACATCTTGCGATATGCACATCTACCATGCAGGCGAGAACGGTAAAGCGAGAAAGGTCAACGACCACGGGAACTACACATGGTCAGTGGGCGACATCGATATCGATCCAGACGGGTCGATCTTCATCAGGAACCCTTACCTGGCCAATGCTATCGAGGATCAGATCATGGCAAACAAGGCGAGGCGGGACGCATGGGACAAAGGGCATCGCATCGCCAGCGATCCTAACGACCGGCCATTCCTGTTCCGGCTCACGCGCGACGAAGGCTGGAGTGGCGAGAAGCAGAATCTGGTTTGTTAGTGGGGACGGGCGCGCGTAGGGGAAGCGCGCGCCCGTTTTCACCCCACCAACCGCGCGAACACCGCCAGGTAATCCCGCACCTCCCGCGTGTGGAGGAAGTTGTCCCGCACGTGGACGTGGCCTTCGACGCCTAGGTCGCGCCTGAGCTCCGGATTGTCCAGAAAGCGGATCGTCTGGAACGCGGTTCCCTCGATCGACCGCACCAGCAATCCGGTCCGCTCGTGCAGCACCTGGAGCGGAATCCCGCCCACCGCGCTCGCGACCACCGCGCGGCGCTTCCACAGCGCCTCGGACACCGTCAGCGCGAATCCCTCGCGCAAGGACTTCTGCAGCACCACCGTCGATGCGCGCTGGATGGCGTTGATCTCGATGTCCGACTGGGGCGGCAGCTCGAGGATCGTCACGTCCTTCACGCCCTTCGCCTTCTCGCGCACCTCGGCGAGCACCTCGGCGCCCTCGGGGTCGTCGCTCGCGCTCCCGCCGGCCAGGACGAGATGGGCCGGGCGGCGCGCCCGCACCAGCTTGAACGCCTCGAGGACGCCGATCGGATCCTTGATCCGGTCGTAGCGCGAGACCTGGGTCATCCAGGGGGACGCCGCGTCGAGCCCGAGGCGATCGCAGATCGACTCGATCTCCTCCTCGCTCATGTCGCGGTTCTTCTCCGCAAAGGGATCGATCGACGGGGGCACGAGTACGGCCGGTATCGTGAGCGGCGGCACGAACTCGATGTGAGAGAAGATCGCCGTGTCGTAGCGGGACACGGCGGGCTTCAGGAAGTCCCAGTAGTCCTCGTCACGACGCGAGAGATCGATGTGGCACCGCCAGACCCAGTGCTGGCCGGGTTCCCGCCGGTGCTCGATCAGGGACGCGGGCTGGGGGTCGTGGATCAGGATGAGATCGCCGTCGAGAGCGAGCCGCTCCGCCTCCATGCGCGTCCGCTCGTGGTAGACCTCGCGATCTTCGTCGGTCAGCGGCTGGGTGTGACCGTGGAGCGCGTTGTGCATCTTCTTCGTCACGCCGAAGAAGTGCTCGTCCCCCTCCATCACCTCCCAGCTCGTCTCGATCCCGAGCTCGTTCAGGATCACGACCACGCGATGGAGGATCTCGGCGACCCCTCCTCCCGTCTTGGTCGTGTTGACCATCACGATCCGGTGCCCCTTCAGCTTCCGCGCGAGCGCCTCGAGCGCGCGCAGCGTGCGCGCGCCGACCAGCTGCTCGTAGCGCTCGAGCCAGCCGCCTCGCGGGGAGGTGGGCGCGAGCTGCGAGCCGTCGCCGATCGGGGGCGCGTAGGCCGCGCTGTCGTCGCGGGCGGCGCTCATGACTTGCTGCCCCTTCCGCGGAGCCGGCCGGCGAGCCGGGCCATCGCGGCCCGTGCCTCGCGCTGGCGCTCCAGCTCCGGCGCTTCGGCACGCTCGATGAGGCGACGGCCGATCATGGACCGGCGCCATCTCGAGCCGACTTCCTTCAGCAGAATGTTGAGGGGCCGGGAGGAGCGGACGACCTGCTCGGCGGAGTCGGCCATGCTCTTCCCTCCGTGTTCGCGGAGCCAGGGGATGAGCGCCTGTTCCTCCGTCCTCTGGAGCGGCGCTTCGACCAGGTGATAGAAGGCGGAGCCGAGGTCGATCCACGGCCAGACTTCGATCACCTCGGCCGCCGTGCGGGCTTCGACGCCGAGCGGAGCGAGCACCGAGTGCGCCTCCAGGAAGTGGAACAGCGCTCCCTCGGGAGCCTCGCGCTTGCGCTCCTTCGGCTGCACCCGGTCCAGCACGCCGAGCAAGGAGCCTCGCAGCTCGCCGAAATCGAGGATCGACGCCGATCCCACGAAGGCGAGCCGCTCGCTCACCTCCGGCATCTGCATCACGTCCCCGACCCAGCGCGCGAAGTCGTTTTCGGGGACATCGCGAGCGTGCGGGAAGCGAACCGGCATCCGGGTCACGTGCTGGAACAGGGAGGCGTCCGAGCACGCGGCGATCCCGTCCCTGAGCGACTGGATGTCGGTCGCGACCTGTCCTGCCGGCGACTCGAGAGGCGACGGCGTGTGGAAGATGAAGGCTTCGCTCACGGACGCTGGTGGGGCCTGGTCCATTCGTCGGACGCGCGCAGGTACTCGACGATCAAGTCACGGGCGAGGTCCCTGCAGCCGAGTCCGAATGCGAGCGCGACCGCGAGTCCGGCCGAGGCGACGATCGCGATGACCACCGCCAGCACGAGGTGCGCGGCGAGGCCGAGCTGGTCGAGCGCGATCAGGACCGTGAAGGCGACCAGGAGCGCTCCGGTGCTCTGCTCGCGGATCCGATTGGTCCGCACGCCCGACTGGATCAGGAGCGCGTTCAAGAGGCGCGCCGCCGCGAGCGCGAGCGGGATGCCGAGAAGGAGCACGAGGCCCGAGGTCACGATGCGCGGGAGCACGTCCTGGAGCCGCGCGACGAGCGACGGAGCCAGATCGAGCCCGATCACGCGCAGCGCGATGATGGCCGTGCCCAGGATCACGAGCCAGAAGACCGAGAAGCCGACCATGCGGCTCGGCAGGAGATCCGTCTTGATCCCGCCCTCGGCGGCGAGGCGCTTCGCGGGGCCGTCGATTCCGGCGAGGGAGAGGATCGATTGAGCGGCGCGGGACAGAAGTGCGCCGAGGATCCATCCGAGGAGCGCGATGGCGCCTGCGATCAGGATCAGCGTGAGCCCTCCGGTCACGGCGAGAAGCGTCTGCTGGAGCTGGTATCCGAGATCCGGAGGAATGATCTGGTGCCAATCCATGGATTACCTCCTGGTTGCGGATGCCCTCCGCAGCTCGAGGAGCCTGCGGAGGAATCGCGCCACGTCGGCCGGTCCACGCGCGCGATAGCGAGCGCGCGTCGCGCCGGGTCCGACGCGGATCGGGAAATCGTCCGGGCCGAGCGCAAGGAAGGCGGGCTCGTCCGCATCGCTGTCACCGATGTAGATCGCCGGGGCCCCCCGGGCGCTCCGCCGGAGCGCCTCGATCGCGTACCTCTTATCGTACCCTCGCGGCACGAAGTCGGTCACCCGGCTCCCGCGCGATGTCGAAAATCCGAAACGTTCAGCCTTGACGGCGCCGGCGCGGAGTGCTCGCGCGAGCGCGGGCAGCTTCGCGCGGGGAACGAGACGGTCGTGGAGCGAGACGGTCATCCCCTTGTCCTCGACCCACGAGCCGGGAGTGCCGGCGGCGATCTCCTCGAGCAGGCGGCGCACGCTCCGGGCCCTGCGGCGCCAGTGCGCCCGCTCCGAAGCCGAGGGGGCGGTCGCTCCTTCGAGTCCGTACTGGCCGATCCGCCGGATCCCTCGCACCGGGAGGAGGCGGCGCAGATCCCGCTCGCGCCGGGCGCTCACGATGGCCACGTCGAGGGCGCGGTCGGCAGCGAGCGCGGCCACGAGCCGCCGGGTGGATGCGGGAACGTGCGCTCGAGCCGGATCCTCGACGATCGGCGCCAGCACTCCGTCGAGGTCGAAGGCGAGGAGCGGGTGCCCCGCGCCGCGCCGCCGGGGGTCCCCGTCATCGCCATTTCCAGAGAACGCGCGAGCCACACGATCCCAAACGCCGCGCGCCAGGAGCGGCCGCGTCAATGCCGCCCGCCGGACCAGCTTCCTCCCGGCACCAAGTGCAGGCGGCGCACGTCGCGCAGGAGCTTTCTCGCCCAGTCGTAGATGTTCTGGGACGCCACGACCTCGCGGAGCGACTTCATCCGGCGCTCGCGATCCTCGGGGCTGATGGTGAGCGCCTGGCGGAAGGCGCCGCTCAGGCGGTCGATGTCGTACGGGCTCACCTGGATCGCGTGCTCCAGCTCGCGCGAGGCCCCCGTGTAGGGGCTCAGGACCAGCACGCCGTCGTTCCGGACGCGCGCCGCGACGTATTCCTTGGCCACCAGGTTCATGCCGTCGTGGAGCGACGTGACCGCCATCACGTCCGCGAGCGCGTAATAGGGGATGAGATCGCGGAAGTCGAGGTTCTCGGTGATGAGGTAGACCGACTTCCGCCCCTCGGTGCCGAAGCGTTGGTTGAGCTGGTCGACGCGCTCCGCCACGGTGCGGCCGAGCGCCTGGTACTCGGGGAGATCGACGCGGCTCGGGACCGCGATCTGGACCATCACGACGCGGTCGCGCCATTCGGGGTGGCGGTCGAGCAGGAGCTCGTAGGCGTCGAGGCGCTCGGGGATCCCCTTCGTATAGTCGAGCCGGTCGACGCCCAGGATCACCTGCGCGTCGCCGATGGCTAGCTGTTGGCGAATGCGGCGGCAGGCGGTCTGGGTCGAGGGGTCGGCAGCCGTCACCGCGATCTCGGCGACGTCGGGGCTGATCGGGTAGTCGCGCACGAACGTCCGGCGTCCCCGGCGGCGCACGGCGCCGCGCTCGTGGTCGATCAGCACCTCCAGCTCCTGCGACACCGTCTCGATGAAGTTCATCCCATGGTAGCGAATGTGGAAGCCGAGCAGATCGCAGGCGAGAAGACCCTCCAGGATCTCGCGCTTCCACGGCACGATCCGGAACACCTCGGCGTTGGGCCAGGGGATGTGCCAGAACAACACGATCGTGAGGTCCGGTCGGCGCGCCCGGATCTCGGCGGCGCAGAGCGCGAGGTGGTAGTCCTGCAAGAGCACGAGCGCCGGCTCGTCCCCCGCGGCCTGGACGATGGCATCCGCGAACATGCGGTTCACTTCCTGGTACGCGCGCCAGTGCGCGGCCACGAACTGGGGGCGCACGTAGACCACGTGGCAGAGGGGCCAGAGGCACCCGTTCACGAACCGGTTGAAGCCCTTCGCCCGCTCCTCGTCGTCGATCCAGACCCGCTGGAGCGTGTACCGGTCCTGCCCAGGAGGCATCGACACGCGTCCGCGCGAGTCGGCCACCTCACGGTCGGCGTCGCCGGATGCCTGCGCAACCCAGACCGCCCCCGTGGCGCGCGCGACCGAGTCGAGGGCGGAGGCGAGGCCGCCCGCGCTCCGGATCGTCTGGATGGACCCGTTCCGCCGGACGTGCTGGTAGGGCTCACGATTGCTCGCGATGACGATCTTGGTCTTGCCCAGGTACTCGCGGACGCTCCGCTCGAGCTGGTCCGGGCGGGTCTGCCGCTCGGTGTCACGCCGCTGGCTCTCGCGCGCGGCGGCGCGGCCCAGGGCATGGAGGAGGCGCTTGGGAATACGCTCGGTATCCGGTGCCATCGTCCTTCCATTCTAGAACAGATGGGGACTGGGTCTGGGAACAGGGTCCAGCTCGGGAAGCCGCCGGACCGGCCGTAGACGTTAGCGGCGAGGAGGTTCCGCGCGCGCCAGATCCGCGAGATTCCGGAACACGCGGCGGGCTAGGAGCCCCGCCATGGACAGGGAAGCGGCGATCCCGAGCACGTCGAACACGGTGAGCCCGATGCCCTTGACGTGGAAGGGAATGGGACCGATGAGGAGCGCCACGAAGTTCAGGCATATCAGGATCAGCCGCGCCTCCGTGGGACCTAGGATGCCGTACCCGTAGCGAAACTTCCCGTACACATGGGTTTCCAGGTACACATTGATCGACAGGATGAGGTATCCGATCACGATCGCGAGCCCCACTGCGAGGAGCATGTAGGGCGAGAAGCCGAGCCCCAGGCCGATCGCCGTCGTGGAGTACGCGTCGGTCAGGTGGTCGAGGTAGAACCCGTATCGAGGGCGCTCGATCTTCCGGACCCGCGCGAGCGTGCCGTCCAGACTGTCCCCGAACCAGTGCACGATGAGTGCGCCGTTCGCGAGCCAGAGCCAGTGCGGGCTCCGCGTGGTGAGCACGTACGCCACCGCGACGGCGGTGGCGGCGAGGATCCCCAGTCCTGTCAGGTGATCGGGGACGACCCAGCGGGGAAGCGAGGCCGCGAGGCGCGGCAGCGCCCAGCGCTCGAATCGGGTCGTGATGAAGGTCGATTGGCGTTCGGCGTCCGCTTTCGGACGCTCAGGCTCACCGCCGCTCGACGAAGGCGCGCCCTCCATGGCGCGCCATGATGCCCGCGATCAGGGGCGCGGGTCTACTTCTTGTTCTGGTCCTTGCTGGAGCTCTTCTTCGAGTCCTTCTTGGACTCCTTCTTGGACTCCTTCTTCCCGTCCTTGCTCTTGCCGTCGGTCGGGGCGGACAGATTCACCGCCGTGCCCGTCGTCGGATCCGCGCCCGCGAGCGACACGCGGACCACGCCGCCGTCGGCGGCGTCCGGGGCGACTTCGGCCACGGCCTTGATCCGCGAGGGATCGCCGAGCGCGAGGTCCGTCATCGTCATGCCCACCTGCTTCGCGATGAGATTCGCCTGCTCGTAGCTGCGGGCCGAGACCGCGATCGTGACCGGCTGCTGCACGCGGGTCGACTGGTTGAGCCAGCTCACCGTCTCGAGGATGACCGGCGCCACCGCGCGGTTGGCCAAGGCGCTGCCCATGCCGTAGGACGATTTCTGCGAAGCGATGACACTCATGCCGGAGAAGACGAGCACCGGGCCCGCGGGCGTGTCCGCCCGGTAGGCCGAGACCTTGAAGCCTTCGCCGACGAAGTTCCGCTTGTTGCCGGCCTTGTCGAAGGCCTCCATGTAGTAGGAGTAGGTGAGGCCAGGCGTCACGAGCTTGCCGTTCTGCGTGCGGCCGTCCCAGGTGATTTCCTTGGGCGGATCGCCCTTGCCCTCGAACGTGCGCACGAGCTCACCCTTCGAGTCGGCGACCACCAGCTTCCACCGCTCGACGCCCTTCACGTTCGGCTGGAACTTGGCCACCGGTCCCGTCGCGAACTGGCGCAGCCACGGACGCCCGAGATACGGCGTGGGCTGGGTCGCCGAGAGGGCGAGATACTTCGTCGTGAGATCCGGCGAGACGCGATTCAGGACGTCCGCCGCGGTGCCCGATTCGAGCCCGTGCACCTTCGACGCGTCCAGGTCGAGCTGAAGCACGGGGCGCTCCACGTCCACGTGCACGCGGTCCTCGCCCTCGATGGTCATGGTCTTGAAATCCGTGCGCTCCTGGCCGCCGCGAAGCGTGATGCCCGTGCTGTCCGTGCTCGCGGACGCCGAAAGGCTTACTTCCTTTGACATCGGCATCGGAGCGGCCTCTACGGCCTGCGGCTTCGGCGCGCTCTTCGAGCTCTTCGACGACTTCTTGGAGGACTTCGTGGACGCTTTCGCCGGCGCCGGCGTCGGAGCCGGAACAGCGGTGGTGGTGGACTGAGAGGCCTGGACCGCCGCCTCGGAGACCGGCGGCCGGGACGTCGTTGCGTCCTCCGCCTTCGCGCGCGGCGCGGCGAAGAGAGCGAGCGCGACGAGCGCCGTCAGCCACGCGATGACGCGCGAGACCTTCGTCTCGAACTTCGGAAAGGCCTGCATCGGTCTCCCTCCTCCTTAACCGGCGCTCCGGAGCCGGAAGTGGAACGTGATCGTGCCCCACTGCTCGCCGGTCCGTCCGCCCTTCAGGGCCTCGAATCGCCACGCGCGAAGCGCGGAGCGTGCGTTGTCATCGAAATCGCCGAACCCGGCCGTCTTCTGGACGAGGATGTTCTCCTTCACCGTACCGTCCGGCCGCACGACGAAGTAGAGCGTCACCGATCCCTCGACGGCTTCCTTCTTCGCCCAGTCCGGATAGGTCGGAAGCGTGTAGAAGAGGACCGGCCGGTCCGCGATCGGTCCCGCGAGCGACGCGCCCGCGATGGTGCGCTGCGCCGTCGCGTCGCCCGGCTTGGACGGCGCGGCCGCCTCCGATTTGCCCGCCTGGATGGACGCCGGCGCCAGCGACGCCGGAGCCCCGGCCGTGCCGCCGCGCGAGAGCTCGAGCGGAGGGCCGCCCGTCCCGCCGCCGCGGTTCAACTTCACGGGCGCCGTGCCGGAGCCGCCCGGCGTGCCCACCGTCGCCGGAGTCGAGCCGAAGAGCGAGGCCGTGGGGGATCCCGTGGCCGTTCCGACCGGGAGCGGCGAGTTCTGCTGCTGGATCGCGGCGAGCCGCGAGTTGAGCTGGTCCTGGAAGGTGTTGGATACTTGAGGATCGAGCGCGACGTCTCCGCTTCGCTCCATGCGGATGAAGTGCGCGTCGGCGTTGTTCGGCTTGGAGACGCCCTTCACGGTCTGTTCCTGGCGCTCCGGCGCGGGCGCCGGGGCAGCCGCCGCGGTGGGATTGAGATCCCCGGGCTCGAGCAGCACGACCTCGGTCACGATCGGAAGATCCTGGGTCGTCGTCTTGAACGAGGTGAACCACAAGAAAAGGAGCGCATGGACGACGAAACTGATCGTCATCGTCCACCGCGTCCTGCGGCGAACGAGCTCCTGGTCGATGCGAAGTGCGGCGGCGGTCACCGGGTGGCCTCCGTCTTCTGGCGCGTCGCGATCGCGAGGTGGGTGGCCCCGGCGTCGCGCGCCTCCTCGAGGAGCTTCTGGACCTCGGTGTAAGGCGCGCCCGAGTCCGCGCGCACCACCACGAGCACATCCTTGTCCCCAGCCTTGGCCAGGTGGGTCTGGAGCACCGCCGGAAGCCTGTCGGTCGTGACGACTTCGTCGTCCACCGCGAGCGCACCCGTGCTCGAAAGCGTGATGCTGATGTTCCGCTCGTCCTCAGAGTCGCGCGACCGCGCCTGCGGCAGGTCGACCGGAAGGTCGGCCACCGACATGAGCGGCGCCGTCACGAGAAGGATGATGACGAGCACCAGTGACACGTCGATGATCGGCACGACGTTCACCTTGGTGATCGGCAGGTGATATCCGGGCACGCGCATGCGACGCATGTCAGCCTCCCACCACGGCGATCTGGGCTGCGCCGCAAGCCTTGGCGTCGTCGAGGACGCTCACGAACGCTCCATGAGAGATCCCCTCGCCGCAGCGCACGATGACGAGCTTGGTGGCGCTCGCCTCGAGGAGCGGCTTCAGGAGCCCCTGAAGGCTCGAGCGGGGAATCTGGTTCTGGTTCACGACCACCACATCCGGCGAGACGAGCGTGATCTCGACCCGCTCCGACTTCGCCGTGAACGCTGCCTTCTGGCCAGCCTTGGAGGCGCGCTGGACCGCGATGCTCGACTGGAACGCCATCGGCGTGGAGACGAGCAGGATGATGACCAGCACGAGGCAGACATCGATCAGTGGCGTCATGTTCGGCTCGTGGATCGCCTCTTCGTGACGCATGCGGGTTCGGCGCACCGGGAGCCTCCTTACGCGACGCGAACGGTGGTCTGGACGGAAGGCTTGGACTGGCGCAGGCCGCCGCTCAACCGCAGCGTCCGCGCGTGATTCTCGGTGATCGTCAGCATGACGCCCATCCGGCGCACGAGATTGTTGTAGAGGAGCACCGCCGGCACGGCGACGAGAAGGCCCGCGGCCGTCGTGAACAGCGCTTCGGCAACGCCCGCCGCGACCACCGACGGACCGGCCGAGCCCGTGCGCGCCATGTCGTGGAACGCGCGCATGATGCCCCACACGGTGCCGAGGAGGCCGATGAGCGGCGCCACGTTGCCCATGGTGCCGATGAAGCCGAGGTTCCGCTCGAGCTGGAGACGCTGCTCGCTCATCGCGATGTGGAGCTTCTCCTCGAACGCCTCCGGCTGCTCGTCCATCGTCTTGATGACTTCCGCGGCGACGGGACCGAACGGATGCCGGTCGACGGCGCAGACCCGGACCGCCTCTTCCTTGTTGCCCGAACGCAGCGCCACGAGAGCGGACGCGAGGAGCGCGTCCGGATTGCTGCGGCGCTTCCAGAAGTAGATGATGCGCTCGATGGCAAGGCCCAGCGTGATGATGCTGCAGACGAGGATGACGCACATGACAGGGCTCGTGCGCATCGCTTCGATCCAATCGAAATTCTCGAACATCGTCTCCGCTCCTTTCGGTTCCTGGCCGGTTGCGGCGGCCGTTCGTTAGCGCTTCTTCGTCGCCCTGGGCTGAAGCTGCTGGGCGCGGCCGGCCGCGGCTGCGGCCAATTCGCCGTCCTTGGAGTTCTGCGCGATGTCGCGATACGCCGTGTACGCCCGCGCGTAGTCCTTCTTCGCCTCGTAGAGGGCCGCGCAGCGGGCGAGCGCGGACAGGCGGAACGGATTCTTGCGATCCGGCGACGCCACGGCCCGGTTGTAGGACTTGAGGGCGCCGTCTACGTCGTTCTGCTGCTCCAGGCTGTGGCCGACCCGGTAGAGGAGCTCCACGCTCATCGCACCCGAAGGATTCGAGTCGAGCGCCTTGTTGAATTCCTGGAGCGCTTCCGCGTTCTCCCCGGCCGCCTCGTGGAGATCGCCGAGCTGGTACGCCACGTCCGCGGCGCGCTTGTCGCCGGGGTGGTCGTTGCGGTACGCGAGGAGCGTCGTCTTGGCCTCGGCCGGCTGCCCGAGCTGCCGCTGGCAGAGCGCCAGGTTGTAGCGCGAGGCCGCGCGCACGTCGGTGCTCGCGCTCTCGCCCAGGACCTGCGTGAACGAGACCGCAGCGCGCATGAAGTCCTGGCCCTGGAAGTACTGGAGTCCGAGCTGGAACTCCGCCGTCGGACGCAGCTCGCTCGACGGGAAGAAGGCGAGGAACTGCTCGTAGGCGAGGCGCGACTGCTCGGCGGACCCCGCCTTGGCGTACGAGTCGGCGAGCAGGAACTGCGCGTCGTCCGCGGCCGAGTAGCCGGGGAACTGGCTCACGACGCGGCGGAAGCCGTCGGCGGCCTCGGCGTACTTCTTGTCCTGATAGGACGACTTCGCGATCTGGAAGAGCGCATCCGCCGCGAAGGCGCTCGTCGGATACTGCGCGACGAGCTTGGCCAGCTCGGCGGTGCCCTTGGCGGTCTGCCCGAGGCGGTAGAGCGAGGCCTCGGTCCCGCGCTGCGCTTCCTTCGAGTAGGGCGTGTCCGGGAAGCGCGCGATGACCTCGGAATAGCCCTCGAGGGCCGCTGCGTCGTGGCCCGCGTTGTACTCGCACTGACCCATGCGGAGCATCGCTAGCGCGGCCGCGTCGGTCTGCGCGAAGTTCTGCAGCAAGCCGCGGTAGCAGCGCTTTGCGTCGTCATACCGCTGGGCTTCGAAGTAGAGGTCGCCGGCGCGCGACCACGCCTTCTCGGCGATGGGCGCGCTCGCGCTGTCCTTCACGATCGCTTCCCAGTGATCCACCGCGTCGCCGGCGCGGTTCAAGCGCAGGCAGGCGAGGCCGGCCTGGTAGTGCGCCAGCATCCGCTTCGGGTGCGTGGGGTAGCGCTTCAAGAAGACCGCGTAGGCATCGGCCGCCGCGCGATAGTTCTTCTGGTTGAACCGGTCGTGCGCGATGTCGAGATACGCGCCCGCCACGATGTCCGTGCGGCCGGTGCCGCCGTAGCGTGCGACGAGCCGCTCCTCGGTCGCGATGGCGAGGCTGTCGCGCCCTTCGCGCGCATAGCTCCAGGCGAGGAGCTTGGTCGCGGACGCGCCGACCGGATGGTCGGGGAAGTCCCGCATCAGCTTCTCGAGCGTCGCCTGGGCCTCGGGATACCGAGCCTGGGCCGCGGAGGCGTCCGCATCGATGAGGAGTGCGTAGGCGCGCCACGGCGAGCTGCTCGGCGGCATCTTCTGGAGGAGCATGTGCGGCGCCCCCGCGAGCTGCCCCAGGTCGCCGGCCTGGTGGTACGAGTACATGAGCAGGCAGAGGGACGCGTCCACCACCTCGATCCGCTCCGACGTCTTGAACATGTCGAGATTGGGGTGCTCCATCTGCGCCACGTAGCGATCGAGCACGATCTGGAAGTACGGAGCCGCGACGCGCGGCTTGTTCTGCGACAGGAGACCGACGCCGGCGAGATACGCCGCCGCCGGTGCCTCGGGCTCGAGCGGATAGCCAGACACCACAGCCTGGTAGCTGCCGGTCGCGTCCACCTTGCGGCCCATCGCATCGAGGCAGCGGCCGACCGCGTATTGCGCGCTCGCCGCGACGGAGTGCTGGAAGTATTCCTTGAGCACCTGGTTCATCTGGATGATCGCCTCGGGGTACTGACCCCGATCCATGAGGACCTCGCCCACGAGGAACTGCGCCCGCGCGGCGACGTCGGAGCGTCCGTAGCGCTCCACGATGCCGCGCAGGATGGCGAGAGCGGAGTCCGGGCTGCCTGCGAGATAGAGACAGCCCGCGCCGCGCACCTCGGCTTCACCGATGACGGCCGGATCCTCGGCCTTCTTCGCCACGCGCGAGAACTCCTCGGTCGCGCTGCGGTAGTCCTTGGCTCGGAGGAATGCGTCCGCCTTCGCCAGCATCGCCGGGTCGCGGAGCGGGGACTCGGGGTACCGGTCCGCCACTTCCTGGAACGAGGCCGCGGACTGGAGCACCGCGCCCTGCGCGCGATAGCAGAGCCCGCGCAGATACGAGGCGGCCGGTCCGGTCGTCTTGATCCCAACCGCCGCGAGCGCGTCGACGGGCTTGCCCTGGGTATAGAGGAGGGTTCCCTTCGCGAGCGTCACGCGCGGATCCGTCTCGAGCCAGGGCTGCGACTGTGAAAGCTGGGCGAGCTGCTTGGCCGCCACCGTCACGTCACCGCGACGGAGCGCGTTCCAGGCCAGGGCCAGCGTGGCCTCGCCGCGCAGCGGACTCTGCGGATACTTGTCCATCCACCCCTTCCAGTCGTCCGCGGCTTCCTTGTCGCGGCCCTGGAGCTCCTTCATGTGGATCGCCGCGAACTCCGCGTCGTCCGTGAAGTAGTTCTTGTCGCCCATCTTCTGCGCGGCGCTCCGCCATCCCTGCTCGGCGCCGGAGTAGTCCTGGAGCTCGAAACGGATCTGCGCGGACAGCGCCCGCGCGGCCCCCTGCTCGTCATCCGAGAGGTCGCCCTTGAGCGCGGAACCGACCGTGCCGTCCAGCTCCTCGAGCGCCGCCTGACGATCGGCTCCAACCAGGAGCCGCGCGGCCTCGAACGAGAGTCCCGCTTCCTTGAGCGCCACAGGCGCGGCCTTCTTGTCGATCTCCGGCTTCTTGTCGCCCGCCCGCGCCGCGGTCGGCGCGAAGAGCGCCGCCGCGAGCAGGAGGTGAGCGAAGGTCCGGTTGAGGCGGCCGATTCGGGTGGTCATGGCTTCGTTCCCTCGTTAGCTATTCGACTGGGATCACGGGAACCGCTCCCTGCGGCCCGCCCGTCGAGATCTGGACCACGCGAGTACGGCTGTCGATCACGCGCCCCTCGATGTCATGCACCGTGAGGGTGTAGCGATAGTCTCCGTCCGGCAGCGGAAGGCCGGTCTCGTCCTTGCCGTCCCACAGGAGATGGGCCGGCGGGACGCCCTTACCGCCGAAGGTCCGGACGGTTTCATCGGACTTGTTGACGAGGGTCAAGGTCCAGCTCTCGGTCTCCGCCTTGGTCCGCGCGTTCAGGTCGATCTTGGTTGTCGCCTTCTCGCCGGTGGGGGAGAACACCTCGGGCTCCGCCTTCGCGTTCGCGAAGAAGCCGCCGAACCGGTACGTGAGACCGACCCGGTGCTCGAGGCCGAGCGGATGGTCCTGGACGCCGTAGTCGAACTGGTACTTGCCCATGAAGCGATAGGAGAGGCCGCCCGCCGGCTCCTGGTCGTCCATGCCGACCCGGAGTCCAATCATCGGCTGCACCCAGTACTCGGTGCCGCCGCGGAAACGCATGCCCGGGCCGTCCGCCTGGTCCATCTCGGCGGAGAGGAGGCCGCGGCCGTTCAGCACGACGGCCGAGAAGCCGCCGCGGATCTCCATCGGGTACGTCTCCTTCGTGTCGCGGAGCGTGAGGTTCGGCCCGCCCACGTTGAGGGCGGAGACGCCGACCTTGATGTTCTGCGTGACGTTGTAGAGCGCGCCGATGTCGAAGCCGACGCCCGTGGCGTTCGACTCCTCCACGGCCTGCTTCACCAGCTTGACGTTGGTCCCGAGCGCGAAGCGCGGATTGATCGCCTTCGCCATCGAGAAGATGTACGCTGTCTCACCTTCCTTGAAGGTGCCGAGCGGATCGTTCAGCTCGTTCGTGCGCTCGAAGTTGCCCGAACTCAGATTGATGATGCTGAGTCCGAAGCTCGGGAGCTTGTTCCCGGGCACCGCGAAGTTGAGCGCGTTGATCGAGGTCTCGTCGAACAGCTGCGAGGTCTCGAACCGGAGCTCGTTCGGCACGAGCGTCGCGAGTCCGGCCGGGTTCCAGACAGCCGCGGTCGCCTCGTCGGCCACGCCGACGAACGCTCCACCGAGGCCGATCGTGCGCGCCGTCACGTACGTCGACAGCCACGAGCCCGGCGCGCCTCCATCTTCCTGCTCCGCTGCCATCGCGGTCCCTGCGCTGAGGACGAGGGCCGCCGCGGCCGCGGTCCAGACTTTCATCCACCGATCGGTGCGGTTCATGACGCTCCCCCTCCTTACCGGACCACCGCGATCTTGCGGCGAATAACGTTCACGGTTTCGCCCGTTCCCTGGGCCTCGATGAAGGCGACGTAGCCTCCGCTCGATACGAACTCACCCTTGCCGTTCTTTCCGTCCCAGACCCACTCGTTGAGTCCCTGCTTGCCGCCCACGGCGTCCTTGGCGAAGACCTCGCGGCGGACGAGCGAGCCCGTGGTCGTGTAGATCCGGACCGTGACGTTGGCCATGTCGTCCAGCTTGTAGGCGATCGTCGTGCCCTCGCTGCCGGCGTGGAACGGATTCGGATAGTTGGTGACGAAGCCGCCGCCGGCCGTCGGGTCGACGAACGCGACCTCGAGGTTCAAGTCCTGCGACAGTGCGCCCGACGTGGCATGGATCAGGTCGTGCTCGGGATTGCGCGGGCTCAGGAAGTCGGCCCGCTGATTGCCGCTCGCGTCCGTGAGGCTGTCCATGGGGCTGACCGTCCCGGTGCCCGAGAGGAGCGCGAACGTGACGAGCTGGTCCGGTACGCCGTTCTCGTAGGCGTCCACCACCCGCGCGTTGAGCGTCGCGTGCTTGTTCCCGCCGACCCAGCTCGGGTTCGACGTGAGGCGGATGACGCTTGGCAGGCCGGGGACGATAGTGATCGGATTCGACGTCGCCGGCGCGTTTCCGGCGTCGTCACGGGCGATGAGGATGATCGGCTCCGAGAACGTATACGTCTCGCTCAGGATCCGCTGTCCCTGGAGGAGCTGGAACTGGGTCGTGAGGAGCGTTCCGCGCCCGGGGCTCTGGTCGCCCGCGTTCCTCACTTCGATCGTGACGAAGGAGTTGATCTCCTGGATCACGCTGCCTGCGTCGTTCGTCACCTTCACCGTGAGCGTGAAGGGGTCGCCGGCGCGAGCGCTGGACGGCGTGACGGCGGCCTCGAGGTGGAAGCCGCTCGAGATCGCCCGCACCTGCGTCGTGCTGCCGGTCTTGGACGGGTTCGTGACGTCCGAAACCGAGATCTGCTGGAAGCCGCCCGTCGAGAGCCGCATGGAGAGGTCCACGACGCCGTTCACCATCGGCGCGTCCGCCGGAAGCTGCGCCAGCGGGTCGTTCGACGTGATGTGGACCACGTCCGTCGGCCCGGCCACTGGGTTCCACCAGGCGTCCGTGGCCATGACGGTGACGGTGAAGGCGTAGTTGATCGACTGGTCCGTCGCCGTGCCGCCGCGGCCCGACGCCGTGCCCGGGGCCGGGAACTCACCCGGCGCCAGGATCAGGACCTTCGCGAACGTGCCGCCGACGATCGTGATCGGGCTCGACGTGTCGGTGAGGATCGAGCTGTTGTCGTTGTCCGAAACCGTGATCGTCTGGTTGCCGCTCTTGTGGAGCCGCACCTGGATCAGGCACTGGCCGTTGTTGAGCACCGTGTCCGCCGGCATCCAGGCGAACCCGTCCGTCGACGTCAGATGAATGTTGTCGTTGATACCCGGGACCAGGTTCCAGTACTGGTCGACCGCGCGCACCGTGATGGTGAACGGATTGCCCGCCGACTGCGTCGTCGGCGTCCCGGTCTTGCCGGTCGCCGTGCCGCCCGCGGGGCTCTCACCCGGCACGATGACCTGGAGCCCCGCGAACGGGCCCGGGTTCACCACGAACGTATTGCTCGTTCCAGTCTTCGGCGGGGCCGAGTAGTCCGCGCACGTGAGCGCCACCGCGCCGCCGGCGCCCTTGAAGACCACGTTGCCGGTCCAGGTGCCGCCCGAGAACGTGACCTGGCTCGGCGTGATGCTCCCCGTCCCGGTATTCGACGTGAGGATCGCATCCGCCGCGTAGGTCGGCACCGTGTTGCCGCCCGAGTCGACCGCACGGATCGTGACCGAAGTCGGCACGCCGGCCGTGATCGGGCCCGTGATCGTGTTGAACGCGAAGTGGTGCGTCCCCGCGGGGATCACCGCGATCGAGGGGCTCGTTCCCGTCGTGAGCCCGCCGCTGGTCGCCGAGACGGTCTGGGTGCCGACGGTGTTCAGCGTGACCGTGAACGACCGGTAGCCTCCTGCCGGGGAGCCCTGCGTGACCAGCGCTCCCGACGTGGGATTCGACGTGAAGGAGCCCGTCGCACCGATCGTGACGGTGTTCGTGCTGGGCACCGGATTCCAGTAGGTGTCGGTTCCGTACACGCCTACCGTGAACGCCGTACCGACCGCCTGGGTCGCAGGCGAGCCGGTGTAGCCCGACACGCTGCCCGGAAGCGGCGTCTGGCCCGGCACGATCACTTGTAAACGCGAGAGCGAGCCCGGATGCACGACAAAGGGATCGCTCGTTCCCTTCTTCGCGGGATTGGACGCGAGGTACGCCTCCATGTTGACGTTCCCGCGGTTGATGCTCGTCTCATCCGCGCGGTAGAGCGTCACATTTCCGCTCCACACGCCGTTCGTCATCGTGACGGTTTCCGGAGAGATACGGCCCTCGCCAAAGCTCGTGACCTCGCGAAGGCTGATCGGTCCGTTGTAGGCGGTGACGGTGGCGTTGTTGGGATCGCGCGCCGTGACCGTCGTCGCTTCCGCCACGCCCGCGTACTTGTGCTTCTGCGAGATCGTGGGGAAGTCGAAGTGGTCGAGGACCTGGCAGAGCACGGCCGCCGAGTTGCCGTCCGGGATCGTGTTGTCGGTCTGGTCGTGCGCCTGGACGGTGAACGTGCCGGCCGCGTTGAACGTGACCGACACCGTCATCTGACCGTTGTTCAGCTGCTGCGGCGCCGGCAGCGTCGCAGTGGCGTTGGTCGAGGTGATCTGGATCGTATTGCTGATCGTGGTCACCGTGGTCCAGGTGTTGTCACAGGCACGGATCGTGACGTCGAACGGGATCCCCGTGACCTGCGCACGGGCGGTTCCCGTCTTGCCGCTCCCGGTTCCGGGCGCGGCGGTTTCGCCGGGCATCAGAACCTGAAGCCGAGTGTACGGACCTGCCATGGCCGCCTTCGGAAAAGCAGCCCCCATGAGGAGCGCGAGCCCGACTGCGAGCCACGCTGCCGGATGTCCCTGGCGCACGGCGTCACCTCCGCTATGACTGTTTCGAACAAAGAAAGGTCGAGGCGTCGCGGCTTAGCCGGTCAGCCCCGGGTGTCAGCGTCCTGGGCGGACGCTTCCCGACGCCCTCCTACCTTGCAGGCGTTGTGCCGCGGGGCCGGGCCGAGCCACCGATTGCAGACGGAATGGGGGGACTTGGTTGGAGCACAAGGAGATGAATCGTGTTCGCGGAACGCACGGAGCGTGGCTCGGAACCGCCATCGCGTGCGTGGACCCTTCGAATGGCTCGATCGAGCCAGAGAGCGCGATGCGAGGCGCCCGTCGCGCCGACCGCTGAGCTTGCAGAACGCCACCCGCCGGACCTCGGGCGGGTGCGGATCGCGCGCCCGGTCCGGGCGGTGCGCGACCCGGTGCTCGGCGCGATGGACGCCTCTTTCGCCGCGCGCGCCGGCACGGTAGAGTCATGGGTCAGGGGGCGGTTCGAGCGTCGCGCCGCGACGCCTCCGATCCAACGATGAGATTCCACGAGAGACCACGACAGATCCTACTGACCGGTGCCACCGGCACCGTGGGCCGCACGCTCCTGCCCGCCCTGGCCGGGCTGGGGGCGCCCGTGCGCGCGCTCGCGCACCGAGCGGAGCCGTCGCTCGCGGCGGCGAGGCTCGCCGAGTTCCGCAGGGGCGATCTCGAGCATCCCGCGAGCATCCGCGGGCTCGCCGAAGGATGCGACGTCGTCGTTCACGCGGCGCGGCGCGCGGGCTTCATGGTGCTCGACCGCGAGCGCCAGCGGCGCATCATGATCGGCGGCACCGAGGCGATGCTCCGCGAAGCGCGGAGCGCGGGAGCGTCGACGTTCATCCTGATCGGGTACACGGGAACGGTGCAGGAGCGGGGCCCGTGGACCGGCGCCGTGGACGAGGAGACGCCTCCTGAAGGCGAGTACGAATCGGAGTCGGTTCGCATCCAGGTCGAGGCCGAGGCCATGGTGCTCGAGGCGAACCGAGCGGGCTCGTTCCGGACGATGGTGGTGAGTCCCGGCGTGCTCGCGTCGCCGCGCGTGCCGACCGCGCTGGGCGAGCTGCTCGGCGCGTTCTTGAGGCGCGAGCTGCCGTACCGGCTCCTCGACGACGTGTGGATCGCGGTGAGCGAAGAGGCCGACGTGGCGCGGTGCGTCGCGGCGGCCGTGACGCAGGGCCACGGCGGACGGCGCTACTTCGCCACCGGGGAGTGTCTGACCCTCGGGAACCTCTACGAGCGCATGTCGCGGCTCACCGGAGTGCCGGCGCCTCGCCGGCGGATCCCGGATCTCCTTCTCGAGGAGCTCGGGCATCTCGTGCCGGTCCTGCCGCCCCACTCGTTCCTGCGCCAGATCGTGCTCCCGCGGGAGCTGGTGCTCCACCTGACGCGCCTCGCCCCGCTCACGAACGCGCGCACGCGGACGGAGCTCGGCTTCACGCCGACTCCCCTCGACGACCTGATCCTGGGGTTCGCGCGGACGGAGGGTGTGCTACCGCGCGCGGCCGGCGCCGCCGGCTGACCGGGCGGGCGCGGCGTCCAGCGCGCTCCGGATGCGCCGCGCCAGCGCCATGGGCGTGTACGGCTTCTCCAGGTAGTCGACGGGACGCCCGTCCTTGTCGACCATCGGCTCGGGGTCGCGCACATAGCCCGAGACGAAGAGGATCGGCATCCCGGGGAGGAGCCGCTCCACCTTGCGCGCCAGCTCCCGCCCTCCGACCTCGGGCATCACGACGTCCGTGACGAGGATGTCCATCTCGCCCGATTCCGCCTCGAGGATCCGGAGCGCTTCGGCCGCGTTGGACGCCGCGAACACGCGGTAGCCGAGCTCGGTCAGCGATTCCCGCGCGAGCGTGAGGAGACTCGCGTTGTCCTCGACCAGGAGCACGCGCTCATGGCCGACGGGGAGCGCGTCCGAGGCCGGCTTGGCTGCGCGGCGCGTGGTGGGCGTGCCGGTCGACTCGGGGAGGAGCACCTCGAACGTCGAGCCCCGTTTCTCCACGCTCGACGCCCGGATGTTCCCGCGATGCTGGCGTACGATGCCATAGGCCGTGGCCAGACCCAGTCCCGTGCCGCGTCCCGGTTCCTTGGTCGTGAAGAAGGGCTCGAAGATGCGCTCGAGGACCGCCGGGGCGATCCCGGTGCCGGTGTCGGTGACGCGGATTCGCACGCACGCCCCTTCCCCCATCTCCGCGAGCGACGCTTCCTCCTCGCTCAAGACGACGCGATCGGTCCGGATCGCGATCGAGCCGCCGTCGGGCATGGCATCGCGAGCGTTCACCACGAGGTTCACGATCACCTGCTCGAGCTGGATCGGGTCGGCGCGCACGGGCCCGAGCCCGTCCTCGAGGTCGAGCCGGAACTCGAGGTCCTCGCCGATCAGGCGGCGGAGCATCGGCTCGACGCTGTGAATGGTCGCGTTCACGTCCACGGAGATGAGCTGCGTCGGAGTCCGGCGGCTGAACGCGAGGAGCTGGCGCGTGAGTCCCGCGGCCCGCTCGCCGCCTTTCTTGATCTCTTCGAGCGCCGCGCGGTGCGGGTCCGTCGGTCCCAGCCGCGCGAGGAGGAGGTCCGCGTAGCCGAGGACCGCGGTCAGGATGTTGTTGAAGTCGTGCGCCACGCCCCCCGCGAGCTGTCCGACCGCCTCCATCTTCTGCGCGTGACGGAACCGCTCCTCGAGCTGCACGCGGTCGGTGACGTCGGTCTCGATGCCGTCGATCGTGAGGAGGCCGTCCTCCTCGATACGCGCGGTGAGCCGCGACCGATGCCACCGCCAGATGCCGCGCGAGCTCTCATAGCGCACCTCGATCTGCGTGGGCTTGAGCCGGAGGAGCTGCGCCATCGCCGGCTCGACGACGTTCTTCAGATCCTCGGGATGGACGCGCCGCATCCAGAAGGTCGGATCGCGCTCCATCTCGCCCGCGGACACGCCGTAGAGAGCCTCGGCTCCTCGCGAGATGTAGTCGTACCGGAGGAGCTTGCCGTCCGGTCCGACCCGAACGGTGAAGAGCGCGGAATCCAGATTCCGGGCGATCGTCGCCTCGCGCTGCATCGCGAGCTCCCGCTGCGCCTGCGCCCGCTCGCGGTCGGTGACGTCTCGGAAGCTCCAGACGCGCCCTACGATCTCTCCGGCGATCTTCTGAGGTAGGGAGTAGCGCTCGAAGACGCGGCCGTCCCGGAAGCGGAGGGTGTCGAAGCTTTCCGCGTCCGGCGCGGCGTAGAGCATCCGCACCTTGGAGAGGAAGAGCTCCGGCTCCTCGAGCTGGGACAGCACCGATCCGAGCGCCCGATCGTCGTCCCTCGCCGCGAGGACGCTCTCCGGAATGCCCCACATGCGCGCGAATCGCTCGTTGAAGCGCACGATGTGTCCTTCGCGATCCACGATGAGGAGGCCGTCCGCGGTCGATTCGAGGGCCGCCTCGAGAAGCGAGAAGGCGTGCTTGTGCTCCGTCTCCACGCGGTGCCGCTCGGTGATGTCGCGAATGATTCCGAATCCTTCGAGGAAGCGGCCGCGGTCGTCGAGGATGGGATGCGTCGTCACGAGCACGCGATGTGCGCGATTCTGCGCGTCCCGAAGGGTGGCCTCGAACTGGACCGGCTCTCCGGCCAGGCCGCGAAGGAACGCGTCCTGCGCGATGGCCTGCGACTCCGGCGGAACGAACTCGCCGAAGGGCCGTCCCACCACGCTCGACGCCGGAACCCCGAGCATGTCCGCCATGGCCTCGTTGATCTCGAGGGTTCTGCCCTCGGCATCGGCGCGCCAGAAGCCTTCGGGGGAGTTGTCGACGAGGGTGCGAAGGCGGTCGGACTCGCCGGACTCGCGGGCACGAAGAGCCCGTTCGGCGGCGCGGAGGCGAAGCGCGAGCCACGCGGCCGTGGCGAGAGACAGAATCGTCAGAGAGACGAGGAGCGCTGTGGCAGTCACCGCGACCTCACACGTGCGGAGGGGTGGGGAGCCCCCGGTGCCAGCCTACTCCTCTTGCAGCCTATCGCGTCCGAGCCCTGGGCTCAACCCTGAGGCGCGGACGGAGGCTTGGGCGTGAGGCCCGGCGTCGGAGGGGCCGGGCTCGAGCCGAAGGCTTCCCGCTTCACTCGCTCCTGATAGACGGCGTTCAGGTTCATGACGCGGAACTCGACCCGCCGGTTCCGCGCGCGGTTCCCGGACGTCGTGTTGGGGTAGATCGGATCCGTGTCTCCGTAGCCCGTCAGCCAGAAGGACTTCGGATTGAGCGATGGATACTTGCGCGTGAGATAGGAGAAGACGGCGCGCACGCGCATCTGCGTGAGCGGAATTCGAAATCCGGGCTCCGGCCCGTCGTCCACGTGGACGCCGATCTCGACCTTCGCTTGCGGCCATTGCTGGAGCGCGGCGCCGACCTCGTCGAGGCGCGCCATTGCGGCCGGCTCGAGCGAGTCGCTCCCGGCTGCGAACTCGAAATCGGGGAGCGAGATCAGGTAGTCCTCGGAGAGTGCGCGGGCCGTCTCGGAAGGTTGGAGCGGACAGCCACCCGCGTTCACCGCCATGCCGGCCCGGGTGTACGGGCAGATGTCGACGCCGTCGGCCACGCCGTCGCCGTCGGCGTCGAGCGGACATCCGGCGGCGTCGACCAGGGCGCCGGCCGGCGTGTCGGGGCACTTGTCGGGTCCGTCGAAAACGTGGTCGCCGTCCGTATCGACCGGGCAGCCGGTCGCGTTCACCACGACCCCGACCGCGGTCGAGTCGCACGTGTCGATGCCGTCGGCCACGCCGTCGCCGTCGGAGTCGATCGCGACGCCCGCTGCGTCCACCTTCGCGCCGAGCGGTGTGGCCGGACTCTTGTCGAGTCCGTCATAGACGCCGTCCTTGTCGGTGTCCAGAGGCGCTCCGGTGGCGTCGACCACCGCGCCCTTCGGCGTCTCGGGGCTCTTGTCCTTCTTGTCCGGCACGCCGTCCTCGTCGGTGTCGCGCGGGCGGCCCATGAAGAGTCCGGTCACGCTCCCGGTGAGCTGTACGATGTTCACGCGCTCGCCGTCGCCGAACGTGTCGTCCTTGAACGTGACGTCGCGCGCGTCGAGGCGGAAGCCGAGCCGCTCTCCGGCGCGGAGAAGAACACCTGCGCCGATGTGGAAGGAGGAGTGCGACTTGGACTCACCCGCGAGATCCTTGCCGCTCACCGAGCCGATGCCGGCGTAGAGATAGGGAAGCGTCCAGGCGAACCGGTCCGGAGTCGCGATCAGCCCGCCGCCGAAGTGCGAATACGATCCGTCGCCCGCGTACGGCTGCTCGCGCGATGGGCTCGCCGTCGAATAGGTTCCCTCGATGCCCAGCCATCGATTGAGGTAGCCCGTGCCCGACACGGAGATGCCCAGGTCGTCCTTGAGTGCGACCTTGGGATCGTAGAAGACGATGCTCGGCCCGGCGGAGAACCACACTCGCTCTTCCACGGCGGCCGCGGATCGGGCACCGACCAAGGCGACGATGGCGAGCAGGGCGAGAAGGGCGGGGCGAAGCGAACCAGGCAAACGGACGACGCGGGCCCAAGGCGAGGCCATGCGGTTCCTCCGGGGACACGGCGGTGTAAGAGTAGAATCGGCGGCAGCATGCTGGTTTTGCTGTCCCCTGTCAACATTCTGCTATACTGCCGGCCCGTCCCGATCCGGGCGGCCCTGAAGCGCGTCCCGGAGGATCCACCCGAGGAGCGCGCATGCTGGAGGAACGCCTCGAACAGGACATGAAGACCGCCCTCAAGGCCGGGGAACAGACGCGGCTCTCCACGCTCCGCATGATGCGCAGCCAGGTCCTCCTCGAGAAAAAGAAGTCGACGACGAAGCCGACGTTGTCCGACGATGAAGTGGTCGCCGTCCTCGGCGCCTACGCGAAGAAGCTCCGCGAGTCGGCGGCCGAGTACGAGAAGCTGGGACGGCCCGACGAAGCGGGCAAGATCAAGGACGAGCTCAAGACGGTGCAGGAGTATCTGCCCCAGCCGCTCTCCGAGGACGAAGCGCGCGAGATGGTGCGCCAGGTCCTCACCGAGCTCGCCATCACGTCGACGAAGGATTTCGGGCGCGCCATGAAAGAGGTGCAGGCCCGCGCCAAAGGAAGAGCGGACGGTAAGCTGCTGAGCGAGCTCGTCCGCGCATCGCTCTCCTGAGCCGGAATCGCCCGGGCGATTCCAGAACCCATCCGATCGGAAGATCACGCGAGGCATGATGCCGCCCCATCGCAAACGAGGTCCACGCCCCGGGCCCGGCCAAGGCCGAGGCCCTCGAAGCAGCTCATCTTCATCGCACCACTCGTCCACCGATCGTCCGGCGCAAGCGCGCGGCCCGGGCGGGAAGCCGGGGAATCCGCGTCCGCCGCGAGGCCGGCCGGCCGGGGCACCCCCGCAGGGCCCCAGGGAGCATCCGCAGTACGGCACCCGCATCCCGCCCGAGGAGCTCGAGCTGATGCGCCAGGTCGCGGCGGAGAATTCCCGCGGCCAGCGCGGCGATCGCTACGGTGGGAGGCGCCCCATGTCGGGCGGCGTGCGGCCGCAGGGCGGGTCGCGCGGCCCCGTGCCCCATGGAGATCGTGGACCGTCGGGTCCCGGCCGCCCCTATCGCGACTCGCGCGGCCCCCGTCCCGAGAGGCCGTATCGCAGCGATCGGGGGGATCGCGGTCCCCGTCCCGATCGTGGTCCTCGTCCCGATCGCGGCCCCCGGCCCGATCGCAGTTTTCAGGGTGACCGTCCCTATCGGGATCGGAATGCCGGACCAGATCGTCCCTACCGAGATCGAACCGCCGGCCCCGCGCCGTCGGCCGAGCGCCACGCGCCCGCGCCACACGTGCCGGGCGCCGATCGCGGGCCACGCCACCCGAGGCGCGATCGTCCGTATCGCACCGGCGTCCAGAGCGCGGGCGAAGGTCCGCCGCGCGGGGTCCCCGTTCCAGAGGAGGCTCCGCTCGG